>Ga0075477_10001348_pt1 | contig 11573 bp, 7 predicted proteins | sample DEB08_DNA_FD_76338 | JGI IMG/M metagenome (GOLD analysis project Ga0075477, IMG submission 76338) | Aqueous microbial communities from the Delaware River and Bay under freshwater to marine salinity gradient to study organic matter... | ecosystem: Environmental > Aquatic > Marine > Coastal ...
TAATCGCGAGGCGAATCTGGTCTGACTGGTTGGCGCCGCCACGGTGCACAAGGTTGCCTGAGAAAATCAGCACAGACCCTGCCGGCATGAGGGCCTGCACAGCGGCCTCCGGATCAAATGACTTGCCAAGATGGCTGCCGGGGATCAGTTCCGTCGCGCCATTTGTTTCGGTGAAATCATCAAACGCCCAGATGGTGCTGACGCCGTGGAAAACGTCCGGTCTGCCGTTGGCGCCACCATCATTGTCCCTGTGCCAGGGTTGCGGGGTTTCACCGGGATGAACGTTGATCGCAAGGTTTGCCGACAGCAGATAGTCGGTTTCCAGCAGCTCGTCAATGATGCTGAGCGTCACCGGGTGCTCAACAATCTCGGCGAAATCGGGATGCTTGGCGAGGAGTGCATAGACGCGTTCAGTCTGTTCGCCCTCAAAATTGTTCCTGCCCATCAACTTGCCCTGCAGCCAAGGCGCAAGGCAGGCCTTGATGTGTTCTACCTGATGCTGATCAAGCAAGCCTTCAATGATGGTGTAGCCCTGTTCCCTGATCCGGGCGAGATGCGGTGTAATATCCATGGTAAGAATTATGGGATTGGTCAGTACCCTTGAGGCTACAACAAAGCATGGTGACACGACAGTACGGGCTGACGGCTGAGGAGCTCAGCTTTTATCGAACGCACGGCTACCTGATTCGTGAGGATGTGTTTTCGATGGATGAAATTGCCGCGCTGCGAGACAGCGTCGAGGCGGCTGTCGCCTGTGCACATCGCCAGGCAGCTGACGGTCGAACCTATTTTCTGGATGGCAAACGATTTGTCGATGTTGGTCCCATGACCGTGCAGTACGAACATGAAGCGGGCTCTGAGACGGTGAGAGTGATCGAGCCGGTGCAGCACCTTGATCCTGGGATCAATGCGCTGGTGCGCGATCCCAGGGTCGTTAATCCGATCCGGGATATCCTGGGCCAGGAGGAGATCGCGGTCTGGACCAACAAGCTCAACCTGAAGCGGGCCGGTGAAGGGTCTGGTTTTAGCTGGCACCAGGATTCGCCCTACTGGGTTCACGACAGCGGGCATGTGGATCTGCTGCCCAATGTCTATGTGGCATTTGATGATGCGAATCTGGCTAACGGCTGCCTGCAGGTGATTGACCGCAGCCATGTCGATGGCTGCCTGCCGGGTACCAGCAATGGCACGCAGCTCGGCGGTTTCTTCACGGATCCCGGCTGTTTCAGCGAGGCTGATGCGGTACCGCTCGAGGTGAAAGCGGGTTCGATGGCTTTCTTTGATGCCCACATCATCCACGGCTCGGAACCTAACCGATCAGACAGGCCCCGGCGGGCTATCGTCATGACCTATCAGCCTGGCGGTCATCCGATGCTGAAAACCGGTGAAATCAGCAATATCGGCTGACTTTTCGCACGATTTTGGTGCAAAACTGCTGAAGCTGACCACTTTTCACCGTTTTTTCACCGAAAATCAATAGTTTGCGTCTAAGCTGAGACTCGAAACGGAATAAATCCCCGGGGCTGATCGTCTTTTAGCTACGATATCGGCAGGGCTGCTGACTCCCCAGGTTTTCCTTTTTGGGACCGTTTCCCGGGGTATCAGCATTAATCAGGAGGCTTAAGGTTCAGATGCGAGGAGTTATCTTCGTCATATTGCTGACCCTTGCATTTCAGGCAGGTGCAGGAGGCAGGGATGGTCCTGACCTCGAGCTGATCTGTCCCTGCGATTACTCGGCAGTATCCTCAAGCGCCGTGACCGCGAAATTCGGTGTCCTCAATCGCGGCAGCCGGGCCAGCCGATCCCTGGTGTTGCGCGCTTATGCCCACGATGCGCGCAATTACTTTACCTCGACAGACAAGCACTATCTCGGTGATATCCCCATCACCAGTTCCCTTGGTGCTGCCAAAGAGATTGCTCCTGACAGCTATACCCTCCGCTTCCGGCAGCCCAGTGCCGGTACCTATTTCATCACGTTCCTGCTGCTGGAAAACAATGTCGTCAAAGATGTCACCGTGATGAGTGAGCAGGTCACTTTCGGTACTGTCGCTTCAACGACCTACTCTGATCTCTATTTTGTCACCGACCCGACGATCTCCATCAACGGCTCGACAATGACCCTTGATATGCCAGCCATCGGCAACAGCGGTACTGAGGCGACAGCGATCAGCGTTGTCGTCGGCGCGACACGTCAGCTCGATTTTTTTGCCGAGGGCGGTACTTTCTATTCGATTGGTGACTACACCGGAGTGACGGGACTGGCCGCTGGATCTCAGTCAAAACCAGGCCAGGCTGAGTTCGATATCAGTGGGATACCCGAAGACTACGGGTTCTACCATGTGCTTGTCTCTGATGGACGTTACACACTTCTGATGCATGCGCTCAGGGCGCCGGGGGTCGAATTTGCCAGCCAGGATTTCGCTGTGACGTCAGTTGATTACCTGACTGACTCCGATGGCGACGGTGTCGCCGATGACAGCGAGAGGCTGGTGGGCACTGACCCAACACTGGGGTCTTCCACACCTGGCACGAGCTATATCGACGTCCTAGCTGTGTACGATGTCGGTGTCGAGAATGAATATGACGGTGATCCTTCCGCGCGCCTCGATCACCTGTTCGCGGTGGCGAACCTCGCGCTGGCAGACAGTGGTGTCGATATGAAGCTGCGTCTGGTCGGGCAGAAGAAGGTGACCATGGACACCAGCCAGACAATCACCCAGTGGCTTCAGGCGGCTGAGAACAACGAAGGTGCGTTCGCTGACCTGGAGCAGACTCGAATTGAAACCGGCGCTGACCTGGTGACGATGTTCCGTCAGTATGACGGCGGTGATATCTGCGGACTGGCATCTCTCGGCGGTTATGGTACCCAGGGGTTCCTGACCCGGTCTGAGCACCTCTCCGCAAACTTCATCGAGTTTGACCAGTGTGGTGATATCACGATGATCCACGAGATGGGCCACAACATGGGCCTCGGTCATTCATCCCGCCAGGATGAAACCGGCACTTTTATCTGGTCCAGGGGCTATGGCGTCAGGCACAGCTTTGCAACGCTCATGGCCTATGCCAGCGAATTTGAGGTCAGCAGCGAACTGGCCGTGTTCGCCAACCCGAATCTCAAGACCTGTGAAGGGCAGCCCTGCGGGGAAGAAGTTGACGCTGATGCGCCCGCTCACGCCGCCAAGAGCCTGAATGTTGTCAGGCACCAGGTGGCGAGCTTCACGCAATCGAAGGCCGCGGACAGCGACAACGATGGCATCCCGGATACCGATGACCTGTTCCCGAACGATGCCGCTGAATCGATCGACACTGACGAAGATGGCCTGGGCAACAACGCGGACTATGACGATGACAACGACGGGATACCCGACAGTTATGAACTGCTGATGGGATACGACCCACTGGTCAGCGACTCTTCTGCTGATGCTGACAATGACGGCAAGACAAACCTTGCGGAGTACGAAGCCCTGCCGAGCGCGACCCAGTTCATGCAGACCACCAGCACCAGTCGCAATATCGCCCGGCTGCACCTGGTCAACACCAGTGATGTCACGCAGCAGTTCACCGGCACGCTGTTCAATCTCGAAGGGGCGCGCTTAGGTCCTGCGCACCAGTCGCTGGGTGCCTCCGTACCTCCAAGAGGTCGCCTGATCCTTGACTCCGGGCAGCTGGAGACAATTTTTGGTCTAGCGCCCTGGCGGGGACCCGCGATGCTTGAGGTCATTGGTACCGGCAGCTTCGTCGCCATGTCAAAACTTGTAAGCCCCAGTGGTCTCGTCAGCAACAGTAACTGTGTGAGCGAAGATCGGGTTCTCAATATTGAAGGCACGGATTCAGACAACACGACCTTCGTGAGGCTGATCAATACGCTCGATAATGGTCTCGGCAGGATTCGCGGCACGCTCTACGACCGCGATGGTGCCGTGCTCGGTACGCCGAATGTTGAACTGCTTTCAGGTATGGCACCGAAAGAGATGGTCTGGCTCAATCGCGCGAGGCTCGAGACCCTGTTTGATACTACCTGGGAGGGCGAGGCCCTGCTCGAGGTGACAGAATATGATGGCCTCAAGCTGCTCAACCTGAACTTCGTCAACAACGAGACCTTCTTCAATTTCTCCTGTTTCGAGCAGGGATCGGCGGAAATTCCGGGCAGGGCATACCTGCAGACCTCCACGCTTGGCTCGAATATTTCTGATACGCACATCGTCAACACCGGTGATGCGGAACAGCGCTTCACGGCAACGTTGTACAACAAGTCGGGTGAGCAGCTGGGCGAAGCTGACCAGGTTATTGGCACGGCGGCAGCGCGTGGCAGGATTATTGTGTCCTCGGCTGATCTTGAACGGATTTTCAACATCTCGCCCTGGCAGGCGCCTGCCATGCTTGAAGTCAAAGGCACAGGCAACTTTGAGCTGATGACCAAGCAGACCAGTGCGAGTGGACTCGTTAGTAACGTGAACTGTGTGAGGCAGGACCAGGTACATAATATTGAAGGGTTTGATTCCCCTGATGTGACCTATATCCGATTCATCAATACCAGCAGTGAACCGGTTGCTGATATCAGGGGTACGCTGTTTGATTCAGCGGGTGATGGCATTGGTCCGGCGAATCAGGTATTGATGACACTGCAGCCAAGAGAGCAGCGATTCCTTAGCAGGGACCAGCTGGCTGCGCTGTTTGACGATGCAACCTGGAACGGCGAGGCCATGTTGCAGGTCGATGCGTCGAGCCCGGTTCAGCTTCTCAACCTGAACTACATCAACAGCGAAACGTTCTTTAACTTTTCCTGCTACGAGCCTTCCAACTAGCGTATTCTCAGCTCTGTTCTAACAGACAGGAGCCCCTGATGACGAACTGGTTGAGAGCCGGGAACAATGTCGTAATTACTGGTGGTGCCAATGGTATTGGTCTTGCTGCCGCGACCCGCTATCTCGAACTTGGCCTGAACGTGCTGATCGCTGATGTGAATGAAGACGCGATGAACGCTGCACTGGATTCTCTGCCGCGCGGTGGCGGTGAACTGGCGGGTGCGCTCTGCGATGTTGCCGATTTGGAGCAGGTAGAGAAACTCAAAGAGACAGCCTACGCCACCTTTGGTGAGGTGCACTGCGTCATGAATAACGCGGGCGCGGGTTTCCCCCCTTGTGCGCCCTGGGAGAATCTCGACACGTGGAAGAAGCAGATCGATATCAATCTGTGGGGTATCGTGCACGGCTGCCAGGCGTTTATTCCAGCAATGCTCGAGCGTGGCGTTGCGGGTGCCATCATCAATACCGGCTCAAAGCAGGGCATCACCAATCCACCGGGCGGCTATGCTTACAATCTTTCCAAGGCGGGCGTTCTGGCCTATACGCAGAGCGTGGCACACGCCCTGCGACAGGAAGGCGCGGATCTGTCAGCTCACCTGCTGGTGCCCGGGTTTACCTACTCAAACATGATTGCCCGCTTCATGCCGGAGAAGCCACCTGGTGCCTGGACGACTGACCAGGTCATCGACTTTATGCTTGAGTCACTGGCCCGCGGCGATTTCTACATTATCTGCCCTGACAATGACACGCCCAGGGAACTTGACGAGAAACGCATCCAGTGGAACACCGACGATCTCATCAAGAACCGACCGGCGCTGTCACGCTGGCACCCGGATTTTGAGGCCGAGTACAATGCATTCATCGAGTAGCGCGTTCATCAAGTAGCGCATCAGAGGTTGCGCTGAAACAGATCGTGCACGCGCTCCCAGTGACGCTCGGATGCCTCGCGGTTGTATCGCTCACCCCCGGGTGGCGCGAACCCGTGAACAGCACCCCGCATAAGGTCAATGCGTGATGTCACGCCCGCTGCCGCCAGCGCCTGATCCATGATATGCATCTCCTCGATGGTTGCGGTCGGGTCCTCGTCTGCCCAGGCGAAATAGACTTCCGCTGTTATCTGGTCGAGCTGCAGGTGGGGTGAGTCGGGTTTGTCGGTAACGACCCAGGCCCCGTGCACTGAGGCGATGGCCCCCACTTTTTCTGGCATCCGCTGCGCCATCGCCAGCACGAGGGGGCCGCTCATGCAGAAGCCAACGGCGCCAATCCTGCGACTCAAGTCAGCCTTATCGCTGCTTGCCGCATGGGCGAGCATGGCTTCGACATCCAACATGGCGTTGTCACGGGTAACGTTCTGCATGAGCGTGCGGCGTTCTTGCATCTCCTCGTCAGAGAGCCCGAATTCCTTGTAGGGCGTATCGCGATAGTAAAGAAATGGCAGCAAAACGTAGTAGCCGGCTGTCGCCAGGCGCGAAGCCATGTCGCGCAGCGCCGGTCGAATGCTGGGCGCATCCATCATGTAAAGCACAACCGGGTACGGGCCGCCTTCTTCCGGGTGAAATTCGAAGGTGGTCATGCTGCCGTCAGGGGTGGCAATCTCGATCTGTTGTTCAATCATGTCTCTGGTCTCGCTTCAAAGTGTGCTGTTTGGTCTCGCCTTGAGACGCTCAAAGTAGTCTGTCAGAACCGAATGGCTGTCGAGCCAGCCAACGAGATTGGCGAGGTGCAGTGGATAGACAACGTTGATGTCAGTGATCGAAAACGCGTTTCCCATAACGTAGTCGTTGTTCGCAAGGTGATTGACCAGAGCGGGCGCATTGCGGTCAAAAATCTCCCGGGCCTGGTCGACGGCAGCGGGCAGAAAACGGTCGGCCGGGAACAGTACTTCACGGGTATTGAGATAAGCAGTCCAGGCGCAGGATTCGAGCTCACTGACGGCATAGAAGCTCCACTGGTCGTGCAGATGTCGCTCCCAGGTGCCCGGTGCCGCGATCAGTCCTGCCGCCGGGGCGAGATCAGCGATGGCGGTCACGATCGCTGCCGATTCGAACAACGGTTTGCCGTCGATCAGTACGGCGGGCACTTTGCCCAGTGGATGAGCACGTTTCAGATCATCACTGCCCAGGATATCGATCGTATCGCCCGCAATCTCAAAAGGCAGGCCGGTTTCCTGCAGTGCCCATCTCACTTTCAGGGATCGAGAAGGGCCAATCTCATAGAGTTCTATTTTTGCCATATGTTTTTCTCCGGGATTGTTTCGTGTGCTGTTTCTGATGAGTGAGAACTGGGGGCCTATGTGTTCAATTTCCGGGTACGTGCCGTGGGAACTGCTGTCAGCGGGTCATCCGGCCAGGGGTGCTTGGGATAGCGGCCCTTCATATCTTTTTTTACCTCCGGGTAGACATCGCGCCAGAAGGTGTCGAGTGACTGTGTTACCTGCAGGGGCCGGCCGGCTGGCGACAACAGGTGAATCATGAGGGGCAGTTTCCCGTTCAGGATGGCAGGGGTCGTCTCGCAGCCGAACATGGTTTGCAGCTTGGTCGCGAGTACTGGTGGGTCCTGTGAATAGTCTATGCGAATCCTGTCGCCGGAGGGGACTTCGATCATCGACGGTGCGAGTTTCTCAACCTGTTGCTGCTGCTCCCAGCTCAGGCGGTTCTTCAGTATGGATTCGATATCCAGCTTCTTGAGGTCAGTCAGTCGCGAGACGTCAGCGAGATAAGGTGCGAGCCATTCATCCAGGCTGGCAAGCAGCGTTGCATCGGTGAGATCCGGTAGCTCGGGATGGTGCTGGCGGGCGAGTGCTACTCGAGCCTGCCAGGTCCTGACGTCGCTGCTGAAGTTCAGCTGCCCAAGTCCGTCTGAATGAATCATGGCGACGAGAGCCGACGTCTTCTCGTCGACGGGCACATCCTCGATCGGTGATTTGGCGAGTATCAGCTGGCCAATCTGCTGGCGTCGTTCCGCGAGAAACCGATCCGCCTTTTTGTCCCAGTTCAGCATTGTCTTTTCACTGACGAGTTCTGCCAGGACGCCTTCGAAAAGTTTCGGCTTCAAGGGCGCGGCAGTGCGGATGATGTCACCGCGGGATCTTGCCATCCCGGTCACCTCGGCCACGGCGAGCCAGGTGTGTTTATCGAGTGAATGCTTCTCCGCAAATGAGACACTACGGCCGTTGGCCAGCTGGTAGCTGCCTTTCAAGCGTCTACGGGCGACCCGGTCAGGGTAGGCGCAGGCCAGCAGATAGCCGGGCAGGTCTGTCGCCGGCAGTATCATGCTGCGCTCAACGGTCCTCACCTGCTGTGCCATTTGTGCTGCGAGGTGGCGGGTTCGCTTGTGCCAGCCGCGATAACGGTTGGGGCAGGGCTTCTCGCCGTTAAGTATCTCGAGGTGATTTGTCAGATCCGGGTCCTCTGCTGCTGGCGGAATCCGATCGGACAACATGGCCGCCATCTGCGCGGCAGTTTCTGTATGGCCCGCTTCCGCACCCCTGATCAGCAGGTGGGCGAGGCGAGGGTGTGCGGGTACCGTCGCCATCAGCTCGCCATGGTTTGTCAGGCTGCGGCCGTCCTGGTTAACCGCACCGAGAGATCGGAGCAGATCAATGGCCTGCTGCCACGCGCCGGTTGCCGGTGGATCAATAAAATCGAGTTCAGTGGGTGACTGAAAACCCCAGCCGAGCAGCTGCAGGGCAAATCCGGTGAGGTCTGCCTGCATAATCTCGGGCGTGATATGCGGTGCGAGCTGGTCCTGCTGCTGCTTCGACCAGAGTCGATAACAGCGCCCGGGTCGCAGTCGACCAGCGCGCCCGGCCCGCTGGGTCGCGGATGCGGCAGAGATCTTTACAGTATGGAGCCGGCTCATGCCGGTACCGGGATCAAAGCTGGGCTCCCTCGCGAGACCGGAATCAATAACGACATCCACGCCATCAATGGTCAGGCTGGTTTCTGCGATGTTGGTGGCGAGCACGATCTTCCGGCCCCGGGCCGGTGGATCAATCGCCGCCTGCTGTTCGGCCAGGGTCAGATTGCCGTAAAGCGGGTGGATGCTTATCCCGGGTTCGACCTTGTCCTGCAGTCGTTCATTCACCTGGGTAATCTCACCCTGGCCCGGCAGGAACACCAGCAGGTTACTCTCCGGGTTGTCTCGCACAGCCTCGAGCGTGGTCGTGGTGACGCGATCGACAATGCGCTCGCGCGGCTGACTGGCTTTGCCATGGATGATGTCGACGGGATGCATGCGACCTTCACTGCGCACGATGGGCGCCTGCATCATTTCAACCAGCCTTGCACTGTCGAGGGTTGCCGACATGGCGACGAGACGCAGCGGATCCTCCGCGCGGAAGATGTCCCGCATTTTCAGGCAGACCGCCAGGGCCAGGTCGCTGTCGAGGTTGCGTTCATGGAACTCATCAAAAATGACGAGACCGACGTCTTCAAGCGACGGGTCATCCTGCAGCATGCGCGTGAACACACCCTCCGTCACCACTTCGATCTTGGTGTACTCACTGACCCGGGTTTCAAGCCGCATGCGATAGCCAACCGTCTGGCCGGCAGATTCGCCAATGAGTGAGGCCATACGGTGGGCGGCAGTGCGAGCAGCGAGGCGCCTTGGTTCCAGCATGATGATCTTGCGGTAGCCGAGCCAGGGCTGGTCCATCAGTGCGAGGGGCACGATCGTGGTTTTACCAGCACCGGGCGGTGCTTCGATGATCAGGCCGGTCTCATGCTGGAGCGCCGTCTTGATGTCAGCCAGTACATCATTGATAGGCAGATCTGGGAAATTCATGACAGCAGGATTATGAGGGTTTCGCCGGTGTTTGTCGGGCGCGTATTTCCCTGAGGATCCCAGCGTGGTCGGCTCTCGAGATGTTGTAGAAGGTCATACAGCCGATCGCCATAGCGGTCATGATCAGAACGGACGGCCCCAGGGCCCAGCCAAACCGGGCCACTGCTTCAGGCGCAACGCTCGATGGATCAGTGCCTTGCGGGATGCCGGCGAAATCGATAATCAGGCCCGCCAGAATAGCGCCGGAGCCGCCGATGGCCTTGCCGGCGAATGAAGCCGCTGCATAGTAGATGCCTTCCTGCCGGTTGCCATAGCGGCGTTCGTGTTCATCAGTGATATCGGCAATCATGGACGCGCCAAGTGGAATCGCGACGCCGAGGCCGATGCCGGATATTGTGCCGCTGATGATATAGAGCGGCGCGATGATCGGGTGACTGTTGTCCGGCAGGAGGTCCAACAGACGCAGAATAATGACGTATGAATTGAACAGCGCGTACCAGGCATAACCCAGAATGTAGAGGTTGCGTTTTTCTCGGACAAAGTTAGACAGCGGTCGGGTCAGGGCGCTGCCCGTCACAACACCAACGACGCCGCCGGCAAACTGAAAGGTCAGCTGCGTCGGTGTCAGCTCAAAAAAGTAAGTCGAGGTATAGATGATCAGTGCCTGCAGCATGCCCTGGTTCATGCCAGCGATGATCGACGCACTGACGACAGCGCTGAAGGCGCGGATCTTGAAGGCCTGGATGAGATCTTTGACAACGCCGAGCGGTGAGAAGCGTGCATCCTCTGCTGCCTGGGGCAGGTACTTGATATGGCTGTGGGTGCCGAATGCTGACAGCCAGACGCCGATCACCATGACAAAGAAGGCCGCCAGCGCGAACGGCGGATAGGCATCAGGGTTGAGCTGGCCGTTGTCGAACTCTTCGGTGGCACCAAAGAAAAGGATCGGGCCGCCAATCAAGACGCCGAACATGCCAACCAGCTGCAACACCATCCGCAGCGATGACAGTAGCGTGCGTTCGTCATAGTCACTGGTCAGCTCCGCGCCGAGGGACATGTGCGGCACAGAGTAGAAGGTCATGAAGGTGCGGGTCAGGATCGAGAAAATCGTCAGCCACCAGAAGAGGCCCATCTCGGTCAGGCCATCCATCGGCACAAACAGGAAATAGAAAGACAGCGCAAAAGGTATGGCGGAGGCATACATATAGGGGTGACGCCGACCCCAGCGGCTGCGGGTCGAATCTGACAGGGCCCCGACCATAGGGTCACTGACCGCATCCACCAGCATCGCAATGAAGATGGCGATACCCGACAGGGTGCCCGACAACCCCAGTACCTGGTTGTAGTAGAACAACAGGAAGAAGCCGAAGGCGGCCGACTTGATCCCCTCCGGCAGCTGACCGACGCCGAATGCGAGGCGAATACGCCACGAAACCTGATTCATGAGCGCAGTAAATCACAATGTGACCGTTAACGGTGCAGGAAATTTCCGCCCGAGCGGTGGCACTTGATCTTTACCCACCACCTGGGCGACCCTGACAAAAACCAATGTCCGACAGGAGTACCAATGAGCATGATCAAACTTTATGGCGTCCCTTTCTCGCAGCCGGTGCGCGCTGTCATGTGGGTGATGCTGATGAAGAAGATGCCATTCGAGATGGTCATGACCAACCCGGGTTCGAAGGGCGAGAACGGCACACGACATCCCGATTATCTGGCAAAAAATCCCGGCGGTACGATCCCCTGCATCGAGGAACCGGATTCCGGGTTCACCCTGGGAGAGGCCCACGCCATCATGACCTATCTCGCCCGCACCCAGGGCTGGACGGATCTCTACCCTGAGGATGAACATCAGCGGGCAAAGATTGACCAGTACCTGCACTACCATCACCGGAACGTACGCGATGCATCGCCCGGGTTAATTGCACCGAAGGTTCGCAAAGACCTCAACATCCCGGAGTCTTTCCAGCAGTCCGCGCGGGC
>Ga0075477_10001355_pt1 | contig 11556 bp, 16 predicted proteins | sample DEB08_DNA_FD_76338 | JGI IMG/M metagenome (GOLD analysis project Ga0075477, IMG submission 76338) | Aqueous microbial communities from the Delaware River and Bay under freshwater to marine salinity gradient to study organic matter... | ecosystem: Environmental > Aquatic > Marine > Coastal ...
CTATTTGCGAGCTTATGCATGTAGTCTATCGTATTCTCTATAAAATATTGTAAGTCTATTTTACGGTGGGCCTTTTCTTGGTAACTTAAAGAGTTAACTGGAACTAGATTTTCAGGTCTGTTATCTAGTATATTGAAATTAAGGTTGGTGATCTGTATATTTTTAAGATCCTCTCCCGTGTAAGCCTCTAAAACTAGTCTAGGCTGACCTGGGAGTTCCATAACCTTAGAATTCCATTGCATCTGCTCCCCGTTGTATATTCCTGACCTTGCATTACGACCAAAAGTAGAATAATGGGCCTGTAACTCATACTGATATTCCGGGTTATGAGGTAATATCCTCCCGTAGTTGCTGACCCGGATAGGATATTTAAAGTGGTCCACCCATGTCTCTTCTCCTATAGGAGGAACCTGACATTCGAAAAAGTGTCGGGGATTTTCTTTATACTTTAGAATCATCAACTTCTTGTATCTTCGCCGTTCTCCTTTAGTTTCTTGATCTCCAACAGGTATTTGCGGGAAACCAAGATAGAGGCAACGATGGAAACTGAGTAAAGAACTACCTTAAAGTAGAATTCAATGTCTGACATACTGACGGCGATAGCGCCTACATTTAGATACGTAACCGGTTCTTTCGTTAGTCCTGAAATAACATAGTTTATCGTGTCGGTGGTTGTAGACATTTGCTTAAATATTTTTTTAGTCTATTCTCGTTCTGCCTGCTAGAGACATACGACTTACTTAACTTAATTGGGTTATGCTTTAACTTCTTGTCCATAATTATGAATTAGAATCAGGTAGGTTGTAACAGTCTATACCTCCGTAGTAACCACCTCGTCTTCCCCTTCCTGGAGTCCACTGAGCTAGTCTTTTGTTAGCAGCATATGGATAGTGGGGAATAACTAGGTTGTTAGAGTAGCTGTTAGCTTTATCTGGCAGTTGTCCATCCTCGATATTCGGGGCAGCGTATTCGGGGTAATCTGAACTGTGGAAGTTTAACCACTCCTGCAAACGCCTACCGTAGTTCTCTGCTACATTCTTGACCGAGGTCATCAGAAACTGTAGTTCCTCTAGCGTAACTGTATCTGCATTTTCAGAGGTACCGGATAGTACGCCCTTGTTGTAGATGCGGTACTTAATGGTGGGGAGAGCAAGATAGAGTGCATAGTTACAAAGGTAAGGACCTATAAAGTTATCCAATAACGTCTGGTCAGGGGTAGTGGTCGTACCAGCATAGATACGGCCTTCTAGAGCATTCTTGTAAGAAGCACCTATTAGGTTCTGTAGATAAATGTTCTGGCTGTCGAATACGAAAGGTACAAGATCGTCCGGAGACAGGTTGTAGTTGATGCTCGTAAACGCTTTTAGTTTTTCTTCACTAATGAATAAAACCTCTGGGTTACTGATTGGAGGATTCGGCATAATATTTTTCTAATTTTCTAATTACGGTACGTGTGCTTGCTCCGGTTTTTCTTGAGATTTCGCTTACGTTGTATCCCGCTTTTTTAAGTCTGAGTATTTTTTTAACCACATACTCGTCGAATTTATAATTTGGATGTTTCTCCCCACTCATATCTCTGCGATTTTCTATCTGGGTTTTTTGGGTTGCCCATCTCAGATTTTTTGCAGAGCTGTCCGACTTATCTCTATTGATATGATCTACCGTGGGTAGATTATCAGGATTAGGTATAAAAGCTTCAGCTACTAACCTGTGAATATACTTTCTTTGTTGAGCAATATTCACCGTAAAATAGCCAGTACCTTTAGGAGTAGCAGTGAGAATCTTGTTAGGACTTTTTACCCGCCCATAGTTACTTACCTGGTAACCTTCGTATCCTTTTATGTCTTTCCAAATTTCCATATCCGCAATATAATTATTCCATCGCTTCCGTTTCGTCTATCTCGCCAGTCTTATCCTCAGGAAATAAAGCAAGCGGTTTAATCTGCAGCGTGCTATTATAGCCGTGGTACCAAAGGAGTCTATTGAAAGGCTTAAGCATCGCTTTCTGATCCGGCTGAATAACGGTGCGGGTAAAGTGCATGTGAGCTGTTAGGATCTCGTCTTTATTTGATCCGAGTCCACCTCCTCCTTCGTGGTATAGACCCAATAGTAATGGGGAGGTAATACGGTGACCAGTTAAGATCCTTGTGGTTATCCTATTCTCGAGGTTAACGTAGTAATCATCGTTGGCTGACTCTATTGTGGTAATCTCTGGAGCAGTCTCGGCCGAGTCACTAAACGTAGCAAAGAAACGACCCGTAGCTTCTACTCCGCTAAAACCGTTAGCGATCTCTTGATACAACTGCTGTTGCATGTCACTGTCGGGTATACCATTTCTAAAGTTAATCCAGAGAGATGGGTTTAGTCCGTTTTCTAGGTTGCTGAGATGTAGTGTAGAAACCTGTACATCTATTTCGATATCTGAGCAAGATCCTGAGTAAGATGGTAGCGGGTAGTACTTAGACCCGGGCTGGTAATCGTAGTAGTACAGGATTTGGTTAGGATGATCTTCCGCTGTATTGGGATCAAATGTAGGATAGGCGACTGGTTTATGCTTTCTGAAGTTCTTCCAGTCACTAGAGTAGTAGTAGTGTGTTACCTTATCCTCTTGTATGTCGTAATCCCCTGACCTGACATCCTGAAAAGGGATGTGATAGAAAGAGTGGATATTCTTACCATCGCGGGTCCAGATAACATTAAGAGCAAAACCACCGAAGATCTCGTAATCCAGCGCGCACTTATCGAAGACATCGTTCCAGCCTTCCATATCGTTGGCTCTGTTTAGTACGTAGTTGTACTGTGGATCTGTAGTCTCTAGCCCTTCTCCCACTACATTAAGTTGCTTAGAGATTAGAGAGGTCCTGTTGATAGCGCTCTTGTTGTAAAGCTCTGTAATGTATTGTGGGTATAGGTTGTCTTGACCAAAGGAAACCCAGTTCTTACCGCGCACCTTGAAGATTTCAGGTACTGTAAGATCTGGAACGAAGTCTGTATTGAATTGGTATATCATAATTTTTAGTTATTTCCTGCTACAGTAACGCTAGTAACGCCGCCGCTTGTTATTAAGTATAATTGACCCGCTGTAGCGCCAGAGTAGTTACCATAAAAATCCGCGTCGCTTGTATAGGGGCCAGGTAGATTTGCTGCGAAGATATTCGCCTTGGTAAACTTAGTACAGCAGTTACACACCTGTATACCTAGGTTGTTACCAGCTCCATCTGTTACTTCTGCACAGATATCACTCATACCTGTAGCGCCGATATTAAGTACCCCTGTGTAGGTGTTTTTGATTTGTTGATTTTCTAAATTCATATCGAAGTCATATAAGTATTTATAGCGGTGTAAAAGGCATTTGCCTCTGTAGTTAGCGAAGAACCTACACCGCCTATCGAAACCGTCCTGGCTGAATAATCGGCGGCAAGTCTACCGCGTAAGAACTGTAGTGTTAGTGTAGAAGGCATGGCTGTCTGAGTAGCCGATCTAGTATTTAGCAGTGTACCGTTTTTGTAGAACTTAATCTGAGTAGAGTTAGATCTATCTACATGGGAGAAACCTACAGAGGTTGGTACATCCGAAGTCCAGAAAGGATAAGTTGACGTATCTAGTAGGTTGTATTCTGCTCTGCTGTTAAGAGCACCTATCGCTGGCATTCTAGAGTTAATTGCTCCCCATTGTATTCCTGTGTAAGGGGGTTGCTCTATCAGTCCGATATCTCCGTAGGTATTGTTAGGTATATCGTTGTACACGTAAGCAAATAAACTGGCGTCCCCACTACTGAATTTAGAGCTCGTAGCTCCTACATTAAAGCCTGTGTCTACATAAGTAGTAGAAACAGGTAAACCTGTGTATCCCTGGTCAGCAGTCCATAACGGGGAACCAGAAGTAGTACACTCATATGCTCCTGGATCTTTCCAGTTTAGGTTACCAAACTCTTTGGATCCGTCGTTGGCGAAGACATAGAATACATCCAGTTTATCCCATATCCCTTGATTTACTAGTTCTTGTAGTAAGTTATTTTGTAGATCTTGCTGGGCCGGGCTAGGTAAGGTGTAGCCATTTAGAGCGCCTATATTTAGAATAGACTGATAGTAAGCATTTCTACCTGGGGGTAAACCGCCGGTTGCTCCGGTAGCTGGATAAACCTTTACTACACCTTGCCAGGCAGCCTGAACATTCGCTCCGCCGAGATAAAGATTGGTTACCGTTTCTGCGTTAAGCTTTATCATATCACGACATACAGTGTATTTGCTTGCGGAGATACGATAGCGTCATACTCTGCTTGTGTTAGTGTAATAACGTATTGAACAGCAGCTGTACTAGCATAGATGTCGTTTTCGTTAGACACAAACTTAGATGTCGTTACCCCGATAGAGGTATTGACGAAAGAGTAGAAAGAATTACCTTGCGAATACAAGGTCGCTGTCCTAGAGGTAGCGTCTTGGTTGTGTACCACGATCCTAGCGATCATCCGATCCGTAGTATTGATAGTGGTCTGGTTAAACACCGCTGTAAGCTCTGTTCTAAAAGGTACACCTGCTTCTACCCATCCTATCTTTTGGGTATTGGTCGTAATAGTAGTTCCGTAACCTACACCGGCAGAGTTAGCTAGTTCTAATTCTACGTAGGCGTCCATATCGGAGTTTTCTGTAGGTAATTCCAGGAAGATACTAAAATCTTGTACACCCGCTGGGATAGTGGTAAATCCTAGTTCTCCAGTAATGTAAAGATCGATGTAACCTGTAGCCCCGCCGGGTAACGTTAGATTTAGTGTAGCCTCATCCCTTCCATTTGGCGTTGTACCTAGTAGATGATATCCAGTAACCCCTCCGTATTCTTGAATGTTAAAGAAGTAGTTTTTACCTGACGAAATTCCGTCTGCACCTTGTGGTCCGGTAGCACCGGTAGCGCCAGTAGGACCGTTTACACCTGAAGTACCCGAGGTACCTGAAGATCCGATAAGACCTGTAACACCGTTGACGTAAATATTCCCAGTGAAGTTAACCCCGCTTGTTGATGCCTCGAGAGGCATGGGGTTACCAAAACCGTCGGTAATTCGTTGAAAGTTCTCGTTAAACCCAGTAGCACCCACGTTCATTACTCCACCGTAGGTATTCTGTATTCTTGTATTAGTTAAATCCACTGGTTAGATGTTTTTCTCTAAATATAAAAAATGGGATTTCTGACAATAGCAGTACACAAAAAGAAACCGAGGCGTTAACCTCGGTTCCTAGCTATATAGAGACATCTCTAGATGAGACGGAGGGTTATAGCGTTGGCTGATTTTGGGACTCGTCTATTTCTTTCTGTATCCAGTAAGCTAAGTAAGCTTCATCTGCTATACTCACGTTTAATATAACGGAGACCCATTCATCATAGAAATAACTTAACTGCTCCGGGGTAGTCTCATACCTATATGGTCCGTTCTCAAAACTGTCCGGGCCAGTCTCAGAATATCCCTGAGCTACAAAGTAGGCGTTAATCTCTGCCTGGGACATACCTTCGGTAACCCCTAAGACTTCTGGTGTTGTTATAGAATCTAATATACTCATCTTGTTATGGATTTGTTAGTGGACATGTACCTGCCGCTAGAGCTGCTATATCGGTAGCGCCTATATCTCTGTTACGATAGATGATGTACTCTTCGAGTCTACCATCTAAATACTGGTTATTGTTTACTTCATCTCTACCGATGTTGAGTGGTATAGTAGTAGCGTTATTGTAGGTAGACCTTGCTGTAGTACCGGTATTAACCCCGTCAACATAACATCTGACGTTGCTTCCGTCCCAGGTAACAGCTACATGGTGCCAGCTATCGTCTACAAATTTACCAACAGGGTAGGTAAAGTTCATACTGTATCCTGTCATAGTAACCAAAATAGCTCCTAATTGAGGATCAAGTCGTACTTTTGTACCTTGGGGAGATGGAGAAACCCTTCTTTTATGGTAAATGGTCTGACTTTGAGTAAGATCATTTAAAGACACCCAAGTAGCAAGAGTCCAACCTACTGAACCTAAGAATGGCTCTAGACCAAGATCGGTTGCTGAAGTCATATAACCAGTACCGTCGAAGTTAGCACCACCGCTGAAGATACCCGCTGTAGCTCCGACACCGTTGTTAGTTAGCGTGTAACCCTGACCTGAGTAGTCGTGGGTTAAACCAGTACCACCTGTATCGAATTTGTAGTAAGACCAAAGATCCGTAGTGCTAATCAAAGTAGAAGGACAAGGATCATTTAGCGGGCCGTACTTATTGTTAATGTAGGTTGCTAAGTTAGTGAGTTCTGCATTAGAAGGAATACCGTCTATGTAGATAGCTTCTAAGATGTAACCTTTAGGTTTCAGTGAATTGGTATAACCCCCGAGTTCTATCTTATATGGGTTAGAATCTATAACTCTACCTCCAAGAGCAAAGCTTTTGAAGATTGTGTCCTTACTAACTTTAATCTCAATATTCCCAGCAGCGGTTTTCTGAACTAAGAGATAAGCCAGCTCGTTCTTTATAGGTAAGCCTGAATCTATTACAGTACCAGTACCAGATGCAAAGGTGTAAGCCCCATATTCGTTGCTAACAGAGGTTGTACCTTGAGCTGCTATCAATTCTCCTGCTCCGCTAATAGCAGTGTTACCACCGACTATAGCCCAACCTGAGCTAGTTTCTGGTTTTACAATGTAGATCTGACAATAGTCTACATAAGGATCTGGCCAGATGTAAGATGTAAGACCACTGTTTACAAGGGTAGACTTAGTTGTATCCTGATAAAGCGATGGCTGGTTATTGAACTGTGGATCCGTGGCCGTGTAGGTCATACCAGAACCACCAGAGTTAGTTAGTGTCTCACCTAGCAATTCATCCTGCCAAGCTGTAATTGCTCCGCCCGATTCGGTAACACCGTAGCTAGTGTTCCACCAGTAAACCACGTTGTTAAAGTCTGCCGGGGTCCAGGCTGCTTGTACGTTGATGTAGTTGGACTTAGTTAGAGAACCAGTACCGCCTGTGTTTCCAGCTTGTAGTGTAACATCGTAAGATCCAGTTGAACCGTAGGTGATCTTCGGGTTCTGTAGAGTAGAGCTAGATGGTGTACCACCAGGGAATGACCAAAGCCAAGAATTTGGTGAGTTGGTAGAAAGATCTGTGAAATCTACAGTATCTCCAGCATTTGGTCCTGTAGTAGAAGCACTAAAATTAACCACCGGAATAGGTGGTGGCGTGGGACCCGCTGCTGGTGCCCCTAAAATTGTACTTATAGTGTTAAGGTTAAGATTCAGCATTGGGTTTTAGTTTTTTAGTAAAGTGCCCAGGCGCTGCCAGTAGAAACTGTAGTCACGCTAGAGACCCTGATAGGATTATATCCTGAAGGAAGCGACAAAGCGATAGCGCCAGTAGCACCAACAGGAGTACAGGTAACAGTAGCAGCTGCTGAAAGCAATAGACTGAAGTTAGTAACGCCCGAGGCTAAAGCAGATCCGGGAGTAATTAGTTCAGCATTATTAGGGCTAGCGTACTGTAGCTCTTTCGCTATAACTTCTAGTACAACGTCAGAGTTCCATGATTCTTGAGGAGTGGGGTTAGCCATATTCGTGTTATTTTTTTTAAAGTATAATTTTTAAGCTTGCTGCCATAATTTTTGGTAAGCATCCCAAACGTTTTGAGTAGTGTTCCAAACTCCATTAGCAGAGTAGTAGACATAAGAAGATAATTTCTCGTTGTTACTTATGTAAGGGGTAAAGGTAACCTCGGCCGGGGTTAAGTCTTCTAGAGACATCTGACCCTCGTCTAGTAAATCACCAGATGCGGGGTTAAGCGTTGCTGTCTGGGTGTTCCATAGTTTATAGTCCCAGTTACCAGATGGAGCTAAATATACTGAACCATTTAACGGGTCGTCTACCGTGTTGGGGGTTACCGTAATTTCGAACTTAAGGTATCTCGTATTGCGGGTTAATACAGTGGGTACTACATACGTCCATTCTCTAGTAAACCCATTCTGAAATCCAAATAGAAAATAGTCACCGAATGTCTGTACCTCGTTGTCTATGGTGTCTACATAGATCACGAATGTATTGGTTGTATTTGGCGTTAGTGTAATCACTTAAGATCCTTTTATGTCTAAATATAAAAACTCAATCATCTGACAAAAAGAAACCGGGGCGTTAACCCCGGTTCCTAAAGTTAGCCTTTTTGTGTGTTAGGCTGTTGTGATAGTAAATCCGCTTAGAGAAGTAAGTGCGTCGATCTCGTAAGCCATTTCTGGCTCGTCAGCAGTAACGGTCATAACGTAGTTATTAGCGTCACCAGGTGCTGTACCAGTGTTAGCACTCATAGCGGTAGTGACACCGCCACGATCTTTACCTACCAACCAGAGTTTATCGTTGTTATCTTGGAAGATAATCTTGATGTCTCTGTTTCTAGATAGGAGTAGAAGTTGGTTTCTCTTATCGGCAGATAGTTTCTGCAAGTTGAAAGTCAAAGCTTGTGAATAGAAAGCAGTACCGTTGGTTTCAGAAATGTTACCAGTCTCTACGAAATTCGCAGTGTTTTTTGGTAATTCGTACTGATAGAACGTTCCAGTTCCTGTCGCTCCAGTGATCTGATTGTTAGCATCGTAACTCACTGAAGAAAACACAATATCAACCCCAACATATGCAGTTTTAATACCGCCAATGCTATCGATACAATCTAAAGCTATTGCTTGTGTTAATGAACAGGGCATAATGTTAAATTTATTTTTTTGGGTATAAGGAGAGAGGTTTTACCCTCTCTCCCTGATATTGGTTTTAGACTTAAGCTAAGTCGTTAGTAGAGAATTCCTCAACAAGAACTCCAACACCGTTGGTGAACTTAGCGATGAGTCTCATCTCTTGGTTATCACGTGACCACCAAGCGTCGATTCTATCTGTGTCTTCAACCAAGCCACATACCATTATGATGTGCTTAGCAGGACCGCAGATGACGCGGTTAGAAGTACCAAATCCGCCGACTGGAATAGCAGTGATGTTAGTTCCAGGGATAACTACTGATTGGCCGAGACCAGTTCCAGTTGTAACTCCAGGAGCGTAGTGGTACAAGTTAAGAGCAACCAAGTTGGTCATAAGAGCTCTGAAAGAAGCGTAGCTCATGAACATCATCAAGTCGTCTCTGTTAGCAACTGACAATGGCAAAGCGTCGATCATTTGTAGAGCTTTAGCGTAAGCAGTAGAGCTAGTGAAAGCAGCTGTAGCCCCCTGGGAGGCTCCATTCGATACTGTAACCTGGCTGATGATCTGAGAGCCGATAACAGCTTCAGCAGCTTTTCTTGACTCTTCAACCATGTAATTAGAGATAGCCTCCTCGAAAGGTAGATTTTCTCCGTAAGCTGAAGAATCCAACTGAGTTGACAACCAGTAAGCTCTCAAGTCCTCGAGACAAAGAGACTGCTTCCAAGACTTAGCTGAGTTAGTGATTGAAATTTGGGTGAAGTTGGTAGAACCGCCTGAGGTCCATCCACAAGATGAATTTTGGAAATCTGCCGTTCCGCCCAAGACGTTAACAGCTACAGTTGCTTCAGGGTAACCAGGACGAACGTCGATATAGTCAACAAGGTCCGCTCCCAAGACGGCCTTCTGGATCAAAATACCCGAATCTTCTAGGGTAAATGAACTAAGGGTTGATAATGAAAATCCCATAATAGTTTAAGTTTTTTTTAGTGTTTAGGTTTTTTATTTCTTGAAGAACTTTTCTGCTTTAAGCCTTTGCAATGCAGCAACACGTGCTTCAAGTTTGTCTGCGCCTTCGTAAGAGAAGTTTTCGTTGGTGATGGTTGGGTACTTCTTAGCTGCAGGTTCTTTAGCAAACTTAGCGTATTTCTCTTCCATCATAGCAACCTTTTCTTTTACATCGGCTACTTCAGCAGCGATCTCCTCAACGGCCATCACTACTTTTTCGAGGGCTTCTTTTACTTTGTCTTCCACCTCTACTTCTTCTTCGGCGTCTACTTTAACTTCGACTTCCTCTTCAGCGGCTTCGACTGTAACCTCGACTGCCTCCTCGGCACCTTCTGACTCTTCGGCTGCTTTTTCTTCTACTTTTACGATCTTGCCGTTTTCGTCTACTTCGACGATAAGGCCTGACTTAGTCTCGTGCTGTCCTGCTGGAGCCGGGGTGTCGCCCTCTTCGCTCTTCACGAAAAGAGGGTAACCTTCTTCGAATACCTCAGCTTCTACAACAGTACCGTCAATCAACTCTTCAGAAGCAAGCTTAACCTCCATGCCTAGAACGACGCGGATTTGGTTTAATTTGTTCTTGTATGAATTCATGATACAAAGTTTTTTTTTATATCGGTAAGTATACTTATATTGGGACATGACATTTCCTAATAGATAAAGCATGGAAGAATTAAAAGAGATGTGGTTTCCTATAGCCGAGGCACCTGATTACTATATTTCTAATCACGGCCGGGTGTTAAGTGTTAAGAGAGGTAAACCTAGGTTTTTGAAAATAGGAACAAATAAGTGGGGATATCAGCATTATACTCTTACCATCGATGGTAGAGGGAAAAGCTTTAACGTGCATCGTCTGGTAGCCAATTATTTCGTGCCTAATCCGGATGGGTTACCCCAGGTAGATCACATTGACCAAGATAAGGCTAATAATGTAGCTACAAACTTAAGATGGGTTACCTCCAAACAAAATTATTGGAATCAAAAAAATAGGCAAATAGGCAAATTTAATGGAAAAGCTAAATTAACTGAGGAGGACGTAAAGGCTATACGAGCCCGCAGAAAAAAGGGCGAAAGCAGTATAGCAATCGCCCTAGATTATTCGATTAGTTCCTCTAATGTACGAAGAATCTGCTTAAAAACAAGCTGGAAACACGTAGATTAGTCTTCCTTCTTCTTAGCGACAAATGACCACCCAAAAGAAATTAGTGTTATAGCAGCTCCGACTACTTCTAGCAGTGTCTGCTCGTCGATGTAACCGTTAGTGACTAGTACACCGCCTACTAAAGTGAGGCCGTGCCTTACAAAACCTAAAATTTGTTCTTTATTCATATTTCTGTTTTTTTATTTTTAGATCTCGTTTAAGATCTTTATCAGATTCTGGATTTGCTCCTTATCTTTCTGATACTCTTCATATTCGCTGCGTTCTACAAACGAGCCTTGTAGACTGAGTCCTCTTAGTTCTCCCGTCTTCACCTTATTCCAGGTGTTCTCGTTCTCTACTCTCATCTTCGTAACCCAAGAACCTTCTGGAACCTCTAGGCCGTACTTAGTGTTGGCCTTATCTGTAGCAGCATCTTCTACTATCCAGCTTTCGAAGACATAGCTTCCAGCATCCAGGTCATCTACATGCTGTATGTTAGTGTCCTTGTTACGTAGCTCCTTCATAAATTTCTCGGCCATTCGAGCTATAGTTTCTTTACTAAATCTGACATAGTAAGGTTCTCCATCTTCGCCCTTCCTGATGATCTCGATATTGGGGATAGCAACCGGGGCGACTATAACCTTTTCGTGTTCATCGGCGAACATACCTCGCCAGGTCTTGAACTCTATGTTCTTAATTAGTGATCCTGCTTTACGACC
>Ga0075477_10001372_pt1 | contig 11491 bp, 8 predicted proteins | sample DEB08_DNA_FD_76338 | JGI IMG/M metagenome (GOLD analysis project Ga0075477, IMG submission 76338) | Aqueous microbial communities from the Delaware River and Bay under freshwater to marine salinity gradient to study organic matter... | ecosystem: Environmental > Aquatic > Marine > Coastal ...
TTTCAGTTTCCCGTTGTCTACGACACGCTCACCGTTGCTGAAAATCTCGCGTTTCCCCTACGCAATCGTGGTATGGATAGCGCAACAATTGAGGCGCGTGTTTCAGAGACCCTCACAATGCTCGGATTGGAACGACGCGCGAACGAGCGCGCACGCAGCTTAAACGCCGACGACAAACAAAAAATATCGTTGGGCCGCGGGCTTGTGCGCACCGATGTCCGCGCAATTCTATTCGACGAACCGCTGACGGTTATCGACCCGCACCTTAAATGGCAACTGCGCACCGAGCTCAAAAAAATACACGAACGCTATGGCCACACGATGATTTATGTGACTCATGATCAGACCGAAGCCCTAACCTTCGCCGATAAAGTCGTCGTTATGAATGCAGGCTCTATTCTTCAAGTTGGCTCGCCGAAGGAGCTTTTCGACAGGCCGCGGCATACCTTTGTTGGCACATTTATCGGCTCACCAGGCATGAATGTTCTGCGTTGCATATTCGATGGCGAAGCAGCGGTAGTCGATGGTGTGCGACTACCGCTCGATGAAGCGACGATCATAGCGGCACATGCTCGTGGGTTAGCTGCGAGTGGCGTTTCCTTGGAGGTAGGCATGAGGCCCGAGTCGCTGGTTTTAGTTGACGCCGGAGCGAACAGTGCCGATGACCCGCATTGCTTCAATGTTGACGTGATAGGTGTGGAAGATCTAGGCAGACACTCACTCGTGCGTTTGCGACTCGGACAGCAATTATTGTGTGCGCTACATCCTGAGGGCGCTGAAATTCCCGAGGCAGCCGCGTTGAGATTCGACCCCGCAAGGACGTTGCTCTACGAAAGCTCATTGCTGGTCGAAGCAATCGGTTAGGAAGTCCTTTAATTAGCCCTTAGAGAGAGCGAATGAAAGTACAAAACAATAAAGCGTGGCTCATGGTGCTTCCGATGCTGCTGCTTGTAGCAGTGAGTGCGATCATCCCGCTGATGACCGTTGTTAACTATTCGGTTCAAGACACTTTTGGCAATAATGAATTTTTCTGGGTGGGCACCGAGTGGTTTCAGGAAGTCCTCGCTTCGGAGCGGTTCCACAATGCGCTGCAGCGCACATTGTTATTCTCGGCGCTCATTCTCGCCATCGAAATTCCGCTGGGCATTGCCATCGCACTAGCAATGCCCAGACGTGGCATTGCCGTCTCATTCTGCCTCGTGCTCATGGCACTGCCCCTGCTGATTCCGTGGAATGTTGTTGGCACTATTTGGCAAGTGTTTGGGCGCGTCGACATTGGTCTTTTAGGCCATGGCCTTGCGAGTCTCGGCATCGACTACAACTATACACAGAACACCCTCGACGCCTGGGCAACGCTGATTATCATGGACGTATGGCACTGGACGAGCCTTGTCGTACTGCTGTGTTACTCGGGTTTGGTGTCCATCCCCGAGGTCTATTATCAAGCGGCACGTATCGATGGCGCATCGCGTTGGGCGATCTTTCGATTCATTCAATTGCCTAAGATTAAACGTGTGCTGCTAATCGCCGTGCTGTTGAGGTTCATGGACTCGTTTATGATTTACACCGAGCCATTCGTGGTGACTGGCGGCGGACCGGGTAACTCAACTACGTTCCTTTCGATAGACCTCGTGCAGATGGCGGTAGGGCAGTTCGATCTCGGCCCCGCAGCGGCGATGTCGCTAATCTATTTCTTGATTATTTTGCTTCTGAGCTGGGTTTTCTACACGGTCATGACTAGCCTCGATAACGATGCCACGTCAGAGCAGGGGAGGCACTAGTATGGGCAAAATCGACTCAGTAGCATCGCCTTCATCGGACGCAGGGATCTCAGATAGCGAGGTGAAAAATACGCAGAAAAGCGAACGCAACTGGTTCAAAATAGCGGTTGTCTGCGCGTATATCTTCTTCTTAATGTTGCCGATTTACTGGTTGCTTAATATGAGTTTTAAGACTAACCAGGAAATACTCTCGACATTTTCGCTCTGGCCAGATGATTTTACGTTCGACAACTATGCGACTATTTTTACCGACCCTACGTGGTACAGCGGTTATATCAATTCGATGATCTACGTGGTGATGAATACGGTAATCGCGCTCTCGGTAGCCTTGCCTGCCGCGTATGCGTTCTCGCGTTACAAATTTCTCGGGGACAAGCACCTATTTTTTTGGCTGCTCACCAATCGTATGTCGCCGCCTGCGGTGTTCGTGTTGCCTTTTTTCCAGCTCTATTCTGCATTTGGTCTAATCGACACGCACATCGCTGTTGCATTGGCGCACTGCCTGTTTAACGTCCCTCTCGCGGTGTGGATATTAGAGGGCTTTATGTCGGGCGTGCCACGCGAAATAGACGAGACCGCTTATATAGATGGCTACTCGTTTCCCCGTTTCTTCACAAAAATATTCACGCCGTTGATTGCGTCAGGCATAGGCGTGGCCGCGTTCTTCTGCTTCATGTTTAGTTGGGTAGAGTTGCTGATTGCGCGCACGCTCACGGTCACCGACGCAAAACCGATTGCTGCGGCAATGACGCGGACAGTGTCGGCATCGGGTCTCGATTGGGGCGTGCTCGCCGCGGCAGGTATTCTAACGATAATCCCCGGTGCGCTCGTTATTTATTTCGTGAGACATCACATCGCCAAAGGGTTTGCTCTAGGGCGAGTCTAGAACGTATATTCTAGATATGCGCGTATCGCTCTTGGCTCGAATACGTGGAAATGGCGATCTTCGATCGGCGCAGCCTCACCGCGCAACTGTGACTCGTAGAAATACTGAATGTCGCGATCATTCGAGTTTAGCAAATTAAGTGCATCGACAGTGACGCTTAGTCTGTCGTTAAAGGCGTAGCCGAGTCGCGCGCTAAGCAGTGTGCTGCCCTGGGCGTCGACGCCACCATCGAGTTTGTAGTCGCCGAAATGGCGCAAGCGCAAATAGCCATGAAAGCCATTGCCTCGTTGGAATCCGATGCCGCCGCTTACCACATGCTCGAGCGCTCCTGGGATATCATCGAATCCATCGATTGGCGTCTCGAAGCGAGAGTTGGCGTAGGCGTACTCGAGGTCAACCGACCAACTGTTTCCAATCTGATAGTAAGCTGTGAGTTCCAGCCCGTGTCGTTCGCTGCCCACGCCGGTATCTTCGGTGTTCCCCGCATCGCCCACGAATAGCAGCTCCGAGTCGATATCGAGTTGCCATAGAACCAACGACGCGTTTAGGCGTTCGGTTAGGAAGAGTCGCGCGCCAATCTCAGAGCCGAGTGTTTTAACTAAAGGGTCAGCCGCGTCGATCGACTCCCCGCTGACAGGGTTTAACTGGCTAATCACGCCGCGAGCATCATTGCTGTGAAAACCTTGCCCGATATTGGCGTACAGCTCTAGCGAGTCGTCTACCGTGTAAATTAAGCCGAGTGAACCGGTCACCACACCGTCGTGTTTCTACCAGTATTTGCCACGAGCGTCCCAGGGTCTGCCGCGGCAAGGGCGGTGACATCGAAGTCGAATCGGTCATAGCGAAGGCTAGTCGTGCTGCGTAGATTCTGCGTCCACTGCGCTTCGCCGGACCAATAGGCCGATACGCTCGTCTGTTCGACACGGTCGAAGCGAATATCGCTAAGAAATGCTCGGTTGCGGGTGCTGCGCAGGCCGACGCCCTCGATATCGTCGATACGAAGCTGTGCGCCGAAGGAATTGTTCACAGGTACCGAGCCCAGCTCAAAGTTAAGATCCTGCTCGAGTTGCCCACCAACCACACGCCTGTCGTCTAGTTGTTGGAACTGATCGCCATCAGGACCGACAAAGTAGCTAAAGTTTGAGTAGAGATTCATGCTGTAGTCGATCGCGTAGGCACTCGCACGCACTGCCCCGAGAGCATTGCTCTCTCGCCAGCTACCCGACAGGCTGTAGCGAGAGGACTCACCCCCAACCGTGGTATCTATCGAGCCGAAGTCGCTAATCAAGCCAGATTGTACTGCACGTTCTGGAATTTGATCCGCGGAGTTCCACGTGTTGTCATAGCCCATGAAGGTGATATCGACACCGGACTCTGCCGTGCCCCAGTTTTGTTTGAGCCAGAGATTTTTGCGATCAACGTCTTCGTCGATGCTGTCCCAAGGGCCTACGTAGTTCTGCTGTTCGACCCCGTAAATGAACTTGCCGCCCGCAGCGTCGCTGCTGCCAGTCAGCAGGGCGCGGCGAAAGCCGAAGTCCCCGCCGCCGATCGATAGGCGCGTATCGACGGGCTGGGCAGAGACGCTGATGTGCGCTGAACCAGCACCGGCGAAGTCGCCGCTGGCGGCGTCGTAGGAGCCTTTGGTGAATTCGATACTGCCAATCAGCTCAGGAATTAGAAAGTTAAGATCGGTGTAACCTTGTCCGTGGCCATGGCTACGCATATTCACAGGCATGCCGTCCACGTGGGTTGCGAAATCCGTACCGTGATCGAGATTGAATCCGCGCAGGAAAAACTGATTCGCCTTGCCGCTGCCGCTGTGCTGCGTCGCTACCAAGCCTGGCACGGTCTCGAGTATTTCGCCGACGCGGAGCAGGGGCTTGAGATCAAGCTCTTGCTGGGATATTTGCCCCTCCGACGCTGAAGTCGCAGAACCGACAAGGTTGAGCTGACGACCGACAACCGAAAGTTCTTCGATGCCCTGTTCCTGAGCCCGTAAGGCAGAGCCGCAGGCGAGTCCGATAGCGAGGGTAAGAGGGAGTAAGGGATGAGGTAAGTTAACTTCTAAATTCATTTTGGCTTTCCCATCACATCTCAGTACAACGCGCCTGACCTTAACGCTGATTCGAGTTGTACGGCTTCGTTCAGGAATCATTTACCAGTATTATTAGTGGAGCTCAAAGGTCTTACAAGGTAATTCGTGTGATAAATGTTTGCGCTATGATAAGAATAGTTTTTTCAGGCTTCATCATGTCTAATTCGAGGACAAGCTCGCGCTAACTCTCCGCCCCGAATACGCTCATCAGGAAGCGAAGAATCTCGCTCTGAAAGTCAAAACGAGGATAGATCAATGAAAAACAGGCACTCGTTTCTCCGTTACTCCGCAGCCGCAATGTTATCCATTCGCCAACTCTCAGCGTTTCTCTCTTCTCTGTTGCTCGCGGGTTCCCTTGCAGCTCAGGCCTATCCCCATGCACGCAGTGGTGGCAATTACATGCACAATTTTTATTTTCCGCCTGCGCCGAGCTCCACGCCTTGGGCGCCCGAGTGGTCGCCTGACGGCAAAAGTGTCGCAGTCGCGATGCAGGGAAGCCTATGGCGGGTTGAAATAGCGACGGGGGTCGCGACCGAGCTAGTGCACAGCGACGCCTATCTCTCCTCGCCAGACTTTTCGCCCGATGGACGCTGGCTCGCTTATACCGCAGATTACGCGCACGAGCGAATTCAGCTTGAGGTCCTCGACACGCTAACTGGAGAGGTGCACGCGCTCACCGACGATGATGCAATATACACCGACCCTGTGTTCTCGCCCGATGGCAGCAAATTAGCCTATGTCTCGACTCGGCCGAATGGCTATTTCAATGTCTTTGTTCGTGGTTTCGCTGCGGGTGCCTGGCAGGGCGATGCGATTGCAGTAAGTAGAGATAACGACTTTGGCCGCAGCCGGCTGTACTTCGGGCGCTGGGATATGCATATAGCCCCCGCATGGCTGCCCAACGGCGACGAGCTGCTACTAGTGTCAAATCGTAATGTCCCCCTGGGGTCTGGAAATGTGCTCAGGGTTCCTGCTGTCGAGAACGGCATTGCTAAGGCGCGCACGGTGCTCGCCGAACAGTCGCTTTATCGCACGCGTCCAGATGTTTCTATAGATGGGAAACGCTTCGTGTACTCATCGACGGCAGGTAGCGCCGATCAATATAACAACTTGTATGTGCAACCTACGACTGGTGGCGAGCCGTATAAGCTCACCTTTTTTGAGAACGATGCGTTTCATCCGCGCTGGTCACCCGACGGTGAGTCGTTAGCGTTCATTGCGAATGCGGATGGCTTGCCTCAGCTAATGCTGCTCGAGGTGTATGGAGGCAAGCTGACACCTGTCGCAATTACACAGCTGCGCTATCGGCGCCCGATGGGAGTGTTGAAAGCGCGAGTGCACGAAGTGGGCAGCGCCGATGCGATGCCTAATCGTGTTCACGTCGTTGCGGCGGATGAGAAATTCTATGCGCCGCAGGATTCTTACGCACGTTCGGGTCACGTGGGCGACAATGTGTTCCATAATTCAGGTGAGTTTACACTTACGCTGCCCGTAGGCGAGACGACTCTGACCTTCGTGCGTGGTTTCGAGTTCGAGCCGCAAATGCTTAAGGTAAACGTCGTGGAGGGTGAGGTCACGCACCTTGATGTGGCGCTCGAGCGCCTCGACGATATGGCCGCCAAGGGGTGGTACAGCGCCTCGACTCACGTGCACGCCAACTACGGGGGCAATTTGCACAACACGCTCGAAAATTTGATGCTTATGTCACGCGCTGAAGATCAAGACCTCGTGTTGGAACAGGTCGCTAATAAGGACAATCGTATTCTCGACTACCACTATTTCGTGCCTGGCGGCGGGGCACATCCAGTGTCGGCACCTGATCAGTTGGTTGTCGTAGGACAAGAGTATCGCCCACCGTTTTATGGTCACGTATTTATGTTCGGTATGCGTGACCACCTGATCTCACCGTTTGTAACGGGCTATGAAGGCACGGCTATCGAGAGCCTGTACCCGAGCAACACCGATATGCTGTTAAAGGCCAAAGCTCAGGGTGCGGTGACCGGCTACGTGCATCCCTTCCTTGGCGAGACCGATCCACTGCTAGGTAATCTTGGCGGTGGTAAGGGCTTTATTGTCGATGCCGCGCTCGGAGCGACCGATGCACTGGAATGGTCAGACTCAAGCACCGCAGGCTTTCACCCGCTTTATGCTGTGTGGAATAACGGGTTGCGCATCGCAGCGACTGGAGGAGAGGATTCGATCTCATCGCTGCAGCGGAGCAAGCTGCTTGGTTCATTTAGAACCTATGTCTACACGGGCAACGCGGGTCTCGATTTGAGCGCATGGTTCGACGGTATGAAAGCGGGGCGAGCATTCGTGAGCTCGGGACCTCTTCTCGAGGCTACGTTTGACGGCGCGTTGCCGGGCGATTCTGTCGTGCTTCCAGCCGCCGGCAAGCGGGTGTCGCTGAGAGTGCGCTTACGCTCGATTACAGCACTCGAAACGCTTGAGCTCGTATGTAATGGTGAAACGCTCGAGTCGTTTCCAATCCGTCGCAGTGGCAAATCACTCGATATAGAGTTTGAATTCGACGTGACGCGCAGCGGCTGGTGTCATGTGCGCACCGAGGGCGAGCCGGCTAACCGCGCGCCGCTCGATGTCGACTACGCGCAGGCTTTTACTAATCCAGTTTGGTTCGAAGTAGAAGGCTCAGCTCTCAGAAATCCCGGTTCGGCGCAATACGCACTGGATTGGATCGACAAGCTAGAGAATCTTGCAGGCGCTTGGGAAGGCTGGCGATCGGAGCGTGAGCGCGCGCATGTTTTTGGTCAGTTTGAGCAGGCGCGAGAGGTGTATCGGGCAGGGCTCTAGGCGTTGGCGATTTTTCGATAGCCCAGCAGTCCAAGTCCTAGTGTTGCCATGATTATCGCCACGAAGGCATTGAGATAATTGAAGAAGGCATAGGGGAGGTAGTCGAGTACCGGCACGCCTAGTGTTGCTGTATAGAATGCGCCTGCTGTCGTCCACGGAATCAACCCCGTAGTCATAGTGGAGCCTTCCTCGACTGTTCTCGAGAGAATGGCCGGATCTAGTCCTACACTTTCGTATTTTGCCTTGAACAGCTGGCAGTTAAGAATAATGGAGATATAGGCCTCGCCCATCGCTAGGTTGCCGACAAGGCCAGAGGCGATCGTCGTCGCAACAAGTGCGCCTACATGTCGAAGCCTGAGCAATAAACCTGAGAGCATCACATCGAGAAACCTTGCGCCATGCAGAAGGCCACCGAGGGCCAGTGCGAAAAGTGCGAGCAGCAGAGTCCAACTCATACTCGCTATGCCGCCGCGACCGAGTAGGTTATCCAAGTTTTCGATTCCGGTGGAGCCAGGCGTGTTCTGCCACAGCGCGTTTAGCGCTGTGATGCTGTCGGTGCCTTGATAGCTGATGGCGATCATGGTCGCGAGTAAAACGCTCGCCGACATCGTGACTTCGGCGCTTACTCGGCGAGCGCTCAAAACGGCGAGGGTAAGAAGTGGAAGCAGAGTGATAAACGGTTGCAATGAATAGCTCGCTGTCAGTGCGTCGCGAATCTTCTCGATCTCAGTGGTTACGGGTGCCGATGCTTCATAACTAAAACCTACGATCAGAAATATCACGAGGGCAATCAAGAATGCCGGCACCGTGGTGAAAAGCATCGAATAGATGTGTCGGTAAAGATCGGTGCCTGCACTCATGGCGGCGAGGTTAGTCGTGTCGGAAATAGGGGAAAGTTTGTCGCCGAAGGTCGCACCACACACAATCATCCCAGCAACGATAGGCAAAGGGACGCCCAGTGCTTCACCGAGGCCGATAAACACCACCCCGAGCGTGCCCACCGTGCCCCATGACGTGCCAGTTGCAACCGACATCAGCGCGCAGAGAACCATCCCAATGGCAAGAAACAGTGTCGGCGAGAGCCACGCGAGGCCGTAATACATGAGCGTTGCGATCGTACCCGCTTGCATAAAGCTCGCGATTACCATGCCGATCAGAATAAAAATATAGATTGCTGGTAGTGCGCGCGAAATGGCGCCGCTCATCATCGTCCTGAGTTCTAGATAGCGATAGCCGAGCAAAAAAGCATGAAGGCTCGTCCAGATGATGCACAAAAACATCAGTGCGTGCAGGCTAATGCCGAGACCGAAGAGTCCGCCGGCGATAGCGGTGATAATGCCTGCAAAGCACAGCAAGGCCTGCGCAAGACTTGGCAACCGGGCTGCGGAAGAGCCTGGTTCAAGCACCATCTCCGTTGCTTGCTCGGGAGGATTAACGCCCATCGATGCCTGCTGATTTTCTTTAGATTTCTTCACCATTTCGGCATCCTATAAACAATTGGGCGGAGAGTAAAACTTTGCTAAGCTCGGTTAGTAAATTTAACCCTTAGCCTCGGTGCGCAGAATAGCAAGAGAAAGCGATACCGACTTGTAACATAAACACTATGGAGGCACCGTTGGACTTATCTTGGATGGCTTGGACACAGCCGACCGCGGTGTTTTTTCTCATTGTTGCGGGCCTGTTAACGCTGATGACACTCTGGGAGTTCATCTCGCCGGGTGGCGCGCCTCGAATCGGGCTGCTGAGATTTGAAACAACACGCGGCGACAGACTTTTTGTGTCACTTTTGGGGTCGGCGTTTATTTGCCTGGGGTGGCTCGCGTTTGCAACAGTCTCTCTCTGGATAGGCCTTGGTGTTTGCCTTGTCTACGCGCTGCTTGTGTTTCTATTCGTTTAGTTTGTTTCGGTACTGTTTATTGCCGAAAATTATTGCCGAAAAATTTTTGTCACTCGCGAGACGGAAAGCAGAAGTCGTTACGCGATTAAAAGAGTAAATAAAAAGGACATCTCATGCCGTTTCCATTTTCCATACAGTCTTCACTGTTACCCCGCGACTCTCTAAAGGGCCTACTAGGCTCTACCCGGATTCCTCGCTCTCAACGAGAATTATTTGTCGGAGCCGCGGCTCTATTTCTGACTCCTGTAATTTTGGCGGACACCGAAGATGCCCAGCGCTGGCTACCGGAGTTTCAGCCTTCGACCCTGTCCCAGGCGCAGCAGCTTGAGGAACTGCAGTGGTTCATCGACGCGGCGCGGCCGTTTGCAGGCATGGAGATTAAAGTGGTTTCTGAGACGATTACCACGCACGAATACGAGGCGCAGACCCTAGCGAAAGCCTTCAGTGAGATCACCGGCATTCAGGTCACGCACGACCTTATCGGCGAAGGCGATGTGGTAGAGAAGCTACAGACTCAGATGCAGTCGGGCGAGAATATCTATGACGCTTATGTCAATGACTCAGACCTCATTGGCACACACTTTCGCTATCAGCAGGTGCGAAACCTTAGCGATTGGATGTTAAATGAGGGCAGCGCTGTTACCTCACCGACGCTCGACCTCGAAGACTTTATCGGGCTGTCTTTCACTACAGGTCCCGATGGCAAGGTTTATCAACTGCCCGACCAGCAGTTCGCGAATCTGTATTGGTTCCGATATGACTGGTTCACTGATCCTGCGATCAAGGCTCAGTTCCAAGCTAAATACGGTTACGAACTGGGTGTGCCGGTGAATTGGTCTGCGTATGAAGATATCGCTGAGTTCTTCACTAACGATGTGCGAGAGATAGACGGACAGCGAGTATACGGGCATATGGACTACGGCAAGAAAGACCCCTCGTTGGGCTGGCGCTTCACCGACGCGTGGTTATCGATGGCGGGGGCAGGGGATGTCGGTATTCCAAATGGGTTGCCCGTCGACGAATGGGGTATCCGCGTCGAGGGCTGCAGGCCGGTAGGATCGACTGTCGAACGCGGCGGCGCGACCGATGGTCCTGCCGCGGTGTATTCATTGACCAAATATGTAGATTGGCTAAAAGCCTATGCGCCGCCAGAGGCCGCGGGCATGGTATTCAGCGAGGCGGGCCCAGTGCCAGCACAGGGCGCGATTGCGCAGCAGATATTTTGGTATACAACATTCACAGCCGACATGGTGAAGCCCGGTCTGCCGGTGATGAACGAAGATGGAACGCCTAAGTGGCGGATGGCACCCTCTCCACGAGGCGCCTATTGGGAAGAGGGGCAAAAGCTCGGCTATCAGGATACTGGTGCCTGGACACTCATGAAGTCGACGCCGGAGGATCGAGCGAAGGCAGCGTGGCTCTATGCACAGTTTGTGACTTCGAAGACCGTGTCGCTTAAGAAGAGCCATGTTGGGCTAACTATTATTCGCGACTCGGATATTCGACATGAGAGCTTCAGCGAGCGCTCCTCTGAGCTCGGCGGCTTAGTCGAATTTTACCGGTCGCCCGCGCGCATTCAATGGACACCGACAGGAACCAACGTCCCCGACTATCCGCGACTAGCGCAGCTGTGGTGGCAAAATATCGGCGACGCGTCTTCGGGTGCCAAGACGCCGCAGGAGGCGATGACTGCGCTCGCTGTTGCACAAGAGCGCTTAATGCAGCGTCTTCAGCGCGCTAACGTTTTAGGAGAATGCGGCCCGCTTTTAAACGAGCCGCAGAGCCGAGACTATTGGCTAAATCAGCCGGGTGCACCCAAGGCAAAACTAGATAATGAAAAACCGGAACCGGTTACAATCGACTACGATGAACTGGTTAAAAGCTGGCAATAGCCCTCTATTAGCGGTCGTTTTCTGGCCGCCTTTTTAGTTGATTTAAAGGATATCGACATGTTGAACTTTAAACCGCAATGCGAAGGGTTAGCCTCGCGCGCCCTAGTGATGTTTGCTGCAGGTTTTTTA
>Ga0075477_10001384_pt1 | contig 11438 bp, 9 predicted proteins | sample DEB08_DNA_FD_76338 | JGI IMG/M metagenome (GOLD analysis project Ga0075477, IMG submission 76338) | Aqueous microbial communities from the Delaware River and Bay under freshwater to marine salinity gradient to study organic matter... | ecosystem: Environmental > Aquatic > Marine > Coastal ...
GTACCAAAGTAAAGAAATTTGCAATATACAAACTTCCAATTAAACCCCAAACAAATTCAGGTTCTTGAGTAAACAAAAGAGGTCCAGGAGTTAGACCCCAAAGTATCATGCCACCTAACAAAATAGCAGTAGTTGGAGAACCTGGGATACCAAGCGTTAACATGGGCAACATACTTCCTGTACTAGCTGAGTTGTTCGCAGTCTCTGGGGCAACTACTCCTGCTACTGCACCATGACCAAATTCAGATGAATTTTTTGATAATTGCTTTGTGATTCCATAAGACATCAAAGAAGCAGGGGTTGCGCCGGCAGCTGGTAAAATACCAACGAAAAAACCAAGGAATGAGCCAATGTTCATGGCTAAAAAAGTTTTCTTAAGAGCGCCCAATGCTTTGCCTACTTCTTTCATATTTACGGAAAGTTTAGACATCTGAACTTTTCCTTTTGTCTCTTCAAGGGTCCAGAGCATCTCTCCAATACCGTAAATACCGATGGCAAGAACTAAGAAATTGATGCCATGTAAAAATCCTGGCATGCCGAAGAAAATTAGTCTGGGTTTACCAGTAATGAGATCTAATCCAATAGTTGATAAAGCTAATCCAATTAAAATTGAAAATACAGTTTTAGGAATATCGTCTCCACCCAATCCAACAAATGTGGCAAACGCCATGACCATTAGAGCAAAAGTTTCAGGTGCGTTAAATCTTAAAGCTACTTCAGCAAGAGGTGGTGCGAAAAGTGTAAATAAAATAACTGATACAGTGCCGCCAACAAAAGATCCAACAGCAGCAGCCGTCAAGGCAGTCATTGCTTCTCCTTTGACAGCTAAAGGTCTTCCGTCGAATACAGTCGCAACAGCCGTAGAAGCACCTGGTATGCCAAGCATCACTGAACTGATCGCGCCGCCGTACATAGCTCCATAATAAACAGCAGCTAAGAAAATAATTGCGGCTGTAGGTGGAACAATAAATGTAATTGGAATTAGTATGGCAACTCCATTAACGGAACCTAATCCCGGCATAGCTCCAACAAATAAGCCTACCAAGCATCCAAAAATTAATAAACCTAAGTTAAGTGGTTCAAATGCAGTAAATATACCTTGTAGTAATAATGCTGTAACTTCCATGATTTAAATTAATATAATCCTCTCCTAAATTTATTAATACATAAAGTCGTAAACTGGGTAAAATAATGGCTCTGATATTCCTTGTGGCAAAGGAATTTTCAATAACCACTCAAAAAATAAAAAAGTTAAAACTGGCGTGATAAGTGAAAAGAGAGTTATAAATAACACACTCTTTTCGCTAAAGTATCGAAGATAAAAAGCTAAAAAGAAAATTAGAGAAAAATAGATACCAAGATATCCTATCGCAAAAACTAAAACTATAAGCGATATCAACGTAACCGAAACAAATTTAAAGGCTTCAGGGTCTATAAAAGGACTTTCATCTTTTGATTGAGGAGTTCTTTTTAAGAAGAAATTGATAATCACTAACACGCAACAAATCAACATTCCAAGAGAAAGATAGAATGGCAAAAATCCTGCTCCCATATTATCTTCTGTGTTCCAAGTGATCCTGTTCTCCATACTCTTAATCATAAGAGCAAGCGAGCTCAGCGCTAAAATCACTGCAACAGTGATTTCTGCTTTTTTTACAGTAAATTTAGACACTAAACTCATAACTTGCTCCTAATTATTAATTAATTAAAGTTCTTAATAATTTCTGCGTGCTTCTCGTATTCGATAGCTAAGAAATCTTTAAGACCAAAACCTTCCAACCAGCTCATTAACTTTCCGTCGTCGATATTGAAAGTTTGGAACTCGTTATCAGAATAAACAGTGTGAAGAAGTCCTGTGTAGTACTTTTCAACTTCTGCATCAATACCAGCAGGAGCCATGAATGCTCTCATCATGTAGTATTCAAGATCTGGATATCCAAGCTCATATGAAGATGGAACCTCAGGGAAAGCAGAATTTCTTTCAGGGGTCATCATAACTAAAGCTTTTGAATCACCTGATTGATAGAAACCCATTTGCTCAGAAGGGTTGTTTAAAGTGAAGTCTGACTCACCGCCAACTAGACCTTTAGCAACAGCACCACCACCAGAATATGGAACATACTTTGCATCAAATCCAAATTGACCTCTCATCATACCAAGTAGAAGTTCATCTTCTGACATACTTCCTGTTCCACCAGCAACAAGGTTCCCTTGTTTTGCTAGCGCAATAAAGTCATCAAAAGTTTCTACACCTTGAGTATTTTTACCTTCAGTTGCAATCCACACCAAGAAAGTATCTGTGATAAGTCTTGCAAGAGGAGTGAAATCATTAAAGAAATCAATTCCTAATTCAGGTTGGTTGGTTGGAGTTGTAAGAACGTTGTTAAGAGTGATCATGAGTGTGTGCTCATCACCAGCTTTTTTCTTAACATATGTCATTGCCTCACCACCAGAACCACCTTGTTTGTTGATTGGAATCACTGGCTTTGAAGCGTAGTCATTTTTTTCAATAACACCTTGAACTAAACGTGCAATCTCGTCAGCACCTCCACCTTGTCCAGCTGGAATAATAAGTTCAATTGGCTTCTTCGGCTCAAAAGGCTTCGCAGAAGAAACTGAACTAACAGCTACAAGTGAGAGAGAAACTAGAACTAGACTGATTTTTTTTATTAAAGTCATTATTTATTCCTCCTATAGAATGAATATTCATATGAAGATTAAACTATTTATAAAAAATTAGAAAGTTAAATTAAAAAAAAGATATTTTTTTAAAAAAAATCTTTATTTTTAGCTATTTTTTTTAACTTGTTGTGAAGGTCTCTGGTATAATGTATACATAATTCGATTTAAAAAATGAAGTTTGTAAACTGTAAAGATAATAAGCTATATATTGATGAAGATAGCTTACCAGAACCTTTAGAGAATCAAATACAAATAGAGATACATTCAACAAGTGTTAATCGAGCTGATGTCCTTCAAAGAAAAGGCCATTACCCTCCCCCTAAAGGAGAGAGTGAAATTATTGGACTAGAATGCGCGGGTATCGTTTCTAAAGTTGGCCCAAATTCAAGTAAATTTAATATTGGAGATAAAGTTTGTGCCATACTTGGCGGGGGTGGTTATGCAGAATTTGTTAATGTAGATGATAGACAAGTTATGCCCATTCCATCAAATATCAGCTTATTAGAGGCAGGTTCACTTCCTGAGACTATTTTAACTGTTTATGAAAATATTTTTAATATTTCTGAATTTAAAAAAAACGAAGTTGTTTTAATTCATGGCGGAAGTAGTGGAATAGGAACAACAGCAATTTCTATTTTAAAAAATTTTACTGATCAAATTTATGTTACTGCAGGATCCAAAGAAAAATGTGAACGCTGCATAGAATTAGGTGCAAAAACTGCAATCAATTATAAAGAGGAAGACTTTGAGCAATACTTTGTCGATCAAAAAATAAAAGTTGATGTTATTCTAGATATGGTTGGTGGTTCCTATTTGAAAAAAAATTTAAAAATTCTAAATCAAAAAGGAAGACTCACTTATATAGCCGCTCTTGAGAACATTAAAGCTGAAGCTAATCTTTTATATATAATGACTAAGCAATTAAAGATTTCTGGATCTACACTAAGATCAAGATCCCCTGCAGAAAAAGGAAAAATTGTCGATCAAGTTGTTGAACATATTTGGCCTTTAATTGAACAGGGAAAATACAAACCAACAATTTTCCAATCTTTCAATATGGAAGATGTAAATTTGGCTCATGAGTTAATGGAATCATCCAGCCATATTGGAAAAATCTTAATAGATATTAAAGGAGGACAAAAATGAACTTACATGAGTACCAAGCAAAAATGTTGCTTAAAAATAATGATGTAAGAGTTTTAGCTGGTAACCCAGTTCTAAACGATAATGAAATAGACTCTGCGGTAGACTCTATTCAAACACCTGTCATGGTGGTGAAATCACAAATCCATGCAGGAGGTAGAGGGGCAGGAAAATTTAAAGATAGCGGCGATGATAAAGGTGGAGTTCGGGTTTGTTTTTCTAAAGAAGAAGCAAAAGAAAATGCAAAAAAAATGCTCGGCAAAACACTAGTTACAAAACAAACTGGACCAGACGGTAAAGTTGTTAATCGCCTTTATATCGAAGAAGGCTGCGATATTAAAAAAGAATACTATCTGAGCATGCTAGTTGATCGATCCACGTCCTCCATCTCCATTATTGCTTCTACTGAAGGAGGAATGGAAATTGAAGAGGTAGCAGAAAAAGAACCTGAAAAAATTATTACTGTGAATGTTCCTGGTGATAAAAGCATAGATCAACCAAGCTTAGATCGACTAGTTCAAGGTTTGCAAATTACTTCAGATCAGTCTGCTGATTTTTGTGATCAAATTCAAAAAATTTATACCAGTTTTTTATCAACAGACGCTTCACTGGTCGAAGTCAATCCTTTTGTTTTAACTGGAGAGGGAAACTTCCTCGCCTTAGATGCCAAAGTATCGATTGATGATAATGCTCTTTATAAACACAAAGATATTGCAGAAATGCGAGACGAAACAGAAGAAGATCCTGCTGAAATCGAGGCCTCTAAACATGAGTTAAATTATGTGAAGTTAGATGGAAGTATTGGATGTATGGTCAATGGTGCAGGTCTAGCGATGGGCACTATGGATATTATCCAACTTCATGGAGGAAGCCCTGCTAACTTTCTAGATGTTGGTGGAGGAGCTACAAAGGAAAGAGTTGCAAAAGCTTTCTCAATCATTTTACAAGATCCTAATGTGAAAGTAATTTTAGTAAATATTTTCGGTGGAATTATGAAATGTGATATCATTGCTGAAGGTGTGGTAGCCGCAGCCAAAGAATTATCAATTCAAGTTCCTCTTGTTGTTAGACTTGAAGGAACAAATGTTGAATTAGGTAAAGAAATTCTCAATAAATCAGGTTTAGCTATTATTTCAGCAGATAATTTAGAAGACGCGGCTCAAAAAGCTGTCGGTGCTTTGAGTTAAAGGAGTAATTATGTCAGTATTAATAAATAAAGAAACTAAAGTAATTTGCCAAGGCTTCACAGGCGCTCAAGGTACATTTCATTCTGAACAGGCTATTAAATATGGTACTCAAATGGTCGGTGGCGTAACACCTAAAAAAGGTGGCCAAGACCATTTAGGCCTACCTGTCTTTAACACTGTAAAAGAGGCAAAAGAGAATACAGAAGCTAATGCCACTGTAATCTACGTCCCTCCTCCATTTGCAGCAGGAGCAATAATTGAAGCAATCGATGCCCAGATGGAACTGATTGTCTGTATCACCGAAGGTGTTCCAGTTTTAGATATGATGCAAGTAAAAAGAAAGTTAGAAAATTCTAATTCAAGACTTATTGGACCTAACTGCCCAGGTATTATTACACCAGACGAATGTAAAATAGGCATTATGCCAGGACATATTCACCAAAAAGGAAAAATTGGTGTTGTGAGTCGTTCTGGAACTCTAACTTATGAGGCAGTGGCTCAAACCTCTGCTGTGGGTCTTGGTCAATCAACATGTATTGGTATCGGTGGAGATCCTATCAATGGCACTAACTTTATTGACTGTTTAGACTTGTTTTTAAAAGATCCTGAGACCGAAGGTATAATTATGATTGGTGAAATTGGAGGAACTGCGGAAGAAGAAGCAGCAGAATTCATTAAAAATTCATCAATTAAAAAACCAGTGGCTTCTTTTATTGCGGGCGCGAGTGCTCCTGCTGGTAAAAGAATGGGTCATGCTGGAGCGATTATCTCTGGTGGAAAAGGAACTGCTGAGTCTAAGTTTAATGCACTTGAAGATGCAGGAGTTCATATTTCAAAATCACCCGCTAAGTTAGGTGAGACGATCCAAAGAGCTTTAGGTTAATTTATTTATAAAGTTTTGCTTCTTTAGCACGCAACTTTACTAAAGCTAAGACAGTATCAATTGTCGGTGTGGGAACCTTGGTAATTCTTCCAAGTTCCTGCACTGATGAAACTAAAGCATCAATTTCCATAGGACGGTCTCTTTCTAGATCCTGTAGCATGGAGGTTTTATGTTCTCCTACAGCTTTAGCTGCTTCTATTCTTCTTTCAACATCAAAAGGTTTGTCGATGCCTAAGTTTTTTGAAATTTCATGTGCTTCGATCATCATATTTTTAACAACATTTCTCACTTCTTGATCACTACATATTTTAACCAAGGTAGAAGTTGTTAAAGAGCTGATAGGGTTTAAAGAAAGGTTTCCAAATAACTTTAGCCAAATATCTCCTTTGATGTTTGGGCGAATAGGAGCTTGGAAGCCAGCCTTCTCTAAAGTGGTCGATAATTTTTTTATTCTATCTGTATCCTCTCCATTAATTTCGCCTAACTGAAATTTATCCCCTTCTAAATGTTGAATAACACCCGGCTTGATAACCTCAGATGCGGGATTGACAATACAACCAATAATTTTTTCAGGACCTATGCGATCCCATTGACTGCCGTCTGGATCAACAGAAGTAACTCTCTTATCTTTGTATTCTGGATTTTCGTGATTATGAAAATACCACCAAGGGATACCATTCACACCCCAAACAAAAGATGTGTCATCTTTCATTAAAACTTCAAAAGCATCTAAACACCCTGGAACAGAGTGTGCCTTTAGAGTCACGAAAATATAATCTTGCTTCCCTGCTTTTTCGGCCGTATCCACACATCGAGGATAAACAACCAATTCTTTACCATCTTTTCGAAGTCTTAATCCATCTTGACGAATAGCTTCGTAATGTGGTCCTCGCGCAATAAGGGTTACATCTGCACCAATTTCCGTGAGTTTGGCACCTAAATAGCCGCCAATAGCTCCCGCCCCATAAATACAAATTTTCATCTTAAACCTTTAAATGTTTGATCGCAGCAGCAACACCACTACCTAATTCAAATTTTATTCCAACATCATACATGGCTAATTCTGCTGTTGATATGGCACCTAATATCATGGTGCTATTTAAGTCACCTAAGTGACCTATTCTAAATAATTTTCCCGCAACTTTACTTAACCCACCACCAAAAGAAGTATTATATTTATTGTATGCTGTTTTGACTACATCAGTTGAATCAATACCATCGGGTACCATAATAGCTGTTACTGTATTTGAATATAGAGAAGGATCTTTAGCGCACAATTTTAAACCCCAAGCCTCTGACGCTTTTTGCACTGCCTGTGCTAAAAATAAGTGTCTTGCATAAATATTAACAAGTCCTTCTTCATGCATCATCGTTAAAGCTTCACGTAATCCACGAAGTAAAGGCATTGGATTGGTGTAAGGCCAGTATCCGGTTTCATTTATTTTCAGCATGTCGTGATAATCAAAATATGCTCTAGGCAAGTTAGAAGTCTTTGCTCTTTCTAAAGCTTTTTGACTAACACAGCTAATAGCTAAACCCGCTGGAAGCATAAAACCTTTTTGAGAACCAGATACCGCAACATCAACTCCCCAAACATCCATTTCAAATTTAATTGAACCAATTGAACTGACACCATCAACAAAAAGAAGAGCTGGGTGGTTTAATTTATCTAGTAGATCTCTTGTAGCCTTAACGTCATTAGTAACTCCTGTAGAGGTTTCATTATGAGTTATTAATACGGCTTTAATTTCATGACTATTATCTTCAGATAAAATTTTCTCAAATTCAGCGTGAGGTGTGCCCGATCCCCATTCAGCATCAACAACTTCAACGTCAATATGAAGCTTTTTACACATCTCAATCCATAGGTGAGAAAATTGACCAAATCTTGCAGATAATACTTTATCTCCTTTGCTAAGGGTGTTGGTTAGTGCCGCTTCCCAACCGCTACTTCCTGTTCCCGGGAAAACAAAAGGCTGCCCAGAGGAGGTTTCAAAAACTTTTTTTAAATCTTCTATTAAAGGATGCCAAAATTTTTCCATTCCAGGTGCTCGATGATCTTCATTGGAAATGTCCATTGCCTGCCTGACTCTGTCTGGCATATTAGTTGGACCTGGAACGAATAGTGAAATTTTACCTGGCATGATTTATTTATAATCCTTTCTATTAGAAATAAGAGATTTTAGATTAATTTAATTTATCTGAATATCCTTACAGTGTTTCATAATGTGAAATTATGTTTATAAAACACTTAAATTTGGCATCTCCTACGGGAATCGAACCCGTGTCTTCACCGTGAAAGGGTGATGTCCTAACCGCTAGACGAAGGAGACATCTGTTAATTAAGACAAACAAAATAGCTAGATTTCATGAAAAATCAATCAATGAATATCTTCTATGTGCATGACTGTCTTGTTTGAATAGGTGTCTTTTTTTACTTTAAAATAACAATCAAAATTGGTTTTTTTATCTATATAAAATTTAAGATCTTCAGAGACAATATCAAAAAACACTCCCTCACATTCAAAATTTAAATCATCAAATATCTTTAGTTTTGCATGCTTATTTTTAAATATCTGGAGAATATCTATTTTGACATTCTCTGCTCTAAATATGGGTTCTGGATTTTTTTGTCCAAATGGGCTTAAAAGATCTAAATCATTTAATAATTGTTCATTAATTACGTTTAAATCAATTGTCGACTCATAATATTTTTTATTTGAAATAGATATGTTTTTAGTTTCTTCATAAAGATAATTTTTAAATTCAGGTATTTGGTCTTCTCGAAGTGTAAAACCACAAGCCTTCGCATGACCTCCCCCTTTTATTATGATTCCCTTTTCAGCAGCAATCATCATTAATTGACCAATATTTTTTTCCCCTAAAGATCTGCCAGAACCAACCACGAAATCATTTGAACTAGTCATTACAAAAGAAGGTTTATTATTTAGTCTCATTAATCTACCGGCGATAATTCCCACAATCCCGATGTGCCATTTTTTATCAAAAAAGAAATTAATACTTTTGTCTTCTGACTCTTGTAGATTAATTGATTTTACTATCTTAGCCTGAATACTTTGGCGGTTTTGATTATGGGACTCTATGATTTGAGCTAGCTGGAGTGCTTGATGAATATTATCTGATGAAAGAATATTGAATCCCAATAAAGACTCTCCCATTCTGCCACCTGCATTAATTCTAGGACCTAATATATATCCTAAATGATATTCAGATATTTTTTGTTTAATTTTAGATTGGTTAATAAGAGTTTGTATTCCTTTATTTACATTATCTGAATTTATAACTTTCAAACCCTGTTTAACAAAACTTCTATTGATGTCTGATAAAGGGACTAAATCACAAATAGTAGCTAGAGCAACTAAATCTAAATACTGAAGAACATCCACATTAGGAAAAACATTTTCATGCTTGAGGTAAACCATTACCAGAAAAGTTAAAGCAGTAGCGCATAAATCATCTAAATCGGATAGGTCCTTAGGTGTCTTCGGGTTTACAACAATAGCCTGATCAAAAAAAACTTCACACTCATGGTGGTCAATAATCATAATATTTCCACCTTTATTGATAATGTACTCTTGTTCTTGGATGTTATTGCTCCCGCAGTCAAGAACAAGAATGTTTTGACTAAATGTCATTATCTTATCAATCGCTACTTGATTAAGCCCGTAGCCTTCATTTAATCGATTAGGAATATATACGTTAACCTCAATGTCAAATTGGCTTAAAAATTTTTTACATATAGCCGCGGCACATGCTCCATCCACATCATAATCAGAAAATATAGATATCTTTTTTTCAGATTTGACTTTTTCAAAAAAAGAAATTGAGTTATCTAGGTTAGAAAGTTTAACTATTTTTGAAATTGATAAATTTTCTTTTAATTTAGAATTAATAAATTTTGAAATACTCTTTATATTACGATTGATCAACAGTCTTGAAAGATGAGTCGATATATTATTTTTTTGAGCTAACTGGAAAATTTCATCTTCGTTTTGTTTTGAATAAGCACTTTGCCATTCAGCCCCTTGAAAACTAGGATCAATACTCAAGTTTTTTTATATTAAAGTTATGTTCGCCGTTAATATGTCTGATAGTTCCCGTTTTTGATCTCATCACAATTGAATGAGTTTCGGCATAATCTTTTGTTATCTTTATTCCCTTAAGCATTGTTCCATCAGTAACTCCAGTTGCAGAAAACATGATATCGCCATTGGCAAGATCTTTTAATCCATAGATCTTATTTAAATCAGTAATACCAATTTTTTTAGCTCTAAGGATTTCATCTTCATTTTGAAATAAAAGCTTACCCTCAATACTTCCGCCAATGCATTGTAATGCTGCGGCAGCTAAAACACCCTCTGGCGCACCTCCTATACCATAATACATGTCAATGTTGCTCGAATTGAGCACTGAAGAAATTACTGCACTTACATCTCCATCGCCAATCATTTTTACTCGAGCTCCGGTGGATCTGATAATTTCTAGAGAGTCTTGGTGTCGTTCGCGATCTAAAATACAAATAACTAAATCTTCAATATTCACTTTTTTATATTTAGCTAATTCTTGAATATTAGATTTTAAATTTTGTTGTAATGAAATTACTTGATTGCTTTGAACATTCGCTGAAATTTTTTCCATATAAACATCTGGGGCATTTAAAAAACCACCCTCCTGAGCTAGGGCAATTACTGCCATTGCATTTTCACCACCTTTTGCAGTAATGGTGGTTCCCTCTAAAGGATCTAAAGCAATGTCGACTTTGGGACCTCCAAGACCAACTTCTTCTCCAATGTATAACATTGGAGCCTCATCTCTTTCACCTTCTCCAATTACTACCTTGCCAGATATGGTAAGTGAATTTAGACAATTTCTCATAGCATCAACAGCTGCTTGATCGGCTGCCTTCTCATCCCCCCGACCTATAAATTTTGAAGCCGCTAAAGCTGCATACTCAGAAACTCTTACTAATTCAATAGCAAGATTTCTATCCAATATTTTCCTCTATTCTAATGACAGAAATTTCTTTTTTTATAAAAGAGGTCTTTTTTAAATTTTGAATAACTGAGTTAATTTTATCGATACCAACTGGATCTGAAATGATTACTATTGGAACAGTTTTTTCATTAGAGGTGTTCAATTGTATTATGGATTTAATTGAAATAGATTTTTGAGAAAATATTTGGGCTATTGATTTTAAAACTCCCACCTTGTTTAAAACAGCCATTCGAAGGTAGTAAGGTCTTTTTCGCTCAGATCGATTAATAAATTTTGCCTTGGGCATAGAGGGGTATTTGCTTCCAAAAACACCTTCAGTCTCAAGATGGGAAGTAAATCGTTTTAGATCTGAAATGATTGATGTTGCAGTCGGATATCCACCCGCACCCTTTCCTACCAAACTAGTTTTGATGAAACTATCTCCCTCTAAAGTTATTAAATTTTCTTCAAAATCAGTCTTGGCAATTAGACTATTTTCAGGAACAAAACATGGAGCCACAGAGGAATAAAATTTAGAATTACCATAA
>Ga0075477_10001390_pt1 | contig 11426 bp, 9 predicted proteins | sample DEB08_DNA_FD_76338 | JGI IMG/M metagenome (GOLD analysis project Ga0075477, IMG submission 76338) | Aqueous microbial communities from the Delaware River and Bay under freshwater to marine salinity gradient to study organic matter... | ecosystem: Environmental > Aquatic > Marine > Coastal ...
ATGGATAGTAGCGGTGTGGCAACATCTACGGAGATCACATATTCCGCGCCCATATCGATTACCTGTTGTACCGGCATATTGTTCGAAAAGACGCCGTCGACATAGGCAATATTATCGATTTCGTGTGGAATCATCAGTGAAGGGATCGAGATGCTGGCACGGATTGCATCGGCAAGAAACCCACTTCGAAAATGTACATAGTCACCAGTCTCGAGATTGGTTGCTGTAGCCGAAAAGGGGATGGGAAAGTCGTTAAAATCGGAAGTGCCGTGCGCCGGCCAGGTGAGTCTGCTTAAAAAAGAGTAGATATTCTGACCGGTGAGTAAACCGAAGGGCAAGTCAATACCTGCATCTCGGATGGGAAATGAGACGATCGATTTGTTATCAAAGGACTTATGGTAATTGGAAAGATACCGGCGACTGGGTTTCTCAGTAAATATCTCCTCCCACCGGCTGTTCAGACCAATCTCCAGTAATTGATCTGATGTATACCCGATCGCATAGAGCCCCCCGATGAGTGCTCCCATGCTGGTTCCTGAGATATAATCAATGCGCACACCGGCTTCCTCCAGCGCTTTGATAATTCCAATATGTGCGATCCCTTTTGCACCGCCACCACTCAGAACCAATCCCACCTTTAACGTATCATCCTGCATAGTCTGCTGCAGGTCTGGCAGTGCTGAATTCATCTGTTTAGAGTAAGCCGGGATGGTCACTACCGTAGCGGTTATAAGCAAGCCGAAAAGAAGTGCAACTAAATATGCGCCAGAATGATTCGAACTCTTAAAATCCACAAAATGCTTACATCGAAACAATTTCCCCGACCTACGTACTTTCTTCATCAGGTAAAAAAATTTGAACAGCGGTAAAGATATGAACAACGGTAATAATCGTTCCGATGGGGAATGTGCGTTTTGCATGGCTCTTATGTCTCTTGATGTGTCCAATCAATGCGTGTTTTAGGTGGGTCGTACAATGATGTTCTTTGGAAACGTTTTGAGGACCCGTTTTGACACATACAGAAGCATTTTTAATATACTAACCCGTGCTGAAATTATGAAGTAACAGGAGTGGATTTTTGAATGAAATTTTTTAATCACCCCCAAAAAATCACTACCTTCCTAGCATAAAAAAGAGAACCATCAGGACGCCGCGATGAAAGTAGAAATGGATATTTTGGGCCTCTCCACGAGTCCGGGAAGTGGCGGGGCTTATGCATTGATTCTTACGGAAAAAGAGGGTAGCAAACGATTGCCCATCATCATTGGAGCCTTTGAGGCACAGGCCATCGCCCTGGAGATGGAACAGATCAAACCTCCGAGACCCATGACCCATGATCTGTTAAAGAATATCATATTAGGTCACGAATCCTCTGTAAGGGAGGTGGTTATCAGCGAGTTACACGAGGGAACTTTTTTTGCTCAGATCCACATTCAATCACAGGGGAACAGCATCGAGCTGGATGCACGCCCAAGTGATGCTATTGCACTTGCTATTCGGTTTCAGGCTCCCGTATACGTGGCGGAAGAGGTGCTTCATGAGGCGGGAATTGAGGCAGATGATATACGGCAGGAGACGGAGGGAAAGCAAACCCGGGAGCCAATCCAAAGTGAGGGGAAAACTCATCCACCTTTAAACAAAATGGATCAGCTCGAACAGGAGCTCAAAATTGCAATTGAAACGGAAAATTACGAGAAAGCCGCTTCCATTCGGGATAAAATCAACCAATTGAAGGGATAATTTGAAACTTCAGTCCATCTCATTTTCCAAGCTCGGCTTCCGATCTCTGTTTACAGACTATCTGGAGCAAAAAAATCACATCACTCGATTTTACGAAATACACCCGTTCCGCGATTCTGCAGCAGTAACCAGGGTATCTAAAATCACACATACATGCAACCGGAATGCGCTGGCTGAGGCTTTGCGCGAATTACATCAACCCGTTACCTCTAACCCGACGGTCTACCGGCAAATAGACAAGCTAAAGGATCCCGAAACGATGGTCGTGGTTACCGGACAGCAGCTTACGCTCTTTGGAGGTCCTTTATTCACGCTCTACAAAATTGCAACGGCGATACTTTATTCGCGGAGATATCAAGAGGAGCTTGGACGGGAGGTTATCCCCGTTTTCTGGCTTGCTGACGAGGATCACGATGTAGAAGAGGTTCGTTCGGTGTGGGTTCACGATGCTTCAGGCTCGCTGAAACCGATCTCATTTCCTGACTTTGTGGAAGGACGGCCGGTTTCGGAACAGTATCCATCGGAGGAGTCTTTTCGGCAGGTGTTCGAGCAGTTGCGCCTGGTGTTACCTGATACGGATTTTCGGGCAAGCCTTGCAGTGCGACTTCAGAAGGCATGGACCCACCCGCACTCTTTCCGGGATGCATTTGCCACCTGGATCATGGATCTGTTTGCGGATGAGGGTTTGATTCTTTGCGGAAGCCACAGTGAGGCGATAAAGGAGTTGAGCAGGCCCGTATTTGAGACGTATGTGGCGGATCCGTACTCCTTTTTTGACCGGGTGGATCGTCAAACCAAGTTGTTGTTGGAGAGCGGCTATCATCAGCAGGTTGTTCCAATGGAATCCAATCTGTTTCTTTTGGATGAAGATATGCAGCGACGAAAGCTCCAGGTTCGGAGAAGGGGTGATGGGGAAGCCAGTGGGTTGACTCAAGGGAATATCCAAGGGAATGTCCAAGGATCACAGCATTTTCAATGGAGCCTGGGTGAAGGGGACGAGATGGAGTACATAGAAATTCAAAAAATTGTAAAAGAAGAACTTTATCGATTGTCTCCCAATGTATTCCTTCGCCCAATAGTACAGGATGAACTGCTTCCAGTCCTGGCATATGTGGCGGGGCCTTCCGAACTATCCTACTATGCTCAGCTCCGGGATGTATATCCGCTCTTTGGCAAAACGATGCCCATCATACTGCCAAGATTCAGCCTCACATTGGTGGAACCGCATATTAGCCGTGCAGCTGGAAACCTGCCATTTGAGTTGCACGAGTATCGTCTTCGAACGGAAGATTTGGAAACAGAGTATATTCGTAGGGAGCATGATCATAACCTGGAGGCCTTTTTCCAGGAGTGGACAGAGGCTATACAGAAAGAAACCGAGGCGAGGATAGGATTCATTGAGGAGGTGGATCCTACGTTAGTGAAAGCAGCATCCCGAGCAGAATCGGTGTTTCACAATGAATTGATGAAACTAAAAGGCAAGTTGATTCGTGCCGTGAAGCAGCAGCAGGAGAATCAAATTGGACGTATTCATAAGGTTCAAAGCTTCCTGTTCCCACACGGCGGCCTTCAGGAGCGTGAAGTTGCCCTGATCCATCCGCTCAACAAATACGGACCTGAATTTATACCGGGCCTGATACATCTGCTGGAAAATGAGACGCCGGAATCGCACAAATTTCTTTTTCTTTGAGACGATTTTTGGGATTTTATGATCACAAATTTCTCTTTCAGATCGCCAAATAGGCTTTTCATTACATAAGGTGGTTATTACGTAAGGCGGTTATTACACAAGGCTGTTATTACATCAGTACGAACGATATGCAATCGGAGAAGCAGAAATTACGGAGTCATTTTCTGGAGATTCGCAATGGAATCCCGGAGGATCAGTACCTGAAAAATTCAGCGGCGATTCGAAAGCGACTGCTAACCTGGGATCAGCTTTGCACAGCAAGGACCATCCATACCTATCTCTCCATTCCTGAGCACCGGGAAGTTGATACAAGAATGCTTGTTCCGGAACTTTTGGACATGGGCAAACGGGTAGTTGTGCCTGTCATTCAGCCTCAATATGAGCTCAGGCATGTCTATGTCACAAAACACACCCAATTTGAAACCGGGCGGTGGGGAGTTGCCGAGCCGGTAGATGGTGAAGAGGCAGACCCTGGGGTACTCGACCTTATACTCGTGCCGATGGTAGCCGGAGATCGTGAAAAACATCGAATTGGCTATGGAAAAGGCTTCTACGATCGTTTTTTGCGCCAAACACGAGCTGTGACAGCTGGCCTCCTTTTTGAACAAACCCGGTATTCCGGATGTTTTCCATCCGAACCACACGATCATCCGTTGGATGTTTTGGTAACAGAGGATGCCATCTATTAAATTGTATTTTCCTGCAACACCATTCACTACACCTACGTACTGCTTCAACACTCCAGAGCGTCATAACTCCACAACTTCACAACCTCACAATCTTGCACCATGCCACTCATCACCTTTGAAGGAATCGATGGATGCGGGAAATCAACCCAGATCCAAAAACTAAAAGCCCTGTTAGAGGGGACAGGCAGGAAGGTATATCTGTTTCGTGAACCTGGAGGCACCCCTTTATCGGAAGAGATTCGGGCCATCCTACTAGACAGTAATCGGACAATCCACCCAGTTACAGAGATGATTCTCTTTTCGGCAGCTCGCTCCGACCTCATCACACAGCAAGTACAGCCATTGCTTCAACGAGGAGAGTGGATCATTTTAGATCGATTTTACGATTCCACAACCGCATATCAGGGATACGGGAGGGAGGCAGTTCGGATGGAAGAACTCAGCAACCTTAACCATCTGGCGACTAACGGCGTTATTCCAGACATCACGTTTTATCTTCGGGTTGATCGGGAGACCGCATCCAAACGAAGAGAGGGCGAGGCGGCAGACCGGATGGAGGGGGCCGGGGATGCTTTTTTTGAGCGGGTAATCCAGGGCTATGATCAGATCGCGGAGCGCGAACCCGATCGGGTTACAGTGTTGGATGCATCTCAACCGGTAGAGAAGGTGTTCGACGATCTGATGGTGGCTCTGAAGCATCACTATGGAGAGATTGACTGAAGATTCGGGGCCGGAATCGATAGAAGAGAGACGGAAGTACCAGTAAATCTGCTACCAAAGCGGAGAAAATGGTACTGCAAACCAGCAAACCCATCATCGTTGTGGAGGTAAAATCACTATTGATGAGTGTGCCAAAACCGGCTATCAGGATCAAGCTTGTGATCATCATCGGCCGTCCGGTTTTTATCGTTGTAACCGTAAGCGCAGGCTGCATCGCACCTCTTCGCAGATACTCAATCCTGAATCTGGAGAGAAAGTGAATGCTGTCGTCCACAGCGATGCCCAGAGCAATGGTAAAGATCACTGCCGTAGACGGTTTGATGTCAACGCCGGAAAGACCCATCACACCTGCGGTAATAAGTAAAGGAATCAGGTTTGGGATCATAGAGATGGCAACCATGATGACCGACCGGAAGAGCATCGCCATGATCAGGGAAATTGCAGCTACGGCAATCAGAATGCTCCATAACAGAGAGTATACAATTTTGTCGGTGAGGTCGGCGCTCAGAATCGTCGTGCCTGTTAAGGTGATGGTAACATCCTGAAAGTCGCGGGCCAGAATATCTTCCAGCTCTACTTTGATTTCATTGATTCGTTCAGATCCCAGGTCGGGCAAAAAAGCTCTCAGCCGTACTTTTTGATAATCAAAATCGATTAGGCGGAACAGTTCATCGGCGTTATTCACCTCCAGGAGCAACAAATACTGTGCAATTTCGGCTTCGGTTAGTGAGAGATTGGCTGTCTGTGGGAGATTGGCTGTCTGGGGGAGATTGGTTGTCTTGGGGAGATTGGTTGTCTTGGGGAGATTGGTTGTCTTGGGGAGATTGGCTATCTGAGGAAGAGCGGCTGCCTGCGGAAGATCGGCATCTTGCATCACTTCGTGAACCTCTTGTAAAAGTGTATGCAGACCAAGAACCCGATCTACTTCCGGAATTTGGAGCAGAACCTGTTCCAGCCGAGCGAGTTCCTGAATTCGTTCTGGCTGGATCATACCCTCGGGCTTCCCGGAGTTGACAAGGAGCTCAATGGAGAGCTGGGGTCCGATTTCATCCTGGAAAAAAGCCTGATCTTGCATAATTCTTGTGTCTTCGCGAATATCGTCGAAAACCCGTCCGTTCACATCTACTTCTGAAATAAAATAGCCAAATAGCAGTAGCATCAAGCCGGCCCCCAGCAATACCCGATTGTGATAGAGGCGATTGATCAGAGCAATTCGCTCCAGAACCCGGTTGATCCAGTGATTGACCACCGCACGCTCCTGATGGAAGATCTTCTGCTTTTTTGTTTTGCCAAGCATAACAGGAAGCACCACAATGGTGATTAGGTAGGCGATCATCACCCCGGCCGCTGTGTAGATCCCAAATTTTTTCATCGGAACAACACTGCTACTGAGCAAAGATGCGAATCCAATCGCAGTCGTGATACTGGTCATAAGAGTAGCCAGACCGAGTGTAGTTAGCATTTCCAGAATCGATTCCTTTCGGGAGCAGCCACTGACCCTTGCATCGTCGTATTTTGAAATCATGTGTATGGCATCGGCAACGCCCACACACAGCAGAATCGGGGCGATGGTCGAGCTCATAATCTCCAAATAGCCCCCAGTAAGTTGCATAATTGCAATGGTGAAGAGCAGGGTACTCCAAACGATGATCATTGGAAACAGGATTCCCCACATACTTCGGTAGAGATACCAAAGTAGCAGAATAATCAAGACGGAGGAGATCGCAATATAGCCGATGATCTCTTTGTTTAGCATATTCACATACTGATTTCGGTAGTATGGGATTCCTGAAGTATGAAATGTGGTTTCCTGCTGATGGGGTTCAATAATCTTATAAATCTCGTCGATGAGAAGGTTGCGATTGGCGTAGGTATTTTCGCCGGGTTCGATATTGAGCACAAAGGCAGTTTGCCTTCCGTCTTTGCTAATCAACGTACCGGCAAGGAAAGGATCTTCAAGGATGCTGTTTCTTGCTTGCTCCATCGTCTCCGCTTTCTCGAGAATCTCCTGGGTTTCCAATTCAGATTTATCCTGGGGATATGGGAAATACTCGGAAAATGAGAGGAATCCATCGTTATTCTCAATCTTCCGTGCATTGGTAAGACTTTGCACCGACTGGATGGTTGGAAGAGACTCAAATTGTTGCGTTAAAGAGCGAATCAGCTCGAGTACATCGCTCGTAAATAGCGAGTCAGAGGAGAATCCAATCAACATAACTGTGTCATCCTCACCAAACTCTTCACCCAGTTCCTCAAATTGCAGAAGAACGGGATCATCTTCCGGAAAGAATCCTTCCAGGTTAAAATCGGTTTGAATACGCGAGGCCGGATAGATGGCAAGCGCGGTTAAAAAGAGAAACAAAGCGATCACCGAACCGGGAGCCGCCAGAAGAAATTGGCCTAATCGTTGCAAAGCTTGATGGTTATATAGCGGTTAATACGTACGGTTCATAAAACGGGTTGATGCAAACAGCTTCATAGATCGAGGGTAAATTTGAGATAGAAGGAACTGTTTCTTCGAAAGGAGTGGAACGTGAGTTCGCTGTAGAGCGGTTCGGGTTCCGGTCCTGAAAAAACGTTTCCTCCAGTTCCAATACTGAATGTGTCGGTTGCTTGATAGCTGATCTCTAATCGACCCCAAAAGTCACGACCCGTGGGTTGATAGGTGCCAAGACTGAGTATTTGTAACCGATCATTTGCGAAAGAGCGTTCAAAAAATCCGATGAGAGAGAATGTGATTGGTTCGGCAAGAATGTTGTCTGTTACACCGTAAAGGATCCGGGTTTGAACCTCACCACCCAATGTTCCTCCCCAAAGAGAAGCCTCAAAACCGGTCGTATTGGACAAGGAGGGTTTCGAGATAAGATATCCGTCTTCCCGGAGTTCAAAATCGGAGAGAACACCCAGATCACTCTGCGGATCCAGGGAGAATGCTCGAAGGCGGGATACCGGGATATTGAACCGATGAACTTGCCGGTCCGGAATGATCAGCCACTCCTGGCGCACGATCCAGCGCCCACTAGACCAGCTCAAGGCAGCACCAGCCATCCAGGAACGGCGTAGTTCCTGCCGAAGCGTGATCAGAGGATTCTCTCCAGGCGCTCCCGGGGTAAAATAGATCCCAAGTGACGGCAAAGGTTGCGTCCAGTAGTAACCCATCAAATCGATTTCAAGCTGTGGTAACGATCGAAGTGCTGCCCTGAAGGCAAATTGATGCCCATCAAACAGAGAACTTTCCTGTGCAGGCTCAAATGCCAGATCTACAAAGGACGGAGCAGATTGCGCTGGAAACCAGATCGATTCGACATCAGGCAGTTCCGTAGCACGGGTTGCAGGGGCATAGACAGCATGAAGGTAATTCGCACCAAAATACTGAATAACAGAGAGAGCTAGTCGAGCATCAGGCAGGTCTTCCGGATCCGGGAGGACGAATTCCGTAAGTGTGACAGGGGTTAAAAAATTATTGAGTGATTGAATCGGGGAGGAGCCCCATGAAAAGGATTGACGACCCAATCGTATATCCGTTTTTTGTAGATAAAGATCGAGATAATATTCGGTAGGGGAGAAAATAACATCCGTTTGATCGGTATAATCGATATCCAGATCGGGAGAGATGGTTACTTCGAAATCATTAAATCGATGAGTATACGTCATATTTAGGCGCATGATGCTGCTAATATAGGACGAACGAGTGGGGCTGTAGGTGTTTGTATTTTTTGCAGAAAAAGAGGGTACCCCCTGATATTGCTTAGCTTGAATGGTGCTGTTTGTCAGAAGTGATAGAAGCAAGATGGAAAACAGAAGGCATACTGTTACTAGATGAGAGAACGGAGACATTGACTTAGATGCAAACCTTCGGAAAAATCGAAACATAAAGACAAAGATAATCGTTGATATCAAGTTTATAAATGCTTAATTTTGTCGATTATGGATTGTTGTTTACCCAAGGCGGAAAACGGCTCCATTATCTTGTTATTCACCCAAATTTCTGAATCAATAGGCAATTATGGCGCACGAAAGCATCGAAGTCAATGTCCCTCTCTCCAAGGCGTACGAAATGTTGTGTAATCCAGTTCATTTCACAAAGTTTCTTGAGCGAATCGATTCTATCGAAAAAATCAATTCTCAAACGTTCGAGTATAAAACACAAATCGGATCGGAAGAGTTTCGCTGGACCACCAATATTATTGATAATTTGAGAAACACCCGGTTTGCTTGGATTACCATTAACGGGAACCTGAATCAGACGGGGACCATTCGATTTACCCCACTGGACAATGGAAACCGTACACGGGTTGATTTTACGTTGGACTATCGTACATTTTTTGGCGAACCGGAGGAAGCACTGGCGCAATTTATTTCAGATCTGCCTGGTCAACTCGATAAAGATCTAAACCGGTTCAAAGAGCTTGCCGAGTCCGACACATTCAAAGATGAGGTAGAAACAGCCAGCACGGAAGTATCTGCCTAACAGATCTTGTGTACTTGCACATACCGGGATCGGGTGCAAGTACATATTTTGCAGTACACAGCTACAACAATCTGCACATGATGCGGTCACCTGAAAGGGAGATCGCATTTTTTTTGACTGCGTTCCGACCACCGTCTTGTGTCGGGCAGGATCAGCAACCCCATCAACCCGAATAAAAAAAAGAGATATCGTTTGAGCAACGTAAAGACGTTTTCTGAGTTTGTGAATTCACCGTTGGCCAAACAAGACCACTATCTGCTTTTTGGGAATCCGGTCGGCCATTCGCTTTCGCCCGTCATTCACTCGTTGGCACTTTTGGATGCAGGGATTCAGGCCACATATAGCGCTGTAACTCTCTTGCCGGAGGAGATTACCGCTGCGATTGCGTGGATGCATCAGTGTGAGTATTTCCAGGGGGCTAATGTGACAATTCCTTATAAGCAGTCGTTTATGGAAGTGGTGGATGAGTGTGGTGAGGAGGTTTTGGCAACCGGGGCATTGAATACGTTGCGACGGGATCCGGAATCGGGCTTTTTGACAGCAGTGAACACCGATATTGAGGGTTTTTTGGCACCCATTGAGGTGTATATGGATAGGATTGCAGAGGCTCCGGTGTTGATTTTTGGCAGTGGCGGGGCTGCACGCGCGGTGGTGTATGCGCTCTTGAGTGCGGGAGCGGAGGAGATTGTGCTGGTGAGTCGACGACCGGAGGATGCAAAACATGGTTATCGGGGGGAATTTGATGTGGATTCGGGGGAGTTGCAGTTTGTGGGGTATGATCAGTGGATGGTATTTGCAGAGGATGCGTTTTTGTTGGTGAATGCGACGCCGGCGGGGATGCTGTCGTTTCCTGTTGGTTGTCCCGTGCCGATCGGTGAGCTGGGGACCGTGTGTAGTATGTATGGTCCGAAGTTGATGTATGATTTGGTGTACAACCCGTATGATACACCCTTTCTTATTGAAGGACATAGGTTTGGGAGCGATACCTGTCATGGAGTTGAGATGTTTTTGTACCAGGCGGCTGCATCGTTTCGTTTTTGGACAGGGTGTGAATTTCCGTTGGATCTTTGCAGAAAAGAGCTAGAGAGAAGGCTTTATGTTGGTTAAAGAACCCGTGATTTTTTCTGATAGTGGTAGTAGAGGGGAGGGGCGTGCATCCGGGGTTTTTACCGGGTTTGTGTTTCGTGAACTGATGGGTGGTGATGGTGCTGGGGGTGCCATTGGTCATGTTCGTGCTGATGGTGATGTTATCGATGTTGGTGCTGGGGGCGATTCGGGTACTGAGAACACTGTCTCAAAGGCAACGCGAAGCACCAATGAAAAGCTCGCATGGATTCGGAATCACTATTCCTTGGAAAGTTCGCAACAGGTGGTTCTAAATCAGGTGCACGGCTCCGAGGTTTTGAGTTGTTCTGCAGGCGGTGAGTTCGATGGGTACGATGCGGCGGTTACATCAACCCGAAACCTGATGCTTACGATTCGGGTAGCGGATTGTGCAGCTGTTTTGTTATATGATTCGGTTCATGGAGTGATTGGGGCTCTTCATGCGGGATGGCGGGGAGCGGTTGCCGGGATCGTGCCGAAGACAGTGGGTGCGATGAGGGCTCTGGGAGCGGAGGCGAAGGAGATGCGTGTCTATGTGTCGCCATCGATCTCAGCGTCCTGTTTTGAGGTGGGGGAGGAGGTTGCCAAGCAGTTTCCGAAGGCATTTGTGGACCGGTCCTTTGGAAAAAAAACCCATGTGGATTTGAAATCGTTTCTTCAGGAACAGTGTCTGCAATTAGGGATTCCCCATGGGCAGATTGAGGTGGATAAAATTTGCTCCATGACAGACAGGCGATGTGAATCGTATCGGCGAGACGGCGCAGATGCGGGACGGATGGTGGCTTTTTTGGCGTTGCAGAGTGAATGATGAATGGGTGAATGTTTACCAGGAGTAGGTTGATTGGATGGTTCCTTGAGATATGCGCTTATCAGGGATATTTTAGGATTCCAATCAACGAAAATGATCGGGAATTCGTTATGTTTCATGTTCATTAGTTGGGCAAATTCGTATGACTAAGAAAAAAAAATTATCCCTATTGGGATCGACGGGGTCGATTGGTACCCAAACGCT
>Ga0075477_10001391_pt1 | contig 11426 bp, 8 predicted proteins | sample DEB08_DNA_FD_76338 | JGI IMG/M metagenome (GOLD analysis project Ga0075477, IMG submission 76338) | Aqueous microbial communities from the Delaware River and Bay under freshwater to marine salinity gradient to study organic matter... | ecosystem: Environmental > Aquatic > Marine > Coastal ...
AACTCAACGTATTACCTGTAAGAGTAGACAAATCGTCACCTCTGTGGTATGCAATCGGGATAATCTGATTTCCGTATTGATGCTCCGAAACCTTCATCATCTCGGCACCGTTTGGACAATAACCACACCACGCACCGGTAGTTTCCCACACTAAAGCGCGTTGAATCATAGCGGGCTCAAGCTCTCCATTAAGGCCATTGCCCTCGTCATCTTTTTTACACGAAGAAAAAGCAATCATTCCAATTGCCAGAGCTCCAAGTAGTACTTTTTTCATAGTTCAGTTTAGTTTAACGCTCAAATATAATTAATAATTTAAAATGCGACTTGTGTCACAGAGTTAACGCATTTATTTACCCTTTCGTTGGCGCTGCTGCTCTTTCATCATTTGGTCCAAGCGCTCTTGAAACTTCGATTTTTTGCGCGGTGCAGCCTTCTTTTCTTGAATTTGACGATGAATTTCCTCTTCATCGATAAAAAACTTACGAATGATTCCTTGCTGAGCAAAGGAAATCACGTTAGCCAAGAAATAGTAATAACTCAATCCCGATGCATACGTATTGAACCAAAACAGCATCATCACTGGCATAAAATATTGAATCATCTGCATCTGCTTGGCCATGGCATTATCGCCAGTAGACGGGGTCATTTGCTGATTCATGCGGGTGTAGAAAAACATGGATAGTGCCATGAGCAGAGTAAATAAACTCACGTGATCTCCATAGAAAGGAATGGAAAAGGGCAAACTCACTATGCTGTCGTAACTCGATAAATCATCAGCCCATAAAAATGATTGCTGACGCAACTCAAAGGACGCGGGGAAAAAGCGGAAAAGAGCGATGAGGAAGGGAAGCTGAAACAACATGGGGAGGCAACCTCCGAGCGGATTAGCACCCGTCTTGCGATACAATTCCATAACGGCCTGTTGACGCTTCATGGGGTCCTCATACTTCGCATTTATTTCATCCATTTCAGGCTTTAGTACGCGCATCTTAGCCATACTCAAATAAGAGCGCAATTGGAATGGACTTAAAATGAGTTTTACCAATAGTGCCATGACGAGAATAATGATTCCGTAATTCCAGCCCCATGCGTTAAATCGATCAAAAACAGGAATTACCAACCATTTATTTACCCATCGAAAAATAGCCCAACCTAGGGGAATGAGCTCTTCAAAGTTCTCGTTATACGCCTCCAAAAGGTGGTATTGGGTAGGTAAAAAGTACCATGTATTGCTCCACTTTTCAGCGCTCGGAATGGCATAATTGGCCGAAAATTCTTTTACGGTCTCGATGGTTTCACTTTCAGGAGCAGTCTGGGCAAGCGATACCTCTTTAAAACCCCCATCGCGCTTTATAATTGTCGCAAAAAATTGCTGTTTAAATGCAATCCAATCGGCGTGATCGGCCACGTCATCATCCGAGTCCATGAGCGAAAGCGACTCCACATCGCCAGGGGCGGCGCGATAAAATATAGCAGTGTTATTTCGTTCGTTTTTTAAACTTTTCTCCAAAACCTGCGGAGACATAGATACTTCCACTTCAGACTCAGCAGGTAACAACCCCTTGTTTACTACCTCTTGAGTCATGAAGCGATCGTCGGGCCCTAATTTGTAAACGAGCTGTAAACCATTACCCGCTGTGGTTTGAATTGAAAAAGCGACTTCATTGGACGATTCTTGCGCTACATTAAAGGGTAATTTCGATGTAGAATAAGTGGCTCCATTTACATCGAACTTCCAATTGTAGGCGAAATCGGTATTTGCGAACAGATCTACGGTATCTCCATTGTAGGCATTATAGTCTTTAAGTAAAACGGAGTTTGGTACTGCGCCTATTTTCGAGAAAACAATCTTTACGTAATCGTTTTCAAGGACAACCGGGTCTGTCGAAAGCACGGAATCTGTTACAAACGCTGAATTGGAAAAAGACGCTACCGTACCGTTATCGGCTGAGGGCAACACCTCTTCATTAGGACCTTCGACAATTGTAGTATCGGCCGAGCCAGAGGTCTCCGTAGCTATATCCTGCCCGATACCTCCCCAAGTCATCCATACAATGATTCCGCCAATTAACAGAAATCCGATGAATGTATTTAAATCAAACTTATTTTCTTCCATGATTGCTTTTTTGGTGAGCTGGAGCCTCTTTGTGATTAACTGCCGCCTTCACAAATGCTACGAACATGGGATGGGGCTTTTCTACGGTGCTTTTGTATTCGGGATGAAATTGAACCCCCATGAAAAAGGGATGATTTTTTAGTTCTACCATTTCAACCAGGTGGGTTGATGGGTTCCTACCCGACGCGAAGAATCCCGCAGTTTCAAATTTTTCGAGGTAATCGTTGTTAAATTCATATCGATGGCGATGGCGTTCACTGATCTCGAGTTCACCATAAATCTCATGCGCCCTTGACCCCTCAGCAATGGTGCAAGGATATGCCCCAAGCCGCATGGTTCCCCCCATATCTTTAATCCCTTTTTGGTCTTCCATAATATCGATTACGGGATGCTGCGTTTTGGGATTCATCTCGGTGCTGTGGGCTTCAGGTAGATGCAATACATTTCGGGCAAATTCAATTACAGCCATCTGCATTCCAAGGCAAATTCCCAAAAATGGAATATTGTTCTCGCGCGCATATCGAACCGCTTCAATTTTCCCCATCACCCCGCGCTCACCAAAACCAGGCGCCACCAGCACAGCGTCCAAGTTGGAAAGCTGATTCGTCATCTCCGCCGGATCGATACTCTCGCTATGAATCCAGTGCACATTAACTTCGGTATCGTTCGCGGCACCTGCATGAATAAGCGCCTCAGAAATAGACTTATAGGCATCTTTTAACTCCACATATTTCCCAATAAGTCCAATTTCCACTTTCTTTGAAGGGTGATCCAACTTCTCCAGGAAGTTTTCCCAAGCTCGAAGATTGGGAGCGGGTTCGTTGGGTAAACCAAATCTCCTCAATACCACCTCATCCAGCTGCTCCTTGCGCATGAGCAAGGGTACATGGTAAATGGAAGGTGCGTCGATGGATTCAATTACGGCTTCCTGCTTTACATTGCAGAACAAGGCGAGTTTCCTACGAATATCGTCCGTGAGGTGATGCTCGGTGCGGCATACGAGAATATCGGGGGTTACTCCGCTTTCCTGCAGCATCTTAACCGAGTGCTGGGTGGGTTTGGTTTTGAGTTCACCGGCAGCAGACAAGTATGGCACTAGCGTTAGGTGAATTACCAGTGCATCGCGGTCGTGCTCGTAGCGCAATTGCCTCACCGACTCAATGTATGGCAGGGATTCAATATCGCCCACTGTTCCTCCGATCTCCGTGATTACAAAATCGAAATCGCCGGACTGGCCGAGTATGAGCATGCGTCGTTTAATTTCGTCTGTTATGTGCGGGATTACTTGTACTGTTTTACCGAGATAGTCACCCCTGCGCTCCTTATCGATTACACTTTGGTAAACGCGTCCGGTAGTTACATTATTTGCTTGAGAAGTGGGTCTGTTGAGGAATCGCTCGTAATGGCCTAAATCCAGATCGGTCTCTGCGCCGTCATCGGTCACGTAGCATTCGCCGTGTTCATAGGGGTTGAGGGTTCCCGGGTCGATGTTGATGTAGGGGTCAAACTTTTGGATGGTGGCCCGATAACCCCGCGCTTGCAAGAGATTGGCCAATGATGCAGAAATAATCCCTTTCCCGAGAGAAGAGGTTACGCCGCCTGTTACAAAAATATACTTGGTGCCCGCCATACGAGTTGAATTATACCCGTGCACAAAACTAAGAAATCTTGGCGTGGTATTCAGCCCTTATTAAAAATGGAGCGTTAAAGCGATACTCGGCAGGATGGGCAATTGGTCAACGCGCTCAAACTCAACTCGGTCGAAGTAAAATATATTATTCCGGTTGTAAATGTTGGTCACTGAAAAATTACCTTCGAGCTTGCTGTATTTCCCGAGTTCCCATGTTTTCTTTACCCCAATATCCAATCGGTGGTAATCGGGAAGCTGTCCTCCGTTAAGATCGCCGTAGAGTATACCTAAATCTCCATTGCTCTGCGTAATATCGGTGTTGATCCCATCGCCAAACGACTCGTTTTCATAGAAGCCCGCTGTTTGAGTAAACGGGAATCCAGTTCCGTAGTTCCATCGAAACGTGAGTTCTAGATCTTTATTTTCACCAGCCGTATAGGCGGCAACCACATTCAAATTGTGGCGTCGATCGAAGTGGGTTCGATAGGTGCGGAAACCATCAAACCGATTCACCTTACCCAACGAATAGGCCGTCCAAACATACACGCGCTCTGAAGCATATTTGAGCGTGAAGTCCACTCCATAAGCCAAACCGCGTTCGATAATAAAATCCTTTCTCAAGTATTCGGGTTGATCCTGATTATCGGCATTATCGGCATAGATTTTATCGCGGTTTACATTGGTGATTTGATTAAAATCCTTGATGTAACCCTCAATTTGAATATCGATATTCTTGGTGAGATCGTATTCAGACCCCACAATTAAATGACGCGCTCGCTGAAGGTCGGAGGTAACCTCCTTTCCATCAAACATAGAGGGTAAGTTGCCGCTACCGGACAAGAATCCATAAAACAAATTCACTACATCCCTATCGCTATTTGCAGCCAATAGATTCTGGCTGTAAAGTCCACCCGATGCCTTGAGCCTCAAATTCTCCGTAGCATTGAATTTTAATCCGATGCGTGGTTCAAAAGATGCCTCGCTCAAACTGGCGTAGTAGTGCAACCGCAGTCCGGGCTCCACAATCCAGCGATCATTACCTGTTCTAAATGTTACAAAGCCGGATAATTCGGTCGTGTTTTGGGCTTGCTGAAGTTGTTGATTGTATGCGTTATATGAAACAAAATCGGTAGAGAAACCAAGGATATCGATGCCATATTTTACTTCATTGATCCCTTCTAAGAAATAAGTGAAATCCAATCCAAGATTAAAACCATTAATGTTGGAGTAGCGGGGTTGTGCATCTTGCCCTTCGCGAAGCGTAATACCGTAGTCAGAAAATGCAAAATCACCTGAAATGAGGACCGGGCTGGCAGCGGGTATCAAAATAAAGTTGCTCCCAAAACCGTACGAGCTCCATTCCAGATCGGCAACCTCGCTGTAATTTACGCGGTCGTTAAAGTTAAAGCCAAAGAAATTCACCTTACTCCCATTGCCGGAAGTACTACTCACTTTTCCATAAAAATCGGTAAATCCAAAAGGAAGACCCTCGTCGTCGTTCACATAATTGTAGAGAAGTGAAGACGATTCATCTAGGTACGAGTGCTTAAAGGTAGTTAAGAAAGTTAGGCTACCACCATTTTTGTTTTCCTTGACCAAGGGGCCCTCAAGAGAAATACCGGCCATAAACGTTCCCGCAGTAGCCTTACCGCTGAGTCGATTTTTATTTCCGTCTCTCGTTTCGATGTTCATTACTGATGAGGTGCGGCCTCCAAACTCCGCCCCAAAACCGCCGGTATAAATGTCCGCCGTTTTAATGATGTCCGTCTCAAAAACAGAGAAGAATCCTATACTATGAAACGGATTGTATACCACCATCCCATCCAACATCACCAAATTTTGAATAGGCGTTCCTCCTCGGATATAGAGCTGACCTCCTTGATCCCCGGTAAATATAACCCCGGGTAAAACTTGTACATATTGCGCGAGGTCCGGCTGGCCTCCAAATGAAGGTAATATCTCAATTTCCTTAGCAGTAACTTTCGTCACGGCCGTGCGAACTTCGGTTTTCATTTCTTGACGCTCGGCAGAAACCTCTACCTCGCTCAACTGAACCCCACCCTCGGACAGATAAAACTTTTCTGTGATTAGCGCACCGGGCTTCAAATCGATTTCTTTGGTGAGGGTTACGTAACCGATGAAGGTTACAGAAACTTCGTATTTCCCCGCGGGCACTTTGTTTAATGTAAAAAAACCATCGGTATTGGTAGTTGTTCCGATTCCTGTTCCCGAAAGCACCACATTGGCAAAAAGCACGGGCTCCCCTGTGGACTCTTCGTAAACGAATCCTCGGATCACACCAGTTTCCTGAGCGAAGAGGCCGAAATTTAAAATAACAAAAAGTGCGGAAGCAATGAAGCGTGTATAGGTCATAGTGTTGATATCACGAAAAAAATCGGTCAAAGGTAAGGGAATTCGAAGCAAATTGAGCATCATTTCATCCGGGCAAATAAACGCTGCACGAGTTCACTCAACAATCCGCCTGAATCTACCGCATCATTGCCCACCCCTTTTGAGCGCATATCCCAATCGCGTATGGCAGAAATGGAATTTGAAACTTCGTGAATGGAAATGCGATGTGCGGCATTCTGCAAATCGAGCGCTTTATAGTAATTCACTCCCATGGTGGTTTGCACAGCCTTAGTCTGTTTATTTTTTAAAGTGTGATACACAAAGAGGTCTCGGTAAAATCCAAAGAGCGTGGCAATTGTAACTTGGATGGGATTATTCTTGGGATTAGCAGAAAAATACTGCACAATTTTAAACGCCTTTACCTGATCCCCATCGCTCAATGCTTTAATAAGCTCAAAATTGTTATAGTCCTTGGAAATCCCTACATACTTCTCAATAACCTGAGGAGTCAGCGCCCGCTCATCACCCAGAATTCCGCTCAACTTTGCAGCCTCTGAATCCACCCGGGCGAGATCCCCACCCAAAAATTCGTAAATCATGGCCACCGGCTTGTCGCTCGGTTCAAAGCCATGCGATTTTAAAATTTTTGAGATCCATTGCAGGTGATCGCGTTCCCAAAGTTTTTGGGCCTCAAAAAATCCGGGTAACTTTTTAATTTTCTTGCCGAAAGCCTTGCGCGCATCCGGAGCCTTCTTCTTGTATGCAAACACCAAAACCGTAGACGGCTGGGGTTGATCGAGATATCCAGCAAACTCATCTAACTTTTTCAGATGCTGCGCCTCGCGCACCACCACCAATTGGCGATTACCAATCATAGGATACCTCTTGGCTTCCCCGAGAATGGTGGATTCATCGGTGTCCCGGCCGTACACGATAGTCTGGTTAAATGCCTTTTCCTCTTCAGTAAGAGCGTGTGCCGTAACGGCATGTTCCAGTGCATCGATGAAGTATGTTTCTTCCCCGCAGAAAAAGTAAACGGGAAGAAAGTTGCCGGCTCTGATATCCGACATCAACCCTTCAAAATTAGACATCGAAACGCAGATGTTTAACCGTTAATCCATCATTTTTGATCTGAAGCAACGCGTCGATTCCTATTTTAATTTGAGTGTCTACATAATCGGTTGTTACTTTCTTATCGCTGGCCTCTGTTTTAACTCCGTCGGGAATCATTGGTTGATCGGTGACCAGCAATAAAGCGCCAGATGGAATATGGTTGTGAAAGCCAACGGAAAGAATGGTGGCTGTTTCCATGTCGATAGCCATGGCTCGTGTGGTTCTCAGATAATCCTTAAATTTTTCATCGTGTTCCCAAACCCTTCGGTTAGTGGTATATACCGTGCCCGTCCAGTAATCCATTTCGTAATCGCGAATGGTGGTACTCACTGCTTTTTGTAGGCTAAATGCAGGTAATGACGGGACCTCGGGTGGAAAATAATCATTGGAAGTTCCCTCTCCGCGAATGGCCGCCAAAGGCAGGATTAAATCTCCGATGGCATTTTTCTTTTTCAATCCGCCGCATTTTCCCAAGAATAGAACCGCCCTCGGCCTTATTGCGGATAATAAATCCATAATTGTAGCTGCGTTGGCCGAACCCATTCCAAAATTTATCATGGTTATGCCGTTGGCTGTGGCGCTTTGCATGGACCGCTCCCTACCTCTAACTTCTGCGTTATTGAATGAAGCAAAGCGTTCCACATATCCTATAAAATTGGTTAGTAATATAAACTGGCCAAATTCTTCTAATTTTAAGCCAGTATACCGAGGCAACCAATTATTTACAATTTCTTCTTTCGACTCCAATGTACAGGGATTTAAATCTTCCTAAATATCCTATCAAAACTAAGCCGATTCCCGGCGGTATGCAAGTTTTTGACGAAGTCCGTAAAAAATGGGTAGCCTACACGCCCGAGGAACATGTGCGCCAACAATTTATTCATCATTTAATTCAAAACCTGGGCTTTGCTCCGGCTCGGCTCGCCGTGGAAAAGGGATTTAAGCTGTACACCCGCACAAAACGGTGGGACATTGCTTATCACAATCGCAAGGGCGAATGGAAATTGCTGGTGGAGGTGAAATCGACGGATGTTACCATTGGCCAGTCGGTAGTCGATCAAATTGCCCAGTACAACATCGCCCTCGGTATCCCCTATCTCATCGTGACTAATGGGCTGCATCACCTTTGCTTTTTCTTAAATAAATTGGAGCAACGCTACGAACAGTTACCCGATTTGCCCAGCGCTAGACTTATGGATTAATTAGTGAAGGTCTTTAATTTTCTCCAAAAAGAGTTCCATTCCTCGTTTCATGGATTCGTCTAGACGATAGACGATGTGCTCGGTGAGGTATCGATGAATATTTTCGGGTAGACTCATTTGATTCCTGTATTGCTCAATTGCCGGTTCAACGGCGGATTCTACGGCTTCAAATAAGGTTTCTATGGGTTTCAGATTATTCGGGTTGATGTCGGTTCCCATCGCCCACACAGCGAAAACAAAAGGAAGACCCGTATACTTCCTCCATTCCCCTGCCAAGTCCCATTTTTGGCGAAACACATGCTCCAAGCCAAAAGCGCGATCCCCAATAACCACCGCCCCCTCACCTTCTTCTAAGTGCTCATAAAACGCTCCACTGCCCTGCACAAATTCAGGAGAAATCTCCCAATACTCCTGCGCTAAAACCTGGACCAAACGAACCGAAGTACGTGAGTGAAAATCTAAATAAATCTTCCTAATATCTGAACGTTTAGAGTTCGAAAATAACGCCACCGAGTATACATCGCCACGGGTTGCAATACCAAAATTTGAAAACGCTTGAACGTGGGGAATTTGGGGTAAGGCAGCAATGGGTATTAATCCCAATTGCGCCTGCTTGGAATGCAACTTTTCTGCACACACCGAAGGAATGTCCCAACTAATCTCAAATCCATCATTAACAAATTGATTATCAAAAAGATACCGGTAAGGCAACGTATTCCAATACCCCACTGCTGATACTTGTATGGTGGACTCCTTCATATTGCGTGCAATGTTAGGACAAAATAGGGGTAATTCGTAACTTTGCACCCAATTTTTGAGCAGGAATAAAGATGGATGCATTACACGCAATATCCCCAATTGATGGTCGGTATGCCGCAAAGTTGAGCAAATTAAATGCTTACTTTTCGGAAGCCGCACTTATCCAATATCGCGTGCTTGTGGAGCTTCGCTATTTCCGAGCGTTGGTTGAGCTTCCACTTCCTCAACTCAAAGATTTCCCGACGGCTGTTTTTGAGCAGTTCGAATCTCTGGAATTAAACCTGAGCGATTCCATGGTTTCCGAAATTAAGGAGATTGAATCGGAAACCAATCACGATGTAAAAGCCGTTGAATACTTTATTAAGCGGAAATTCGACGAATGGGGCATTGGAGCGTATAAGGAGTTTATTCACTTCGGACTTACTTCGCAGGACATTAACAATACGGCCATTCCTTTGATGTTGCGCAATTACATTGCGGATTGCGGTTTACCGATATTGTTCGAGACACTCGAATCGCTTCAAATACTTGCTGAAGAATATCGCGAGATTCCCATGCTCGCGAGGACTCACGGGCAACCGGCTTCCCCCACTTTCTTGGGAAAAGAATTGGACGTATTTGTAGTTCGACTGAAACGGCAAATTGAGCAATTGCAACACGCCACTTTCGGTGCAAAATTTGGCGGAGCCACAGGCAACTTGAATGCCCATGTGGTTACCTACCCGGAAATAGATTGGCATTCCTTTGCAAAGGGCTTTGTCGAAAATACACTTGGACTCACAAGGTCTTATCCTACAACTCAAATTGATCATTACGACACCCTTTCTGAGGTATTTGATGTGCATCGGCGTATCAATGTAATTTGGATCGACTTCGCGCGGGATATTTGGACGTATATATCCATGGATTACTTTAAGCAAAAGGTGGTTCAAGGCGAGGTGGGCTCGAGTGCTATGCCGCACAAAGTAAATCCCATCGACTTCGAAAATGCCGAGGGAAATTTGGGATTGGCCAACGCCATATTTGATCATCTATCAAACAAACTCCCAATTTCCAGATTACAGCGCGATTTAACAGACTCTACAGTTTTACGAAACGTAGGGGTGCCGTTTGCGCACTCTTACCTGGCATGTGTATCGCTGCAAAAAGGAATGCGTAAACTAATCATCAATAGAAGTGTTATTGAGAAGGATTTAGACGCGCATTGGGAGGTCGTTGCCGAAGCGATTCAAAATATTTTACGCCGAGAAAACTATCCCAAACCTTATGAAGCATTAAAGGCTTTAACTAGGGGTAATAATGCAATAACACAAGAGACCATTCGCGCATTTATTAGCGAACTAGATATTCCAGATTCAGTAAAAGAAGAAATGACAAAAATTAGTCCACACAATTATACAGGTTTCTAAATTTGATCATCTATTAAGAAAGATATGGCAATCGATTTTTCTCAGCCCATTCCGCGCATTAAGATGTCGGATTTAACTCCCGAACGTTTTCATGAGGAATTTGCTGCCCCAAACAAACCCGTGGTCATTCAGGGGTTTTTAAAGGACTCGCCCGCTTACACCAAGTGGACCATGGATTTTTTCCGCAAGGAAATGGGTGAATTAAAAGTGGGAATCTTTGACGATATACCAGGAAAAGAAGACCGCTCTTACAAAGCTCCCGATTTTTATATGAAGTTTGGAGATTACTTAGATCTCATTGAGCGTGAACCCACGAATAAACGAATTTTCCTTTTTAATTTGTTTAAGCATCGCCCGGATTTGAAAAATGACTTTTCGTTTCCCGATTTAAATGGAAAATGGAACAAGAATTTTAGGTTCACGTTTTTTGGGGGAAAAGATTCCATTGTACGAATCCATCAGGACATGGACATGGCCAATGTATTCCTCACCCAATTCCACGGGGCTAAGAAGGTCGTCTTATTTGACCCCTCCTATTCCGATTTGCTTTACAGATTTCCATTTGGCGTTCACAGCTCGGTAGACATTGAGCATCCGGATTATGAAAAATATCCAGGCCTTGCTCATGTGAAAGGTTACGAAACGACCATTACCAACGGAGATACCCTATTTATCCCTTCGGGATATTGGCATCACATTGTCTACAAGGACGGGGGTTTTGCCATGGCACTAAGATCTTGGTCGCCCCAACGAAATTTGGCAATTCGCGGATTGGCTAACGTTACCGTGCTCACCCATTTGGATGAGATTATGCGGAATCTCTTTGGTAAGCGTTGGTTCAATTG
>Ga0075477_10001392_pt1 | contig 11425 bp, 8 predicted proteins | sample DEB08_DNA_FD_76338 | JGI IMG/M metagenome (GOLD analysis project Ga0075477, IMG submission 76338) | Aqueous microbial communities from the Delaware River and Bay under freshwater to marine salinity gradient to study organic matter... | ecosystem: Environmental > Aquatic > Marine > Coastal ...
CGCGGACCACGTTCACACCCTTCAAAAAGCGCACGACTTAGAACGCTTATTCCACTAAAAGTTAAGTGCTTAAGCGGCCTCTCCCTAAGGGCTGCTTGAGTGATAGGATAAGAGACAGCACCCACTCCTCCGTCGACAGCAGCGTGCTTCGCACTATTCTCAAGCAATCCTACTCTACCCACTCCGTCGAGCGTGAAATCACCCTGAGGGTTATGAGGGGCGTTATCTACCAAAACTAAAAAGGCGAGATCACCATCTCCGGAGGCAATCTCTGTAACAGTTGGCGCTAGCGACGCCAGATCGAAATCACTCCAAATATCTGCATTGACGACAATAAAACTAGGATCGTGCAACAACGGCAACGCTTCAATGATCCCTCCGGCGGTTTCTAGCCGTTCCGGCTCGGCAGAATAGTTAATTGCAAGGCCGTACTGCGCACCATCACCGAGCGCCGCTTCGATCTGTGAACCCAAATAGGAATGATTAATTACCACGTCGGTAATCCCTGCATGCTGCAGTCTTTCAAGTTGGTGCTCAATAAGCGCCTTGCCAGCTACTTTTAAAAGAGGCTTAGGCGTCTTTTGGGTAAGCGGCTGCATACGCTTTCCGAGTCCTGCCGCTAATATCATTGCTCGCATCGAGCCTATCCCCCGACCTAAGTGCCGCTTGCATCGCTAATTAGCGCCTGCAACTGTTTCTCTGCACGCGGCAACACCGCATTCTCAAACAAGACGACCATATCTTTGAGTTCAGGATGCAACCGCGCGACAGACAAAAAATAGTCCATCACTAAGGGGATATCGGCCAGATAGGCAGACTTATTATCGCGAAGATGCAGGCGTGAAAAGATGCCCATCACCTTGAGGTGACGCTGCAGGCCCATGAGATCGAAGTCACGTCTAAATGCCGCATAGCCGCGCTGACTTACCACGAGAGAGGCATCGGCTCGGCGCTCATAGAAAAATCGCGACCACTCTTCGACCAATGCGCGCGGCCAACAGATATAGCAGTCGCGTAGCAGCGACACTAAATCGTAGGTGTAAGCGCCGCGTACCGCATCCTGAAAATCGATCACACCGAGCTCGCCATCGTCTAGCAGCATCAGATTACGCGAGTGGTAGTCCCGGTGAACGGCACACTGCGGCTGAGTCAGCGCCGCGTCGGCGAGAAAATCAAAGGCGTTCTCTACAACCTCGCGCGCCCCTGCGTCTAACTCAAGCGCGAGTAGACCGCCGCAGAACCACTCACTGAAAAGCCTCATCTCGGAAAGCAGCTTAGGCTTGTCGAAAGCAGGCAGCGACTCGGCGTTAAGCCCTGCCTGCAAAGCTAGCAAGGCATCAAACGCCGAAAAATAAAGTACAGAGGCGCCCTTTTCACCTGCGGCCTTAAGCGCAGGCAGTAGCATTTTGTCACCAAAGTCCTCTAGCAGCATAAACCCCTGCGCATACTCCACGGCGAGCACCTTGGGGGCACGCACGCCGGCAGCGATCAACTCGGTGGCGATGTGAACGAACGCAGAGTTATCTTCCGTCGCTGGCGGTGAATCGACTGCGATCAGCGCCTTGGGCTGCGCTGATTTGCCCTCAGGCTGCGCGTCAGCAGGCGATAACGTGAGACGAAAGTAGCGCCGGAAACTCGCATCTCCGCTCACAACGGCGAGGCGCTCGGCAGGACGAGCTGTCGGAAACTGGCGTAGCGACTCAGTGGTCGCCCACACTAACAACTCACGCTCTCGCGTATCGCTCATCTGTACTTTGCCTCTCGCTGACTGCCTTTAGAATTTTGGGGCACGGTTGAAGGGAGCGCATGACAAAGCGCCGCGACGCTAGGAATGGGTTCGCGCATCCCTTATCATGAGCACCCTTAAAAGCGGGTCCTCCGGATCTCTGTGTCGGTAAACGTGGCAATATGTTTACGATTAGGCAGAGATAAAACACTCCGCATCGATAACCAAACCCGTTGCAGTGCGTTTACTGTTGAAGAGTAGAGCCAGTTTCATAAGGGCGAGAACTACCCATGCCATGGATAGCCAGAACACTGCGACCTGACACGTCAGCCTCACGCATGACTGCGAGCCACGGGCACGCCATGGCAGGTCGACATGCGCGTGCGACTCGCGCTTGGCAAACGCTCGCGATCCTCGGTTTTACCCTTGCTATTCTTCAAGCCACTCCGGCCTTCGGTCAGTCGAGCAATGCACCGCGCGTGAGCTGCGTCGCCAATGCCGCTGGCGACAGATGGATCTGTGAGACGGGCCAAGACGTCACCCGAGCCGACCCGAGAATTATGTCTTCGCGCGCGGACAACGCGGTCGTCGCCTCGACACCGACTGATAGAATCGGGAATAACAACCCCGCCCGCCTCGATTGGGTCGCCCGCGAGGCAATGACACCTGCGCAGCGCGCAGCGCTCCCCGACGACTGCTGCGGTGGCTTTATCGATCCGCAGGCCGAATCGGTGCTGAGGAGCAGTACTAATACCGATAAAAGTAATCGCCTCGCTGATGAGGACAGCCCGACAATCACGACGCAGTTCATTTCGAGTGATGGCCTAAGCCAACGCGCAGCAAGCAGCATAGATCTTCGCGGCGAGGTCACTGTTGTCCAGGGCGCGCGCACAATTACTAATCGTGGCACCGAGACTTCGGCGCAAACAATCCTCGATCGCGACGCCAACACAGTGAGTTTACGCGGCGATATCGCCTTCCGCGAACCCGGCGTGCTACTGCGCGGAAACGAAGCGCTTATCGACTCCAACAGCGGGCGCAATACCGTAGATGCCGCGCACTATGTGCTACATAGCAGCGGCATTCACGGTGCCGCAAAAACAATCGATTACGATTCAGAAACAGGCCTGATCATGCTCGACAACGGAGAGTTCAGCCGCTGCGAACCCGGCAATGAGTTTTGGGTTTTGCGTGCGAATGCCTTCGAACTCGACCAAGCAATCGGCCGTGGCCGCGCAAAGGCGATGAGCCTACGCATACGCGATATCCCAATTTTTTATTACCCGGGCACCGTACAATTTCCCATTGGTGACCAGCGCCTGAGCGGACTACTGCCGCCAAGTATTGGTTCTAGCCGCACTGGCGGAGTCGACATCGAGGTACCTTACTACCTCAACCTTGCGCCACAGATGGATGCGACGCTCAGCCCGCGACTGCTTAGCGACCGAGGCGTAATGCTGGGTGCGGAATTCCGCTATCTGGCAAAAACCTCGATGAATACGCTCAATGCGTCCTATCTTGGAGGCGACAAATTTTTCGATCCAGCAACCGTCGACACACTGGGCTCCGAATCGCCCTCACAAGAAAATCGATGGTTCATAGGCTTTGAGCATCAGGGCCAGTTTGGCAACGGTTTCTCGACTTATGTCGACTACAACGCAGTAAGCGATAACGACTATTTTTTCGATTTCGGTAACGGCGGTCTCAATCTTTCGAGCCAGACCCACCTCAACCGTCAGGCTAGGATAGATTTTAGAAACGATTATCTGCGCGCAGGCATTAATGCTCAGCGCCTTCAGATTATCGACCCGTTTGCGGCCGCATTGGATATCAATAAACCCTTCGATCGCTTGCCGCAGTTTACATTGGCCTCACAGATCCCGCTTGGCGCTGGTTTCCGCATCGCCTTTGCCGGCGAAGCAACGGCTTTCGATCGCACGCTCGAAGAGAGCCTACTAAGCCAAGCAAAAATCGATGCCGGCGCGCTTGTTACGGGCACTCGTGTGAACCTCGAACCGGAGATTAGCTGGAGCGCCGAGCGTCCGGGTTGGTTCATTCGCGCAAAAAGCAAATACCTGCAGCGCAGCTACAGCCTCGACAAACAGGCTCTCGGCACGGCCGATTCACCCGATTTCGGCGTGCCGGTAACGAGTCTCGATACTGGCCTCATTTTTGAACGTACGACCGGCAGAAGCTGGACGCAGACGCTGGAGCCTCGTGTTTACGCACTCGACAGCGGCTTCGCCGAGCAGAGCGAAATTCCGCTGTTCGACTCGTCCGAACTCAATTTTAGTTTTGCCCAATTGTTTCGCGATGAGCGCTTCGCCGGTGGCGATCGCGTGAGTAACGCCCGGCAGGTGAGTGCGGCACTGACTACGCGCCTGCTAGACACTGCTGGTCGCGAAAGAGCTCGCGCGAGCCTCGGCCAAATCATTTATTTCGAAGACCGTCTTGTAGACCTCGCCAATCCGCTACAAAACTGGGCGCCGCGGTACTCAACTACCGCAGACGGCTCCGCTATCGCCGCCGAGGTTTTTTACGCGCCAACGGACCGTTGGCGTTTCTTAACCGACGTACAGTGGGACGAGGAGACACAGCAGGTTATCGAGGGGCGTGCGCAGATTCGTTATCGCCGTGACTCGTCGCATCTAGTCAATCTGGCCTACCGCGAGCGCAATCTAGTCAGTTCGCCGAATCTAGTGCTGCCACCGGCAATCGATGGAGCTATCGACCCGCATATTCGGCAGACAGACTTTTCGGCAGTCTGGCCACTAGCAACGAATTGGAAGATACTGGCGCGCTGGAACTACGATCACAGCAATGCACGGAACCTAGAGAGCTTCACCGGAGTCGAATACAGTAACTGCTGCGCAAAGATTCGCCTTGTGGCCCGCGAATGGATTAATGAAAACGAGCTGTTTGTGCGCAATTTTGAGCCCAACCGCGGCATTTTTGTTCAGTTCACTCTGGTGGGCCTTGGCAATCTTACCGGTGGTGGCCTAGACAGCCTCCTCACCGAAGGGATTCAGGGCTACGACTCGGAACGCTAAAATTGCCGCCGCGTAGTAACCCTCAATGCGATACACTAGACCTAGGCGACAGCAGAATGCTCGCGAGACTAATTTACAAATGGTTAACCTATGAATGATAACAATGTGAACCGCCGCATCCTCTTTGTCATCGGCGCGCTGCTGCTTCTACTAATTGCAGCGCCCTTCGCGAATGCGCAGCGCGTGTTGCTCGACAAAATTATTGCCATCGTCGACGATGACGTCGTGTTGAAAAGCGAACTCGATGAGCGGATTAACGAGATTACTGCCGCAGCGCAGCGCAGCGGGCAGCCGCTACCGGAAGATCGAGAACAATTTGAGTCGGACATTCTTGAAGCGCTGATAGTCGAGAACATTCAGATGCAACTTGCTAACCGCGTTAGCATTCGCTACGACGATGACACGATTAATCGCGTGCTCGGTAATATGGCAAGAAACAGCAATCTAACCTTCGATGAATATGTCGACGCACTCGAAGAGAACGGTGTCTATCTGCAAACGCGCGAGCAGGTGCGAAAGCAGATGACCATGCAAGAACTACAGCGTGGCATGGTAAACCGCCGCATCAAGATAACGGAACAAGAGATCGACAATTTTCTTAATTCAGAAATGGGTCGCGAACTAATGGCCGCCGACTATTTTGTCGACGACCTGCTTATCCCGTTTAGCGCTGCGGATACACCAGAGATAAAAGCAGAGAAACAACGTCTTGCGGCTGACCTGATCTCCCGCATCGATGACGATTTCCCACTTGCTGCAGCACGCGCTGCGGCGCGGCAGAATACAGCAATCGAAGTTGGCGGCGCCGAATTAGGCTGGCGCAAGGCGAAACAACTACCCAGCCTCTTCGCCGATATCGTCGTCGAGATGGAAATTGGCGAAGTCGAAGGCCCTATCGAGGCGGGCAATGGCTTGCACATTATTCAACTTGTCGACAAACAAGGCGGCACCGAGCAGTTTGTTAATCAAACCCGAGTACGTCACATCATGCTGTCGCCGAACGAGATTCGCGACGAGGCGCAGACGGAAGCTGAAATTCGCAGAATCCACCAACGTATCCTCGATGGCGAGGATTTCGCAGCTATCGCACGACAGAATTCGGACGATGCCTCTTCAGTTGTCGGCGGCGGTGATCTTGATTGGGTAAACGAGGGTGGTATGCCACTTGAAATGGAGCAAGTAGTTGATACTCTCGAAATTGATCGCGTTAGCGAGCCATTCCGATCGCAAGTTGGCTGGCACGTCGCTCGCGTTGAAGGTCGTCGACTGCAAGACTTGAGCCGCGAGTTCACCCGCAATCAAGCAGCGAATGCGCTGCGCAATCGAAAGTTCGAACTCGAACTCGAAAACTGGCTTATAGAAATTCGCGAAGACGCCTTCGTCGAGTTAATAGACTAACTTGGAGCGCCTCAGTGACCCAACGCATCGCGCTCACTCCCGGGGAGCCCGCGGGCATCGGCCCCGATCTCTGCATTCAGCTCTGTCAGCAACCACCAGCTGATACGGAGCTCGTTGTTGTTGCCGACCCGCAGCTGCTGCGTGACCGGGCAGCGGATCTTAGTTTACCGCTGACGCTCTTCCCCTTCGACGCGACCAAGCCTGAGCGCCCGACCCAGCCTGGCACGCTGAGTGTTCTGCCTCTCTCGTTAAAAGTCCCCGTCCACACAGGCGAACTCGACCGAAGAAACGCTGCCTATGTCTTAGAAACGCTACGCGTGGCAACCGATGCAACCCTCGCCGGCGATTTCGATGCTCTCGTCACTGGCCCCGTGCACAAAGGCGTGATTAACGATTCTGGCATCGCGTTTAGCGGCCATACTGAATTTTTAGCGGAGCGTTGCGGCTGTGAATTAACCGTCATGATGCTAGCAACCGAGGGTTTGCGTGTCGCGCTTGCGACGACACACCTGCCGCTCGCCGAAGTGCCTGCGGCGATCACACAAGCATCGCTCACGCAGATTATCGAAATTCTCGATGCCGATCTCACCGCTAAATTCGGCATTGAGAATCCGCAAATCGTCGTCTGCGGACTCAATCCGCATGCGGGCGAAGGCGGCCATCTCGGACGTGAAGAAATAGACACCATCGAGCCCGTGCTCAACAGATTAAGGGCGCGCGGTATCGCGCTCGTTGGCCCACTTCCCGCCGACACGCTATTTACGCCAAGACACTTAGACACCGCCGATGCAGTGCTGTCGATGTTTCACGACCAAGGTTTACCGGTACTCAAATTTAAGGGCTTCGGCGCTGCAGTCAATGTCACGCTAGGGCTGCCCATCGTGCGCACCTCGGTAGACCACGGCACTGCGCTAGATCTCGCAGGCAAGGGTACCGCGAGCAGTGGGAGCCTCGCGTACGCGATAGAGACAGCGAGAAAGATGGCCACTCATTGGCAGTCACGGCGCGTGTAGCACATCACGCGGAGGATGCGAGCGTGGCGTCCAGTTAATTTTCGCTCACCTCAATGAGCTGTGCGAGTCTCACTAAAGACAGAGAAAGATATCCAGCTTATGACTAATCCCTCGGCACGCAAGCTGAACAACGGCCTCAACCACACGCCGCGAAAACGCTTCGGACAAAATTTCTTACACGACCAAGCGGTTATCCAGCGCATTATCGACGCAGTTGCACCTCAACCAGGTGATCGCCTTCTCGAGATCGGACCGGGTCAAGGCGCCCTCACTGAGCATCTAGCTGCTGTTGGTACGCGCCTCGACTGTGTCGAACTAGACCGAGATCTCGCGGATTTTCTCATCGCGCGTTATGAGGGAGAGCCTCACGTTGCTATCCATAAGCAAGACGTCCTCAAGTTTGAGTTAGACAGTCTAGAACCCGCGCCTCATTCGCTGCGCGTAATTGGCAATCTTCCCTACAATATTTCGACGCCTGTATTGTTTCATCTGTTGCGCTTTAACCAATCGATAGACGACATGGTTTTTATGCTACAGCTCGAAGTCGTGCAGCGAATGGCAGCAGGTATCGGCGACAAAAACTACGGTCGCCTCGGTCTGATGCTGCAGTATTTCTGTGAAATCGAGCATTTGTTTAACGTCCCCTCGACCGCGTTTACACCTCAGCCCAAAGTAAGTTCTGCGATAGTCCGGCTGCGCCCGCATCGCACCATGCCAATTGCCGCGCGCGATGTTAATACGCTGCAGAATGTGATTCGTACCGCGTTTAATCAGCGTCGTAAAACACTGCGTAACAGCCTGAAGACACTCGTGAGTGACGCGGTTTTCGCCACCCTGCCAATCGACGTTACCCAGCGCCCAGAGAACCTAAGCCTTAAAGACTACGTATTAATAAGTGACGCTATCACGGACAACGCCGCATGACCGACACTTCAAACGATTTACCTCGATCACCTATTTCTGCCGCGGCTCTGCGTAGCACGGTCGAGATTAAAGTAGTCACCCAATATCTCGCCGCGCAGTCGAGCCCTGCGAGCTCGCAGTATGCGTTTGCCTATACTGTGCATATAACCAATAACGGTAATCAGAGCGTACAACTTATTGCACGGCGCTGGCTGATCGTAGACGATAACGACGAAGTGCAAGAGGTCGCTGGTGAAGGAGTGATAGGGCAGAAGCCGCATATCGCTCCGGGGCAGTCGTTTCATTACACAAGCGGCGCGATATTGCAGACGCCCTTCGGAACGATGCGCGGTGACTACGAGATGATCACTCAGAGCGGCGAACGCTTCTTGGCAGACATCCCTCTGTTTCTGCTGAGCCTCCCCGACTCTGTTCATTAAACCCACATTTTTCCGCTTACTCTAGCGCGACATCTCTCTGCGTTGGCTAAAGTCCTTGCCGCAACTACCGCTAGTAATAAACTATGAGCACATACGTTGTTGGCGACATTCAGGGCTGCTACAAAGGGCTGCGAAAACTCCTTAAACAAGTCGAATTTAAGGCGGGTATCGATCGGCTATGGTGTGTGGGAGACCTCGTTAATCGCGGCCCTCGCTCACTAGATACGCTGAGATTTTTACGCGACCTTGGCACAGACTGCCGCATCGTTTTGGGCAATCACGATTTACATTTTATTGCCAAAAAGGAAGGCTGTGCGCCACGCCGCGGCAAGCATACAATGCAAAAGTTGCTCAAATCATCCGACGCACAGATGCTCGCTGATTGGTTGAGGAAGCAGCCGCTTGTTCACTTCGACTGCGTCGAGACCCAAAGCGGCCTGCAGGATTTTTTGATGTTACACGCCGGCGTTGCGCCACAGTGGTCGCTTCAACAAACCCTGATTTTGGGCGCCGAGGTCGAGCTTGCTCTGCAGGGTAATGACTACCACGCTTACCTCAAACACATGTATGGTGATACCCCTCGACGCTGGCATGACGGCCTCGAAGGGCTCGACAGGCTCCGCGTGATCACCAACTACCTCACTCGCGTGCGTTACTGCGATGCGATTGGCAATATGCAGCTAAGCGCGAAAGAAGGGCTTGCGATGGCGCCGCGCGGTTACAAGCCTTGGTTTAAATATGAGAAGATCAGCGCAAAGGCACAGATACTCTTCGGCCACTGGGCGGCTCTGCAAGGGCATACCGGCAAGCCCCGTGTGCATGCCCTCGACACGGGATTTGTGTGGGGACAACAACTTACCGCGCTGCGCCTCGAAGACGGCAAGCGCTTCGCTTACTCAAAGAAGTAATCTCTGGCGATGAAAATTTATTTGGTGGGCGGCGCAGTGCGCGACAAACTTCTTGGCCTTCCCGTGACGGATCGAGACTGGGTTGTTGTCGGCGCGCGCCAAAACGAGATGCTCGATTTAGGTTTCGCTCAAGTTGGTAACGATTTTCCAGTTTTTCTGCATCCACAAACTAAAGAAGAGTACGCACTGGCCCGCACGGAGCGAAAAACTGCGCCGGGGCATACGGGATTTGTTTTTGATGCCAACGAAACGGTCACCTTAGAGCAAGACCTTGCCCGTCGCGACCTCACCATCAACGCCATTGCCGAAACTGCCGACGGCGAGTTAATCGATCCCTATAATGGTCAAGACGACCTTGCCGGTCGCGTCTTGCGACATGTCTCGCCTGCGTTCGAGGAGGACCCGCTGCGGGTTTTACGAGTCGCGCGTTTCGCTGCGAGATTTCACTCGCTCGGCTTTCGTGTCGCACCCGAAACCAATGCGATCATGCGGAAGATTGTACACAGCGGCGAGCTGGCGAGCCTCGTCAGCGAGCGTGTGTGGCAAGAGCTCGCAAAGGCGCTGGTGAGCAAAAGTCCCGATGCATTTGTTACTGTACTGCGAGACTGCGAGGCGCTCGGCATTGTGCTGCCAGAGATCGACGCCCTGTTTGGTGTGCCACAGCCGGCCAAATTCCATCCCGAAATTGACACTGGTGTACACCTGTTGATGTGTCTGCAACAGGCGCGTCTGCTCAGCGACGATCCGCAAGTACTCTATGCGACGCTCGTGCACGACGTCGGTAAAGGAGCCACAGACAGGACGCTCTGGCCGAGTCACAAGGGGCACGAGACCTTAGGCTTGCCCCTGCTCGACGCTATCGCTGCGCGCCTAAAGGTACCCAACGACTTTGCAAAACTCGCAGCGCTCGTGTGCGAGCACCACACGAAACTGCATAGGCTCGAGCAGGTCGATGCCGACAAAGCCCTTGCCCTGCTCGAAGCAATCGATGTATTTCGGCGACCCGAACGCCTCGATAAATTTTTGCTCGCCTGCGAGGCCGATGCGCGCGGGCGCACCGGATTCGAGGACCGCGATTACCCCCAGCGCGCGTTCCTGCAGACTCTCGCCGAGGCGGCAACGGGAATCGATGTAGGCGCAGCGATAAAAAATGCGAATCCCGCTGACATCGGCGCGTTCGTGCGCGAGCTAAGACGTGCGGCGATTGATGAACGCCTTATACAACTTCGTTCAGAGGAGCACCATGCCAGCTAAGGTCGTTTTAATCACCGGTGCCGCAATCCGCATCGGTGCGTGCATCGCGCGCACTTTCCATCGCAGTGGCTTCGACGTTGCAATCAGTTACCGCAGCTCGGTGACTGCCGCGCAGGCGCTGGTCGATGAGCTGAACGCAATCCGCACTGGTTCAGCCAGCTGTTGGCACGCCGAAATGACAAACCACGCGTCTGTAAGCAAGCTGGGCAATGATGTTCTCGCCTTCCACAAACGGCTGGACGTGCTCATTAACAATGCCTCGTCGTTTTACCCCACTACATATGGCGAATCGACTCAGGCACAGTGGGACGATCTCGTCGGCAGTAATCTGCGCGGCGCGTATTTTCTGACTCAGCAATTGAGCACAGAACTCGCGGCCAATTCTGGCGCTGTGGTTAATCTTACCGACACTCACGCCGATCGCGCCTTGCCCAGACATCCGATCTACAGCATTGCAAAGGCAGGGCTCAAAGCGATGACAAAATCACTCGCCGTCGAACTTGCGCCCCACGTGCGAGCTAACGGGGTCTCACCGGGCGCGATTCTATGGCCTCCGTCTCTCGAAGACGACAGCGATCCCGCCGTTGAGGCAGGCCGTCAAAAAATGTTAGCGGGGATTCCTCTCGCCAAATTGGGCAGCGTGCAAGATATTGCCGACACAGTGTATTTCGTTGCCTGCGAGGCAACTTATCTCACCGGTCAGACCATCAAAGTCGATGGCGGACGGAGTCTT
>Ga0075477_10001396_pt1 | contig 11410 bp, 10 predicted proteins | sample DEB08_DNA_FD_76338 | JGI IMG/M metagenome (GOLD analysis project Ga0075477, IMG submission 76338) | Aqueous microbial communities from the Delaware River and Bay under freshwater to marine salinity gradient to study organic matter... | ecosystem: Environmental > Aquatic > Marine > Coastal ...
AGATGGACGCGCACGGACACCGGGCAGTGCTCAGCAACACCCCGCACAAGTCCGTCGGGGACATCCGGTTCCCGGGCCACGTAAACGACGATGACCTCGTCCACATCCAGCGCCCGCACCGGGGCAAACAGAGCGTGCACATAATCCGTTAGGTGCTCGCTGGAGGCCGCCGGATCGTCGTCGGGCGTATCCGCTCGTTGGGTCACCACCAGTTGACGATTTTTCAACCACAGACAGACGATCGATTGCTCCGGATGGAAGCCGAGCAGATGGGGAAGCGAGGCCCCAATCTGGGCGGCCGTGGTGAGCGTGAGATCACTGCGATCAGGCGATGGATAAGGCGTGGGCGACGACGGCATAAGCAGAGCCTGAACCGGCACGACAGGATTGCTGCATCCGTTATGGCAACGGTGGCAGGGAATCTCCCGTCTTGTGGACAGTTCGGTAGATGGGCTCCTTGGCCACCACCCCGGCTCCCGAGCTCACGCCTCGGATCCGTCGGGACACCCAGGGTCCTGCGTGCGCGACGAACCACGCGGCGTCAGAACCGCGGCGCCGACTCCATCCTGGACGCGGTGGATCGGACACCGGCGATCGCCACCCATCACCTCCCAGGCCCAGAGCGTCCATCACAGCCTCCGCCGTCAATCGATGCCCCATAGGCGACAAGTGGAGGCGATCAGCGGACCACAATCGAGTGTCGTCGTAGAGGGCGATCCCCCAGAAGTCGACCACGGTGCATCCATAGGCGGAGGCAATATCCAGCGTCGCCGTTCGGTAGGCACGCATTCGGTCCGCCACTCGGCCCAGGGCCTTACCCCTCCTCGACGGATCTCCGTAGGCGAACAACAGCACGTGCGATCCGCCCTTGGTGAGTTCCCGCACGCTGTTCTCGAGGTCGGTGCACACAACGTCGAGGCTGAATGTGCGCCGCAGTGCGTCATTGACCCCCCCACCCACCGTCACCAGGTCGGGTTCCAACGCCTGCGCCTGGGGCACCTGTTCGTCCATGATCTGCCGCATCAGCCGACCCCGAATAGCCAGGTTGGCGTACGAGAGTTCTTCGATGCCTTGTCGGGCTACGAGCAATTGGGCAACGCGGTCCGCCCACCCGCGATGCCGACCATCGCTGCGGATTTCGTCGTTCAATCCCTCGGTGAAGGAATCACCCACCGCGACGAAACGCTTGACGGGTGGTCGATCCGCGATCACACCGACATCATCGCCTACGTTCGCATGTGTCAGCAATCAAAGACGAGCACAGCAGACAACATAATCTGCCGGCAACACCATGCACCGGAATCGGACGTGCACCGGAATGTGAAGGACCTGGCCGCCGAAGGCTTCCCCTCCCGCGACGACCAGGTCCTTACAAACACTAGTCCGTGCCATCGCCACCGTCCGCACCGACACTCCGGTTGGCAAACACCCGGCCCGCGCGTCGATACCAGGTGATCAGAGCAATCAGTCCCACGACAAGTTGCGGAACGTACGAGGTTGCTCGCCAGACCAAGTCCGCCGCTGTTGCCGCACCCTTGTCGGTACCCGAACTCACCAGCAGTTGAATCATTAAGGCGTCCATCGTTCCCAGTCCGCCGGGCGTGATGGGCACCATCAGCATGATCTGGCTGACCGCGAAGGCCCCGAAGGCGGCGATCGGATTCGTGCCCGGCTGATCCCAGCCTTCGACTCCGCGTAGGGCCGCGAACAGAATCAGAAATTGACTGCTGGTGATCCCGAGTTGAGCGAGCGTGAGCCACACCCATCGCCGTGCCAGCAGGTCGTACATCTCGCGACGGAACTTCACAATCGGGACTGCCACGTCGAGGTCCTTGAGGCGTCGGATTCGGCGAGCAAGCGGTGTAAGGGCTGCGTTACCCCAGGCACCCAGGCGCTCGGCAAGACCCTGGGAACGCATGATGGAGACGAACACAGCAAGGACCAAAATCAGTATCCCCAGGCCGACGGGACCCATCCAAGCCACGCCGTCGGCTGCGCCCACGATCGTCAAGGCCAGAACGCCGAGAATGGGGAATCCGAGGCTGGCGAAGGTGCTCCACAGGCTCACGGAGGTAATGGCCGCAGTGGCCGATGTGGCTGGGATCTTGTAGCTCGCGAGCATGCCGAACTGGACCGCTAATCCGACCGCTCCGCCGGCCGGCACGCCGTTACTGATGGTGAAGCTTGCCTGCTTCACCTGCTGCGATTGCCAGTACCGCAGGCGAGGTTCGGCGGCCATGAAGATCAATCCGTACATCGCCAAGTACACGACAACGGTGACAGCAATGATCACTACGGCGATCCACGACATCGACTGGAGTGACTCCACGGCGTCGCTGTAACTTCCGATCTGCGGAATGACCTGCCAGAAAATCAGAACGATGACGCCTAATCCGAGTGCGCCAAGTGCAATCGACTTGCGGGGGTCCAGTGTGGCCCGGGGGACGTCGAGAGACTGCGAGTTCTCCCCGCCTTCACTAGGAGCGGCGTCGGCATGGTCTCGCATCCCTCGAGCCTGCCATACCCCGACCCCCCGAATATTCCCACTGAGCCATTGGGCAAGATGAAGATATGCGACTCGACCACCTGTCCTATGCATGCACAACGAGCGAGATCGCAGACGTCGTTCAGCGCATTGGGTCAGACCTCGGAGGAACTTTCGTCGATGGAGGCCGCCACCCTTCGTTCGGCACCCGCAATTTCATTCTTCCTCTGACTGGCGGCTGCTACGTCGAGGTTGTCAGCGCGCTCGACCACCCCGCAGCCCTGAAGGCTCCCTTCGGCCAGGCCGTTCATCGTCGGGCCGAGCATGGCGGCGGATGGCTCAGCTGGGTTCTCGCCGTCGATGACATCGGCCCAATCGAGCAACGCTTCGGACGCGAGGCAACCCGCGGGAAACGGATCCGTCCCGACGGCGTCGAACTCTGTTGGCAGCAAATCGGCATCCTCAATACGTTGGACCGGCCGGAAGTTCCCTTCTTCGTGCACTGGGATTGCCCCGACACCGAGCACCCGAGCGCAACGGGTCGAACTGAAACTTCCATCGCCGTCGACACGATTGAGTTGTCCGGGGACCAAACATCGGTTGTCGAAGTGGTCGGATCCGACGTAGCGCTCGAGGGCACCACCGTGGCGTGGGTCGACGATGACGAGCCCGGGGTATCCGCTGTCGTTTTTCGGACCGCCAACGGCACTGTCCGGATCGACTAGCGCAGTTCGATCGCCCGGAGACACCCTGGCCACCTGCGATCGGAACCTACAGGTGTCAGTGAGCCGTCTATGGCAATCGTGACTGCTCCCGCCACAGATCAATCCCGCCTTCGACAGCCACTTCGTCAATGGCCGCGATCTCTCTCTCGCTAAACGCCAGGTTGTCCACAGCCCCGACGGTCTCGCGGAGTTGGTCAGCCGAACTCGCACCCACCAAGGTCGTCGTGACCCGCGCATCGCGCAACGTCCACGCTACGGCCATCTGGGCCAGGCTTTGACCCCTCTCGCGCGCTATGCGCGCCAGGGCGCGAAGGCGTTCTGCGTTCTCGGCGTTAAGAAAAGCCGGGTCCAGTGATTTGCCTTCTGTCGCTCGGGAGCCTTCGGGGATTCCGTCCACGTAGCGATCGGTCAACATACCTTGAGCGAGCGGGCTGAACGTAATGGATCCAGCCCCCACCGTTGTCAGGGAGTCGAGCAGACCGTCGTCTTCGATCCATCGATTCAACAGCGAGTAGGACGGCTGGTGAATCAGCAAAGGTACGCCGAGGTCGGCCAGGATCTCCGCAGCCCGAAGGGTGCGTGTAGGCCCGTAGGAGGAAATACCCACATACAGCGCCTTCCCCTGGGCAACGGCCGTCGCCAACGCGCCCATGGATTCTTCGAGGGGCGTATTCGGGTCGGGTCGGTGGTGGTAGAAGATGTCGACATACTCCAGACCAAGCCGCTCGAGGCTTTGGTCCAGGCTGGCCAGCATGTACTTGCGAGACCCAAGATCCCCGTAGGGCCCTGGCCACATATCCCACCCGGCCTTGGATGAGATGACCAGTTCGTCTCGATACCGGGCAAAATCTTCGCGCAAGATACGTCCGGCGTTGATTTCAGCCGACCCGAACGGTGGACCGTAATTGTTCGCGAGATCAAAGTGGGTGATTCCCAAATCGAACGCCGTATGCATGATCTCTCGCTGCGTGGCCAGAGGTTTGTCGTCGCCGAAGTTATGCCAAAACCCCAAGCTGATCAGCGGTAGATCAAGCCCACTGCGACCGCATCTGCGATAGGGCATCCGACCGTCGTACCGATCGGGATCGGGCAAGTAGTGTGAGGCGATATCCATGAATGAATTGTGGCAGTTATCGGCGAGAGTGGAGCGCAAGTGTCGAATATCCCGCACGTAACAATGAATGACGATCGATCGATCCCCCAGATCGGTCTGGGCGTGTGGCAGGTGCCCGACGATGTGGCAACCGAGGCATGCCTGACAGCCTTCGAGGCCGGTTATCGCCACATCGACACAGCCGCGCTCTACGGGAACGAAGAGGGCGTGGGCCGGGCCATCAGAGCATCCGGGCTATCCCGAGACGAGCTTTTCATCACGACCAAAGTGTGGAATACCGACCATGGGCGTGCCCGCACGATAGACGCGATGCAGGCCTCCCTCGACAGGTTGGGCCTGGACTACGTCGACCTCTATCTCATTCACTGGCCCACGCCCGACAGAGGTCTGTACGTCGAAACGTGGGAAACGGTTCTGGAACTCAAGGAGCAGGGCAAGACGCTGTCAGCCGGTGTTTCCAACTTCCACCCGACCCACCTGCGCACCATCATCGATGCGACGGGCGTAACTCCCACTATCAACCAGGTGGAGCTCCACCCATGGCTGCCGCAGCGAGAGGTACGGGCGGCCGATGACGAGCACGCAGTGGTCACGGAGGCCTGGTCACCGCTTGCTTCAGGCGGCCTCATCGACAACGCCGTCCTGGCCGACATCGGCAGCAAGCACGGAAAGAGCAGCGCTCAGGTCATGATCCGCTGGCACCTGCAGATCGGGAATGTCGTTCTGCCGAAGTCGGTCACGGCCGAGCGGATCGTCAGCAACATCGACGTGTTCGATTTCGAGCTCGACGCTGATGACCTCATCGCCATCGAAGGCCTCGAGGACCCGACACGTCGCACGGGTCCGAACCCGGACGTCTTCAACGAGGCCTAGTCACCGGCTCCGACGGATCGGGACGGGTCACCGTTGCCGCTGGCGCGACATCACGCGGTGCGTGCGTCCAAGTTTTCCTGAGGCAGCATGTCTCCCGCGGCTTCGCAGCTTCGTTCGATGCGTGACGCAGACCTCTCGATCCGTCGCATTTGCTTCTTCTTGATGCCATCGGTGCCTTTGTCGGCCTCGACCCGACTGAGATTTTTCTGGATGCGGTTGGCATTGACCAGCACGCGTTCGGGCAGATCGCCGGAGATGTACGCCTCTTCGGCGTCCGTCACCAGGGTGTCGGTCAGGCCCTTCAACTCCGCGAGCATCTCTTTCTTCGCCTTCTTCTTCGCGTCCGGCTTGGAATTGATCTCGCTCAACTTGAGGTCAAGGGCGAAGTAGCTCGTACACGCCGGGATAACCTGGATGGCCTCGTCGATTTCCACGTCCAGGGCGTCTGAAGGTGCCTCGCTGGGGGTCACGTCCTCCGCCGCTGGCTCCTCATCGCCTCCCCCGCAGGCCGCCAGGCTGACCGCTAGGACGCAACTCGCTGCGACCGCCAGCAACTTTCGCGTTCCTCGCATTTCAACCCTCCGTCGCGCCCTTAGAGACTTCGTCACGAGAGCGTAACGCGACAAGCAGGATCGCGCCGCGTTTTTGCCACCCTGGCGCGCCGGGAATCGAAGAGAACAGACCAGGCGCGTGCCGGGCCCCCGCACGCCAATACGGCGCCGAATCTGTGCTCGACGCCGCATTGGGTGTGGTCGTATCAACTACAGCCGGACGTGCTCCCGCAGCCTTCGCAGACGTAGCAGCTGCCTGCCGGGCGCATCTTGATGCCACAGGTCATGCACAAGGGAGCATCGGACGCGGTTCCGGTGATCTCTTCGAGCAGCTCGGCGCTCGAGTGGGCGCTACTGGCGGCAGGCATTTCCCCCGCCGGGGCTGACTGTTCATCGACCGCGAGGTCGACTGCCGGGGCAGCCTCGACCTGCAGCGTTTCGTACTGCTGGGTGACGGTCACCGCGCGCTCATCAGCCGTGAAGATCCCGAGCGCCTCACGCTTGTCTAACGGCAGGTGATCCAACGCCAAACGACGGAAGATGTAGTCCATGATCGACTGGCTCATCCTGATGTCCGGATCGTCGGTCATGCCCGCCGGCTCGAAACGCATATTGACGAACTTGGACACGAAGGCTTCCAACGGCACGCCGTACTGCAGTGCGATCGAAATAGCGATGGAGAAGGCATCCATCACGCCCGCGAGCGTCGAACCCTGCTTGCCGAGCTTGAGGAAAACCTCGCCCAGCTCTCCATCCTCATAACTGCCCGCCGTGAGGTAGCCCTCGGCACCTGCCACCGAGAAGCTGGTGGTTCGACTCGGCCGTGACTTAGGCAAACGACGTCGAATCGGTTGACCGATTCCCTCGATAGCCGCTTCCACCTGGGCGTCGACCTTCGAGGCCTTTGCATCGGACAGCGGCTGGCCGACCTTGCAGTTGTCGCGATAGATCGCGAGTGCCTTGAGGCCCTGCTTCCAACCCTCGTAGTAGATCTCCTCCACCTCTTCGACGGTCGCGGTCTCCGGCATGTTCACCGTCTTGGAGATAGCACCGGAAATAAACGACTGGACCGCAGCCATCATCCGAACGTGACCCATCGGGGAGATAGACCGGGCTCCCATAGCGGTGTCAAAGATGGCGTAGTGCTCGGTCTTGAGCCCAGGCGCGTCTACAACGTGACCATTCTCCGAGATATATTCGACGATGGCTTCGACCGTCTCTTCGGTGTAGCCCAGCTTGCGCAGTGCGCGCGGGATCGTCTGGTTGACGATCTGCATGGAGCCACCACCCACAAGCTTCTTGAACTTCACCAGTGAGAAGTCCGGCTCGATTCCCGTGGTGTCGCAGTCCATCATGAAACCGATGGTGCCGGTGGGAGCGAGGACGGAGGCCTGCGCGTTTCGCCACCCGTTCCTCTCACCCGTGGTGAGGCATTCCTCCCACGTCTTCACCGCGAGCTTGAGAACGTCGCCGTCCAAGCTCGACACGGACCGAACATCGTCATTGGCTGATGCGTGCTTGCGCATGACGCGCTTGTGGGCGTCGATGTTTCGCGCGTAGCCGTCGTAGGGACCAACGACCCCGGCGAGCTCCGCGCTGCGCTTGTACGCGGTCCCGGTCATCAGCGATGTGATGGCCGCAGCGAAAGAGCGACCAGCGTCGGAGTCGTACGGAAGACCAGTCGCCATGAGCAGCGCACCGAGATTCGCGTACCCGATGCCGAGTTGGCGGTACCGGCGAGTGGTGTCGCCGATGGCCTCCGTCGGGAAGTCAGCGAAAGAGATCGAGATGTCCATCGCGGTGATGACGAACTCCACACTCTTGGCAAACCTCTCCGCATCGAACGTGTCGTCTTCCTTCAGGAAGGTCATCAAGTTCAAGCTCGCCAGGTTGCACGAGGAGTTGTCCAGGCTCATGTACTCCGAGCAGGGGTTGGACGCGTTGATCCGCCCTGTTTCGGGGTTGGTGTGCCAATCGTTAATGGTGTCGTCGTACTGAATTCCCGGATCCGCACATGCCCAAGCAGCCTCCGCCATGGTCCGGAAGAGCCCCTTGGCGCTCACCGTCTCCACAACGTCGCCGTCGGTACGAGCCCGCAGCCCGAAGTCCTCGTCTGCCTCCAGTGCCCGCATGAACTCATCGGAAACTCGCACCGAGTTGTTGGCGTTCTGGTACTGAACCGACGTGATGTCCTTGCCACCGAGGTCCATGTCGTATCCCGCGTCGCGCAGAACACGGATCTTGTCCTCTTCTCGGACCTTGGTCTCGATGAACTCCTCGATGTCGGGGTGATCGACATCAAGCACCACCATTTTCGCCGCCCGACGAGTAGCACCACCAGACTTGATCGTGCCTGCGGAGGCATCTGCCCCACGCATGAACGACACGGGCCCGGACGCCGTACCACCCGAGGAACGCAGGAGCTCCTTGCTCGAGCGAATGCGCGACAGGTTCAGCCCGGCTCCGGAGCCGCCCTTAAAGATGAAGCCCTCTTCTTTGTACCAATTCAAAATGGAGTCCATCGTGTCGTCGACGCTGAGGATGAAGCAGGCGCTCACCTGCTGCGGAGCGGTGGTACCGACGTTGAACCACACCGGTGAGTTGAAACTAAAGACCTGGTGCAACAGCATGTAGGTCAACTCATGCTCGAAGATCTCCGCGTCCTCGTCCGAACCAAAGTAGCCGTTGTCCCGTCCGGCTTTGGTGTAGGTCAAAACGACGCGATCAATCAACTGCTTGAGGCTCCACTCCCGCGATTCGGTGCCCACTGCCCCGCGGAAGTACTTCGTCGTGACGATCGTCGACGCGTTCACACTCCAGAAGTCGGGGAACTCAACACCCTGCTGCTCGAACACCACCTCCCCGGTCTTCCAGTTGTTCTGCACCACGTCACGGCGCTCCCAGGTGACGTCGTCGTAGGGATGCTGTCCCGCCGTGGTGTAGAGCCGCTCCATCGTCAGGCCGGGGCCTTGGAGAGTGTTGTGCACGAACGGTGCGGGTGTGCTGATTGTTTGGGACATTACTGGTGCCTTTCTTGCTTGAGTGGAACGGACGGTTCTTTCTGGTTCTAGGTCGGAGAAGCGTCTCGTGCGGGTGTGACATCGGCGTGCTCGCGGCGAGCTGGCTCGTGAGCCGTTGGCTCCCCTTCTGCGCGAAGCAGCGTGATCTCTGCTTCGAAATCTTCTAGCGAATCAAAGCTGCGGTAGACCGACGCGAATCGCAGGTAGGCGATCTCGTCGAGCGCGCGGAGTGGGCCAAGAATGGCCAGCCCCACTTCTTCGGCTGGGATTTCTGCGTTACCGGTGGCGCGAAGCGCGTCCCCCACTTGCTGGGCCAGGATCGCGATGTGGTCATCTTCGACCGGTCGCCCCTGACACGCCTTGCGTACTCCCGCCACGACTTTTGCGCGGGAAAAAGGCTCGCTGGCACCGGACCGCTTCACCACGTTCAATTGAGCAGTTTCCGACGTCGTGAAACGCCGGCCGCAACTCAGGCATTCCCGTCGACGCCGGATGGCGCTGCCTTCCTCCGATGTGCGCGAGTCGACGACCCGTGAGTCTTCCCCACGGCAAAAAGGACACCTCATGTGTTCCTCCCGTCACTCTCGTCACATCTGTACCGCCATTGCTGTCGTCTGTGGGGATTTGTGGGGAAATCCTGTGGACGAACTGTGTAGTAGTACCACAACCTGTGGACGAATCACACGCATGTGACTACTACATCTAGGGGTCAGACTGTAGGGCTAGCGGACGCCGGGCGCAAGCGTCCTCGGGAATTTGGCCTGCTTGGGCGTGTTGCTCGGCTCAGCCGGCGATTCGGGAGACCTCGTCGGCGACCCGCGATGCCCAGTTCTTCGTTCCTCGCGTCGTGTAGTGCAAGGCGTCAGCGAAGGGGACCTTGCGGTCTCTTGCCCAGGCGCCCCAGCGAATGTGATGCAGATTGCTCCTGTCCGCCGCAAGCTGCTTGACCTGCCGGTTGAACCACCGCTCCTTTTCTCGCGTGAACCGATCACCACCGCTGGCGTAGGTATCCACCCACATCACCGTGCGCTTGGGGCCGAGCACCCGCATGAGTTCCTTCATTCGAGATGCGGTTGTTCCTCGGTCAATCCACCGCATGTCATTGGTTCCGATGGCGACCACCACTGTCGCCGGCAGCTGATCGAGTTCCTTCGCACGCTTGGCTTGCGCGATCGCCCAGTCCAGCCGCTTCCCGCCGAAGCACCGCACCGTGGGGGTCCATCCGTCCTCGCGTAGCGCACGCTTTAGCGGCTTTCGTCCATTGCGTGTCAACGAGTCACCGATCACCAGCACCCGGCGCCCTTGGCCCGGTCCGGGGGTCGTATTGAGCGAGGCCGGCCAAATCGGACCACTGCACGCCCGGGCATCTCCCCCGGTGGACCATTGCGGGTCCTTGCGCGTACCCGGTTCACCCGCAGCCGCCGGACTCCATTGCTGGCCGGTGAGACAAACGACGAGAGCGGTGATGAGAACCGCTAGGCGACGAGGCACCTGCTCAGTATCACCCGAGCACGGGGACGACGATGGACTGACCCGGCACCACGGGTGTTGTGCCGAGGTCGTTCATTTGGCGAATTTGCCGGACGACTCCCCGCGGGTCGCTGCCAGGGGCCACCTCGCGGGCTATCCCCCACAGCGTTTCGCCCGCCTGGACCACGACGACCTGCGGCATCGGCGAGTTCGACGCCTCGGAATCTGATCCCGAAGCGCCGGCCACCTGGCCGGCCCCGATGACAATCGCACCCAGGGCCGCAACGGACGCGGAGAAGGCGACCAGCCGGCCACGCCTCGTCAACCGCAATCCCGGATCGCTCCTGCCTACTCGATTCCTGCCATCACGTGCCCGAGTGCCACGGGGGGAAGTCCGCGTATCCATCGATATGCCTTTCCTAGAGCCAGATCCTTATTCGAACGCCTGTACGATCGAACACATGTTCGTTTTCTACCATGATCGGCCCGACACACCCTGCATTTATCGAACAGGTGTTTGATTTCGTGTCGCGGCTGCCGTAGTTTTCGAACACACGTGCAGGATGGCGTGGGGGTCTGACACCCACGCCTCGGCTAGCCCAGGAGGGCCCATGGCATCGACGGTCAGCGAACTTCCCGACGGCGAGCCTGACGATTCAGGCCTCACACCCCGGCAGCAGGCCATCTTGCGGGTCATCGAGGAGACCATGGCGGACCGGGGCTACCCTCCGAGCGTCCGCGAAATTGGGCACGGTGTCGGCCTGACGTCCCCGAGTTCGGTGGCCCACCAACTCAAGACGCTTGAAGAGCTGGGGTACCTGCGTCGCGACCCCCACCGGCCTCGGGCACTCGTCGTGGCACGTCCATCAGGCACACCCGCCAGCACATCGGATGCAGACATCACGCACGTCGAGTCGCAGGCGTCCAGCAACGCCGTTTCGGTGCCCCTGGTCGGTCGAATCGCCGCAGGCGGACCCATCCTCGCCGAGCAGCACACCGAAGACGTCATGCCTTTGCCCCGGGATCTTGTCGGTGAGGGTGACTTATTCATGCTCACAGTGGTCGGCGACTCGATGGTCGACGCGGCCATTTGCGACGGCGACTTCGTTGTTGTTCGCAGCCAACCAACGTGTGACAACGGGGACATCGTCGCTGCGATGATCGACGGTGAA
>Ga0075477_10001411_pt1 | contig 11327 bp, 9 predicted proteins | sample DEB08_DNA_FD_76338 | JGI IMG/M metagenome (GOLD analysis project Ga0075477, IMG submission 76338) | Aqueous microbial communities from the Delaware River and Bay under freshwater to marine salinity gradient to study organic matter... | ecosystem: Environmental > Aquatic > Marine > Coastal ...
CCGACGGATGGGACCTGGTCTTCGGGCATCGCCATCCCACCGACGAGCCGGACCGCTTTCCGAAGCTGCTGATTCCGCCGGTGTCGGGGCGGGCATGGGCCACCGGTCCCTGAGCGCTCGCGCCATCACGGCACCACGCCGTCGAGCGCAGCGTGAAGAGTGGATCGAAGCCGCGGCGAGAACAGCATGCTGTTGTGCCAGAGGAGCGTGAAGGTGCCGCCGTAGTGCAGGCACCGGCGACGCAGTTCGCAGAGCGCGGTCGCCATCCGACGTCCCGGCTCGAACGCCAGATGCTCGGGCGAAAGGTACGACCACTCCATCGCCACCAGGGGTCGCTGTCGCAGCCGAAGCGGCCGCCGGCCGACGCAGTCGTACATCGTGAACTCGTGCGAGGTGCCGCATCGGAAGCCGGGGCGATCGGCGAAACCCAGCGTGGTGTCGACATCGACGCCTGCGGCATCGAGACCCGCCGCGGTGCGATGGGGGCACCAACGCAGGAAGTGCTGCCGGCTCGACAGTCGCCCCTGCTCGATGCCGAGTTCAGCGAGACGTCGCCGGAACGTCGCCACCCCGTCGGCAATGACGTCTGGATGCTCCGCCGAGGCGTACCCGGGGTGGACGCCGATCTCGTGGTCACGACGATGGATCTCGCTCAGCAGCGTCGCCACGGCCGGATCGCCGGGTCGGTTGTCTCCGTCGCGGTCGGGATCGGTGGTGGTGGGAATGAAGTTGAAGACGCCGCGAAGATCGCGTCGCTCCGCGTCGTGCATCAGACGCTCGAGGCCCCGCCGGGAGGGACACGCCCGCGAACCGCCTGCGCACCTTCGAGCCAGATCTCTCGAGGCCTCGACCGCGGCACCCCAGTCTCCCGATCTCGCCAGCGATCCGAGGCGTCGAATCATCGCCGCGGGACGCATCGCAGCGGCGTCGTACAACCAGTCCACGTCGCACGACAGCTCCACCCGGCCGGTGGAGGTGGGGCGTCGCAGATCCGGCCACACCCGCCGCATCGCGTTCCACAGCACCTCGATCAACTCGTCCGCCAACGGTCGATCGAGCATGCCGAGGCGTGCCGCATACGAGGCCTTTCCGGGGAATCGACCATGCTGGTCCCGGTCCGGGCGGCAGAACTCCTCGTATCTGGACAGGTGGAAGAAGATCGTCCCGAGCAGATCCGCCCGCACCGCGACGTCGCCGCACTCGTCGATCGAGATCCCGGGCCGCCCGAAGGGAATCGGAACCGTCCGATGCAGAAGGCCCTCGCCGAGCCCCTCCGCCGCGACGTCCCATTCTCCCGACTGGACCTCGGTCGCGGTCTCGGCCGATCCCCACGCACGATCGGCGTTCTCGAAGAACTCCGCCGACAGCGTCAACTTCCGATCGCCACGCCGAATGCAGATGCCTCGACCGGAGGTTCCGACGACGGTCTCGATCTCGAGACCGAACCGTTCGCGGAAGACCACATCGGCAACCCATCCCACCTCGGCGGCGCAGTGCGTCGGATGTTCGATCGCGATTCGATCCACCGGAGATCTCTCGAGGGGATTCGACCCGGGGGAGGACTCGCCGAAGCGTCGTTCGTCTCGCGGGACCGACATGTCGCGGAGTCTACGGCCCGAAGCCCGATCGACTGGTGGTCGAATCGGCGCCATGTGCGCCCCGATACACTGCCGACATGACGCGGTCGCAGACCCCCGAACACCTCGCATTCGGTCTCAAAGGGGACCGGAAGTACGTCCAGGGGACGGAGATCTATTCCGCATGCCGCGACCTTCTGGCCCGGCCTCGCGACTTCGTCGTGTCCCACCTGATCTTCCACGAGATGCTGCGAGGCGACGCTCGGGTCGTGCGGTTCGACGACGGCGAGGTTCCCGAACTGCTCGCGGAGTGCCGTCTCTCCCGCGGCGATCTGGCGGAGACCCTCGGCCTGGTGGCCGATGGACCACCCTCGATCGATCGATCGACCTTCGAGGAGGAGCGCATCGTGGCCGCCTGCGCGATCGACACCGACTCCGTCCGTCTCGAGGCGGACACCGGGTTCGACTCGATCGAGGAGGTCGTCGCGATGATCAAGGCCTGGCACCTCGAGCATCTGCCCGACGCCGGCAAGTGGCTGTTCGTCCGGCTCGACGCCCGCGCCGGCGGCGATCTCCCGGCCCGTCGGAAGGGGCCCATCGAAGCTCGTCTCGCAGGCCGACTCGGCACGCGCATGACCCGCTTCCTCGTGTCCGTGGACGGACGCGAGAGCATGATCACCTTCGGAAGTCGACGGTGAGCGTGGGCCTTCTGGACATCGCGTCGTTCGTGCCCCCGGACGGTCGGGATGTCCCGGCGCTCGCCGACGCCCTTGAGGTCGATCGGGACTTCCTCGAGTCGAAGCTCGGAACCCGACGGCTTCCGGTGATGGATCCGGGAATGGACACCCACGACCTCGCGACGGCGGCGCTGCTTCCCCTTCTGGAGAGGCATCCCGAACTTCGTGATCGAGTCGGGCTTCTGATGGTGGTCACGCAGAATCCCAGCGGTCGAGGTCTGCCGCATACCGCCGCCATGGTGCACCACCTCGCGGAACTTCCGCCGGAGGTCGCGGCCTTCGACCTGAGCCTCGGCTGCTCGGGCTACGTGCACGCGCTGGCCGTCGCACAGCGATTTCTGCAAGGACAGCCGCCCGATCGACGGCATGGTCTCGTGGTCACCGCCGATCCCTATTCCAAGGTGGTGGATCCGGGGGATCGCAACACCGCCCTGCTGTTCGGGGACGCCGCGGCGGCGACGCTGCTCGGTCCCGACGCGCCGTGGTCGATCGGACATGCCTCCTTCCTGACCCGAGGCGCTGCGAGCGACGCCATCGCCGTCGCCGACGGTCGTCTCGCGATGAAGGGCCGATCGGTCTTCGACTTCGCGATGAAGGAGGTGCCGAGGCAGGTCTCGGAGGTTCTCGACACCGAGGGCGAGAGTCCCGATTCGATCGACGTCTTCTTGCTGCACCAGGGCAGCCGCTATCTCGTCGAGAGTCTCGGTCGGCGACTGGGAGCACCTCCCGAACGCGTACCGGTCGAGATCGGCGTCGCCGGCAACACCGTCTCCTCGAGCCTGCCGCTCATGATGGAGTCCAGGTTGCACGACCAGTCGCTGCGAACGATCCTTCTCGCAGGGTTCGGCGTCGGTCTCTCCTCCGGAACCCTGCTGCTGCGTCGCCGGGAAGCGTGACGCCGACACACCCCCGACCTTCGATCGCCCAGGATCCGTCCGCCATGTCCACCTCCATCGGTCCCGACGACGTCCGCGCCATCATCCAGAACGCCCGCACCAAGGTGAACGTCGAACGTCTCGCGAACGCCGACAACCTCCGGGATGCGGGAGCGGACTCGCTCGACATGATGACGATCGTGCTCGACGTCTCGGAGAAGGCGGGCATCGAGGTGCCGGACGAGGATGTCGAGGAGCTCTCGAGCATCGACGAGATCGTCGCGTACATCTCGCGGCGGACCGCGGACGAGGCGACGTGAAGCCGAAGTTCAGCTCCCGGCGCTACGAGCCGGGAGACGAGACCGCCATCAACGACCTCTACCGGCACGTCACCGGCCGGTGTCGATCCGAGGCGGCGTGGCGCTGGCAGTGGATGGAGAATCCCGCCGGCTCCAGCGAGATGTGGGTCATCGAGATCGAAGAGCACGGAGCGAGCCGGATCGTGGGCCATCACGGCGTGATGCCGTTCCGCGCGACGATTCGGGGACGCTCTCTGCTCATCGGGAAGACCGAGAACACCATGGTGCTTCCGGAGGTCCGGCACCGAATCCTCTACCCGAGGTTCGAGAAGCGATTTCTCGCGATGTACCGCGACCGGTTCGACGCGCTCTTCTCCACCCGAGGACCGGCCGCGGCGATCCGACTTCGGCGCGCGATGGGATATCGACCGACCGAGCCGATCCTGACCGCCGCCTTCGGACGCATCATCCGGTCGAGCGCCGCCATGCTTCGACGACGCATCGGCGGAGGAACCTCTCGCGTTCCCGCGCCCTCATCGGGTCCCTGCGGACCGGGGCTGATCGTCGATCTCGACGACTCGAGATTCACCGACGCCTGGAGTCGTCGACGAGCCGCCCCCACCGACGCGCTCGAACTCTCGAAGGACCTCGAAGGCATCGACTGGCGATATCGACGACATCCCAGCGGGATCCATCGCGGCGCCCTGCTCGACGACGCCGTGGTCGTCTTCCATCGACCGGATCATGCGTCGATCCGGATCGACGAACTCGAGATGCTGGACGGCAGGGCCTCCGACTCCGTCGCGGCTCGGGTCTGGCGACAACTCTGGTCGATGGCGACCTCGATGGGCGCATCCCTGCTGATGCGGTCCGGCCCGGCATGGGCGCTGCCAGACGCGGCCACCATCCGGTCGAGCGGTCTGAGACGCATCCGCCTCATGCCGAGCCGACCCACCGAGGAGGATGCGATGCCGGTGCTGCTCGTGCCTCGGGACGATCGGCGGCTCTCCGAGTCCGACCGCTGGCGAATCGACGCATTCGCGTTCGAAGGTCCAGCGCCCGTCGCCGGCGAGGTGTGGTCGCGATGATCCGAGCCCTGTTCGGCCGTCTCGACCGCCGATCGCGCTTCGGTGCGGACGTCGCGATGCTGACCGCCGGCGGGCTGTCGGCGCAGGTGGTCGTGATCGCCGCCAGTCCCGTGCTCTCACGCCTCTACGAACCCGAGGAGATCGCGATCCTCGGACTGCTGGCGACCATCGTCTCGATGGGTTCGCCCATCCTCTGCGGCCGTTACGACGTCGCGCTGCTGATGCCACGCTCCCGGGACGCCGCCGAACGGCTCCTGGGCATCGCGCTTCGATTCACCGTGGCCATCGCGGCGATTGCGTTCCTGACGTCGCTGATCGCGGGTGATCGAATCGCCCTCGCCCTCGACGCCCCGACACCTCGCGGCTGGATCCTGCTCGTCGCGCCGGCGCTGCTGCTGACGGGCGTCGGGATCGCACTGTCGGGCATGGCCTCCCGTCTCCGACGGTTCGCCGTCATCGCGCGTGCCCGATTCGCGCAGTCCACGGTCGCAGTCGTGCTCAACCTGTCGCTCGGCGCGCTCGGCGCGGGTCCGATCGGCTTGTTGAGCGCCTACCTCGCGGGACTGCTCGCCTCCGCGTCGATGCTCGCCCATCGACAGCCGGGGTCCATCGCCACCGTCCTCCGCTGGGATCTCCGCAGCACGACGCTGATGCGTCGATACCGCAGCTATCCGCTGGTGAACGCAAGCAGCGGTCTGCTGCACGGTGTCACCCTGGCCCTTCCGATGCTGGTGCTCGCGGCCCACTTTCCCATCGCGCTCGTCGGCCAGTTCGCTCTGCTGATGCGCGTCGCGACGCTGCCATTGAACGCCCTCTCCGACGCGGTGTCGCGGGTGCACTTGCGCAGAGTGGTCGATCTGGTCGCTTCCGGGGAGTCCATCCGGGGCCACCTGGTGAAGGTGATGATGCTCATGGCCGCCTTCGCGGCGATCCCGACATTGGTGTTGACTCTTCACGCATCGACGCTCTTCGCCTGGGTGTTCGGAGAGTCGTGGAGGCCCGCCGGCGAGTTCCTCCAGATCATGATGCCCGCCATCGCGGTTCGATTCGTCGTCGGATCGATCAGCACGACCTTCGGAGGCACGAGCAACAACGGACTCGTCATGATCTGGCGACTCGTGGCGCTCGCCGTGACGAGCACGGTGCTCGCCTGGGGCGCGGCGACCCACGATCCATCCTCGTTCTTCCGGTACTTCGCGATGTCCGAGATCGCGCTCTACGCATTGATGCTCGGACTCGCCTGGAGGGCCGCCGGGCATCCACGATCCACCTCCCGGCCCCGACCCTCTCGACCTGAAGGGAGTTCATGACCGCATGAGCACATCGACCGGGTCCGATCGACGCGTCCATGAGACACTCGACCAGCGCCGCGCCGGCGTCCTCATGCACATCACGAGCCTTCCCGGCCCATTCGGCATCGGCGACCTCGGCCCGAGCGCGGTTCGGTTCATGGACTGGATGCGGGCCGCGGGGCTCTCGGTCTGGCAGACCCTTCCGGTGGGGCCGGTCGGACCGGGCGACTCGCCCTATTCGAGTCCGTCGAGCTTCGCCGGTGAGCCGCTGCTGCTGTCGCCCGAACGGCTCGCCGAGGACGGGCTCGCGACCCGCGGCGATCTCGCCCGCCTTCGCCGAAGCATGACCGCCCGGGGACCGGTGCGGTACGAGAAGGTCCGCCGGGCGAAGATGGAGATGCTCGAGGCGGGGTTCGACCGCTTCAGTCGCGCGCCCCGACAGCTCCATCGCGATCACGACCGCTTCGTCGAAGGGGCCTCGTCTTGGCTGCCGGCATGGACCGCGTTCGCGGCGGAGCGCGACGGCCGAAGCAGGGCCTTCCACGAGTTCTGCCAGTGGTGCTTCGAGCGGCAGTGGCGACGCCTTCGCCTGGAGGCCCGACGTCGCGGCATCGTGCTCTTCGGCGACGTGCCGATCTTCACGGCGCTCGAATCGGCCGACGTCGCCGCGGCACCGGATCTCTTCAAGCTCGATCGGCGCGGCCGACCGACCGTCGTCACCGGTGTGCCCCCGGACTCCTTCTCGAAGGACGGGCAGCTCTGGGGCACGCCGCACTACCGATGGAGCGAACACCGTCGCGACGGCTTCCGCTGGTGGCGTGATCGGATCGCCGCGGCGCTCGCCCGGTTCGATCTGGTCCGCATCGACCACTTCATCGGCTTCGTGCGGGCCTACGAGGTCGCCGCGAACGCCCGGACCGCGCGTCGCGGCGTGTGGCGACGGCAGCCAGGCCGCGAGGTGCTCGAGGCGATCTCGAGAGACCATCCCGATGGCCTGCCGTTGGTCGCGGAGGATCTCGGCGCGGTGACACCTCCGGTCGTGCGCCTTCGCGAGGAGTTCGGCCTTCCCGGGATGCGGATCCTCCAGAACGGCTTCTGGTGCGACGACGCCTTCGATCTGCCGCACCGGTACCCGCGGAACTGCGTGGTCTATCCCGGCACCCACGACAACCATGTCGCACGCGGTTGGTGGCGATCGCTCGAGTCCGAACCTCGCCGCCGATTCCGAACCTATGCCGGTGTCGCCGGGACGGGCACGTCCGCATCCGAGGGGCTCGTCCGCCTCGCCATGACGTCGCCCGCGAACCTCGCCATCTGTCAGATGCAGGATCTGCTCGATCTGCCGCCCTCGTCCCGGATGAATCTGCCGGGGACTCCCCGCGGCAACTGGCGTTGGCGTCTCGACGCGAGCCTTGCCGATCGCAGCAGCGCCCGCCGACTTCGATCGCTCGTGGCGGCGACGGGGCGAATCGGCCCCTGATCGAGACGTGCTGCAGTCTCGGGCGATCCGGGTACCTTTCGTCGCCGTCCCTGCAGAACCCGACGATTCGAGACCACCATGCCCCGCACCACCACTCGCTCGACCCGATCGGGTCCACCCGCCGCCACCGTGATCGCCAGGCGCCTTGGGCAACTGGAGGAACTCGCCAACGATCTCTGGTGGACCTGGCACGAACCCGCGGAACGCCTCTTCCGGAGTCTCGATCCGGCGCGGTGGGATGCGACGGGGCACAACCCGATCGCGATCATCCGCGACGCGCCGGCGGGCCTGCTCGAGGCGAGGCTCGCCGAGACCGGAACCGCGAAGGCGCTCGATTCGGTCTGCCGGGCGCGGCACCGCGAGCTCGAGCGACGGACCTGGTTCGATCGCAGCCGGCGACGGGACGCAGGGGACCTCAAGGTCGCGTACCTGTGCTCGGAGTTCGCGATCCACGAGTCGATGCCGCAGTACTCCGGAGGCCTCGGCGTGCTTGCGGGCGATCACCTGAAGAGCGCGAGCGATCTCGGCATCCCGCTCGTCGGCGTCGGGCTGCTCTACCGGCACGGGTACTACCGGCAGCAGTTGCGCGAGGACGGCTCGACGCGGGTGCTGTATCCGGTTCAGGATCCGGAACGGCTTCCGGTCGAGGACACCGGCGTGCGCTTCCCCTGCCCGATCGGGGGGCGCATGCCGCAGGTCCGGGTCTGGCGACAGCGGATCGGGCGCACCTGCCTGTTCCTGCTGGACACCGATCTCGAGGAGAACGCGGCGGCCGATCGGGAGCTGACCGAGGGCCTCTACAAGGGCGAGCCGCAACTCCGCATGGAGCAGCAGGTGCTGCTCGGCGTCGGCGGCATGATGGCGCTCGAAGCCCTCGGCGAGATGCCGACGGTGGTCCATCTCAACGAAGGCCACGCCGCCTTCGCGGGACTCTGGATGGTCGCCAGCGAGACTTCACGGGGCGTCGCGCTCGAGGAGGCGATCGAATCGGTCCGGCGGCGTCTGGTCTTCACGACCCACACGCCGGTGCCGGCGGGCCACGATCGCTACCCGATGGCGATGGTCGAGAAGGCGCTCGCGCCCGTGCTGCGATTCGGCGGCCTCCCGAAGCGCGTCCTCGGGCAACTCGGTCGCGAACGTCCCGCCGAGCGCGAGCAACCACTGTGCATGACGGTGCTCGCGTTGCGCCTCGCGGGATGGTCCAACGGGGTCTCGAAGCTGCACGGCGAGGTGAGTCGGGACATGTGGACCGGGGCCTTCGGCGACGCGCCCGCCGACGAGGTCCCGATCGGCTCGATCACCAACGGCGTCCACGCGCCGACGTGGATGCATCCGCTCGCGGAGCGGTTCTGGCGGTCGCAGAAGGTCTCGGTGTCGTGCGGCTCGCCGACGTCGCGGCCCCTCGCCGACGCCGAGAAGGCCGATCCGCGAGGATTGTGGGATCTCCGCAATCGCCTGCGAAGCGAACTGGTCCGGTTCGTCCGTCACCGCCTTGCCCATCAGAACTGCTGCCGCGGAGGCGGTCACGACGAGATGCACGAGGCGGCGTCGGCCCTGTCCGAGGACGCCCTCACGATCGGCTTCGCCCGACGGTTCGCGACCTACAAGCGCGCGATCCTCCTCTTCAGCGACCTCAAGCGACTCGCCCGCATCGTCAACGATCCGAAGCGACCGGTGCAGATCGTGTTCTCGGGCAAGGCCCATCCGCGGGATCTCGGCGGACAGGCGTTCGCCCAGAAGGTCTTCCAGACGACTCGGCGTCCGGAGTTCCGTGGTCGCATCGTGCTGCTCGAGGAGTACGACATGGCGATCGGCCGGGCGCTGGTCTCCGGCTGCGACGTCTGGCTGAACACTCCGCTGCGTCCGCACGAGGCCAGCGGCACCAGCGGCATGAAGGGACCTCTCAACGGCGGCATCAACTGCTCGATCTCGGACGGCTGGTGGCCCGAGGCCGCCGACGGCCGCAACGGATGGACGATCGACGCGGGACGCACCTGCCGGACGCCGGCGGCGCAGGATCGGGCCGACGCCGAAGCCCTCTACAGTCTGCTCGAGGAGGAGATCGTGCCGGAGTTCTTCACCCGCGGACGCGACGGCGTGCCTCGAAGATGGACCCGGCGGGCCCTTCACAGTGCCGCGACGGTTGGGCCGGTCTTCAACACCGATCGCATGGTGGGGGAGTACCTCGACGAGGCGTACCTGCCCGTCGGGCGGCGCTCCGGTGGCGGAGAGCGATCCTGATTCCGGACGCCGCGCAGCTTCGGATGGCCGGTCCTACGATTCGGGCATGATCCTCTCGACCTGCATCTCGATCGTGCTGTCCGCGGGCGTTCCGGTCGCCCCGCCGGCCACCCCCGGTGAGATCGATCCCGGCTGCGGGCAACCGCCGACCGGTTCCGCCGGGGCGGCGGTGCCGCCCGCATTCGGCGTCGAGAGCCGGCACGAGATGTTCGATGCCGAAGCCCTGCTCGACCGACTCGAGCGGGCCGGCGCGCAGATGCGACGCTTCGAGGCGGCGCTCACCCTGATCCGATTCGATGCGTTGCTCGAGGAGTCCGAGACCCGTCTCGGGTCGGTCCTCCTGGTGCGCGACGACGCGGACGCCACGCGAGTGGCGGTGGTCTTCGACGAGTTCATCGACGGTGCGGGCCACGGCGAAGAGCGACGTCAGCACTGGGTCTACGCCGACGGATGGCTCGACGAGATCGATCACCACCAGAAGCGCTACATCCGTCGGCAACTGGTCATGCCCGGAGAGGACTTCGACCCGCTGCGGATCGGAGAGGGGCCGGTGCCGCTTCCGATCGCCCAGCGCAAGGCCGACGTGCTGGCGAACTTCGACGTCGTCGAGCCGCCGCCACCGACGCCGCCGATGCTGGATCGCCTCGAGAACTTCGTGGCCCTGCGACTCCTCCCGCGGCCGGGAACGGCGCTGGCCGAGGACACCGCCCACATCGATCTCTTCTACGACAAGGAGAGTCTGGCGCCGCTTGGCATTCGCGTGCTCGATCGCAACGGCGATCGAGACACCGTCATGCTGCGCCGACCCAAGGTCAACGCCGAGTTCGGCGAGACCCAGCAGACCCTGCTGCTGCTCGAGGCGCCGGATCCGGCGGAGTTCGAGTACGACGTGCGGCCGTTGCGCCGGACCACGGGAAGCGAAGAGACGCCCACCCTCGAGTGACGGCCGGGGGCAGACGTCGGCGGCAACCTTCGAGTCGGACATGTCGGAGGGGTCGGACCGTCACCGCGTCGCACTTCGGGCCGGGCCCCTGGTGCGGGGACCGGCATAGACATGGGGCGACGCCTCGCTTCGCGAGGGCGACTGGCTGCGGACGCCGTCCGACGCCCGAGACATCCCGCGACTCCGTCCTACGGACACTGGCCCCAGGCGGCGAGAAGGATCCCCAGATCGATGCCGCTGACGATCCCGTCGTCGTCGAAGTCGGCCATGCCCGGTCCGCCCCAATCCGACAGCAGCACGCCGAGATCGATGCCGCCGACGGCGCCGTCGCCATCGACGTCTCCCGGGCATCCTCCGGGAGGACCGCCGCCGCCGGGACCGACCTCGATCACGGCGAGGTGGGGGAACGAGCCTCCCGCGTCGGTGATGTCGTTCCATCGCCCGGTGGAGCCCAGCATCTCCGCATAGTGCTCGTTGCCCCCTGCGTTGTTGGGCTCCCCATCGTTCCAGTTGGTGTAGACGATCTCGCTGCCGTCGGACCAGTACCAGACGCCCTCGCTGCCCTCGTCGGCGAATCCGATCCACAGTCGCCGATCGACGCCGTCGAAGAAGCCGAAGTTCTCCTGGATGAAGTCGTTCTCCGCCTGGGACTGGATCGACGCGAGATGGCCGCCAAGTTGCTGCGCCGTCGCTTCGGCTTCGGTCCACGAACCGGTCTCGGCAAGCAGGTAGCGCTGCTCGGTGGAGGGATCGGTCACGTCGGCGAGCACCCCGCTCTCGATCAGCATGATGCCG
>Ga0075477_10001416_pt1 | contig 11303 bp, 9 predicted proteins | sample DEB08_DNA_FD_76338 | JGI IMG/M metagenome (GOLD analysis project Ga0075477, IMG submission 76338) | Aqueous microbial communities from the Delaware River and Bay under freshwater to marine salinity gradient to study organic matter... | ecosystem: Environmental > Aquatic > Marine > Coastal ...
GGTGTGGGGGTCGGCGAGGGCTGGTCTGGTGCGAAAAGAATCCAGTCGCTCAATTTCGTACTGAATGAGGGCGGAAAGTTTTGTGTCGAGGCGGTGCCGGGCTTCTTCGATCAGCTGCTTCTCTGCCTGAACATCGGGAACCACCCGTTTTGCAGCGTCTGTGGGTGTGGAGGCACGGAGGTCGGCGACCTCATCGAGAATCGGTCGGTCCGCTTCGTGGCCGATAGCGCTCACCAGAGGCGTGGTGAGGGTTGCCACTAAGCGGATGAGTCTCTCGTCACTAAAGGGCAACAGATTCATGAAGTCCCCACCGCCGCGCGCCACAATGATGACCTCAACGTCGGGGTTGTTCTCCAACTTCTCCAGAGCCGCCATGACTTCTCCGACGGAGCGATCCCCCTGGACAGCAGCGTGCTCGATGGCGAACTCCACCTCGGGCCAGCGCAACTTGGCGTTGGTCAGAACATCTTTTTCAGCATCAGAGTCTTTTCCCGTGACGAGGCCAATTACCCCGGGAAGAAAAGGCAGCGTCTTTTTCTTCTCAGGGTCAAACAGGCCTTCCTCTGCCAGCTGGGCACGAAGCTTTGCAAGTTTTTCGAGGATTTCACCGATGCCGGTGTGACGCATTTCCAGCACATTCATGCTGAGCGTTCCACCCTTGACGTACCAGCTGGGCTTGATTTGGGCGATCACGCGATCGCCCTGGTTTAGGCCCTCGGGGATTTTTTCCTGGGTGCGACGCCAAATGGTGATGGCGACTTGGGCGTCTGCTTCGGTGTCGGAGAGTTTTCCGTAGATGTTGCCGGCGGATTGACCCCACTGGGTGATCTCTGCCTCCACCCACACCGGTCCCAAACGGTCGATGTAGCCACCCATCAACTCGGAAAGCTTCTGGATGGACCAGGGAGCTTCGGGGGAGGAGTCATTGGCTGCAGTCGACATTGCCCCCAGGCTAAGACACTCAGCCCTCTTGGCGGTAGCGCCCTCTACACTGGTCCCCGTGAGTATTAGCAACGGCAGTGTGGCAACACTGGAAGCCCCTCTCATCCCGGAGCGTCGGGACAAGCTTCAGCCCACCTCAGTGACCGGCAATAAGCGCATTCTTTTGGCAGCCCCTCGCGGGTATTGCGCGGGAGTGGACCGTGCCGTCATTGCTGTGGAAAAGGCCCTGGAGCGCTATGGCGCTCCGGTCTATGTCCGCAAACAGATTGTTCACAACATTCACGTCGTCCGAGAGCTCGAATCCCAGGGCGTCATCTTCGTGGATGAAGTAGCCGAGGTTCCGGAGGGCTCCAACATTGTCTTCTCCGCCCACGGGGTGTCACCCATGGTGGTGCAGCAGGCCGAGGATCGCTCTCTGAACGCCATCGATGCCACGTGTCCCTTGGTGACCAAAGTCCACCGCGAGGCGGTGCGTTTTTCGGGCCAGGATTACCACATCCTCCTCATCGGCCATGAGGGCCATGAGGAGGTCGAGGGCACCATGGGTCACGCGCCCGAGAACACCACTCTGGTCAATGACCCCGACGAAGCAGACAGCATTGAGGTTCCCGTCACCGAGAACCTGATCTGGCTGTCTCAGACCACCTTGAGTGTTGACGAGACCATGGAGACCGTTCGGCGCTTACGAGCTCGCTTCCCCCACCTTCAGGATCCCCCCAGTGACGACATCTGCTACGCCACCCAGAACCGCCAGGTCGCCATCAAAAAGATTTCCCCCGAATGTGACCTCGTGATTGTGGTCGGGTCGCCTAACTCGTCCAACAGCGTTCGCCTGGTCGAGGTGGCCCTGGAATATGGCGCTAAAGCCTCCTACCGGGTCGACTACGCCAGTGAAATCAAGCAGGAATGGCTGGAGGGCGTGGAGACCATTGGGGTGACCTCCGGTGCCTCTGTCCCCGAGATTCTGGTCGATCAGACGCTGGCGGACCTCGCTGATGCCGGCTTCACCGACGTGGAAGAGATCCGCACCGCCGAAGAAGACCTGCAGTTCTCGCTGCCGAAGGAGCTCCGCAAGGATGCCGCCGGCAACGTCGATCGCACCTCGCTGGGTGGGCGCAACCGCTCTTAGAGCTTGTTGCCCGCTGACCCCAGCTGCTTCGTGGCTTCCACGATGCGCGCTGCCATGTGGGTTTCTGCCGCTTTGCCCCACGCTCTCGGGTCATAGACCTTCTTGTTTCCCACGTCGCCATCAATGCGCAGCACACCGTCATAGTTGGCCATCATGTGACCGGCAACAGCTCGGGTGTAGGCGTATTGGGTGTCGGTATCGATGTTCATCTTGATCACGCCGTTTCGCACAGCTTCCGCGATTTCCTCATCGGTGCTGCCAGAACCACCGTGGAAGACGAGGTCCAGAGGCTTCTCACCCGTTCCATACTTCGCCTGCAGTCCGGCTTGGATTTCTGCCAGCAGCTCGGGCCGCAGTTTCACGTTGCCCGGCTTATACACACCGTGGACGTTGCCAAAGGTGAGTGCCGTCATGTAGCGGCCCTGCTCGCCCATCCCCAGGGCCTCCACGGTCGCAATCGCGTCCTCCAGCGTTGTGTACAGGCTGTCGTTGATGTCGTGGCTGACGCCATCTTCTTCGCCACCGACAACACCGATTTCCACTTCCAAAATGGAGTGGATGGCTTTCATGCGGGGAAGGAGGTCTTTCGCGATGTCTAAGTTTTCCGCCAGCGGCACCGCCGAGCCATCCCACATGTGGCTCTGGAAAATCGGGTTGCCTCCCGCTTTGACGGCGTCCTCGCTGGCAGCAATGAGAGGCATCACGAAGCCATCCAGGGCGTCCTTCGGGCAGTGGTCAGTGTGCAAAGCCACCTTGACGGGGTAGTTCTTTGCCACCTCGGTCACAAAAGCGGCAAAGGCGAGCGCGCCAGAGGCGCGCGCTTTTACGCTCTGGCCGGCAAAGAAGTCAGCACCACCGGTGGAGACCTGAATGATGCCATCGGATTCTGCCTCGCTCAGACCCTGCAGCACCGCATTGATGGTGGAGGAGCTGGAGACGTTGATGGCGGGGAAAGCGAAACCTCGGGTCTTTGCTCCATCGAGCATGGCGGCATATTCTTCGGGAGTTGCAACAGGCATGGGGTCTCCAAGGTGGGGGACAGGGCTCACTCCAGCCTATCTCGCTGGTGTGGCCTGCTCGAGGGCTAGGCTGGAGCCAGACAATGACCGCTCCATCCTCTGGAGGATTCGTAATGTCCGGTGCCGAAGCGGCAGAACTGTTCATTCATCCCGACCGGAACTTAGCTATGGAGCTGGTGCGGGCCACCGAGGCCGCCGCCATTCGCGCCACACCGTTTATCGGGCGAGGCGACAAGAACGCCGCCGATCAGGCAGCCGTGGACGCCATGCGGAAATTCCTCTCCACCGTCAACTTCCAGGGCCGTGTGGTGATTGGGGAGGGTGAAAAAGACGCGGCACCGATGCTCTTCAATGGTGAAGAGGTCGGAACCGGGAATGGACCAAAGTGTGACATCGCAGTGGACCCCATTGACGGGACATCACTCACTGCTGCGGGACGCTCCCACGCTATTTCGATGATTGCGGTGGCGGATCGAGGCTCCATGCTGGACGCCTCGAGTGTGTTTTATATGCAGAAGATTGTGACCTCGCATGAGGGCATCGGTGTTGTCGATATTCACAAGCCCATTGCGGAGAACATCAGGGCCCTCGCGAAAGCCAAGGGCAAGCCCGTCGAGGAGATGCGGATTGCCGTCTTGGATCGTCCTCGCCACGAGGACCTGATTCGAGAGATTCGGGAGGCGGGCGCTGGAACCCGCTTGATTCTCGATGGCGACGTGGCGAGCGGTATTAACGCCGCCCGCCATGACACCCGCATTGACATGTGTGTGGGGATTGGCGGAAGCCCCGAGGGTGTTGCCACGGCGTGTGCGATTAAGGCTCTTGGTGGATTTATGCAGGGTGTGTTGCATCCCATGAGCGATGACGAAAAGCAGCACGGCATTGATGCGGGCCTCAGGTTTGACCACGTCTATGGTTTGGACGACCTGGTCTCCAGTGACAACACTTTTTTTGTGGCCACCGGTGTAACTGATGGTGAACTCGTCCGAGGTGTTCGGCGCAACGGGCCGACGATCAGCACCGAAAGCATTGTCTTGCGCGCGCGGTCTGGAACCCTTCGTCGAGTGTCGGCGGATCATCAAGCCAGTAAGTGGCTGGATGATTAGGTCTTTTTCTTGTCCTCGAGCTCCGCTTTCTCCGTGAGCTCGGGTGCACTGAGTTCTCGAGGCATGGACTCGATTCCCTCCAGTTCGTCGGGGAAGTCTGCTGCGTTCCCGAGCTCTGTGAGCTTCCGGGCACTGGGGAACACCCGGCTCTCAAGAGAGCCCACAAAGGCGTTATAGCCCTTGACGGTGCTGGTGATCGAGCGACCCAGAGTGTCGATGTGTTTCGCCATGGCTCCCAGGCGTCCGAGCAGCTCCTTGCCCACATCGAAAAGCTTGGCGGCGTCTTCGGTGAGGACATCTTGTTGCCAGGAGAACGCGACGGTCTTCAGTACTGACCACAGGGTCACAGGCGAGGCCAGTGCCACCTTCTTACTGAAGGCATAGTCCATCAGGGAGGGGTCAGCCTCAATGGCGGTGGAGATGAGGGCTTCACTGGGGATAAAGCAGATGACGAGTTCGGGGGAGGCGGCAAGACCATCCCAGTAGGACTTTTTGCCCAGAGCATCGATGTGGGAGCGAACGGCAGTGACGTGCTGTTTGAGCAGAGCTTCGCGCCTGGCTGCTTCTTCGCCGGTTGCTGTGAAGGGAATCTTGCTGGCTTCGAGGTAGGAAGTGAAGGGGACTTTGGCGTCCACGGCGATGTTTTTGCCTCCGGGGAGGTGAATCACCATGTCGGGTTTACCAATACCGGCGTCCGAGGAAATCTGCGATTGCACATCGAAGTCGACCCGCTCGATCAGGCCGGCTGCCTCCACGACGCGGCGCAGTTGAACCTCACCCCACACGCCGCGAACACTGTTTGAGCGAAGGGCCGAGGCGAGCTGTTCTGCCGTGCCGCGAAGGAGCTCATCGCTGTCGAGTGCGGCGCGGAGTTGTTGGCTTATCTGGCCGTGTTGTTCGCTGCGCTGCTTCTCAAGCTCTGACACCGTGCGCTGCATTTCGGTCAGTCGTTCTGACACCGGCGCCAGGGCTTGGAGAATCTTGTTTTCGGCTTCCTGTTTGGTTCTCAGCTCCTCGTATTGGTGCTGAGCCATGTCCAACTGGGCCTGGAGGGCTGTCTGGTCCCCACCTGCGGTCGGCTTGCGAGATTTGACGACCCACCCCGCGACAAAACCCAGGGCTCCTGCCATAACAAGCGCTATTGCGACCAACCACACCGATTCATTCATGTCCACAGTCTGCCAGCCACCCCCGACGTTTCCCAGATCCCTCGGCACACTATTGGGGTGGCTGCTCTGCAGTAGGCTTCCTAGCCGTGGCTCTCACTATCGGAATCGTCGGTTTACCCAATGTGGGTAAATCCACCCTCTTCAACGCCTTGACCAAGAATGCTGTCTTGGCAGCGAACTATCCCTTCGCCACGATTGAGCCCAACGTAGGAGTGGTGAATCTCCCAGACGAGCGCCTGGACACCCTGGCTGAGATTTTCAGTAGTGAGCGCATTCTCCCCGCCACCGTGTCTTTTGTGGATATTGCCGGGATTGTCAAAGGTGCCAGTGAGGGTGAGGGCTTGGGAAACCAGTTCCTCTCCAACATTCGTGAAGCGGATGCCATCGCTCAGGTAGTGCGGGTGTTCTCCGACCCCGATGTAGTCCATGTTGATGGTCAGGTCGACCCGAGGGCCGACATGGAGACCATCAACACGGAGATGATTCTTGCGGACCTGCAAACCCTTGAGAAAGCCATCACCCGGTACGAAAAAGAGGTCAAGGGTAAAAAGCTGGAGCCCAGCGTTCTGGCCGCTGCCGAGGAGGCAAAAGCCCTCCTCGACTCCGGGAAGACCCTATTCCAGGCGCAGTTTGATGCCTCGGAGATTGCGGAACTGGGGTTACTGACGGCAAAACCCTTCCTCTATGTCTTCAACGTCGATGAGGCGGTCCTGGCAGATTCTGCCCAGCAGGCAGAGCTTGCCGCTTTGGTGGCCCCCGCGAAAGCGGTGTTCTTAGACGCCAAGGTGGAGAGTGAACTGATTGATTTGGATAAGGCAGAGGCCACCGAGTTGTTGCAGTCCCTCGGGCAAGAGGAGAGCGGGCTGGATCAGCTCGCTCACATTGGTTTTGACACTTTGGGGCTCCAGACCTATCTCACCGCGGGGCCCAAGGAAGCGCGAGCCTGGACAATCCGGCGAGGGTGGAAGGCACCGCAAGCCGCGGGTGTTATTCACACCGACTTTGAAAAAGGTTTCATCAAGGCCGAAGTCACCTCCTTTGAGGACTTAGTGGCCGCGGGCTCCCTGCAGGAAGCCCGAGCTGCGGGCAAAGCCCGCATCGAGGGTAAGGACTACGTCATGAAAGATGGCGACGTGGTCGAGTTCCGCTTTAGTTCCTAGCGTTCCCTGGGAATATCTCGGCCGAATTTGGTCTGGGTGGGCAGAAGTGGTTCGCTCTAGGTATGCCGGTGATTCCCATGTTCCCCCTGGGCTCTGTGTTGTTTCCGGCGATGCCCCTGGCCCTCCAGGTGTTTGAAGAGCGCTATCTCAAAATGATGGGCGCGATCCTGGATGCCGAGGAGCCAGTCTTCGGTGTTGTCCTGATTGAGCGCGGATCAGAGGTTGGGGGAGGGGACCAGAGGTTTGATCTGGGAACCACCGCTCGGGTCTTACAAATTGAAGCGCCGGAGGGACCCCTCCAGGTGGTCGCCAAAGGCGACCGTCGCTTTCGGGTGGTGTCCTGGCTGGATGAGGACCCTTATCCACAAGCCGAGGTGGAGTTCCTCGAGGAGTTTCCCAGCGATGAGGTGGAGTCTGAGGTACTCGAGTCAGCGGAGGCTGTTGTTCGAGACACCCTGTCCTACCTGTTGGAGTTAGACCTCTCGGTCCCGTGGCCGACCGACATTGAACTGGCCGATGATCCGGTGGCGAGAGCGTGGCAACTCGCGGGTATCGCGCCGCTGGGAACACTGGACCACCAAGATTTGCTCGAATCTGGTGATGTGTCGAGCCTGCTGAAAGACGTGCAAGAGACAGTGACGGCAGCGCTCGAGGTCTTCAAGATGACCCGTGACTCGAGTGAGTGACTGTTGGCCACTCACCCTTGAAACAGGCTGAAACGGGTCCCACTGTGTTCCGTTACCTAAACGAAACTGTCAAAAGTGGAACCGGTTGGCGTTTTGTTGTTATGGTTTTGCCAAGCTCACGACGCGGTGTTGCCGTTGGCGTGGGCGCTTACTGTCCATACATAAGGAGTACTAATGAGGCACTTCGTTCGCCGCCGCTCCATGGTCGGGATTGCAACTCTTTCTGTTGCTGCTCTCGCCCTTGCCGGCTGTGCCGCTGCTGAAGACAGCGGAGAAACAACCACCGACGCAGGTTCCGACTCCGGAGCTTCCGTCGCCGCAGGCTGTGAGGCCTACGCTGACTTCCTCGGTAACGAGGGAGAAACGGTCGAGATCTACACGACCATCATTGAGCCCGAGTCCACTCTGTTCCAGGAGTCCTTCCTGGAGTTTGAAGAGTGCACCGGAATCACCATCGAGTGGAACGGTGACCAGGCATTCGAAGAGCAGATTGCTGTTCGCGTAGCTGGTGGAACCGCTCCTGACCTCGCTATCTTCCCCCAGCCCGGTCTGCTCGCATCTTTCGAAGCTGACCTCGTTCCTGCTTCTGCAGCGTACGAAGCTTCGGTAGACGCGAACTACACCCCCGACTGGAAGAACTACGGTTCTGTTGGCGGAACCCTGTACGGTGCGCCTCTGGGTGCCAACGTGAAGTCCTTCGTCTGGTACTCACCCAAGGTGTTTGCAGACAACGGCTGGGCAATCCCCACCACGTGGGATGAGCTTCTTGCTCTCTCCGACGAGATCGCTGGCAGCGACTTCGCTGGTAACGCATGGTGTGCAGGTATCGAGTCTGGTGCCGCTACCGGTTGGGCCGCTACGGACTGGATGGAAGACTTGATGCTTCGTTTCCAGACCGCTGAGACCTACGACGCATGGGTTGACAACAGCATGCCCTTCAACGACCCCAAGGTCCTTGAGGTGCTCGAAGCTGCTGGCTCCATCCTCAAGAACGAGGACTACGTCGGCAACGTCTCTGCTATCGCTACCACCAGCTTCTCTGAGGGTGGATTCGGCGTAGTAGACGGCAGCTGTGCCATGCACCGTCAGGCATCGTTCCTCGGTGGAATCCTCGTCGGTGACGCCGGAGCCACCATCGTGGGCCCCGATGCAACCGACGTTGAGGGTGGAATTAGCACCTTCTACTTCCCCGGTCGCAGTGCCGATGACTCCCCCGCCCTCGGTGGTGGAGAGTTCGTTGGTGCCTTCAGTGACGCACCTGCTGTTCAGGCAGTTCAGCTCTACTTGACCACTCCTGAGTGGAACAACAAGAAGGCTGCTCTGGGTGGATGGTTCTCCCCCAACCTTGGTCTGGACACCGCTAACGTGGCTGACCCCGTGAACAAGGTTGCCGTTGAGATCCTCCAGAACGCCACCACCTTCCGCTTCGACGCATCTGACTTGATGCCCGGAGAGGTCGGAGCTGGCTCCTTCTGGACCGAGATGACCGCGTGGATCGCAGAGGACAAGGCTGACCAGGCCGTCCTCGACGCCATCCAGGCAACCTGGCCCGCAAGCTAGGTTCAGCCACATCGCGTAACATCGTGTGGGGGTTCACTCTCCGGAGTGGGCCCCCACACAGTCTCAACAATGATGTTTAGACAAGGGGAGTGATTCGTAACTAATGCGTGGATCGGTATGGGATGTCATAGGCCCCAACCTCACTCTGCTTGTTATCTCTCTCGCGGCCTTCGCCGCCGTCATCTATGCGCTCTTCCTGATTGGCTCACGGGCCTCTGTTCGCTGGCAAGGCTGGCTCCGCTACGGAGTTTTCCTAGGCCCCGCACTTCTTCTGCTTCTCGTGGGACTGATCTACCCAGCTCTGCGGACTATCTGGCTGTCCTTCATGGACAAGCGCAGCGAGAACTTTATTGGCTTTGACAACTACATTTGGGCGTTCACGATTCCCGAAATTCAAATCGTGTTGCGCAACACCGTCCTCTGGGTGATCTTTGTCCCCATCGTGTCGACCCTGATTGGTCTCGCGATTGCGTACATGACGGATCGTATGAAGAGGGCGTCAGTCGTCAAGTCCCTGATCTTTATGCCGATGGCTATTTCTTTCGTGGGAGCTAGCGTTATTTGGGGCTTCATGTATAACTTTGAGCCCAACGAAGACAAAGTCGAGATTGGTCTTCTCAATGCCATCCTTCGAGGCGTAGGAATAGAGCCGAGGAATTTCCTCCTCGAGGCTCCGGGCAACACGTTCTTCCTGATTGCTGTCCTCATCTGGATTCAGACAGGATTTGCGATGGTCATCCTCTCCGCTGCCATGAAGAACGTTCCCGATGAAATCGTGGAAGCCGCGATGCTCGATGGAGCGTCAAACTGGCGACGGTTCGTCCGCGTCACTCTGCCCATGATTCGGGGCACCGTCGTGGTGGTGCTCACCACCATCACTATTGGAACCCTCAAGGTCTTCGATATTGTCCGTACGATGACCGGTGGAAATTTCCAGACCAACGTCATTGCGAACGAGATGTATGCCCAGTCGTTCAGGCAGCTGAATTACGGTCAGGGCTCCGCCCTTGCCGTCATTCTCTTCCTCGGAGTCGTGCCCATCATTTGGTACAACGTGCGACAACTGCGACTGGAGAGGACGGAGCGATAATGGCAGACACAGCGAGCCTTCGACTGAGCCCGACGCAGAAAAAGCGGGCCAAGGACATTTTCAGCTCACCCATTGCCTCAGCAGCGGCCATCGTCATTGCAGTGTTGTGGACTATTCCGACCTTTAGTTTGCTGGTGACCTCGATTCGCCCAGAAACAGACATTAACTCTTCGGGATGGTGGACATTCTTTGCCAATCCGAATGTTTCGTTCGAGAATTACGAGAAGGTTCTATTCGTGGGAACGGGTGTAAACCCACCAATGTTCCAGTACTTCTTCAACAGCCTGGCCGTGACGATCCCCGCCGTGATTTTTCCGATTACCCTCGCCGTGTTCGCCGCATACGCCTTGGCATGGTTTGACTTCAAAGGCCGAGATGCAATCTTTTTCACCATCTTCGCCCTTCAGGTGGTGCCTCTCCAGCTGACGTTGGTGCCCTTGCTGCAGTTGTTCTCCCAGGGTCTTGTCATCGGTGGGGTGACGCTGATTCCGAGCCTCGGAATCACCGGAACCTATATCCCGATCTGGATTGCCCACACCATTTTTGGTTTGCCACTGGCCATCTTCCTCCTCCACAACTTCCTCCGTCAGATTCCCCGGGAACTGATCGAGGCGGGACGCGTGGACGGGGCCAACTGGTTCACCATGTTCACGAAGATTGTGTTGCCGCTGAGCATTCCCGCCATTGCCTCGTTCCTGATCTTCCAGTTCTTGTGGGTGTGGAATGACCTTCTGGTGGGGTTGACCTTTGGTGCGGGCTCCAAGAGCGTGGCACCGATGACGGTCCGTCTGGCCGAAATGGTCGGAACCAGAGGGTCGGGCTGGGAGGTCCTTACCGCGGGAGCCTTCGTCTCGATCGTCGTGCCGTTGATTGTGTTCTTTGCCCTGCAGCGCTACTTTGTGCGCGGCTTGCTCGCGGGCTCCGTCAAGGGCTAAGACACGCTGCGATAAACCTCGCGCAGAAACAGCGCGCTGTCCTTCGGGGTTCGTTTCTGACTGTCGGCGTCGACGCGCACCACACCAAAACGCTTGGTCCACCCTTCGGCCCATTCCAGGTTGTCAAAGAGTGACCATGCGAAATACCCCCGGAGGTCCACTCCCTGGTCTTTCGCATCCAGCGCGGCATGAAGATGAGAGTCGTAGTAGTCGACTCGGTCGTGATCGTGAATGCCCTCTTCAGATACCACGTCGTCAAACGCCGCACCATTCTCGGTGACATAGATCGGAACTCCCGGCAAACGCTCTGACGTCGCGAGCAGGGTACTGGTGAGACTGGGGGCGTGAATCTCCCAGCCCATAGCTGTGCGGGGGTTCCGAGGAACAAAGTTCACGCCACTAACGCCTGGATACACGCTGTCGCCCTGGCCGACAATCTTTCCTGCATCTGCACCGCTGGAGGCAACCCTGGTGGGGGTGTAGTAGTTGATTCCGAGCCACGTGAGA
>Ga0075477_10001420_pt1 | contig 11294 bp, 13 predicted proteins | sample DEB08_DNA_FD_76338 | JGI IMG/M metagenome (GOLD analysis project Ga0075477, IMG submission 76338) | Aqueous microbial communities from the Delaware River and Bay under freshwater to marine salinity gradient to study organic matter... | ecosystem: Environmental > Aquatic > Marine > Coastal ...
GAACGCGGTAAGAGGGCGAGGCCAAAGACCACCAGCGCAGCGATGGCTGCGGCCTTGCGGAAAACAAAACGCATGATGCGGGCTCCAAACGGTGACGTGTGCATGGATGCACGCGACCGCGCAGCCGAAGGCTCAAACGAAAATCAGGCGAACTCAGGCAACGGAAGGCGGACCGCTCCGGACATCAAGCCAGAGCAGGCACGTAAAAATCTGGAAGCCGGCGACACTCGTCACCAGTGAACAATCGTCCGTTGAAGAGGGCCGAGTCTGAAGGAGACGTCGGCTACGCGTTCACGAGCGTTTCCAGTTTTGGGAAGAAGCGAGTGCCCTCTGGCACCAAAGCAGAATAGTCACCAGGCGTTCGATCGGCAACTGACGCCTCACGCGGACAGGCCCGGGGCGAGCACGCTCTTGACCACTTCGCCGGCATGCATCTTCTCAAAGGCCTCGTGCCACTGCTCAATCGCCCAGACGCCACCGATGATCGGCCGCACGTCGAGACTGCCGGCCGCGAGTAGGGCGATCACGCGTTCCCAGATTGGCCAGTTGTGGCTGAAACTGCCCTGGAGCGTGACGTTCTTTTGCACCAGCGGATCGAGCGAGAAGTTCAGCGGCTGCGGGCCCCAGCCAACCTTACTGATCCAGCCGGCGGGCCGCACGAGGTCGAGCGCGATCTTGAGAGTGGCGCTGGCACCTGCGGCATCGATCACACCGTCGCAGCCCAGGCCATCACGAGCTCGAGCCCATTCCGTCGCATCGCCAATGATCGCTTCGCATCCATACTGCTTGGCCACTTCGAGCCGGCCCGCATCGGCAGGCAGACCGACGACCGCGACTTCCGCTCCGCACAGACGCGCAACCGCTGCGGAAAGGATGCCGATCGTTCCTGGCCCCAGAACGACCACGCGGTCACCAGGCTCGACGCGGGCATTCCTGACCACCGCGGAGTAGGCGACGCAGCAGGGCTCCGTCAGGCAGGCTCGCTCGAAAGGCAGTTCATCTGGGATGTGGTGCAAAATGCGTGACGGCACTCGGACAAATCGAGTCATGGCGCCATGGACCCCGTAGCCGAAGCCCTTCCGAGAGGGGTCCAGGTTGTACAGGCCACGTCGCGTCATGGGGCTATCTGGATCGATCACCGCCGCAGTCTCGCTGACCACGCGATCACCTTTCTTCCAGGCGGTGACATCACGACCAACCTCAGCGATGACCCCGCCAAACTCGTGCCCGAGCACCACGGGGTAGTTGACTGGCCAGGAGTGGTCGGCGGTCCACTGATGCAGGTCGCTCCCACACACGCCAACATTGGCGACTTCCAGGAGAACGTCGCTTGGTCCGATCTCCGGGGTGGGGAGTTCGCGAACCTCGACAGAACCTTTCTCGGGCGCGAAGTTGACGACGGCAGCGTTCATGTGGAAGGAGTCTCGTGTGTGGTGCGGGGCGGAGAGCCGTTAGAGGGCGGCCTGTTCGTGGACCGCCTTACAGATCATGCGAAGTGAGTCTTCAAGATTGCCATCAGCGGTCTTGAAGGCGTCGGCGTCGATCGTTAGCGGAGCGCCGAGAACAACCAGCGGAGCGCCATACTGCGGGCAGGCAATGGCCTGCTCCAGCGAGAGACCGCCCACAGCCTGCACCGGTACGTTGACCGCGGCCACGACTTCCCTGAGCTGGTCCAGCGGGCTTGGCATGCGGTGGCCGGCAGCTGCAATGCCACGCCGTTCGTCGTAGCCGATGTGATGGATGACATAGTCGCAGCCGAGGTCTTCGAGCCACTTTCCGCCGGCCACCATGTCAGGGCAGCCGAGGTTGTCACCCATCACCTTGCAGCCGAAGTCTTGTCCGGCTTTGACGACACACCGAATCGTTTCTTCATGGGCCCGTGCCATCACCACCACATGGGTGGCACCCGCCTTGGCCATCATCTCAGCCTCGAGGTAGCCGCCGTCCATGGTCTTAAGGTCGGCAACGATCGGCACCTCTGGAAAGGCCTCGCGGAGCGTGCGAACACTGCGGAGCCCCTCGGCCAGGATTAGTGGGGTGCCAGCTTCGAGCCAGTCGACGCCTGCCCGCAAAGCCAGGGCCGCCGTCTCGAGAGCCTCGTCGAGATCGGTGAGGTCGAGCGAAATCTGAACAGTCGGTGGATGGGGTGCTGTATTCATGGCCGTGAGTCTAGCCTGGCGGCAGCGGGGAGGGCAGGAGGAGCGTCTCGCAGACGGATTCAGAGGAACGCTGAAGGCAAGGGGTAGAGCGGGTAGGCTGTGTGCGACTTTCCGGGGAGAACAACCATGCCACGCTTCATTGATCTCAGCCATCCTTTGGTCGATGGCCTGCCCAACTTTCCCAACGATCCGCAGCTCTCCGTGACGGTGCACAGCACCGTGAGTGAGCGAGGCTACAACCTTTCGCGGCTCTCGATGGGCAGCCACCAGGGCACACACCTCGATGCTCCGTTTCACTTTTATGACGACGGCAAGACGCTTGAGCAGATCTCGCTTGAGAGGTTTTGTGGTCCTGCCTGCTTGGTCGATCTCGCCCCGGGCGGAGCGCTCGATCCTTCAACGCCATTAACCGTGGAGATGTTTGAGCCGCATGCGGATCGTTTCACCCCAGGTGCTCGGGTGATCTACCGCACTGGCTGGAGTCATGCCTTTGGCACGAAAACCTTCTTTGATGACTTTCCCACGCTGACACTCGATGCGGCTCGCTGGATGGCTGAGCGGAAGATCGGGATGATCGGCATGGACACACCAACACCGAGTACGGACTGGCTTGAGTGCCACCATATTCTGTTGGCCAAGGGTGTCGAGATTGTGATTGTGGAGGGGCTCACCAACCTCGACCTTCTGCCTGAGACGTTCCGCTTTATCGGGTTCCCTTTGAAGATCGTCGGACGTGACGGTTCACCTATTCGTGCGGTGGCGGAGATCGATTGATCGTCCGCTGCTGTTTTTCTCTTTCGAACTTCGTTCACTTTCTCCGTTTGGAAAGTTCTCTGATGACGATGCTGCGTTCTGCGTTGCTGCTGATGCCACTGGCTCTCTGTGTGAGTCCTTTGGGGGTGGACATGGTGCGGGCCGACGAGCCCGCCGTGATCCCACTCTGGGAGAATGGCGCACCGGGTTTTGAAGACCGTAAGGATGAGCCAGAGGTCGAGGAAGGGTGGAGCATCACGAACATTCACAATCCAAGCCTGACGGTGTTTCTTCCGGAACCGGAGAAGGCGAATGGTGTTGGCATCATCATTGCGCCGGGTGGCGGCCTCTCGAAACTGGGCTTCAAAGGAGGTGGTGTCGATCCGGCAGAGTTTCTGGCAGCAAACGGCTACGCCGCTTTTGTCTTGAAGTATCGACTGTCGCGGCAGCCGGGCGAGCCCTACAAGTTTGAGGAGCATGTGCTCCAAGACGGGCAGCGGGCTGTGCGGATGGTGCGGTCGCGAGCAGAGGAGTTTGGGCTGACGACAGGTAAGGTTGGCATGCTCGGCTTCTCTGCTGGTGGCGAAGTTGTCTCAATCACCTGTTACAAGCCAGGCGAGGGTGACCCGGCTGCAGCGGATCCCGTTGATCGAGAGTTTGGGAAGCCAGACTTTCAGATGCTTGTGTATCCGGGGCCAGTGGGCATCCCTTCGAAGCTGCCAGCGGACACGCCGCCGGCCTTCATGCTGATCGCCGGTGACGATGCCCACACGAGCGTGCTGCTGAATCTGATGCAGCGTTTTCGTGAGATTGGTGTCGACTACGAAACCCACATCTACGCCCGTGGAGGCCACGGCTTCGGGATGGGGCTGCGTTCACAGCGGGCAAGCATCCAACACTGGCCTGATCGCATGCTCGACTGGCTGCATGACGAAGTGCTTAACGAGATACCGAAATAGTCACGCTGGGACCTTTGACGAAAACGCGAGCTCTGTTTGCAGCAAAACAGTTGCAGCGGGTAATGTGCGATGTGGTAGCCGATGTTGTGAGGGGATGGGGTGACGCCGAGCCCTCGGCCTGTCGGCTTTTCGGACAGAGCGGGCGGATCGCACCGGCGAGTGAGAGCGTGATGCCGCTTAAGATGACGGACCTTTGCCCATCGTCGAGTCGCGTCTAAGTACAGCCGCAGATGACAACCCCCGAACACATCTCCTTGCGAACGCCGGCTGCGCGAGCAGCGGATGCTGCCGATGTGATGGCGGTGGCGATGCGGGTGGGTGTGGGACTGCCATCGGGCGTGGAACAGCAGTCGGCCGACGCGCTCGAGGCAGTGGCCCGAAACCTCCGCGATGGTGATGGCAGCGACACGCCGGAGGCTGTTGATGCCATCGTCTCGATTGTGCCGCCGCCTGCTCGGGGCGTCATGCGGCTGGCAGCCGCTGGGGCGGATGCCCGCAGCCTGCTCGGGTTCTTGGAGCGGATCGTCGCTGCCGATCGCCGTCGACGGTGGGACAGCCTGGTTGCGGTCAGCTATCCGGTTGGGGTTGCGGTGTGTGCGGCGGTGGGAATTGTGCTGATGGCAATCGTGCAGGACCCTCAGATCAATCGCCTTGCCGAGCCGATTCAGGTCGCTCTGCCGCAGCCTGAGGTGCCGGCCACGCCGGTCTACGACGCGGTGGCGTGGCCGGCCGGAGTGGCAGCAGTGGTGGTTGCCGCGGTGATCGCCATCTGGCGAGCCACGGGGCAGCGAAAGAGAGAGATGTCACGACGCTGGGCTGCGGTTGCCTGTGAACTCGATTCGATCGCCGCCTCCTGCTCGCTTTCGCGTGAGCGGCGGGATGCGATTCTCGCCGATCTGCAGCCGGTCACCGGGCTCGCGACCTCTCGCCCCTTGCCACCGTTGGCCCATTACCTGCGAGGGCGAAAAGGCTCGTCGCAGGCCGTTGGAATGGGCACGCTCGCAGCGTTCTACCGCGAGACCACCGACGCGGTTGCTGAGCGACGGACGCGGCTGTTGCCCGTCATGGCTGCAATGATCGCTGGCGTGATGGTGTTGCTCTATGGCATCGCCCTGTTTGTGCCGTTGACGCGGCTGTTTGAAACCATGGCGAGCATGCCCGTGGCTCCTCCGTGGAGTCCTGGATCATGAGCGACCATGCTTCACCCGCTGGCGACGGAGTCCTTCAGCGGTATGCCCGTGATGCGGTTGAACGCCATCGGGATGCTGCTGAGCTCGCGCGTGTGGTCGGGGAAGATTTGCCGACGGCCCAAGGGCGTCCATGGGAACTGATGTCGCGAGCGCTCAGTTCGGGGGATGTGACGGCGGCCACGCGTGCTGCAGCGTCAGACACACGCTGCTGGTTGCCGCTGTTTACACATCGGGGAGATAGCCAGGTCGCGTTGCCGGCGCTCCTCGATGCCGCAGAACGTCCACGATCGACGGTGTCGCTAGGCTGGGCAGCGATTGCCTACCCACTGATCGTGGTCGGCATGGCGATCTTTGTGATCTCGGTGCTCTCGGTGCTGGTGGTACCGATGTTTGCCTCGATGTTTGAAGACTTTGCCCTGGAGCTTCCCTGGGCCACGCGGGCGGTGATTTCTCTGGCGCAGTTCATGGCCACGATCTGGGGGCCAACCCTGATTGCAGCGGCCCTGATCATCGTAGGGCGGTGGCTGATGATCACACGATCGCCGCGAGGTGCGCGTGCTGCTGAGATCTTCTCTCGGTCACTTGGGTTGCTCGCTGAGGCCGAACTGCCCGCTGAGGATGCGGTTCAGCTTGCAGCGTCTGCCGCGAAGGTCAGTCTGAAGACGGTGTCGGAGCCGAGCCGGAGGGGGCCGATGACGCTCGCCGCCCGCGAAGCGTTGTCGCATGAACCGCGTGCAGCGGGCATCCTGCTCTCGGCGATCGCTGACTGCCACCACGACCGTAGCCAGGGTGGCCTCTCGGTTACCCAGTGGCTGATTGGCCCTGTGGCGATCGGCGCGGTTGGCCTGTTTGTGGGTCTGATTGTCATCGCCCTGTTTATGCCTTTGATCTCACTCGTCAGTGCCCTCTCGTAACCACGCCACACAGAAGCTTTCCAGGCCCACGAGTCTCCCAGCGAGTCCACGAATCACAGCTCACGCATGAACTTGTTTCCGCTCACAACCCGAGTCCTCAACCTGCTGCCGGGGCGGGCATGCAGTGGTGTGGAGTCTGCGTCGATTCTGCGAATCCTCGCTGGGTGCGTGGAGGCAGCTGTAGCAATGCCACCGATGTTGGCTGCATGGGCCGCGAGCCAGCGGCACCATCAGGCGGGTCGCGTCGTGCAGCTGGCGGAGCGGCTCAGTGCTGGCGAGCCGCTCGAGAGTGTGGTGGCTGGCGAACGGTCGACCCTCTTGGATGAGCATGCCGCGGCGGTGCAGTTTGGGACGCAGACGGGCCTGCTACCTCAGATGGTGGCGGTGACAGTGAATCGTCAAGCATCGCTCTCCCTGCGATACCGGGTGGCGATTGGCTATCTGGTGGTGGTGCTGGTGATGTTCCTTGCGACGGCAGGGTTTCTGTCGCTGAGGATCGTGCCGATCTACGCCAAGATCGTTGACGATTTTGGGATGGAACGCCCGCCAAGTCTGCAGCTGGCGTTTGCGGTCAGCGGGCCGGTGGCGTTGGTGTCATCGCTGCTGCCGCTTCTGATTATCTTTGGCGTGCTCTTGCTGGTTTCTCGACGGTTACGGCGGTGGGCAGCCTGGCCGTTTCAGCGTGGTCAGCGGGCTGTTGCAGCGGTCGATCTGCTCAGTGTGGCAGTGGCGGGAGGAATGCCGCTGGATGTCGCCGCCCGGCAGTTGGCTGCCTGTCAGCGTGATCGTCGGCTGGCTGAGAAGCTTGATCTGATTGCGAAGGAAGACAGCAGTGTCACGCTCGCTCGTCTGATCGGTCGGGTGCCGGCCGAGCAGTTTTTTCGACTGTCTTCGTCCGGCGATCGGGGCTGGCTGTTGCATGCGGTGGCCACACGGCGTCGCGAACGGCGACGTCGGCGATGGACGCTGACTGCTGAGCTCCTTGTGCCTGTGGGCGTGTTTTTGATGGGCGTGCTGGTGTTGATCGAGTCACTCGCCGTGCTCGGACCGCTGAACGAGCTCGTGGGAGGACTCTCATGAAACGCCTCCAAATCTGCACGGCGCCGATGCCTGCTGGAGCCTGCCGACGCGGGATGTCGAGCTTTGAACTGCTGGTCGCGTTCTCGCTGCTCGTCGGCGCGATGGCCTCAACCGTGCCCCTCTACGTGCGGCACCAGCGTCTGCTCGCAGAATCGCGTCGGGAGCGGGTTGCGATGGAAGAACTCGCTAACCAGGCGGAGCGGATTGTTGCGGGCGGAGAAGCGGCCCTCGACAGGCTTGAGCCGTCAGAAACGGCTATGCGTCGCCTGCCTGGGGTGGTATTGGCCTATGAGCGAGAGCCAAGTCTGCTCGGTGAGCGGGTTGTGCTGATGCTTACGTGGGATGACGTTGGTCGTCGAGAACATCCCCTGAAGCTCGCGGTCTGGCTCGCTGAGGACATGGCTGATCAACCGACATCTCCAGAGGAGGTGCGGCCATGATGCAGCGCACGTGCACTCCGCGAGGAGCCGCGTCTCTTGGCGAGCTGTTGGCTGTCATGACAGGGCTCGGGGTGGCGATGGCGGTGGCGACCGGTCTGGTGCACACCGGCATGCGTCAGCAGTCGGCGTCTCGGCTAGAGTTTGAGCGTGATCGTACGGCGATGCGGCTTGCCCGCGACGTTCGTGACGACGTGCGAGCGGCCGTGGCCGTGACGATCGGTGAGGCAGACGCCAACGTGGAGCCTGGCCAGCAGCTGCTGCAGCTCACCCTCACCGATGGTGATCTGGTCCGCTATCTCGTCACAGAGCAGGGGCTCACCCGCAGCCTTGTCGTGCCAGGCCGGCGAGTGCACGAAGACTATGTTGTCTCGGTGCCGATGCAGTGGTCGGCATCGTTTGAGAATGGTTGTGTGCGGATTCATGGGGTCACGCCTCCGCCGTCAGTTCAGGGCGATGTGAAGCCAACAGCGGCTCCCCTGGAAATCCATCTTGAGGCAGCCAGCACCGCGGATGCTGCTCTCTCTGATGCGAGCGGCGAGGACGATCCTCGCAAGGAGAACGCACCATGACGCACCGCCTGCAGAAGAGGCAGATCGGCTCTCGTCAGCAGCGAGCGACCCAGCGTCGAGGAGCTGTCCTGGTGGCCGTGGTCGCATGTCTCGCCACGTTTTCACTGATCGCACTCACGATGCTTCGGGGATCGCTCGTCGCTCGTGGCCAGTTTCGCAGCGAGCAGCACCTGCGACAGGTGGAACTGCTGATCGACGCGGCGATGGCACGGGCCAATGCGAGGATCGCCGCAGGCGGCGTGGCAGCTGCCGACGACCTGGACGAAACCATCAGCCTGCCGGCGGATGAGATTGTTGGCTCAGTGGCGGGCCAGCTGGTGCTCGATGGCACTGCCGAGAGCGACGGCTGGACGCTGAGAGTCGTGGCCTCCTATCCCGTCGAAGGTCCATGGGCGGTCCGCCGCCATCGTGATGTCCAGCTGCGTCAGCCAGACCGAACTCTTTCTGCACAAGTCGATTCACCCACTTCTGAGGAGAATGTTCCATGAGAAGGCTCTCGTGTCTTAGATCTGCCAACTGGTTGGCGGTTCGCGGCGACGTTCATCGTGTCCGCCGAGCGTTTACGCTTGTTGAACTGTTGGTCGTGATCGCGATCATCGGGATTCTTGTCAGCCTCCTGCTGCCTGCCGTGCAGGCTGCTCGAGAAGCTGCCCGCCGCTGCAGCTGTGCAAACAACGTGACGCAGATTGGCCTCGCTCTGCACAACCATGAGTTTCATCTGGAGCACTTCCCTGCTGGTGTGACGAATCCCGATGGTCCGATTCGCAGCATTGAAGAAGGAACTGACATCAGCTGGATCGTCAGGATTCTTCCGTATCTGGAACAGACGGCCTTGTCTCGCACCTTTGAGGAGGCCGCTGGAGCCTACGGCGATGCGAACAAGCCGGTTCGTGAAGCCCGTATCTCTGTTTTGATGTGTCCGTCTTCTCCGCAGCCATTTGCCTTCTCGGCAGACGAGAATGTTGCGAGCACCACGTATGCAGGCTGTCATCACGACGTTGAGGCGCCGATTGACAGCACGAACACCGGCGTCTTGTTTCTCAACAGCAAGATCCGCTTTAGCGACATTGAGGACGGCAGTTCGAACACGCTGCTGATCGGCGAGCATTTTCTCAGCGAGCCCAATCTAGGCTGGATCTCAGGAACACGGGCAACCCTCCGGAACACATCCTCTGTCAGCGAGCCACCGCAGCGGAGTGGCGTCGAGGCGGAGGAAGAGCCAGACCCGCTCTTTGTTGGCGGCTTTGGCAGCTTTCATCCCGGCATGATGATGGTGGGGATGGGCGACGGCTCAACCCGCGGGATCGCCAACACGGTTTCTGTTGAGGTGCTGCACCAGTTGGGGCATCGCAGCGACGGAGAAATTCCCCAAGAACGGTAATGCCTTATTTTCGCAGCCCGGTGGACTGGGGTGAGGTCCACCGGGCTGTGTTTTTGTATGTGGTGTATTGGTATAGTGATACACATGGGCGGTCCACTTCCATTTTCTGCTCAGCCAACATCCGGGGTGCCGATCTATCGGCAGCTGGTCTCGCAGATCTCGGCACTCGCGGCTGGTGGGCAGCTGGTAGCCGGAGAGTTGCTGCCGAGCGTTCGCGCGGTTGCCGAGATGATCTCGGTGAACCCGATGACCGTTTCCAAGGCCTACTCACAGCTTGAAGCGGATGGCGTGGTTGAGCGGGTGCGTGGCAAGGGGATGCGGGTCTGCCAGACCGCGATCGCGTCGCTCGCTGCCCGGAAGGAGGCCCTGCGTCCGGTGGCTGACGAACTGGCGGCACGTTCCCGGCAGCTCGACCTCACGCTCGAACAGACGCTGGCGGTGGTGAAGGCTGCGGTGCGAGAGGCACCACATTCGTCGCAGGCAGATCGCGGCCAAGGAGGTTCCTGACGATGAGCAGCGAAGAGTCGGTGCGGATCCGCGGGCTCACCAAACGATTTCGCTCGAACTGGCGGACGCACAACGAGGTGCTCGCAGGCCTCGATCTCATCGTGCCGCGGGGCACGATCGTCGGTCTGCTCGGGGTGAACGGCTCCGGCAAAACCACCCTGCTGAAAACGCTCGTTGGCCTCCTCAAGGCTGATGCGGGCGAGGTGCGTGTGCTCGGCGATGACCCCTGGAAGATGCAGGCGGCCACCAAGCGTCGTGTGGGCTATGTGCCGCAGGAGGTGCGGGTGGCCCCCTGGATGTCAGTTGCCGAGGTGGTCCGCTACACCGCCGCCTTTTACGGATCACAGTGGGATCAGGCCTGGGCGGAGGAGCTGCTCGATCGCTTCCGCCTTGAGCGGCGCGACCGGGCGGGCACGCTCTCCGGCGGCCAAACGCAGAAGCTGGGCCTCGTGCTGGCCCTTGGGCATCGGCCGGAACTGCTCCTGCTTGATGAGCCCGTGGCGGCGCTCGACCCGGTCGCTCGGCGGGAGCTGCTGGCCACACTCGTTCAGCTGGCTGATGAGACGGCGGGCAGTGACCACTCGCAGACGGTGCTCTTCTCCACGCACATCACGGCCGACCTGGAACGGGTCGCCACCCATGTGGCCCTGCTCAAGCACGGCCGGGTGGAGATCTTTGAAGAGATGGACCAGCTGAAGGAGTCGGTGCAGCGAGTGCGGATCACGTCGGCGGGACCACTGCCAGACGTGGTGCCCGAGGGTGGCCTGTTGCACATGGAGCGGGATGTTCGCACGCTCTCCGCCACGCTCAGTGATGGCGGGGTGGCCCGCTGGCAGGCCTGGGCAGCAGCAGCGGGTGCCGAGTGCGCCATCGAACTGCTGAACCTCGAAGAGCTATTTATCGAACTGCACGGCGGGGCGTGCGATCCTCCTGGTCGAGAGCATGACGATGCGGTGTCGGCAGCCCTCACAGAGCGAGGCCTGCCATGAGGCCAGTGACTGCGTGTCTGAAGAGCTACGTGGCAGCCTGGTGGATGAAGCTGATTGCAGCCAGTGTGGTCTTCGCTGCAGTCAACGCCGTCATCTTTCTTGAGCCGACGCCCATCTTTGAACCGGCCTGGCAGCATTCGCGGCTGATGGCGTGGTATCAGCTTGGCCTCACAGGAGGCCCGCGTCGCAGTCCGCTATCGCCCACCGAGGTCGAGAACGTCGGGCTCGATGCCGGCTTCTTCACGCAGCCGTCCGACAGGATTCGCTCAGCGGTTTCACAGATGCCAAACCTGCAGGGCTGTCGGATTGAGCTTCCGCCCGAGAGTCGGCTTGGGCCGGAGGCTGCCGTGGCA
>Ga0075477_10001423_pt1 | contig 11290 bp, 10 predicted proteins | sample DEB08_DNA_FD_76338 | JGI IMG/M metagenome (GOLD analysis project Ga0075477, IMG submission 76338) | Aqueous microbial communities from the Delaware River and Bay under freshwater to marine salinity gradient to study organic matter... | ecosystem: Environmental > Aquatic > Marine > Coastal ...
TGGGGGGATACGCCCCCACCATCGGGATTATCGGAACGATTCTTGGCCTCGTCACGGTCCTCGGAAACTTGGACAATCCCGACGAACTCGGCGGCTTGATTGCAGCCGCTTTCGTGGCCGCCATGTGGGGAGTGTTGTCAGCCAACATTTTTTGGCTCCCCCTCGCCGCCAAGATCAAACTCCTGAACGAACTCCACACCACTCAGGGCGAAGTCATTATCGAGGGCATACTCGCAATCCAGTCCGGAGCTAATCCCCGAATGGTGGAGCGACGCCTACGGGCCCTCCTCCCCACCGACGTGATGCGAGACATCGAAAAGGCGGCCTAGAGATGGCTCGTCGCGAAATCCACGAAGAGCCTGAAAATCACGAACGCTGGCTCATTTCCTACGCCGACATGGTCACCCTCCTTTTTGCCCTCTTCGTCCTGCTATTCGCCATCAGCCAGGTGAATCAAAAGAAGTTCGATGAAGTCTCCCGATCACTGGCTGTCGCCTTTGGAAACGTGGTGAATGCATCAGACGGCAACATGAGCATCCTGCCGGAGGCGGGAGATAACGTCACCCTCAACCAGTCACCACCAATCGACGCTCCCACCATCGTGTCCCCGAACATCATGCCGCCGTTACGGGACCAGGTCGCGGGGCAAATGACATCCCAGGGCTCCGCCGAGGCAACGGAGGCGGCATTAGCCGTCGCGTCGGCTCAGGCCGCTGCTGACGCAGACCAAGCAGCCCTTGATGAGGTGCAAGAGTCGCTGGCTACTGCCGTAAGTGACTCCAGTCTGACCGGAAAAGTGGTTCTCAGCAGAGACGAGCGTGGACTCGTCGTAACCCTGCTAACAGACGACGTCGTCTTCCCTCCCCACAGCGCCTCCCTGCAGACTGGTGGGTCAGAGATCATCAAGGCCCTTGCACCGTCCCTCGAGGGGAAGGGAAACAAACTGATCATTGAGGGCCACACGAATACCGCCCCGGTCGAGCCCATCAACTTCCCGAGCGAGTGGGAGTTGTCGAGCGCCCGAGCAGGGGCCGTGGCTCGGTTCCTGAGCGAGCAAGTGGGCATCCCCGAAGAGCAGATGCACGTAGCCGGCTACGGGGATACCGCGCCGTTGGTGCCGGAGACGAACCCCGATCACCTGCGCCTCAATCGACGGGTGGCTATCGTTGTCACCAGCAGCCTGACGGACGAGCAAAAGGCCCTTTTGTCGGGGTCTCGAATAAATACTTCCGAGACCGACCTCGAGGTGGGTTGATGATGGGTTCTCCGGTGGTTTTTCTCATAGCCGCCCCGCGGCTGCCGATCCCTACAAATGAGGTGACAGATGGCAACTGAAGACTCGGCAGCGGAGCCGAAGGGCAAAAGTAAAAAAGGTCTGTCTCGGTCGACGATATTGATCGTCGTCCTCCTGCTGGTGGTTGCCGGCGGGGGAGTTTACTTCTTCCTCGGCAGTGACTCGGGAACCGCAGAATCGGGTGCCCAGGCTCAACCTGAGCCTGAGCCGATTGTCATGGGAGAGGTCGTCACCCTCGAGCCGATCTTCATCAACCTCAAAGACGGTCGATTCCTGAAGCTGGGAATGGCGCTGCAAACCACTCACGAAGGTGGCGGCGGAGGCCACGGAGGCGGTGACACCGAGATGAACGGGGCCATGGCACTGGACGCTGCGATTGAAGTCTTCAGCGACCAGGACATGAACATGATCTCCACCAGCAATGGTCGACAGCAGCTTAAAGAGGAGCTCGTGGCCCGTGTTATTGATGGCTACGGTCCCGAAGTAACCAACATCTACTTCACGGAGTTTGTTATGCAGTAAGGCTTATGCCGGGTCGCCACGGATGAGAAGCGATCTTTAACTATCGGGCTGCTCCCTCAGGGCTCGAGGGTCAGAAGGAACTGACCTGAAATTGACTGGCGTGAAAGCCTCAGGTCCTCTGGGCACCTGCCGATGCCTCTGGCATGGAATCCGGGTCGGAGTATGCGTCGCCAAGCGGAGCGGCTGCAGAACTCTACGATTTTCGTAACCCCTCGAAATTTACCCGAGACCACGGTCGACTACTCGATCAATTGCTCGAAACGTTCGCTGACCAGTCGGCGACTCAACTGACCTCGCGCCTTCGAATTCCGACCAGTCAAGATCTGGAGTCCTTGCAACAGGCCACGTATGGGGCCTTCATTGCGACCCTGCCGGAAGAGACCGTCCTCCTCGTCGCCTCGCTGTCCCCGATCGAGGTTGGAGGGCTGCTGCACATTCCCCGCGACTTGGCCATGCTCATGGTCGATCTCCAACTTGGCGGTCCCGGTGACGACGAACAACCCGAGCGCGGTCTGACAGAAATTGAAGCTGCGATGGTTGATGACACGGGTCGACAGCTAATCGGCGCCCTGAAGTACAGCTTCGAAGGCGTTATCGCGTGGAATCCCTCCTTGGCGTCTCACGTCGCATCACCGGAACTTGCCCACGCGGCAGCTGTCGGGGATCAGGTCTTGGTTGCCACATTCAAGCTGGAATTCCGCGAACTGGTCTTTCGTCCGACGCTGGTCCTACCACTCGCCCCGATCCTACCGTTCTTGGACAAAGCACTCGCTGCGAAGAGAGCGGCGCGAAGTTCCCAAGAGCAGGAGCGATTCAAGCAAGCACTCGAGGGCCGCGTGCGCAAAGCACCGGTGGACGTCTCGGTGCGCCTTCGTCCCACGGGAGGACGGTTGCTTGATTTCATGGGGATCACTGTGGGAGATGTATTCCAGCTTTCCCATCCCGTGAACGCACCCTGGGAGATCACAAGTTCCGGTCGGGTCTTCGCACATGGAGTTCCCGGAAGTGAGGGCGGTCGAGTGGCCATCCGTGTAGTGGAAAGCGGCAGGGAGTAACGATGTCGAGTACATATGAAGAGTCGCTGATGGCAACCATCGTCGAGCAAATGCGCATGTCTATGCCGGCTCTGTGCGATGCGCTCTCCGTGACCACGGTGGTGACGCATGGCGATCCGGTCACCTCGACGCTGGATCTAGATCTCAGCGCTGCTTCGGCTATAGCTGTCCTTGGTGTGAGCGGATCGATTAATGCCAGCATGATGGTCACCTTGCTTGAGGGTGCATCCCCGGATATCGCCGATTCGGAGACTTTGGTCGCGCACCTTGATGACGCCATCGACGCTATGAGTCAGGTGCTTGATTCCGACATAGCCACCCCAGCGGCTGCCTCGGGGCATCCGACGATTGAGGCGGATATCAGTGTTCCTCTCGTCACCGAAAGTGGGACCGTCGGTGCCGTTCTCGTGTTCTTGGCACCGCGCGAAGAACAAGCAGACGACACCGTGAACGAACCTTCCGCCGCTCACGAAGCGGCAGCAGCACCGGCACCCACCGCAGCACCGGCACCCACCGCAGCACCGGCACCCACCGCAGCACCGGCACCCACCGCAGCACCGGCACCCACGGCCGCGTCTGGTGGTGCGGCCGTCCAGCCGAAGCAGATCGACGCCCTGGCCGGAGTGCAAATGGAGGTCACCATTGAAATCGGGCGCACCAAGTTGCCGGTCGGTGATCTGCTGCAACTTCAGCCAGGTCAGGTTCTTGAGTTGGATCGCGAGGTTGGGGCCCCGTTGGACATGTACATCAACGGAACTCTGCTCGCCCGTGGCGAAATTGTCGTTCTCGAAGATCACTTCGGCTTCCGCGTAACAGCTGTTGTTTCTCAGGACTAAACGAGACTGACACCAAATCTCGTGGATACGTTCTGGTTGGCGCTCAGGGTTGTACTTTCGCTCGCCATCGTTCTTGGTTTGATTTGGGCCCTGGCCCGCGTACGCAAGCGTGTGAGCCCTGCCGGCGCTGGCGCAGTCACGATTATGTCCAAGATTCCTGTCACGAAGAAGGGTGCGGTTCTCCTCGTACAAGCGGGTGACAAGACACTGTTGATTGGTGCGACGGATACGCAGGTATCACTGCTATCTGTCGTGGATCTGCCGGTCGAGAATGATGAACCAAAGAAGGAACGCACCGTTATCGATATCGATGCGTTAGTCAGTCAACGACAGCTTAATGAGTACGCGGCCGAGATAGCTCCGGGCGCTGTGGTCGGTCAGCACTCGGTATCCAGATCTGGATCATCGAATCAGAGTGCGCTCGCGGGGTCGGTTCTATCGCCAGCAACGTGGCGTCAACTCGCTGACCTGGTCAAAGACAAGACCGCGCGGTCATGAGCGCCATTAGGCGAATCGCTGCGGCCGGTGGTGTCGGCTTAGGCTTCGGCGCAATCTCCCTGATCGCTGCTTCCCCCGCGCAGGCCGTTTCCATCAATCTTCCTGATCTCACCAGCGGAGAAGGGCCCGCCAGCGCCATTGTTTTGTTGCTGTCTTTGACCGTTCTGGCGGTTGCCCCGGCCATCTTGCTGATGACGACAAGTTTCACCAAAATCATTGTGGTCTTGTCGATTACCAGAAACGCATTGGGGCTTCAAGGAGTTCCGCCCAATCAGGTGCTGACCGGGCTGGCCATCTTCCTTAGCTTCTTCGTTATGTCTCCGGTTCTCGGGGTGATGAACACTGACGCACTTCAACCGTATCTCGACGGATCTTTGGATTTCGGTCAAGCCTTCGACCTGGCGCGAGTTCCGCTGGAGCAGTTCATGCTTGCGAACACGCGCCCCGAGGAACTTGCCCTGATGGTGAATATCTCCAATGAGGCACCGCCGGCCACCCCAGCCGACGTCTCATTGACCACCCTCGTCCCTGCCTTCATTCTCTCCGAGCTTCGGGCGGCTTTCATCATCGGTTTTGTGATCTTCCTGCCTTTCTTGATCATAGACATGGTCGTCAGCTCGGGCTTGATGTCTGTCGGCATGATCATGCTTCCGCCGGTCCTGGTTTCATTGCCGTTCAAGTTGCTGCTTTTCGTCCTAGTCGACGGCTGGGCTCTGATTGTGTCGTCTCTTGTGAATAGTTACACGTAGGTGAACTATGAGTGAAGCGTATGTAGTCGAGCTTGCAACACAATTGATGTGGACTGCTGCGATGCTAGCCGCCCCCATATTGATCACGGCCCTTGTTGTTGGCCTGGCTGTATCCCTGTTTCAAGGTCTCACAAGCCTGCAAGATCAGACGTTGTCGTTCGTCCCAAAAATCATCGGGGTCGGTATTGCGCTGGTGATCGCGGCAAGTTGGATGGTGCAAACCCTGGTGAATTTCACGCGCAACTCGTTCGAACTACTTCCCGGCATGCTCGGCTAGGAATTTCCTTGTTTGAACTAGGAATCACGACCGAGCAAATCGTCGGCTACCTACTGGTCTTCGCCCGGGTCGGAGCATGGGTGTGGTTGACCCCTCCGTTCGGTGGAGCCTTCCTGCCACCCCTCGTTCGAGTGATCACCGGTCTGGCGTTCGCTCTTCCCATGACACCCTCGGCGATTGCGGCTTCGGGGGGCATCTCGTTGGCGCCTGTCGATCTGCTGCTTCAGTTCGCCCTGCAAGTCGCAATCGGAGTAGCGCTCGGATTGGTCTGTTTGACACTACTGTCCGCCATCCAATCCGCAGGTGCTGTGATCGACGTCACCGGTGGCTTTGCGCTTGCTTCCGCTTACGACCCGCTCATGCAACAGCAAGCATCTGTGATTTCGCGTGTGTATCGCCTCTTGGCCGGTGTGTTGATTTTGGTCTCAGGCGCCTACTTGATCATCATGGCTGGCTTTTCATTGACATTTGAAGCATTACCAATCGGCGCAGGCTTAAGCGTTGAGTTGACCGCGATGACTTTGACCGAAGCGTTGAGCATGTCCTTTTTGGCAACACTTCAAATCGCTGGACCAATTATCGCGATCCTGCTGATTGTGGATATTGGTCTTGGTCTGCTGACGCGTGTTGCGCCGACCATCAACCTTTTCGTTCTCAGCTTCCCGGTCAAGATTGGGCTGACGCTCCTCTTGGTCGGGGTGGCGATTCCCCAAATCAGCCCGATGCTCGCGGGTTTGACGGATGCGTCCGTCGATGCGATGCGAGGAATAGCGGGGGGGTGACATGGCCGAAAACGATTCCGCTAACAAGACTGAGCAACCGACCCCGAAGAAACTTAAGGAAGGTGCGAAGCAGGGGCAGGTGCCACGGTCTACTGACATTGCGGCCTGGACGGGGCTACTTGCCCTCAGTTTCCTGCTCCCTTTATACATTGGGTTCGTCTCGGATGAGTTGCAGCAACTTCTGGAGATGATTCCGGACGTGGCTAGTGAGCCGAGCATCAATCGCTTGACCGGCATTGTCTGGCCCGGGCTCATCGCAGTTTCACTGATCACAGTTCCTCTGCTGGTCGCCATCCTGCTCGTCACCCAGGTTTCTGGCTGGGCGCAAGGGGGTGCGCGACCCCATCTCGCGCGAATTGCGCCGAAAATCAGCAAGATCAGTCCTCAGCAAAACGGTAAGAGAATCTTTGGTACTCAAGGCCTTTGGGAGTTGGTCAAGCAGATTCTCAAAGTTACGGTCATTGGCTTGGTGCTGTGGATTGTCATCACCAGGACCGTGGAAATCGTGTTCGGATCTGGGTTGCTTTCGCTTTCCACGCTTGCTGAGACTGCCGCTGCTGAAGGAACCCGTCTCGTACAGGTGGTCATCGCAGCAGGCCTAGCCATCGCAATCGCCGACTACTTCGTGAGCCAACGACGAGTGCGCAAGCAATTAATGATGTCCAAGCGCGAAGTCAAGGAGGAAATGAAGCAGTCCGAGGGCGATCCGCTGCTTCGGGCGGCCCTACGCCAGCGCGCTCTCGAGGCATCCCGCAACAGAATGATGGTGGACGTGGCCATGGCGGACGTCGTGCTCGTCAACCCAACCCACGTCTCCGTGGCCCTGAAATACAACCAGGCCATGGGGGCACCGAGGGTTGTCGCCAAGGGAGCCGGGGTCATGGCCGCCCGAATCCGAGAAATAGCCACCGAGAATCGGGTGCCGCTCGTCGAGGATGTGCCGCTAGCGAGGGCCCTGTACCGCAGTTGCGAAATCGGTACCGAGATCCCGGCCGACCTCTACACGGCGGTTGCCAGGGTTTTGGCTTTCATCATGACCTTGAAGAAGCGCGGGGTCCATGTCGGATTGCACAGCGCCCGGGATGTAGATCGAACAGTTTTTATCTGATTTTCCCTAAACCCCGATCCGGGGCTGCCGATGAGGGTACTGCCAGGAAGGCACGCAATCCCATGGATGGAACTCCCGACACAAGGGGCCTCTGTGCGGAATCTGCGCTTGACCCAATTCGCGGTGCCATTCGCCGTGATCCTGGTCATCGTCATGCTCATCATCCCTCTGCCGCCCTTTGTTCTAGACATTCTCATCGCCTTCAATATCGCGGCGGCCCTCACGATGTTGCTGGCCGCGATGTACGTCAAGAAACCCCTTGACTTTGCGACCTTCCCGGCGCTGCTGCTCGTTGCTACCTTGTTCCGTCTCGGTCTTAACGTCAGCGTCACCCGTCAGGTGCTGCTCAACGGCTACGCGGGCGAGATCGTGGAGGCTTTCGGAAATTTCGTCATCGGTGGATCCATCATCGTCGGGCTCGTCATCTTCCTCATCCTGGTCGTCATCCAGTTCATCGTGGTGACGAAGGGTGCAGAACGCGTCGCTGAAGTGGGTGCGCGATTCACCCTCGATGCGATGCCGGGCAAGCAGATGGCTATCGACGCGGACCTCAACGCGGGACTGATTGATGATGCCGAAGCTCGCCGGCGACGCGCTGAAGTCGGCGCTGAAGCTGATTTCTACGGAGCCATGGACGGTGGCTCGAAGTTTGTCAAAGGCGACGCGATCGCCGCGATTTTTATCACCATCATCAACTTGGTCGGCGGCATCGCCATCGGCGTGGCCCAGCGCGGACTGAGTTTCAACGAGGCAATCGAAACGTACAGCTTGCTGACCGTCGGTGATGGGCTGACTGCACAGATCCCGGCGTTGATGCTGTCGGTTGCCACCGGCTTGATGGTCACCCGGGCGACAACGGAAGGCGATATGTCTTCCGATGTTGTGAAACAGTTCTCTGGCCAACGTCGCACCTTGATCCTGGCGGGCAGTGGCATGGCTGGCCTTGCCCTCATCCCGGGCATACCGATTTTGCCGTTCTTGCTGATCGGCGGTGGATTGATTTTCCTAGGTCAACGGCTTCCTCGGGCGAAGTCCGAGTCCGCAGCAGCCATTGAAGGTGGCGACACGCCTGCCGCCCTGCCGGCCGGCAAAGCAGCACCCGATACGCCAGAGGGCATCGTTCAGGATCTTCGAGTGGATCCCCTCGAGCTCGGACTTAGCTACGACATCGTCGACCTGGTTGACGCTAACTCCGGGGGCGACCTTCTCGTGCGGGTCAAGGCACTCCGCCGCAAACTCGCCATGGAGTTGGGCCTTGTGCTCCCCACGGTTCGCACACGAGATGACACAGAGCTACCTCTATCGACCTACCGCATCCGGTTGCATGGTGTTGAGGTTGCGCGGGGCCAAGCTCCGCCCGGACACGTGTTGGTAATTGGAGATGACTTGACTTCGCTGCCCGGTGAGCAAACCAAGGAACCGGTTTTCGGGCTCGACGCCAGGTGGGTTCCGGTGGCGTTCCAACACCAGGCCGAATTGATGGGCGCCACAGTCGTCGACCGCGCTTCCATCCTGACAACACATCTAGCAGAGACGGTTCGCAAGCACGCTGCTGAACTCTTGTCGCGCGAAGACGTGAAGATGCTCGTCGATTCTTTGAAAGAAACACAGCCGACGGTGGTGGAGGAACTAACACCAGCCCAGGCGACCTTGGGTGAGATCCAGCAAGTTCTCCAAGGATTGTTGCGCGAAAGAGTCGCCATTCGAGACCTTGCGCGGATTTTCGAAGCAATGTCCGCATCAATTCGGATGGGCAACCAAACCACGGAGGGGATGGTGGAGGCTGCCCGCGAAGTCCTCGGGTCTGCCATTACCACGAGTGTTGCGATGGACGGGGTCTTGCATGTCATCACCCTGGAGCCTACATTCGAGCAAAGCCTCTTGGCTGCCACGCGCTCCGGACAAGACGGTCAAACACTTGCGATCGATGCATCAGTCCTGATCCGGATGAGCGCGGACATTGGAGCGCTCGTTACCGGCGCGGAAGAATCAGGTATATCGCCGGTTTTGGTGTGCGCAAGTCAGTTGCGGGCAGCCCTACATCGACAGTTGCGACATGAATTTCCGCGACTGTCGGTCGTTTCGTACGCCGAACTTGGTGGATCAGTTGACATTCAAACAGTAGGGACGGTGGGCAATGAGCCTGCAAATGTTGCTTGAGGGTCCGGATCTGGACGCAATCCTCCGTGAGGTGGAGGCCAACTACGGGCGTGAGTTTCGGGTTATCCAGGCCGAGCAGGTCCGATCGGGCGGTATGGCTGGCTTCTTCGCCAAGCAGCATTACGAAGTCACTATCGAAATCAGCGATCCCGACATCATCGCTGGAATTAACGCCCAGAAGAAGAAGAGTGATATCTCACTGACGGAACTAGCAACTCGCAGTCAAAACGATCAAGCCGCAGCATCAACCCAAGAATGGGCGCGTGAACTTCTTAAGCAAGCCAATGAGCTCAACAGCAGTTACGCGGTGGATGCAAGTGCCAAAGACCCGGATCGAAAGTCATCACTCGCACCGCTGTTGAATGAAGACGATATCGCTGCTCACGAATCAGGCCGGTGGACACGCACCATTGGACGGCTCTCCGGCAAGAAGAATCCCTCGCGTCCACCTTCTGATCGGATGCTCATCGCCACGAGCAACCAGCAGTCACGACTCCGCGATCTCCTGTCTAGCGACGGTGGTGTCGATGACGAAGAAGTACCGTCCACCCCTGCAGACTCCGCACCCACGGTCAACGCTGCCCCCATCTCCGACGGTGACAGTGATGCCGTTCAGGATGAAGTGCCTCCTGCTGCTCGAGTAGTCGAGGCCATGGACCCGCTCCCCATTCCCGGAGTCCGCAAGAACACTGCCAATCATGCGGAGATGCCTTCAAGCGCGCTACCAAGCCATACGGAGAAAGTCCCTGGTCCTCAGTCACAGGAAGGTCAGGCTTCCGCAGTCTCCCCTGATCCGATAGAAGCAGCACTGGACGCACCTGGACGATCTACTGAGGCACGCATACAACTCGACAATGAACGCGCGAGTCTTCAAGCTGAGCGTGATGAACTTCTGGCTTACCGGGGAGAACTCGAGGCGCTTCGTGAGCAGCTAGAAGCGGCACGAATCGAGATACAAGCCAGAGCGACCGAGTTATCCCACGAGGATGAGGAAGCGCGGTCTCTCCGCCTGGCCCTGGATCAAGAATCGGTGGCTGCAACTGCGGAAAGGCAGCGCCTGGAGGGCTTAATGACCGCTCTTGCGCAGCAACAACAACAGTTGTTTGAACGCCAAGAGGAGATGCGGATCCAAGCATCAGAGATGGATACGAGGGAATCAGCGGTCGTTGCACGGGAAGAGGCGCTCGCTGGATTGACCAACGATCGTGCAAAGAGAGAAAGCGAATTACAAGAAAAGCTTTCGGACGTTGTTGCGGCGGCTGCCAAGCTTGAGCGTGAATGGGAGGAGCTCAAGCAAGCTGAAAATGCGTTGTCCGAACAAAGATGCGAACTCCTGGAGCTAGAAAAGTCTCTGGAAGACCGAGAGGCTTCTCTCAACGTACTCGAAAGTTCAAGTGTCAAAAGAGAAAGTGACCTAGATAGCCGTGAAAAGCAGATCAATGATGATTCTGCAGCACTGACTACTGCTCGTCATCAACTAGCGCAGTCCGAGAGGGAGTTCCATACTCGGCAGGAAGCGTGGACTTCGCGTCAAGAGCAGATTGATGCGGAAGTGAAGGACGCCAAGGAGCACGTGGATCACCTTCTGGTCAAGCTGACGTCACAGCAGGACCAATTGAATGTACGCGAGAATGATCTCCTGGAGCGTTCCGAAATTCTAGAAACTAAGGAAACGGAGCTTAGGGTCCGTGACGAAGATCTGAAGTCTCGTGAGTTGCAAGCCAATGATCGAGACAGCGAGTTGGACGTACGAGCAAGCGAAATTTCTTCTTTCGTGGACGAAGTTCAGCGTGATCGTAGTGACCTTGCTCAGCAGCGGGCTGCGGTGGAGGCTTTTGAGGTTGAGGTTGATGGTCGTGGTGAGCGGCTACGGCTTTTGGAGGATCAGGTTGCTCAGCGGCGGGCTGCGGTGGAGGAGGGTCGTCGGGATCTTGCGTTGGCGCAGGAGGAGTTGGCTGCTGCTCGGGTGAGTTTGGAGCAGGAGTTTGAGGCGAAGTCCGCTGATGTTG
>Ga0075477_10001439_pt1 | contig 11223 bp, 8 predicted proteins | sample DEB08_DNA_FD_76338 | JGI IMG/M metagenome (GOLD analysis project Ga0075477, IMG submission 76338) | Aqueous microbial communities from the Delaware River and Bay under freshwater to marine salinity gradient to study organic matter... | ecosystem: Environmental > Aquatic > Marine > Coastal ...
TCGTTACCTCTGGACCGACGCCCTGGCGGTGTCGGCGGAGGTCCGCCTTGCCGAGAGGCGCCCCGAACTCGATCGCGACCGCAGCATCGATCGCATCATCGAGTGCGTGCATGCCACGCTTGGTCGTCATCGCGGCGAGGACGGGCGGCAGGGGCCGTTGTCCGGCGACGACGCCCGGCCCACCGCGGGCGGCCTTCGAATCGGGAAGACGCGGCCCGAGCGTCGGGTCGACGAGCCGTTCGACGAGACGCTCGAATGGGAACGCGACGGGCAGTACTTCCACTACCTGACGAAGTGGATCCACGCCCTGCTCGACGTCTCGGAGCGGCGCGGGGACGAGGTCGCGCTGCGATGGGCCCGCGATCTGGCCGAGACCGCCTGCGAGGCATTCATCGAACGCGGAGACGGTTCGAGACCGGTGGCGCCCGGGGGGATGTCCTTGTCGATCTCCTCGACGATTGTCCCAACGATCTCATGGAAGCGCAGCATCGATCTGCGTCGCGTCCTGGTTCCGGGCGGGGGCACCCTCGACCCGCTGGACGGTCTGGCGACCGTGACCCGGGTGGCGACGGCATGCGCCCGCCGCGGTCTCGACGTCGGTTCGCTCGGATCCCATATCGACGAACTCGCGTCGATCTGCACGTCCGCCTCGGGCTGGGCCACCGCGGATCCGCTCGGCATCGGCGGCGTGATCGGTTCTGGCCTGCGCATTCTGGACGCGCTGGCGGAGCCGGCGGCGATGGAGGATCGAGCCCTGATGGCGGATCTGGTCGACTTCGCCCTGCTCGACGCTCGGGCCGGCCTCGAGGTCTACGAGCGCTCGCGACGAGGCGTGATCGGGCATCGGCCAGGACTGGGTTTTCGCGAGCTCGGCCTCTCCGAGGGTCTGCATCGGGCGCGTCGACATCGAAATCGCTTCGAATCGACGGCGTCCTCGATTCGCGACGCGCCGCGTCGCGAATCGATTTCGAGGTCGCTGGAGGAACTGTCCAGATTCGAATCGCTTGGCATATGGATCGAACGGCACTGGATCGAGGCGTCGCGCCGCGGCCTCTCGGAGTGGCAGGACCGTCTCGACATCAACGAGATCTCGCTCGCGTCGAGCCTGCTGCAACGCGCTCGCTGATCGGAAGGCACGGGCGGAGCGGGGCCGAGCCGAAACGTCGCGACGGTGCCGGGCGCCGGCGATCACGGTTGTCCGACAGGCATCGGGACGATCACCCTGGGGTGCGATCACCCCGTGAGCGAGTGTTGTGAAGCATTCGGAGCCGGGCTCGGGATGATGCTGCAGGTTCAGGCGTCAGGTACGGGCGTCAGGGTCAGGCCCAGACCTCGGCCGGGACCGTGACCGACGTCATGCCTCGACCGAGACCGTGACGAGGCAAGGCGTCCGTGACGCGACGCCGTTCACAACGATGCCCGGTTCCGTGGCGAGTCTCTCGTCTAGGTCTCGGGGACTGCCATCGGTGCCTGGCCACGTCTCGGTCCTGCGGTCCGTCCGGTTGTCGACCTGCGGGTTGTCGAAGGAGGCCGTGTGCCGACCGTCGTACGACCGGACGGGCTTCGCGTCTCGCGAGTCGCACGATCTTCGTTCACCTTCGCCTTCCCTCCGTCGCGTGTCGCCTTTCGCGTTCCGTCGTCCGCCCGCTTTCCCTTTACCCCCCCCAACTCGCCGAGTCTTCGTCGTGCGCCCATCTTCAGAGGTTGGTCGCGCCATCTCGCCGTCGTTGGAAGGCATGGTCTCGATCGTCGGGAACGTGGAATCGTCCGAGTGCGTCACCCCGTCCGACGTGTCGGCGGTCGTCGCGGCATGCTCCGCCTCGACGATGGGGAACCGAAGCACCACGGTCGTGCCGACGCCGGGCGTCGACTCGATCTCGAATCGTCCGTGGGCCTGCTGGACCAGCTCATGAACCAGGGCGAGGCCGAGTCCGGTCCCGCGTTCGCCGGGACGGGTCGTGAAGAACGCATCGGTCGCCTGCGCCTTGACCTCCGGCGGCATGCCGACGCCATTGTCGGCCACCGCAATTCGGAGCATCGGATCGTCACCGTCGTTCTCGAGGGCCGCTTCGAGATGCACCCGGCCCTTGTCGAACTTCGGTGCGTGCCGATCCTCGACCGCTTGGGCCGCGTTGGAGAAGAGGTTCAACACCGCCTGGGTGAGGTGATGGGGCGACATCGGGATCCACGGCAGCGTCGACGGGATCGACTGCGTCAGGCGGCACCGTCGATGGAGCGTCTTGGAGAGCAGCGGACGGGTGGTGCGCCACCACGTGGCGACGTCGGTCGATCGCGCGGTTGTCGGGGCCGAGGTCTCGTCGCTGCGAGAGAGCATGTGCAGGCTGTCCGAGAGCGACTGGAGGTAGTCGACGCAGGCGACGATGCCCTTCCGAGCCTGGTTGGCGTGGAGGGCCGCTGGTCCACACTCGCACGGTTGTCCGGCGACGTCGTTGTGGGTGCGGATCGCCAGCAGCACGCTGTTCATGTCGTGGCCGAGCGCCGACCCCAGCGCGCCGATCGAGGCAAGACGATCCTGCATCCGCACGCGGGTCTCCAGCTTCAGTTGCTCCTTGAGATCCATCACGAAGAGGATGACCGACACCGGCGTGCCGACGACGTCGTGCATCGTCGAGCAGGATTGCTGGACCCAGACCGTCCGACAGTCCGCATCGAGATGCCGGCAGCGGAGGCTGGAGACGGTGCCGCCGCCCTCGAGATGCAGGTCGATCAGGCCTCGGACGTCGCCGAGATCCTCCGGGTGGATGAGCGACTCGATGGTTTCCCCGGTTGGTGCGGCGTGGCGACCGACCATCTTCCGGTAGGCGTGGTTCCAGCGCTGGACCCGGCCGCTCGGGGCGATCGACACGATGCCGGTCGCGGCGTTCTCGAAGAAGATCGTCGCCGCGACCTCGCGGTCGATGATCGCAGCCTCGAGGCGGTGCACCGACGACAGGTCCTCGATCGAGACCATGAGCCCCGCCGGTTCGGACTCGCCCGCGCGTCGCCACGGCACCGCCGACCATCGTCCGAATCGCGCCACGCCGCCCGGGGTGATGAAGGCGTCGCCGTCGCTCGTCACCGATTCTCCGGCGAGGACCCGCGCATGCGCGTCGCGGATATGCGTGGACAGTTCAGGGTGGGCCTCGGCGTGCAGGCGTCCCACCAGCGGACTGGAACTCCCCGCCCAGTCCTTCTCCCACAACCGGCTGACCGCGAGATAGCGACTGTCCCGGTCGAAGAGGGCCATCGGGTTGGGACTGCGACCGACGAGTTCCCTCAGGGTGCGCTCGGTCGGCTCGGTCGGGTCGATTCGGTTCGAGGATTTGGCGGGGTCCCGACTCTCGCCGGAGGCCTCGGACTGGGCGTCGGGGGTGTCGCTTGAAGACTTCGAATCCTCTGTAGAACAATGTCGGACGTACACCATCGGTGTTGCCTCGGATTAGGCTGGTTCAACAGGTTGTGCGTCGAACCAACTCTCGGATGTAGTATCGTGGATTCGAGTCAAACAACATTGCCTTGGTTTCCTTGAAATCCTTGATTTCCCTGATTGCCTTGCGAACCTCTTGACGTGGGTGCAGGACTCGACGGCATTCGGCGATGACATTGGAGGACATTCCGATAGGAGTGTCGTTCTCATGGAGACGCCGTCCGGGGCGAGACGAGTCAGCGTCGCGAAGGACCGGACCCGTTCGCGTCGGGGTAGGCCCTCAGCAGGTCGAGGCTGGTGACGATGCCGACGGCCCCGCCGCCGGCGTCGATCACGATGGCGCGGTGTACGCCCTGCTCGGCCATGCGATGGGCGAGCGACGCGGCATCCGATCCCGCATCGCAGGTCAGGGCCTCGGGGGTCATCAGTTCGGCGACGGTGACGTCGGGTGGCCCGAAGGCATCCTCCATCGCTTCGAGTTCACCGTCGTCGCCCCCGCCAAACGGTTCGTCGTCGAGCATCGACGAGCGCAACGGCGAGGGCGCCTCCTCGAGCAGACGCTCGAGCGGCGTGTCCGAACCCGCCTCGACGATCGAGTCCGCGGTGCGGCGAAAGAGATCGGTGATCGAGACGACCCCGACGACCCGGCCATCGGCCGCGATCACCGGCAATCCCGAGACGTCGTGTTCCCGAAGAAGTCCGACCAACTCGCGCATCGAGGCGTCGGTGCCGACGCAGACCGGTTCCGGCGTCATGATCTCGCGGACGCTGCGGGCGTGCCGGAGGGCGATCGGTGACATGGAAAGGCTCCTGGCGTTCTTCTGGCGTTCTTCCTTCGGGGCCCGTCGCGTCACGGGTCTCGGAGGGCCTGATGCGATCTCGAGTCGCCCCTCGGGCGCCGCGATCCGCGAGGAAGTATCGAGCCGATGTCGATCGCTCGGACGGGGGATCGCACCCCAATCGGACCGCTTCGATGTGCTCCTGACGCCATCGGTCGTTCCAGCATCGTGGCGGATCCGGCCGGGGCTCGGCCGTCACTGACGACATCATGTCAGTGGGCCATTCGGTGGACACATTCGGTGCACAGCGGAACTTCGGGGTGCCGTGCTCGCGACGCGCTGCGACCTCCTCCGTGCAATGCGAAGGTCGCGATGGACGGCGTCGTGCCGCCCGGGCGACGAACCCGGTCGGCTCGACGACCCGGCCGGGACGATCGAAAGGGCGTTGCAACGTCCTGATCTGCAAGGAGGAACGACATGACTTCGGTGATCGGCATCGGATGGGAACGACCGATCGGGGGCGGCGACTGGAAGGGGATCGGGGGTGATCGATGGCATTGGCGCCTCGGCCTGATCGCGGGTCTCGCCGCGTGCGGCGTCGCGGCGGCGGGTCTCGAGGAACTCGAGCTCGACGAGGCGATGACGGTCTCGACGACCTTCGGAGGATCCGCCTCCAAGGGCAAGCTTGTGCGGCTGGTGTACCCGCAAGGCGAGGGGTTCGAGAAGGTCCTGGTGGTCGTCTACGCCGACGCGGCGGGCGGCGAGGTGTGGGACTTCAAGGGCGAGCCGATGCCGGCGAACGACATCTTCGCGGTCCGCTCGACCGATGGCGGCGCGACCTGGTCGAAGCCGGTGAACCTCTCCGGAACCGCGGGGGAGTTCTCGGCCGAATGCGACCACGACGGTCTCGAGGAGACGCCGCCGCGGCCCTACTGGGGACACTCGCAGAAGCCGAACATCTTCTCCCTCGGGAAGAACGTGCTGGTCTCGTGGGTCGACCACTACGTCCCGACCGGCGTGCAGCGCACGGTTCGTTATCCCGACGTCGGCCTCGTCGAGGTGCCCTACGCGGCGACCTACGTGGCGCGGTCGACCGACGGCGGGATGACCTGGTCGGCGGCGGAGCGCCTGACCGACGGATATCGCGACGCCAAGCAGGACGTCAACCGCGGCAGCAGTGCCGGGTGGATGATCACCTGGCAGGAGGATCCGCAGGGTCTGCAGCCTGGCGAGGCGGAAGGCCCCGGCGAGGGCGGCAGCGGCGCGAAGGTCAGCAAGGGCACCGACATCTGGGGGACCTCGCTGCCGACGGCGGCGTTCCTCGCCGGCGAGTCGTTCCCGGAGCCGCGGCGCCTGACCGACAACTTCACGCAGATGGGCAGCGGCTCGAACGAAGGCTACGAGTACGGCCAGCACGGTGCGAGCCGGGCGAACCTCGGCCTCATGGGCGGCATGGCGATCCTCGCCTACGAGGAGACCAAGGGCCTCGAAGGCCTCGACATCGGGAAGTACGTGCGCTACCACGTCTTCAGCGCGTTCGACGACTCGATGCCCGACGCGACCGGCGGCGCCGGCTGGATCATCAGCCGGCCCGACGAGAACGCCCGGCGGGTGCGGTTCGTGCAGCAGGGGACGCCGGGCCCGCAGAGCGGCATCCGCTTCCTGATCTTTTTCAAGCAGGGCCTCTACGACCAGGGCGGTCCGTCGGACATCGTGGTCCGGCGCGGCATCGGCGGGTTCCTGCCGGAGCATCTCGATCCGCCGGTGGCGGAGAACCCGACCACCCGCGAGGCGGCATTCGGCAACAGCTACGGCCTGAACGTCTCCAGCAGCGCGGGCCTCGGCGCGATCAGCGGGGAGGACGACCTCGAGGACGCCCTCGCCCATCGGGCGATCATGATCGGCGACTTCATCGCCATGGGCTATTCGTGGACGCCCGACTGGGCGGTCGCGCGGTTCACCGATCTCGAGCACTACGACTTCTTCGTCAGGCGCTCCTTCGACGGCGGGGCGACGTGGGACGAGCCCCGCAACATGACCGCGTTTCCCGACTCGACCGTCAACGCGAAGGAGCCGCGCATCGTGAAGACGGCGCCGTCGCCGGATCCCGACGAGCCGCACGACCCGTCGGTGTTCTTCGTGGCCTGGGGCACCGAGCTCAACCAGTACGAGCACCAGGCGGAGGCCCCGCTGCCGCTCGACCTCTTCATCACCCGCACCGCGGACCTCGGCGAGACCTACAGCCCGCCGGTGGCGTTCGCCGCGGCCCCGGAAGTCGCGGAGTTCGAATCGCAGATCCGAAGCACCGCCGACGGATCGGAGTTCTACATGGTCTGGCAGAGCACCGTCGACGGCTTCACCACCACCGACTTTCGAGCCGGGGTGGCGGTCGATCCCACGCAGAATCCCGACATCAACGGGGACGGCGTGGTGGATGGCGCCGATCTCGCCGAGCTGATCGGCGCGTGGGGCGTCTGCCCGAAGAAGGGCGTGCCCTGTCGCGCGGATCTCGACGGCAGCGGCGTGGTCGACGGTACGGATCTCTCGATCCTGATCGGCGCGTGGACATCGCCCTGACCCGCGACCGTCGCCCGGTGCGGAGACGCATCTTCTCTCCGGACGCCCGCGGCCCCGCGCCGCGGGCGTCTTCGTTTCGAAGGAAGGACGATCGCGTCAGGAACGGTCCGACCGCTCGACGGTCCGCTGCCGGGCCTCGCGAAGGCTCGCCTTCTCCTCCGAGACGGCGGCGGCCCAGAACGGCAGGCCGATGAAGGCGAGCAGGGCGAACGCGCCGAGCGAGGCGAGCCCGATCAGACGCCAGTCCGAATCGCCGAACGACGCCGCCGCGACGACGACGGCCAGGCAGGCGACGCCAAGAAGAAGGACGATCCCGACCCGCAAGGCGACGCGTTCCTCGTCGGCGACGATCCGATGTTCGTCGGTGCCCGGGGGTACGGTGCGCTCCACCCGGAGCAGCAGGCCGTACATCGCGAAGACGATCGCCGCCACCGCGGCTGGAGCCCAGGCCAGCGGCCACGAGCCCAGCAGCGCCGCCGCGGTGAAGAAGACCGCCAGCATCAAGGCCAAGCCGAGAGCACGAGCGCTGGTCAGGCGGGGCGGACTCGTCGCGACCGGTCCGGTGGTGCGGGACGTGGGGTCGGTCGCAGATGGGTTCGGGTCCGAGACGGGTGATCCGTAGGACGTGTTCGGGGTGTTCGGGGTGGGCATGGGTCGGGTCCTTGATCGAGACGCGGCGAACCAATCGCGGTGGCATACCGCGGACAGGAGAGCGTCCGGTCCGCAAGGCGTCCGGTCATGCGAACACGACCCCGGTCGGGTGCGAGGCTGCCGATCGGGGAGGGGCTGGCGTGTCGTGTCATCGAACTGCGTTCGACGGTCGTGGCAAACGTTCGAGTCGGACATGTCGGACATGTCGGACGGGTCGGACTGGCGCCGCGTTGCACGACGGGCTGGCGCCTGGTGCGGACATTCGTCGACGCGTCGCTTCGCGACCGCGGCCTGCTGCGCAGTCTCGGGGAGGGCTTCGCTGTTCGCGACGGGAGCAGCGATCGGGATTCGTCGCCGACTCTGCGCCCCGGAGTCGTATGGGCGTCGGGTTCGGGGTGGCCTTCTCTCGGGTTGTCCGATGCGACTGGCGATCGTGCACGGATCGAACTTCTTCCGCGACCTCGGGCACGTCGAACGTTCGACGCAGCTCGAACCGGTCGCGATCCCTCTGCTGCAAGGAGCCCCGCATGCGATTTCCCGAACTCCACTTCACCGAAGCGTTCGACCGACTCCGCGACGAGATGGAACGCCTCGCCACCCGCTTCGGCGGCAATGGCGGAACCTCCGAGGGATTGTCGTGGATGCCGCTTGCGGATCTCGAGGAGCACGACGACGACTTCACCATCCGCTGCGAGATGCCGGGCGTCGATCCGGAGAACATCGAGGTCTCCGTGGACGACCGCACGCTTTCGATCGTCGGCCGTCGCAGCGAACGTCGTGAGGAGTCGGACACGGTGTCGCACACCTCGGAGTGTCGATACGGGTCCTATCGCCGGTCGTTCACGCTGCCGAACGAGATCGACGCTTCGAAGGTGAGCGCCGAGACCGCCAACGGCCTGCTGGTGATCACGGTTCCCAAGGGGCCGGAATCCGCGGGCCGTCGAATTCCGGTCAAGGCCGTCAAGCAGTTGTCCCCGTCCGCCTCGGAGCCGACGCGACGATCGAGCTCGCGCCGGCCGGCACTGACCGCCCGTTGACCCCGGACGCCCCTCGGTCGGCGCTCCGGCGCCGGCCGAGTGGGCGACATGGACCCGATGTGAAGGAACGCGACATGAAGATCGGCACCCTGAGGCAGCTTCTGGTGTTGCAACTCGACTCGCTGCTCGCATCGGAGCGACACGCCCGCGACACCTTTCCGAACCTCGCCAAGGCCGCGTCGGCGCCGGATCTCTCCGAGTCCATGCAGGAGCAGGCCGCCACCGCACGCGAGCATGTGATTCGTCTCGATCACGTCCTCGAGCGACTGGCGCCGCCGGCTCGTCCAGGAGCCCCGGCACTGAGCTCCGCCACCGAGAGTCCGACCTCGCAGGCCCTGCTTCGTCAGTGTGCCGATCTGGCCGAGAACACCGAGGTCGATCCGCACGTCCGCGATGCGGCGCTCGCGGCGCTGGCGTCCCATGTGCTGCACCACGAACTGGCCGGATACGCCTCCGCGCGATCCTGGGCGAAGTTGATCGGAGACGACGAGACCGCGCGGACGCTGGGCCGCTCGCTCGACGATGAGCACGCCGCCGCGCGGCGCCTCGCCGAAGTCGCTGCGGAGGTCGATCGACTCGCCGCGATCGATCTGTTGAAGGCGTGAACGACGTGCCCGGCGCAACCACCTCGGAGGAGAGGGTCGAAGTCCGATCGGGGCCCTTCGTGATCGACGCGGTCTGGCGCGAACCTGCGGGACCGCTACGGGCGGCGGTGGTCTTCGCCCACGACCCCACCTGTCAGGACGATGCTCCGCTGGCGGCGACCCTGGCCGAACGGTCCTTCGCCTCGCTGGTTCCGGACCTGCTGAAGCCCGCCGAGGCGCACGGGCCGGATCCGTGCCGCAACGCGGAGTTGATTTCGCAACGGCTGCGAATGACCACTCGCTGGGTCGAGCGGAGATGCTCGGCGCCGGTGGTCGTGCTCGGCCGGAAACGCTCGGCGGATGCGGCCCTGATCGCCGCCGGCATCGCACCGGAGATCCGGGCGGTCGTCGCGATCACGCCGATGTTCGACCTTCCGATGCGGTTTCTCGAACGGGTGACGGTGCCCGTGCTGCTCATCGAGACCCTCGACGCTGCATCGCCGGCATCGCGTGTCCATGCGATCGGCCAGGTGGGCCGGGTCGATCGATTGTTGTTGCCCTCGTTGTCGACGGAGCGCCTCGCCGACTCCGTCTCGGGATGGCGGCTTCCCGGCTGACCGCCCCGGGGCCGGCGGTGGATACACGACGTCGAGATCGCGATCAGACCTCGGTGATCAGTCGGTCGAGATGCGCGACGAGCGCGGGGTCCCCGACGCGCTCGGGAAGCGTGAGCAGAGTCATGAGGCGCTCCGGCATGCCATGGATGCGTTCCAGCCGACGCCGTAGTTCGTGCTTGGCTGGTCCGGGACCGGCGATCACGAAGTGGTCGAGGTGCTCGAGGTGCTCGATCACCTCGTCGTAGTACCGCTTCAGCCACTCCTCGCGATTGCGATGTCGACGGCTCTCGGGATCGCCTCCGAGGTGGGCGGGAGGGAAGGTGCCGCGGCCGCCCGTGGCCCGGGGGTCGTTGCCCTCCACGCCTTCGATCGAACACGGAGGCAGCAGCGATCCGTCGTGACGAACCAGCAGGCGCGCACCATGTCGATCGAGCCAGACCAGACCGACGCGGCCGAACCCGGCGGCGTGCTCGGCGTCGCGACCCTCGCGGATCGCACGCAGCAGGCCGAGATCCTCGCGGCCCCGGGCAGCGTGTCCGCCGGGAAGGCGATCCCAGCGTCGCGGGACGACTTCTCTCGCCTGTTCGTGGCCATCCGTGGAGACGCCGTCCCCGGTGAAGATCCTCCGCGGCCGTCGTCGCGCGTCGCGATCGCGGGCCTGGTCGTTCGAACCGGAGCCGAGTGGATGGTGGTCGTCACGTGTCATGTCGCGATGGTTGCGACCGCGACGACTGGACGCCACGGAACGATGCCCCGTTCGAGCCGACGGCCGCTGCGTCCCGGGGCGTGTCGTTGTTCGGCGCGGATGGGACGAACGCCGCGGACTCGATCTGATCGCCACGGTCCTGTTCGTCGTGTTCCCGGTTCCGGGCGCGCGAGTCGGAAGATCGGCGAGTCCCGTTGCGAGTCCGATCGTCGAGCGCGGTCTCATGTCGGGCGAGGGCGCGGGGCGGAGTCCCCGAGAACTTCACCCCGATCTCGAGGGTGGCGCTCCGCGCACTCCGCCAAGTCGAACGGGGAAGTTTCCCCTGCGCGGAGGCGGGGCGATCGGCGACCCTCTTCACACCCCGGGACAACGGCCGGGGCAGGTCGGCGCTCGCCAACTCGAAGGCGAATCGGATCGGAATGCCGATGACGTGACGTGCCAGGCGCCCCGCGGAGCCGGGAGCGGTGGGGTTTCCGTGGGCGTTCGCACGGTGCGGACGACGGTGCCCTGGTCCAGTGGTACGACGGTTCGGGATGAACCACCGACCAGGCAACGGTGTGCGCCGCCGGACGGCGGCAGGAAGGAGTGTTCGACATGGTGACCAAGATGGCGTCTCATGGCGTGACGAGCGGCACGATTCGGGTGCTGTGCGTCGAGGACCACGATCTGCTCGCGGAGGGACTGCGTTCGCGGCTCTCGCTCGAGCGGAACATCGACGTGGTCGGATGTCTCACCGACGGCTCGAATCTGCTCGACGAGGTGGACCGGCTGACGCCGGACATCGTCCTGATGGACCTCGAGATGCCGGGGCCGGACCCCTTCGAGGTGGTCTCGGAGCTGCGTCG
>Ga0075477_10001440_pt1 | contig 11222 bp, 12 predicted proteins | sample DEB08_DNA_FD_76338 | JGI IMG/M metagenome (GOLD analysis project Ga0075477, IMG submission 76338) | Aqueous microbial communities from the Delaware River and Bay under freshwater to marine salinity gradient to study organic matter... | ecosystem: Environmental > Aquatic > Marine > Coastal ...
GGTGTCTTGGGAATTCTCGGGATACTGGGTACTCAGCGGGTTCTGGAAATTCTGCGGGTTCCGGAAACTCTTGCTTTCACGACACGTTGGAATTCTGGAACGTTGGAACTCTGGAACTTTCAGGTACTCAGCGCGTATCTCTCTCAAGCCAATACTCACATGTACCCAAAACTGAACCTGCTTTGCAAGTGTGTCCGGTACGAGCACTTGAAGCTCCCGAATCACACGGGCACAAAAGTAAGAATTTTATGATTCCCGCGTGACTTGTTTCTCGCCTAACGTCTCTTTTTTTAACATCGTTTCAGCGTGTGCCAACATCTCTGGAGTATCTACATCTTGCCAGTAGGCATCACCGATATCCAGTACCCGCATGAGCCTCTCCTCCGATAGCGCCTGAACCCCCTCGGAAAGGGATGCATCTCCCTTCTCTCTATATACAGTGTCAATCTTATCGATCAGTGATGGTGTACAAACAAATACACCGGTATCAATGGCATTATACTCCGATAGTTGTTTGCCAATGGCAAGAATGTACTCCCCGTCGGTCTGCACTTTGGTAGCATCATCCAGATCAAACACAGAGTCGATCCGGTAGTCAACCAAAAGCGTGGCTCCCATTTCGGGAGGAGTATGGGCTGCCGCTTTTTTCATCATCTCATCTGACAGAATATGATCTGCCATGGTGAGGACAAACGTGCCTTCAATCTCCGGCCGTGCAGCCAGCAGCGAAAGTCCATTGCTAAGCTGATACTTATCATTGTATACAAACGTCACCGGCAGTGCATGGGGTCCGGATCCCAGAATTTCCGATCGCATTTCATGAAAACCATATCCAAGCACCATCACGATCCGATGACAACCAGCCAGTTCCAGCGATCGTATGGTTCGATGGATCAGTGGGACTCCTGCGACAGGGATGAGGGGTTTACATCGGGTTTGATCGGAAACACCGGCAAGTCTCGTTCCCATGCCGGCTGCAAGAATTACCCCGGTTCGGCTACACGCCGTTTGGCTACCTGCCACTTGGCTACCTGCAGCTTGGGTGCCGGCTTCTTGGGTGCCGGCTTCATGTTTATTGGACATCACGTTTTGATTGGTTCACATCAAAGAGATAGCACCTTGAAAGGCGTCTATTCGCCTTCAGCAAAGATGCAGTACAAATACAGCACTCACACCGCACCTTACGCTTTTTCTGTCTGGTTTACTGATACACCGTATAATTTTCCGACAAATGGGTCACTGGTTCTTCTCCGCCCATCACCCGAAGCGTATTCTTGAGGCGGAAATGCTGGATAAAAATGTCATGTTCCTGAACGTGTCCTTCACATACGTGCGGACTCTTAAAGTAGAAGCTAAGCCACTCTTGAACACCCCCCTTTCCTGTTCGGCCGGCAAGATCCAGGAACAGAGCCAGGTCGAGAACAATCGGAGCGGCCAAAATCGAATCGCGGCACAGGAAGTCGACCTTAATTTGCATCGGGTAGTGCATCCATCCGAAAATATCGATGTTATCCCAACCCTCTTTTTCATCTCCCCGGGGTGGATAATAATTAATCCGCACTTTGTGGTACAAATCTTCATACAGCTCGCGGTACACATCCGGCTGAAGGATTGTATCCAGTACACCCGATTTCGTTACCTCCTTCGATCGAAAACTATCCGGATCATCGAGCACCTCTCCGTCACGGTTCCCCAAAATATTGGTCGAAAACCAGCCACGGATGCCAAGCATGCGGGATTTCAGTCCAGGCGCAAGGATCGTCTTCATGAGAGTCTGCCCCGTTTTGAAATCCTTTCCGGCGATCGGAACTCCTCTCTCCTCTGCAAGCTGTGTCAATGCTGGAGAGTCTGCCGACAAATTCGGCGCACCGTTGGCATACGGAACTCCCTCCATGATTGCCGCGTAGGCATAGATCTGAGACGGAGCAATCGCAGGATCGTTGTTTCGAAGCCCCTCTTCAAACGCCTCCGGCGACATGTGGCACGCCGACGGAGACAGATACACCTCCGTAGAACCACACCAAACCATCACAGCCCGGTCTGCTCCCTTCTCCCTCATCATCTCTCGGATATCTTCACGCACCTGCTCTGCAAGGTCCATTTTGCTCCGTCCGGTTTTCACATTCGGGCCGTCCAGCTTTTTCACGTACTCCTGCTGAAACACAGCCGAGCGGGGTCGGATCTCCCGCATAAAATCTGCCACCGGATTCAGATCTCCCGGTTTCAGAACATCCGCTCTCACCGCTGCATCATATCCATTGTCGGGAATTGGATCCCATCCCCCAAATTCCAGATCCTCTAGCGCGGCAAGAGGCAAAAAATCTTTAATCAATGGCTGGCGTTTCTCCGAACGTGCTCCCAGACGGATCGTCTGCATCTGACTTAAAGAACCAATCGGCTTGGAAAGCCCCTTACGCACTGATTCAACTCCAGCGATAAATGTGGTTGCGACCGCCCCCATTCCCGGGGTTAAGACCAATAATTTTCCATTTGCAGACATAAACTTCGCTCCTTTTGAGTACTCTTTTTTGGAAATTTTTCTTTTACTCATTCAACATATTCGCCCGGCATCACCCGCTATCCCCCGTACCATAACAGATCAAGAAGATACACAGACAGGCAAACATTTGGTAACACAAAGTTTACAGTTTGATAACAAAAGCCATCTACCCACGCATTCCCATATCAACCCAGAAACCTGCCCATCAACCCAGAAACCTACCCCGCCAGCCACGCCCCCAGCGCATCCCGCAACCGCTCCCCGTTGCGCCCATCCACACCCCCCATATGTCGCTCCAAATAGCTCTCCGCCTCTGCCCGTCCCACCGAACCATCCTCCAGCGCCATCGCCAGCTGCTCCATCAGCTCATCCATCGACCGCGCTAACAACCCTCCATGATCTTCTGGATCGTACTTCCAGATAAACCGCGCCGACTCCACCCTTCGCTCCTTCACCCCCAAAATCGTCTGCTGCTTCCACATAAACTCCTCGTCCGCATCCTTCACCGGATACACATGCAACGTTGGCTTGCCCGTCGCATAAAACAGATTCGCAATACTGCTAAAGTTGGTAATCAGCAGATCCGACACCTGCATATCTAAAAAATTATCGGGGTGATGGTCCTTGAATTTCAAGATCACATGACCATGCGCCCTCTCCAGCGCCCGCAACGTCTCCAGGTACGCCGCATCAAACCGAAACGAATCATGAAGCCGAAGAATCACATTTACTCCCCGCCGCTCCAACTCCCCCAACAACCGCGAAAAACACACCTCATCACCCCCCCAATGCGAAAACACCTCGCCATAATGCCACGTAGGCGCAATCAGCACTGTCTTCCGCCCCGTCACATCAAATGGATAGTACTGCTGCAGCACCTCCCGCGACACCGGCACCCGCAGATCATCATGACTTACCGCCCCAAACTGAACCGCATTCTCCGGATGCACCCCGCTCACCTTCGTCCGATGCGCCACATCCACCGGCCCAAAACAGTTCCACCACAAATTCGGATTTGGCTCCCGAACCGAGCCCCAGGTCGTATTCAAATTCCGATGCAACCAGCGAAACTCATGCACATCATTCGGCCCCTTCCAGCCGTAGCCGTGCCACAAAATCAGCCCCTTCTCACTCAGCCGCCGCATTGGCAAATGATTATCCATCACCGTTACATCCGGCACAAACCCGCGAATCCCCCGAATAAGATGCACCCTTCGCTTCTCCACCAGCTCCAAATCCAGATTCCAGTGCCGTACAATTGCCTCTTGCCGAAACCGATCGGCCCCCTTCACAATGACCCTCACATCATCCCCCCTCACCTGGCTTGCATACCTAGCAAAGCTCAGCAGATCCGCTCCAAACGTCGTTGCGTAGATCAAAATATTCATGAAACCCGTCTTCCTTCTTTCAATGGTTCGCTTCTTTTTTTTCGGGTTGATGGAAAACCAATCCCGCCCGAATCAGGCACCCAGCCAGAATCGGAATGGTACGTTATTTTTCGGATAGTTGTGAGCTGGACCGGCGATTCCATGTTGCATATCAATAGCAGTGCGGTTATTTTCTGCTTTCGTATCCGAAGATATTTCGTATCCAATGATATTTCGTATCCGAAGATATCCTTTCGACAAAAAGACCTCTAACCAATTTTCCTATGAATATAGAGCAAAGAAACAGCATCATCACCATTGTCCTTGGTATTGTCATCCTCGTTCTGGCCTGGTGGCTGTACCGGTCGCTTGTAGATCCCTATCAAGCCGTCATCGAAGAGCAGGCAATGGTGGAGCGGGAGAGGCATCAACTCGAAGTGGTTCGTGACGCACTCATCCAGTACCGCAATGCAAAGGGTGATTTTCCGGCTACGGAAGGCGGTTTGGACAGTCTGGTATCCTATCTAAAAACAGACACACTTATGATTAAACGTGGAGCAGAAATGTTCCCGTTTCCGGCGCCGGCCACCTACAATCCCGACTCTCTGATCTACTCTCCAAGACCCCCGCACGTCCGATTCGAGTACACGCTAAATGATACACTCCGGCCCAAGCTGTACTTGCTTGAAAACCCGGAATCAGGCGACCGGATTGGAGATCTTGAGCGAACCACATTGCTGAATGCGCCCAACTGGAACTAAGTATGGGCGACGGTGCATGTTTGGGGATCTGTTTTACCGATCATGAACTCCTCTTTGCCGTTCATCAGCCTGGAAATCCACGAGAGATCCTCCATACCGGGTGTCATGAATTTTCATTTCGGATCCGTGATATACTCACAGCTGGGGATAGCGGTCTGTTCGATCTGGTAGCGACCTCGATTCGGCGCATCAAGGAGCGATTCCCCACATCCGAAGCGAGAATTCTTACACCAGCACCCGAAGAGTGCTGGACCATCCTTCCCCGATCCGTCTACGAACATGCCTCCGAACGAGAGTCTCACATCCGGATGCTCATGGAGGGTGTGCCCAGGGAAGACCTGTCCGTTACCTGGGAGACCGTTAGCAACAACGACTTCAAACTGCTTTCCATACGGCGAAACTCCAGCTTTGCACCCTTCGAAAAGCTTCTAAAAGATTTTACTCATACGGAATATTTCAGCGAGTATGAGGTCGGAACCCTCTGGCAGCAGATGACCGGTATTAGCGGATCTTTCATGCACATCCACTGCCAGAAAAACTACCTTTCGGTGAGCTCCCATATTCTGGGCAAACTACGGGGTGTTGCGGTGATCCCCAGCCAAACAATGGAAGACCTGCCCTACCTCTGGAAGTTGCATGCGAGCCGCCTTCCATGGATGGATGGAATTCACGAAAAGATCTATCTGTACGGACCGGAGGCACTGGCGGTATCTGCCATGCTGCACACACAGTGGGAGGATGCCGGCGACACCATCCTAATGAATTCATTTGATGCGATGACACTGACGTCCCCGGAAAAAACCGTTGGTTTTAAATTAGAGAGCGCATTTCCAGCTATTCTTCTGAGTGCGGCACAATAGAAAAGCGGATACAAAACCCCAAACGCCTCAAGCACCCAAACGCCTTAAATACCCCAAACTCTCCACGATTCCCATGCGCATCATCACAGGATCCCTTAAAGGTCGTCCCATTCCCATCCCGGATACCGGACTCGTACGCCCCACATCCGACCGCACCAAGGAGGGTATCTTTTCGGTCATCTCCGCGCGTCGCTACTTCGACCGCCTTCAAGTACTGGATCTGTTCGCAGGAAGTGGCAACCTGGGGTTTGAAGCGATCTCTCGCGGGGCAGCCTTTGTCACTTTCGTCGATCAGCAGACCGAGCACGCCGCTCAGACCCGACGCACCGCGACCGACCTGGGGGTTGCCGCCCAAACCGCCATCATCACCCAGGACGTCCATACCTTCCTGGAAACACCGCCACCCATGGCCTACGATCTCATCTTTTGCGACCCCCCATACGATCTCCCCTGGTTGGCCGAGATGCCCGATAACCTTTTGGAAAAAAATTGGCTACATTCCGACGGATGGCTCATCCTCGAGCACGACCGGCGCATCCGTTTCGAGGACCATCCGGCCTGCCGGTTTTCCAAAGCGTACGGCCGAACGGTAGTTAGTATTTTCACGCAAGACGAAACCGCCTTTTGAGCAGGGTTGCATCCGCATCACCCCGAACATAAACCCCGAAATTCTCATCCCATGAACTCCATTGCCCTGTTTCCCGGCTCGTTTGATCCGCCCACCCTGGGTCATTTGAATATGATCGGGCGGGCGTGTAGCCAATTCGACCGCGTCCTTGTTGGAATCGGCGTGAACCATCGCAAAACAGGCTTGTTTACGGTGGAGGAGCGCAAGGAACTGCTCACTGATCTGCTGCAGGACCCGTCGTTCGAAGGTCGGGTATCGGTGGAAATTTTTTCCGGGTTGATGGTTGAGTTTGCTCGGCAACAGGGAGTCCGGACGATTGTGCGGGGTTTGCGGCAGGTGTCTGACTTCGAATTTGAATACCGAATGGCGCTCACCAACCGACGCCTGACACCCGATATCGATACGTTATTTTTGATGCCGGACGAACCGCACACATTTGTATCTGCAACTCTGGTTCGGGAGGTTGCCCAATTTGGCGGGGATCTCAGCAGTTTTGTCCCGGAGGCTGTTGCAGATGCGCTCCGCAAGAAGTTTTTTTCGGACAATTCGTAAATTATCGGAAATCAAATTACCTGTAATCAACCGTAATCAAACGTAATCACCCAAAATCATTCATACCATCATGATCTCTCTCCGGGCCCAGTCCGTTGCACCTTCACAAACGTTAAAAATTAGTGCCAAAGCAAAAGAGATGATTGCGGAAGGCAAGTCCGTGATTTCGCTGAGTGCGGGCGAGCCCGACTTTAAAACCCCTGCGCATATCTGCAATGCCGCCATTGAGGCGATTACCAACGGCCATCACGGGTACACGGCCAACACCGGGCTTCCTGAGTTGCGTGAGGCGATTTCGGAAAAGCTGGCCAGAGACAATACGCTGGACTACACCCCCGACCAGATCATTGTGTCGAACGGGGCGAAACAATCGGTTGGATTTGCCATTCTGGCGACCATCAATCCGGGTGATGAGGTGCTGATTCCATCTCCGTACTGGGTTTCCTATCCCGAAATGGTAAAACTGGCCGACGGGGTACCGGTAACAATTCGTACGTCGTTTGAACATGATTACAAGATGACGGCTGAGGAGTTGGAGGCAGCGATTACCAACAAAACGCGGGGTCTTATTTTGTGTTCGCCATCCAACCCGACCGGAGCCTGTTACAACCGTCAGGAGTTGAAGGAGCTGGCTGAGGTGCTTCGTGCGCATCCGGAGATTGTGATCTACTCCGATGAGATCTACGAGTATATAGTGTTTGATGCCGATCATGTGAGTCTTCTGAATGTGGCACCGGACTTGAAAGATCGTACAGTGCTGATTAACGGGTTTTCCAAGGGGTTTGCGATGACAGGCTGGAGGCTTGGGTATGCGGCGGGGCCGTCCAATGTGATCGGTGCAATGTCCAAAATTCAGAGCCAGGAGACTTCAGCGCCGTCCACGATCTCCCAGATGGCTGGGATTGCGGCCTATCGCGGTCCGCTTCGGCCAGTGATGAAGATGAAAGAGGCCTTTAAGGAGCGACGGGATTATCTGTTACAGGAGTTGCGCTCTATGGAGGGAGTGCGGTGTTTCACGCCGGAGGGAGCGTTTTACCTGTTTCCAGATATCCGTGCGTACTTGAACCGAACCACACCAGCAGGTGAAAAGATCGAAACCTCGACGGAGTTGTGCGTGTACCTTCTGGAGCAATGGGGTGTTGCGGCCGTTCCAGGGGATGCATTCGGAGAACCGGATGGAATGCGGCTGAGTTACGCATCCTCGATGGAAGACTTGCAGGAAGCAGCCGACCGGATGCGAAAGGGATTGGCCGCGCTGGTACGATGAGGTTGTGGTGCGATTGTGGTACGATTGCAGTGCAGAAAGTTGTTTGCAGAGAGTACCGAAGGAACCTCTTTCCCGCAATTTTGGTTTTCACGGAACTTTAATGCGTATGTGCATCAACAGAAAAGAATCATAACGGAGTGAAGGACCATGCCAACGTATGAATACAAGCGAGAGGACGGAACCACATTCGAAGTCCTCCAAAGCATGAATGATAAACCCCTCACTACCTGTCCTACCACGGGTCAGCCGGTTCGGCGAATGATCTCCGGAGGGAGCGGGGTCGTGTATAAGGGAGATGGGTTTTACATCACCGATTACAAAAATAAAAATGGCGGTGCGAAGGAAGAATCGAAAACGACATCGAAGTCGACATCGGACTCCGCCAAAACAGAAACTGCAAAAGGGGCTTCCGAATCCTAATTCCAGGTTCTGAATTCCCGAAGAAGTTTGGCGGAATCTATACCACCGCAACCGGACGAACATAGAATAATAGTCCACCGGACATTTATGAGTAAGCAGCGAACTGAGACCTATCAAAAGGCCTCCGACCAGTTTGTACGATTGTGGGGAGAGATGGCATCCGCCTGGGGCATCAACAAGACGATGGCGCAAATCCATGCTCTTCTCTACGCGGAGCGTGATCCGCTCAACACCGATATGATCATGAAGGCCCTTGGGGTAAGCCGCGGAAACGTGAACATGAATCTACGCAGCCTCATGCAGTGGCAACTCATCGAGAAGGTGTCCATCGAAGGCAATCGAAAAGATTTCTACACGGCAGAGAAGGATGTCTGGAACATCGTCGCCGTCCTCATCGAAGAGCGGCAACAGCGAGAGATCGCTCCAATCCACAAGAGCCTGGAGGAGTGCCTCGAAATGTTCGAACGCGAAGGTGGCATCGGAGATGACGAACAGAAGAATGAAGAGCAGAAACTCGAGGAGCAGGAGTTTAAGGAGCGCATCGAAAACTTTCTGGAATTTCTGATCATGTTCGACCGCTTCACCAAGGCGATGATTCCCTACATCAACCGGAAGAATCTTGGCTTCCTCAAGAAACTGGTAAAAATTGCCGAGGCGCATCAAAACTTGAAAGAAGCCGTTTCCGGGGTCGTAGGAGGCGGAAAGTCGGATGGAGGCGGGTCCAACTTCGGGGAAGGAGGTGGGTCCAACTCCGGGGAAGGAAGTGGGTCCAATTCTGGAGAAGTGTCAAACTCCGGGGGGGATCAATCCGCATGATCCAGAACCACATGAATCAGAACCGGGTAGAAAAAGGGCGGGACGGAGAGGAACTCGCAGCCGCGTACCTCGAATCGAAAGGGTACCTCATATCCGATCGAAACTACCGCTTTGGGCGCAATGCCGAAGTCGATATTGTTGCGTTTGATGAAATTCAGGTTATATTTGTCGAGGTAAAAAAACGCACCAGCATCCGCTTCGGGCAACCGGAAGAATCCGTAACGCCGCAGAAAATCGCCAAAATTAAGCGCGCCGCTGAGGCCTGGATCTACGAGCGAAGAATGGACACGGCACTTATTCGGTTTGATGTAATTACCATTTTGCAAAAAGGAAACGAAGCGCCTGACATCCGGCATATCGAGGATGCGTTTCGATGAGTTTTGAATGCAGCGTCGTGCCAAGAAATGCTCCACAACACAGCTTGACCCGCAACCCAGATTGACCGAAATATCTTCATGAGCCAGCGACCCATCACCACTGCCGACAAAGTTCGGGCGATTTTTGCCATTTCCGCTTTTTTTGTGATGCTGATGCTGATGATTCCGGTAAGCATCGTCCTGATTATTATCTCTTTTGGTCGGCTGGCCAGTTTTATCGTAGACACCCTGGCAGCAGGAATGGCCCGCATCTGCCTTCGGATTTTGCAGATCGATTTTCGGGTCATCCGGCATGTGAACCCAATCCCTTCCCCGGCGGTGTACATCTCCAATCACAGTTCCACCCTTGACATTCTAACACTTCTTTCGCTCGGGCTGCCAGGAGTGCGTTTTGTAGCCAAATGGGAGTTTCAGTACAACCCGTTCATTTTGGTGATGGGACGTCTCACCGGTCAGGTATTTATTCGGCGGGAGGATCGGGAAAAAGCGATCTCCACCATTCAAAAGTCCTACGACCGGGTAAAACGTCGGCGGCTGTCATTGTACGTCGCGCCGGAGGGAACACGCAAACATGAAGGTGTGATCGGGCCTTTCAAGAAGGGAGCCTTTCGCATGGCGATGGATCTGGGATATCCTGTTGTGCCGATCTTTTTTGAGGGAACAAGGGAGCTCAGTAGCGGGGCGTCTCTCTTTGCGAGGCCGGGCACCATCGAAGCACACATTCATCCGGCCATCGATACTTCGGGTTGGACGCTAGAAACACTGCCGGAACAGATCGACGAAATTCGCAACCAGTATCTCGTGTGGGCAGGAATCAACCAGATGGATGAGGACTAGGAGCGAGCGGGCGGGAGTGAGTGAGTGAGTGAGTGAGTGACTAGAATCAAGTAACTAGGAGCAAGCAGCCAGCGCATCTTCTCCTTGATTTGTTCGGCAGATTTCAACAAGTTTTGGTTGTGTGTTGCGAAGTGTAATCCCATCAACCCGAACCTAACCTGTCGAAGCCATGTCGAAACCGGTGATTATTGCGCTGGATCAGGGGACCACGAGTTCCAGAGCCATTCTTTTTGATAAACAGGGGAGAATTGTATCGTCCGCTCAGAAGGAGTTTACGCAGTTTTTCCCCAAGCCAGGGTTTGTAGAGCATGACCCAATGGAGATCTGGAGTTCGCAGATTAGCGTTACGGCGGAGGCACTGTCGAAAGTGAATCTTACGGCAGATCAGGTGAAGGCGATTGGGATTACGAATCAGCGGGAGACGACGGTGGTGTGGAATCGCCATACTGGCAAGCCCGTGTACAATGCGATAGTGTGGCAGGACCGGCGAACAGCGAACCATTGTTTACAACTAAAAAAAGAGGGCCACAGCGATACGTTTCGCGAAAAGACCGGGCTATTGCTGGATGCGTACTTTTCCGGGACGAAAATCGCGTGGATATTGAATCATGTGGAGGGGGCACGAGCGCAGGCCGAGCGGGGGGATCTGCTATTTGGAACGGTGGACAGCTGGTTGTTGTGGAAGCTCACCGATGGCGCGGTGCATGCCACGGATGTAACGAACGCGAGCCGGACACTTTTGTTCAATATTCACACGATGGAGTGGGATGATGCGCTCCTTGGGTTGCTCCAGATTCCGGCGGCGATGTTACCGGAGGTGAGGCCGAGCAGCCATCT
>Ga0075477_10001444_pt1 | contig 11198 bp, 3 predicted proteins | sample DEB08_DNA_FD_76338 | JGI IMG/M metagenome (GOLD analysis project Ga0075477, IMG submission 76338) | Aqueous microbial communities from the Delaware River and Bay under freshwater to marine salinity gradient to study organic matter... | ecosystem: Environmental > Aquatic > Marine > Coastal ...
GTGAAAGTTTGATTAGAACGCCACCTGCAAACGGACAAGCCTTTATCTCAGGAGAATAAAAAATGTCTAATAAATATATTGATGTACTTTGCAAATGCCCAGTTCATGGGTCAGTAAATAGAGAAACGTGTTGCCCAACTTACGGTGCTGTCGATTCGGAAATGGATAAACAAATTAAGTCAGCAGGTCTTGGCATTTTGATCGGATCAGTAGCTCTTATTGCTCTTCCTTTGGTCTTAATGGGTAGTTCAAATAACTCAGGTTCAAGAATGTTTGATTGGTTTAAAGCAAGAGAGCAACGCAGGTCAGAGGCTGATAAAAGGTCTATGCAAACTCTAATGCAAGGAAGAGATAGAATGTCTAGTTCTTCTAAGCAACAAAGAGATGAGCGTATGCGTAGAATGTTTGCGGCAATGTAATGAGCTTATACGAAACCAACCGAGCGAAGGGAGGGAGTAATGGACCCAAAGTTTAATATCACTTCTAGAGATGCATCTCACCTTCTACAAGGTTTGGTGGCTGTAAATCGTGCTCAGATAAAAAGAGCAAAGGCAAAGGGTATGAAAGAACCCTTTCCGATTATTAAAGCCATACAAGAAGGAAGATTGCGATATAAAAGGCAAGACAAAGGTGAGCATTGGCAAACTTGGGATGAGATGATGAAAAATGCAAACTCCCCAAAATTTGCAGGAACAATTGAATATGGTGCAGATTGTGAAGATTTATCTTCCGCTGTAGCAGCTGAGTTGTTAGAAGCAGGGATACCAGCGAGGACGTATGTTTATAAGTCTAGACCTAAATTGTTTCACGTAGTCGTTCTTACAAAAAAATGGGGTTTTCTTGATCCATCAAGAGATGCAGGTATGAAAGGAAACGGATAATTTCTTTTAAGATTATTTTTGAGCTATTATATATTCGTAAATATTGGTTATTAGTAAGGATTTTGTTATGAATAAAGCATTGTGGGCAATTATTGCAGCTGCCGCTCTTGGAGCGACAAAAAAGGCAACATCTAAAGGCAAGATTGGCTCTTTTAATGATGAGCTCTCAGATAAAGACATATTTGAACTTGTTGGTCGTTTGAATGGTATCAGATCATTTGAAGACTTTATGGCAATGAGCGAAGATGAGAGAGAGATTCTTAAAATTCAAGCAGGTCATATTATTTTAGAAGCATCAAGCAATCCACAAAGTCCTTTACGTCAAAAAGATGTGATTACGGTACAAGACATTAAGTCTGCAACAAGAGATAAAAGATTTAGAAAGAATATTCAAGATGTTGCGATAAGAAAGGCAAATAGACAGATTGAACTACTTCAACAGCAACGCTCATTTAAGCAATTTAGAAAAACAAGTCCTGCTCGACAAAAAATCCAGAGACAAAGAGTAAAACCACAGCTTATGGCAGATGCTGTTCTTGCTCCTCTTGATGGCAATGCAAGGGGTCTGATTGACTCTTTGTATCTCAATAGAGATTACACGTTAAATCCAGAGGCATTTGTTTCTTTTATTCGCTTAATGTGTTCATCTTGGTATTCTTCATACAATCTGTTTCCAGTTATAAATTCAGAAGATTCTGGAATAATGCTTTTAGAGATAGCATCACAAGATTCATTTGAATACAATCCTTTGACAGATGAATATGGACCAATAACATCGAGTTGGGCGAAGAACTGTTTGGATAAAATGGTTTTATTTAAAGAAACAGCTGAAAAAATATCTATATCACCAAGTTTTCCTATTAACGAACAAGCATATCGATTTGCGTACTTAAACTTTTATGATTTTTATGTAGACGCAAGTTTGTTTGAGCGTGTTGTTGAAAGATGGAAATCTTCAAACGGAGAACTGAATTCCATCATCATGAAAGAATTGCATCTTCTTGTATTTGGAGTAATGTACAAGATTTCTAAAGATTATTTATCTTCAGAATTGTTTTCTTTCTTATTCTTTTCTGATTTATCTGGTCAAACAATACTTCCTTTTGGTAATTGTTCTTTTGAATCGTATAAAGAAATATTAGAAAACAGATTAAGCGGAAATGTTTCACCATCATACAAATATAGCAAAACCGATGGTCGAGACGATTATATATCCGAAGTTTATATGGATGGTTTTGGGGCTTTGTTTGATCGATTGGTTCATAAGTCTTGGACATTTACACTTAGTAAAGCTCTTTCAAATGAGACATTTTTAGAGAACATCACAGAAGGTGGTGACATTCCTTTATATTTTGTAGCGAGTAAGAGTGGAGATTCTTTAGAACTGAAATATAAAGGTACTAATCATATCTTGAGTTTCTCTAATGAGTTTAGATATAAGATAGATGGTAATTATCCAGGAGACGAATTTACTAATATCGTATTCTGGTATAAATCAGAAGATTTCAGAAAATCATTAACTCAACAAACTGGAATGACAGTGCTTGAAGTTTTTGAGAATAAATCTAGTTTGTATGCAGTTTTTGGAGATGCTCCTAAATATGGAGAAGAAGATCCAATGGTTGTTATTTTGGACAATTTCTTTGAGATAGAAAAGAAACTGCTACGTCTTGGTAATTGGGCTTCAGAATGCTGCCTTCAAATGACAAAAGTCATAAATAGTGGTCAAATTGGGTTGGCTTTATACCTATTAAGCCCAATTATTGATTTTAGCATGATCGATTTAAGTGTTGAGAAGTACAACCTTCCTGTCTCCTTGTATCCAAGCAATGTGAAGAAACAAATAGCAAAAAGACTAAAAGATGGTCAAGGTGGAGTACCACTAAAACAAGTTAAAAACAGGTATTTATCACCTCAAAAGGCATATTACAAAGGCACTGAAAAGATGAAACCGATTAAGAGGGTAATTGGTTTTATCGTATCTAGAATTAAAGAAATTGGTCATATGGGAAATACTTTGTCAGATGAAATGAATCTTCCTATGAATATTCTTTTATGGAAATACATGATGATTCCAGATTCAAACATGGATTTTGCTAATCCCATGCGTTTGCCACAAGAAAAATTGGTCAAAAGGATTCGACACAGATACGAAGCAGGTTTGAACAATCTTATCAATGGTGAATTTATCTCATACTACATATTTGAAAAAGATGATGATAAAGCCAGAGCAAAGATGTTAAAAGCCCAAAAATCGAAGGCAGCTTCTTTTGCAAAGAAAATCTTTGAACAGGCACGAAGGCTTAATGTTATATCTTTTGATCCTAATGGTCTACCAATTTGGACTGATCAGAGTATGAAAGATCAATATGAAGCTGCCAAAGTAGCAGAATACAAGTATACGTCTGATAATGAGACATATGAACGATTGCTTTCAGAAGGAAAAACCGTTTTATCCCAAGACGATTTTCAAAGAATAGAGAATTATAAAAAGTTTTACACAGATGGATTTGTTAAAACTTTAGATAAGATGGTAAAAGAGTTATCTAGAAAGTATTCAGCTGACACTAATGTTATATCTTCAGCTCCATTTAATACAATTGTAGGACTATTTTTTGGTGGTGATCCATCTCATTTAACAGGCGAGCAATTTGATGCTTACTATAAAAGGGTTGAAGACCAGACAAAAGCGATACCTACTCAAAGTTTAACGTATTCTGGCATTGATATGGTTCCAACTGTTCGTGGCTTAAATAACACAGAAGCTAGAACTTTGGAAGAAAATGTAACGAGACAAAGAGAGGCGGCTGCAACTAGGATTGCAGAAGGTGCTGCAGCAGAGGGTAGTTTAGAAAGCCTTATGCTTAAATTTATTGACGACAGTTTATCAAAAGAGTCTATTTTTGGAGTTCCTTACATTGGGTTTCAAGATATGTATGAATTGACAGGTATTGACTTTTCAAAATACCTTTCAAATAAAAATGCTGAAGAAGTAAATTTATATTCAAGAGATGGGCAGGTCGAAAATCTAAATGGTTTCTTCCCAAAATCTCAAGTTAAATTCGTTAACATTCCTGAAGGTCAATGGTCTAGAAGATTTGAAGTTGGATATCCAGTAGAGAACTACATTAAGGTAATTAACAATGCTCAATCCACATTGATCGGTGCTTTACTTCAAGAACTATTCTCCAGGTTCTCTTCCAAGACATCTAACTATGGTGATATTGGAAATATTGAAAATGGAACCTTAATGTTCTATACAAAAGTGAAAAAGATTGGAAATCAGCTTGCCGTTTTGGGAGATGACCCTCTTGGCTTTAGAGAAATGTATAGAAACCTCGCTACCCACTCTACAAGTCTTGAAATGAACAAACAGATTGGTATTCAAGTTCTTTTCGATCCAAATGTTGTTAAGAATAGAGAGTTGGCAAAGAATTCAACATATACAGAAGAAGATATCGGAAAAGCAAGACGACTTATTAAAATACCAACGATCCAACAATTGGTAAGCGAATGCTTTTCAATGGAAAAAGATGGTACATTTGAGTGTGTTAATTCTCCACAATCACTTCAAAAGGCAATCTTGGATATACTTGGCGTATTCACTATTCTTGATGAAAGAATTCCTGGATCTAGAAGTGAGATTACAAAACAACAAAAAGAAGAATTTTACAAGCAATATGATTTGTACCTAGCCAAGATTCTGGACAATCTTGATAGATTAACTTTGATGGTTAAAATATATGACATCATTGTTCAAAATTATGGTTTGAATTATCTTCCTGCAGCAGAATACAGTGAAATGTCAGTAGACGACTTGCAACGTCTTATTTCTCGATATCAAAAATATGGACCATATAGAACATTCTATGGTGTAGAAGAAGATTTTCCACAGTCATTTATGGACTTGGTTGAACGTCAAATCAAAGCATATGATCAGTTTAAAACAGGTGCTTCTCAAGAGTCATCATTTACCAGCCAATATGATTCATTTGATGAAAGATTTCAAGATGCCTTTAAAAAGTCATTTATAGAAAAGCAAAGTGAAAAAATTGGTGCGTTAATTGGAATCCTTCCTGTTGGAGAGGGTTATCGAGTTTATCTGCCTTATACCATTGATCACATTCGAAATGTGGCAAGAGCTGGAAATAAAAACAACAAGTATAAGAAAATCGTTGATCTTAACGACAGTATGCCACATTCTTTTTCAAGTTCTGTATATTGCATCGCTGATGAAGGTCAGAGATCTGAATATATTGTTCCTTGGGAAAAAGGAAAGATTATGCATTTGGTTGTTGTATCTCCAGATGGTAACTTACATTCTCTGATGACGTTTGACCTTAAAGATAACGGTACACCTTCAAGAATTCAGCAATGGAGAGCAGCTGTAAATCCCCCTACAAGTAGTGGAGATTCACAGCCAAGAATAATGGATGATTTGAGATTAAAGTCATTGACTGGTTATGGACGAAAGACTTCGGATAAAGAAATCATAAGAGATTATTATCAGAATAATTTTGGATTAGATCCGCTTGAGGTATTGGAGATAGATTCTAAAATAGTACGAGAGTTTGGTAAATTGATGTACAGTTGGCTTCAAGATCCCAAAACTTTCTTGGGTGCTAAGTTGCCGAATACTAAAGTTTCAGGAGCATCTTACTCTTGGAGCGATAAGGCTAAGGCTGATAATTGGTCAGAGAACAGCCGATTGCTTGGAAACATTCTGGACAGAGGAAAGGGTGAGAAAGAGGCTATATTTTCAGCGTTGGATATTGGCGTTCTTGATAGCTTTAAAGAAACACAAAGTGGCTTCTACTCAGATATCAATATAAACAAAACATTTGGTGATATTGATGTGGTTAGAAACTATTATGGTGATCGCCTTTCTAAGAATTCAGACTTGATAAATGAAGCTAGAGAAGCCAGAATAGACAAATTAAAAAGACAAAGAAAACTATAAACTTTTTCTGGTGTGCTATTATATAATTGACGTAATTTCACACATGAAAGGTTTATGGTATGAATGTAAATAAAGGTTTGTTGGCTATTCTGGCTACAGCTGCTTTGGCTGCTGCTAAAAACAAGAAAGATGGTTCAAGCGGAAGAACCTCTGAACTCGCTATGGGTAGATCTGGTGATGTTTTTACATATTATGGATTCAACTTAGAGAAAATTGGTGGTGATTTTCTTATATCTCCTGTTTTAGCGTCAATGGGTACAACCTTGGGCTTCGATCAACAAACAATTGAAGCCATTAGGCTGTATGAAGAAGATTTAAAAATTGGTCAAGCCGACCCTAACTTCACACAAGAATATGATGACTTCCAAAATACTTTGCTTGAAGTTTTAAGTAAAAGATTCTTTGTCGCTGAAATGTCATACTATTTAGAGCATGATGTCCCCATTGTTTCAGAATTCATCAGATTGAACCTAAAAGGATCTGAGCCATTTCTTAAGGGGAGTGAAATCGTAAAAGGGAAAAGAGGTAAATCTCAAACAACTCGTAGAATGATAAAAGGTGGAGGGCTTTTAGATGAGCAAATCGATGATTACCTTCCTGTTTATCAAAGACTACCAAGGCAGGTTGAATCTCAAGCTGGACAACAAGAATTGTTTAAATCAATATTAACCGCTCCATATAATCAAAGAACCACTTATGACCGTTCAGGTTATCTTGATGATTTAATGGGTCAAATGGGAAATCTTATCAATGTTAAGATTACTCAACTCATTATGGAGCCTAAAGAACAGGTTGCTCATCTTGGTGATGCTAATTTTGAAAACCCAACTGATTTCTTTTCTACAAAGTCATTATTCTTTAGAAGACTTAAAAACTACCTAGTAGAAGCGAAGAAAACGGCTAAAAAACAATTCTCTTATCTTTCCATGATCAATGCAGATGGTACAGGAAATTTTTATAGAGCCACAGCTGAGACATATAAGATAAAAACGTACAGAAAAAACTTTCAAACATTTGTTATTGCTACAAGTGATTTTCAAAATAGACAATTGGACTACGTTCAGATACCAGATCTAATTCTTTCAGGTATTGCTGCTAACAAATCTCAATGGGGTGTTCTTGAAAAGATTAGGTACGGAAATGACTATGTTAGAAATCCCCATGCATTTTCTTTATACGTTCGCTCTATTCTTGGATTGAGTCAAACTTTAACTATGGGTGGAGCCAAAAGTTCAGCTTTGGAATCGATAGATGTTTATGCTTTAGACCCAAGAGTAGGTGACTTCACACAAGGAATCAGTGCCATTGAGTTAAATACTGATCCTTTTAGATTTGATCCAGTTACAGGTCAAGTTTCTTTGGGCATTATGCAATGGGCTGAAAATTCTGTACAAAAGATGATCTTCCTTAAAACAGAATTGTTTGACAAGAAAAATGAAATCACCGCAAAACAAAATCAAGATAACGTACATTTCTATGCTTCTCAAGTGCAAGAGACGATTTCATCATTTGTGGATATTTCTTTGTACAATAAGATTATACTTTCTTGGAAAAGGGCTGGAAATAAAGTTACCTCAGAAGTATTGGATGATCTTCACTTACTTGTTATTGGATTTCTGTATCGAATCAACAGAAATTTCTATGAGGCAGGTGAAACACCACTTACGATATCGGCAATTTGTGATGTATACTGTAATCCTTTGTTGCCTTTTGGAACTGCAACGGTAGATTCATATAAACAAGCTTTAAAAATGTGCATTTCAGGTATTGGTGTTCCAGTATATGAAACTTCTGATTGCAATGAAGAAGGATATACTACAGATGGTCTTGGTTTCTTGGTAGACAAGGTTTGTTACGATGTTTCTATATCGAATACAATGCTTTACTTGGTTTCAGAGGAAACTATTGCTGATGCTAGAGCTTTGACACCTTATTTTACATATCGGTTTTTTGAGCAAGGCTCTTGCCTATTGTCTTACAAAGGATTGGCAGGTCAGCAAACTGTATTGATGCATAAATCGTTCATTCTAACTCCAAAAGAAGGCATTATTCCTGTGCAGCGTGGTGCTGCCATAGCTGTTGCTCCACAAAATATAACAGCTGATTTAACTAACTACAATTTGTATTTCTCTCTTGTAAATGCATACAACATAACAAAAACACAGTGGACTTCTGAAAAAGTTTTTGGCTACCATATGGATGTAGGGGCTAAACCATACTTTAAAAAAGAAGATTTCTCGTTGCTTGGTACTAGACTTAGAATACTTGGGTATTGGTTTTCAAGAACATGTATTCATTTATATAGAACTTTGAAGTCATCTCAAAGATCGTTGTCTTGGTATCTAATGTCAACCATTTTAAGCCCAGATGCAATTGATATTGGTGTTGAAAAATATGTTAATGAAGGTTTGATCGATCCACAAATTTTTCCACAAATCGCAGGAAGAATGCTGGAAGATAAATCTTGGGAAGAATTAAGTCAAAACAGATACTTTGACTCTGTTACAACTTTTAAGAAGATTCAAGCAACACTGAGAATGATCTTGAAGAGATTATCTTCTTATACCCAAATGCAAGTTCGAAACTTTACAAAGTTCAATTTCCATCCAATCGATGGAAATCCTGCTCAACAAGCGTGGGGTGAATTTATAAGTAAATTTATGATTGTATCTGGCGGTATTCTTTCAGAAGAAAAAGTATCTTCTTTGGGTATAGATATTGGCGATGGTTATTTCTTGTCATTGAATAAAAGTAAAATATCAGACAAAGAAAGCACAAAAACTGATTTCATTAATGTTTCTACCAAAATATTTAAAAGGAGAGGATTGGTTGTTAATTTTCTTCTAGGTGCAACTGTTGAACAAAAATTGGATGTTTGTATTAATCAAGCAAATGAGATTATTAAATTAGGAGCAAAAGCAAATAAAATACTTGTAGATATTATCTTTAATATTGAAAAGTCTTCTTCATTTGTTTCGATTTTGCATAAAGACTCTATTGCTCTTTTGCCTAAAGTTATTTTGGGTGAAGATGGAGAGCCTCTTGCTGGATATCAACCAGTATTCTTCGGTAGAAGTTTCAGAAAGCCATATATTTCATTTTCTGGACTAGATAAAAACAGTCAACCAAAGTTTGATGGTTTGGTTGCGGTTTGGGAAGATGGTAGAATTGTTCAGCAAGTTAAGGTTGCTGGTCAACAGGCTCCAAACAAACAATGTGAAATGCGTTTTAGAGTTAAAACACCTGAAGGAACATTGCTTGCAGGTCAACTGTTTGGTATGTATGGTGAAAATGAAAAGAATTTTGCTGCTCACTTTGCAGATGCAAAAGATGACTTTAGGAATTTGTCTTTGGTAAATGCCTTGTTTACAGATGTAGCAAAAAGAATGGGGTACGTTGATAATGGGGATCATAATGACCCTAAAAACATCAATGCTCTTACTCTAGAGCAACTTCTAAGAGCGATTGGATTTTATGGAGACCCATCCGTAGATTTAGAGCAAATCATTGCTAGCGTTTCTGAATCTAAAGAAGTTGTTGAAGATCAGGTCATATCATTCTTCAAGTTAAATAAGGTTCCATTTGTAAAGGGAAGTTCCTTACAGGCTTATAAATCGTTTTTAAGGGAAGCAAATGGAAAGCCTGTTCATGAAGCGGAACAAGCATTGAAAAACCTTGCTGTGACGATTGGAATACCACTATTCCCCTATATTGCGATTAGTGATGACAGAGATATACATGAAAATAATTATATCTATGGTCAGTACAATTTAACAAAGCAACAAAAAACTGTATTCAACAACTATAACAATGAATATGTTCCTATTGTTGCTAATCAGAATAATGAATTTTCACAAGACTCTTTTTCAAGAGGTATGAGACAAGAAAAAACGGCTTATGCTCAATTGCAAAAGGTTCAAACAGATTATCATACTTTTAAAGAAGGAATAAACATTCTTTCATGTCAAGTTTATTATCATACTTTAGCAGAATTAATGAGGCAAATGGGTCAAACACAACTCGACTCTTTTGGAGCTGTTGGAGATAATAATATGCCACTGTATCTTAAAGTAAGAGAACAGAAAGGTGGGGCTTTAGGAATATTGAGTGATGATCCAATGGGATTTGCGACAATGTATCAAGTTTTAGCAGAGCATGGTCAGATACTTGAAGCAGGTGATCGAACGATTGTTAAAAAAGTAGCGAATCCATCAAAAGTTCTTGCAAACTCTCTTGCTTCAGGAGATATGGATTTAGATGCAGAGCAATTAAGCATGATTTCTGCTTTACTATCTAATTCAAACTTTAAGAACATTGCTCAGTATCCTATTTGGGACGATAAGGATGAAGTTGTTGATTGGAATGGTATCGATTCAAAAATAGATAGAGTCATTATTGAAATTGCTGGTCCATTGTCAAATCATCAATCTAAAATATCCCAAGCAAACAAGTGGAGTAAGTCTGCAAACGAGATTGATAAGGGAAAAGCAAAGGCTTATTGGGATAAGTATGAGCGATTGGCAAGGCATGTTCTAGAAAACAAAGATTCGTTACAATCTTTACTTGATCTTAAAGATTTGATGTCGAGCAAACTGCCTGAAGTTGATCTAGAAGTCTTTGACTGGAAAGGCTTGGTGGCATATCCGAATGCTTTGGTCAAATTTAGAAACTACATTCTTGAAGACATCAAAGGATTCATGACATTCCCTGGAGAAGTTTCAGATCAAGTTTTTTCTCAGCAAGCTGCATCTTATCAGCAAGCATTGGCACGAAAATCCATGACACACGAACAAGCGTTCCGAAGGATATTGGAACAGCAAGCATCCAAAAATAACGGCATGGGAATACGTAATCAGGCTTACAAAAGTAGATTGAGTAAAATCTATGACAGTTATCTAGATGCATTCAAATATTCAGTTGTTAGAATGGAGTCTGACAGGCTGGGACCATTGGCTTTTATTACTCCTAGTGGTTATCGAGTATATACTCCCTTGACATATGAAAATTTGAAATGGGTATCTAGAAGTTCTGTTCCAAGAGACCATCGAACATCTTGGTCAGGATTAGGTGTTGATACTTCTATTGCACATTATACTGGAAAACTTCCTGCCAATATTGTTCCAGAACCAGCTCCAGGAAGAACACAAATATGCATTGGATGGGGAGGTCAAAGCGGTTATAGAACGCAACTAGCAAATGGGACAATGATTCACTTTGTTGCAATTGATCCAGCTGGCAAGTTTACAATGTTGATGACATTTAAGGTAGATAGGGCGAATGGATCTTGGCATTTATCTCAAGCTGTAGACAGATTAGATAAATTTTGGTTGGTCCAAAATTATGCAAATTTGAATTCA
>Ga0075477_10001446_pt1 | contig 11193 bp, 10 predicted proteins | sample DEB08_DNA_FD_76338 | JGI IMG/M metagenome (GOLD analysis project Ga0075477, IMG submission 76338) | Aqueous microbial communities from the Delaware River and Bay under freshwater to marine salinity gradient to study organic matter... | ecosystem: Environmental > Aquatic > Marine > Coastal ...
GCAGGGAGGCACAGCAGCAGATCTCCGCAGTGCACTCCAGAACAAGTATCCAGCGGCTGCGTCTCTCCTGGCTCGCAGTGCGGTCGCGGTGGGAGAGCGGTACTGCCGCGATCAGGATCAGGTGGCCGTGGGTGATGACGTGGCCATGCTGCCGCCGGTGAGTGGTGGCTGAGTCGCGAGGGACATGATGGCAGAGCGAGCCACGCCGAACAGCAAGACCGTCGATGCTCCGCCGCGCTCATGTGGCGATGCAGGCATTCCGCCACGTCTGACTGCGGCCCCAATCGATGTCGAGCAGCTGCGGTGTCAGGTGGGCTCGGAACTGGCCGGAGCGGTTGTGGTGTTTGTGGGTACCACCCGCAGCAAGACCGGTGATCAAATCACCGAGAGGCTGGAGTATGAGGCGCATGGCCCGATGGCAACAGCCAGCCTCACCCTGCTGCAGGAGGAGGCCGTGCGGCGGTTTTCGCTGCAAGGCTGTGGCATCGTGCATCGGCTTGGCGTGGTGGAAGTGGGGCAGGCGAGTGTCGCTATTGCCGTTTCCAGCCCACATCGCCGAGATGCCTTCGCAGCGACGGCTTGGCTGATGGACCGAATCAAGTCTTCCGTGCCGATCTGGAAGCGGGAGCACGCCGTAGATGGCTCGCGCCGGTGGGTTCATGGTGAGGAGAGGCCAGGGCCATGAATGCGTCGCAGTCATCACCTCAACAGGAGGGCGGCGTTGCCGCAGAAAAGCTGATCGATGCCTTTGGACGTGTGCACACGGATCTTCGCGTCAGCGTGACGGATCGGTGCAACATCCGTTGTCGCTACTGCATGCCGCTCGATGTAACCTTCAAGCCCAGAGAAGAACTGCTCAGCTTTGAAGAGATCGAGCGTGTCGTGGCCGTGGCGGCCGAGCTCGGTGTTCGCAGCATCCGGCTCACGGGTGGTGAGCCGCTCGTGCGCCGTGACTTGCATCGCTTGATCGAACGGCTGCTCGCGGTGGCCGGCATCGACGAGGTGGCGTTGACGAGCAATGGCCTGCTGCTGAAGCAACAAGCCGCGGACTTGGCGGCTGCGGGGCTCTCCCGGATCAACGTCAGTCTCGATAGCCTGCGAGAGGAAACGTTTCGAGAACTCGCCAGAAGCGATGGGCTGTCGCAGGTGCTCGCTGGGCTTGCCGAAGCCAAGCGGGTGGGACTGAACCAGATCAGGCTCAATGCCGTGTCAATCCGTGGACTCACCGAGCAGGACATTGTCCCACTGGCACGCTTCGCTCGTGAGCAGGGATTCCACTTGAGGTTTATCGAGTTTATGCCGCTCGACGCTGACCAGCGTTGGTCTCAGCCGCAGGTGCTTTCGGGAAGTGACGTGCGGGCGGTGCTCGAGGAGGCGGTTGGTCCGCTTCAGCCTGTGGCTGGGAATGATCCTGGTCAGCCTGCGGTCGACTACCGCTACGCCGACATGCCGGCCGATACAGCAGGCAGCCTGGTGGGCTTTATCGATCCTGTCACGCAGCCGTTTTGCCAGCGGTGTGATCGGCTGCGGCTCACTGCGGACGGTCAGTTTCGTAACTGTCTGTTCTCCACAGAGGAGTGGGATGCGCGGCAGCTGCTGCGAGACGGCTGTGAGGATCGTGCGCTTGCTGAGCTGATGCAGGCTTGCGTGAAGGCCAAACGGGAAGCCCACGGGATCGGCACGCCGAGTTTCACACGACCGGGGCGAGCGATGTATGAGATTGGAGGCTGAGGTGTCGAAGGAGTCCCTTCCTCCGCGACGCTACTGCGATCAGGCTGCGACCAGTTGGCCCAAGCCGCCTGAGGTGGTGGCCGCCTGGCAGGCCGCCGCCGTCGAGCTTGGGGTTGCGCCGGGGCGAGGCAGCTATCGCGAGGCAGTGGAAGGAGCGACTCTCGTTGAGCGAGCTCGTCGGGCGTGGGCCGAACTGCTTGGCGATGTTGATCCTCAGCGGATTGCCATGCCGGCGACCGCCACGCTCGGGCTAAACATCGCTCTGCATGGTCTGCTGAAATCAGGCGATCATGTGATCACGACGGCAGCTGATCACAACGCGACGCTCCGGCCGCTGGCATGGCTCGCCGAGCGGGGCGTGATCGAGATGACGGTTGTGCCCTGTGATTCGGCGGGGCGGGTGGATCCGCAGGCGATTGCCGAGGGGTGGCGATCGTCGACGCGGCTGGTCGCCTGTTCGCATGGTTCAAACGTGACTGGAGTCGTGCAGCCGGCGGCTGAGATTGCTGAAGTGGCCCACGAACGTGGTGGGCTCGTTGTTCTCGATGCTGCTCAGACCGCAGGGCTCGTGCCAGTCGCTGCAGACCTCATCGCGGACGTGCTTGTGGCGCCGGCCCACAAGTGGCTGCTATCACCACACGGCAATGCCTGTCTGTGGTGTCGTGAAGGCGTGGAGCCCGAGCCGTTGCTGCAGGGAGGCACCGGCTCGCTCAGCGACACCATGGCGATGCCTGAGGCGTTTGCCGCTCGCCACGAGGTGGGCACGGGCGATCTCGCAGCAGCCGCAGGCTGGGGCGCAGCGGCGGCCTGGGCGGCCGCTCAGCGAGTGGAGAATCTCGAGCCGCATGCCGTCAGTCGCCAGCTGGCTTCGGCCTGTCGGGAGCAGCTTGAGCAGATCGATGGGGTGCGGGTGCTCGGCGCAGACGAGGGCCTGCCAATTGTGAGTTTTTTGGTTGAGCATTATGCTCCAGCCGAGGTCGCCGCTGCCTTGGAGATGGCGGCTGGTGTGCAGGTTCGCAGCGGATTTCACTGTGCTGCACAGGTCCATCGCTGGCTGAGCACACCGGAGGGCACGGTGAGGGCGAGTTTTGGCCCATTCAATACCGCGGAAGACTGCCAGGCACTGATCGAGACCGTGGCATCTCTGGTGGCGGTCGCATGAGGCGACGGGGCTGACGCGACGAGAACAACGCGACGACAACACCGAACCAGTAGGACAGAAGCAATGGCAGGGGCATCACGCAAAACCAGTGAACCATGGTATGCCGATGGTCTTCGGTTTCGCTGCACGCAGTGTGGCGACTGCTGCACCGGCGCTGAGGGCTACGTCTGGGTCAATCAGCAAGAGGTGGAAGAACTCGCTGCGGCCCGCGGGATGACGCCTGCCGTCTTTGAGAGACGGTTCGTGAAGCGGGTTGGTATCCGACGCTCGCTCAAGGAACGCAAGGGCGGCGACTGTGTTCTACTCGATGCCGACACGAGAAAGTGCACAGTCTACGACGCGCGGCCCCGCCAGTGCAGGACATGGCCCTTCTGGGATTCCAATCTCCGCAGTCCGGAGGCCTGGGCCGAAGCGGCGGAGGCCTGTCCTGGCTGCAATAAAGGCAACCTCGTGCCGCTCGAGCAGATTGTCGAGCAGGCGGCGAAGATCCGGCTGTAGTGACAACGGTTCCGAGGCTCTCAGACGCGTGCTGCCGGCGGCCGTGAGTCAGCACGCTGCCGGCACGACGGCATTAGAGAATGCCACCGTGAGTCCGGTACGGCTTCATGTGTGATGGCTGATCGAGGAACCAGATCCGTTCCCACTCATCCGTGATCGCACGAAGATCTTCGGACGTGTGGATCAGTTGCTTTGTTCGGCGAACCGGATCGCCCGAATACATCGGAATCAGGCAGCCCGTGCATGTCGACAGCACGCTGGCGACGAGCAAGAGCCAAGTGATGGTGAACCTGGGCGTTGTCCGCATCTGCCGAGCCTCCATACGGGATGGCGTTTCTTCGCCACCTTCTACACACGTGCACGCACCACCCATCTGACGACTGCTGCCTGTTGGCCCGTGTGAGCCAGCATGCGTACCAAACAGCCGTCGGGCGTGCGATCCCGAAGTTTGACTGCGGAAGCGAGTGATGAGTCCGTTCATCCTGTGCATCTCCTGCATCCTGCGTCGATGCCCCCAGCCCGGCTGGGTGAGGGATCATGACGAGCCGTCGTTATCCGGTCCGTCGTGGTCGTCATCCTGTGGAGGCGAACTGGAAACCTCAGCCGCCTGCACCTTCGCTTCCATCTTTTTGCCAGGCTTGAAGACCACCACCCGCTTTGCCATCACCGGCACTTCTTCACCGGTTCGCGGATTGCGGCCAATCCTCGCCTCGCGTTGTTTGATCTGGAAAACGCCGAAGTTTCGCAGTTCGATTCGGCCTTCCCGCACCAGCGTGTCGACAAGTGTGTCGAACGTTTTCTGGACCAGTTCTCTGGCCTGCTGCTGGGGAAGCCCAAGTTCCTCTGCGATGGTTCGAACGATGTCCTTCTTGGTCATAGCTCGGGCCCTCTCAGCGTCTGCTGAAGGCGGCTTGCTGAACCGCGTGCAGGAGATGCAAAAAACGACCGAAGCCTAGTGCTGCCAACGGTTTAGTGTCAAACGAGGGAAGCCCTCATCCGACCCGTTCGCCGGCATCCACAGGGAGGATCGACCGGCACGACCGTCAAACTTGATTCAATCCGTTTTTCTCTTACGACCCACGCACTGCCGAGAGGGGCTGGGGGCTCTGGGAAAACCGGCTACACTCCGAATCTCACCTTTTTTTCGCGTAACAGATGGGCGGTCCAGACGCCGTGAACACCACTCCATCCCCTTCGCCGGCGTCTTCGCTTGCGGTGCAGCTCGGCCGGCTGCAGCTGCCCAATCCGATCATGGTGGCCTCGGGAACGTTTGGCTACGGCCGTGAGATGACCGACTACGTGCCTGTTGGGCAGCTCGGTGGCGTGGTCCCGAAGACGATCACGCCGCAGCCTCGTCGCGGCAATCACCCCTGGCGAACGGTGGAGACCACAGGCGGTCTGCTCAACTCGATCGGCCTCGACAACGACGGTGTTGAGGCCTTTCTCAAGAAACAGCTCCCCTGGCTGGCAGGCTGCGGCGCCCCGGTGGTGGTCAGCATCGCTGGTGGCTGCGTGGAGGAGTTCATCGAACTGGCAGCCCGGCTTGATGGCACGCCCGGGATCGCAGCACTCGAGCTGAACATCTCCTGCCCAAATGTCAGCCATGGTGTTGACCTGGCGAGTGATCCTGAGATGTGTCGCCGCGTGGTATCGGGTGTGCGGGAGGCGACCGAACTGCCGGTGTTGGCCAAGCTCTCGCCTAACGTGACGAGCATCGTGGCGATCGCACGCGCGGCTGCCGAGGGTGGGGCAGATGCGGTGACCTTGGTTAACACCTGTCTGGGGATCGTCGTCGACTGGCGTCGTCGCCGGACCATGCTCGGCAATGGCATGGGGGGACTGAGTGGACCGGCGATCAAGCCGATCGCTCTCCGCTGCGTATATCAGGTGCGGCAGGCGGTTGAGATTCCGATCGTGGGCGTCGGCGGGATTGCCACGCTCGATGATGTGATGGAGTTTCTCGTGACGGGTGCCTCCGCTGTGCAGATTGGCACGGCGAGTTTCACCGACCCCACGGCTGCCGGCCGCCTGCTGGAGCAGCTTCCGACAGCCCTGACAGAAGCGGGTGCCTCAACGGTTGCAGACCTTGTCGGTACGCTGCAGCTTCCGGGTACGTGACGAAGGCCCCCAGTGTCGATGAACCAGTGCCAATCAGCGTGCTGCGGGCAATGCGTCTGACCTCTGCAGAGAGGTCAGAGAGACAGGACCAGACGAATAGACGGGTAGAGAAACCGAGAAGAGGATCATGATCGCACCTGAGTCTGCCAATGCCCCTGACGCTTCAGGCGATCAGGCTGCCTCACCAGAGCCCGCTCGACTGCGAGTGCTCTCCGGAATCCAGCCGACGGGCCGCTTTCACTGGGGGAACTATTTTGGTGCGATTCGGCAGTACATCGACCTGCAGCACGCGGGGGACGCGTATTACTTCATTGCCGACCTGCACGCGCTGACGACGGTGCGGGATCCGAAGGTGCTGCGTTCGTATGTGCATGAAGCTGCACTCGATCTGGTGGCGTTAGGACTCGATCCTGCGCGGGCCACGCTGTTTGTGCAGTCAGACGTTCCGGAGGTCACTGAACTGACCTGGCTGTTGCTCACCGTGACTCCGATGGGGCTGTTGGAACGCTGTCACGCCTACAAGGAGAAAAAGGCCAAAGGGCTGCCTGCCGACGCGGGCTTGTTTACCTACCCAGTGCTGATGGCAGCAGACATCCTCGCCTACGATGCGACCACCGTTCCTGTGGGTGACGATCAGGTGCAGCATGTCGAGGTCTGCCGCGATCTCGCCGGCACCTTCAACCATCTCTACGGCGAGGTCTTCACACTGCCGAAGTCACGGGTGCTGGAAGCGGCAGCGCGTGTGCCGGGAACGGATGGCCAGAAGATGAGCAAGAGCTATGAGAACACGATCCAGGTGTTTGAGGAGCCGGGCAAACTCAAGAAGCAGATCATGCGGATCACGACAGACTCCCGTCCGATGGAGGAGCCGAAGGATCCTGAGACCGACCATCTGTTCGAACTCTACCGACTGATGGCGTCTGCCGATGAGACTGCCGCGATGGCGGAGACCTACCGGCGGGGTGGCTTTGGCTACGGTGAGATCAAGAAGGCTCTGCATGCCGCAGCCGAGCATTTCTTTGCAGACGCTCGCAGCCGCCGAGCAGAACTTGCGGCAGATCCCGCCACCATCGATGGCATTCTGGAGGAGGGGGCGGCTCGTGCTCGTGAGCAGGCCAGGCGTGTGCTTGATCGAGCGAGGGCGGCGTGTGGCCTCGGCCGCTCACTGGGAGGGAAGTGAGATGGGTGTGCTCGGGATTGGCACCGACATCACTGAATGCCTGCGGATCGCACAGATGATCGAGAAGCACGGTGAGCTCTTCGTGGGGCGTGTGTTTACGCCCGCGGAGATCGAGTACTGCCGTAGTCGACGTCAGGCCACGCAGCACTTTGCCGGTCGCTGGGCCGCCAAGGAGGCGGTGCTCAAGGCGATCGGGACAGGCTGGCGGCGTGGCATCAGCTGGCGGGATATCGAGGTTCGCAACACCGCTGCAGGCAGGCCGATCGCTCGGCTCCAAGGGGGCACCCTCGCGGTGGCTGAAAAACTCGGCATCCGCTGTGTGTTGGTGAGTATTTCTCACTGTCGGTCACACGCGACTGCCTACGCCGTGGCGCTCGACGAGATGCCTGGCGGCGATGAGTGAGCCGGGCTGCGTGGCCTGAAGGGGTGGTGTGAAAGGCCGCTAGCTCTCGCTGCTGGCGGCCTTCTTCTTGGCAGCCTTTTTCTTCGCGGCTTTCTTTTTGGAAGCCTTCTTGGCGGTCTTCTTCTTCGCGGCCTTTTTGGCTGCCTTCTTCTTCGCCGACTTCTTCTTGCTGCCACGTCGCGGGCTGGCGGCTGCCCGGGCCGCGAGCAAGGCGAGTGCGTCTTCGAGGGTCACACCGTCGGGGTCGGTGCCCTTTGGGATCGAGGCGTTGGTCTCACCGTCATTGACGTACGGCCCGTACCGGCCGTCGCGGAGCACCACTGGCTTCTCAGTGACGGGGGAGTCGCCGAGCGTCTTCAATGCGGCCGGAGCAGCTCGCTTGCCTCGGAGCTTGGGCTGCTTGAGGAGGTCTACGGCTTGCTCAAGCGTGACATCGAGCGGTGACAGTTCGGCGGGTAGGCTGCGGGAGTCTCCGTCGCAGGTGATGTAGGGGCCGTAGCGGCCGTTGAGGGCCGTGATCTCTTTGCTGCTCTCTGGGTGGTTGCCGAGCGTGCGGGGAAGTTCGAGCAGACGCAAGGCAGTGGCCAGGTCGAGGGTTTCCAGCGACATGCCCTTGAGCAGCGACGACGACTTCGGCTTGGGACCTCCTTCTTCGGGAGCCCCCAGCTGAACGTACGGGCCGAACCGGCCGTTCTTAGCGTAGACCGGCAGGCCTGTCTTGGGGCACTCGCCAAGCGGCTCATCCCCCTTGGCTGCCTGCAGGAGCAGTTCTTCACACTTCGCGGATGTCAGCTCGTCTGGAGGCAGCGTGTCTTCAGGGGGAAGCGACGCACGTCGGCCTTCTGCATCTTCAATGAACGGTCCGTAGCGGCCGACACGAACCACCACGTCGTCAGTCACGGTGATGCTGCTCGCCTTGCGGGGGTCGATATCTTCGATCGACTCCGCGAGCATGTCTTTAAGGCCAGCCCGTCCATTGCCGAAGTAGAACTTCTTCAGGTAGGCCACCTTTTCGCCTTCACCACGGCTGATGGCATCGAGATCATCTTCCATCTGGGCCGTGAAGGCATAGTCGATCAATGCTGGAAGGTTGTGTTCCAGCAGCTGACAGACGGCAAAGCCCACCCAGGTTGGTACGAGTGCGTTGCCCCGCTTGCGGCAGTATTCCCGGCGCTGGATCGTGTCGATCGTGGCGGCGTAGGTACTCGGTCGACCGATTCCCTTTTCTTCGAGGGCACGAGTGAGCGTGGCTTCGGTGTAGCGGGCAGGAGGCTGAGTGGTGTGGCTGGCGGCTTCCAATGACCGGCAGTCGACAACGTCCCCAACGTTCAGCGGAGGAAGGATGGTCTCCTTGTCAGCGAGGTCCGCGGCGGGGTCGTCAGAACCCTCCACGTAGGCTCGCAGGAAACCGGCGAACTCGATGGTCTTTCCGCCGGTGGTGAAGGTGGCCTTGGAACCGTCTTCCATACTGGCTTCGACCGTCAGCGTGGTCTGCTGACCACGAGCATCAGCCATCTGGCAGGCGATGGTTCGCTTCCAGATCAGCTCGTAAAGACGCAGTCCGTCGGCATCTACCCGGCCGCGGAGCGACTCCGGAGTGGGCATGTCGGTGCCTGCGGGACGAATCGCTTCGTGAGCCTCCTGGGCGTTGGCGACCTTGGTGCGGTAGGTCCGCGGGGAGGCTGGCAGGTGGTCGCCGCCGTAGAGATTCTCTACCGTTTTCCTGACCGCAGTTACCGCCTCGGCGGCGAGCGTTGTGGAGTCGGTTCGCATGTAGGTGATGTGCCCGTTCTCGTAGAGCGACTGGGCGACCTGCATCGTGCGACGAGCGGTAAAGCCACACTTGCGGTTGGCTTCCTGCTGGAGCGAACTGGTGGTGAACGGTGGGCTGGGACGCTGTGTGAACGGCTTGTCTTCGCGGCCGGCGACGGCGAAGGACGCCTTTTCGAGCCGGTTTCTCAGGTCGAGGGCAGCGGCCTCGTCGAGAAGCACGGCTCGATCGTTCTTCAGCTGGCCGGTGGTGGAGTCAAAATCACTGCCTTTGGCAAGCGGACGCCCGGCGAGGGTGGACAGCCGTGCGTCAAAGCCTGGGGCTGACTGCTGCTGGGCTGCAAAGACGGCCGAAAGGTCCCACCAGGTGCCTGAGCGAAACGCCATGCGAGCTCGTTCACGGTCCACCAACAGCCTGACAGCGACGCTCTGCACCCGTCCTGCAGAGAGCTTCGGCCCGACCTTCTTCCAGAGAAGTGGCGATACCTCATAGCCGTAGAGCCGGTCGAGAATGCGGCGAGTTTCCTGAGCATCGACCAGCGAGGCGTTGATCTCTCGCGGATTCTGCAGGGCTGCCTCGATCGCGGAGCGGGTGATCTCGTGGAACACCAGCCGGTGCACATCGACACGGGGCTTGAGCACCTCGGTCAGGTGCCAGCTGATCGCTTCGCCTTCGCGGTCTTCGTCCGTCGCGAGGTAGAGGGCCGGTGCCTCGGCGAGCAACGCCTTCAGCTTGGAGACCTGTTTCTTCTTCTCAGGCGAGACGACGTAAAGCGGGGAGAAACCTTCGTCGACGTTGACGCCGATCTTGGACCAGGGCTCACTCCGCAGTTTCTCGGGGATCTCAGCGGCCCCGTGGGGCAGGTCGCGGATGTGCCCAACGCTCGCCTCGACGTTGTAGCTGCCTCCCAGGAACTTCGAGATCGTGCGAGCTTTTGCGGGAGACTCCACGATCACCAGGGGCTTTCCGCCGGCTGCCTGTTTCTTCGCCATGGTTGGTGTCTTCGTTCCGAGGGTGTTTCGAGGTGTTTCGCAGCGGAGCCAGGTTTTACCGGCCCGAGGGCACCATGGGGAGTGTCGTGGAATCCCGGTTTCTGGCTGGTGTCTGGGCTGCCTGAGGTGAATCGGGATTGCAGTTGCCACCATGGGCGCTACAATCTCCGCTTTCGCTCCATAAGGGAAATCTGCCACATGTTCTGGCAGTTTTCCGAGTTCGTTCGGATGTCGTTCGGCCGCTGAGGCTGGAGGTCGACTCGGTCACACTGTGCAGCGGCTCGGTCACGTGCCGCGTTTTGTTCACATTGTGCCGTGTTGAACCCTAGCCCATCGGAGTTGAAGGGCCTCCGCGGACGTCTATGCGACCGCGGAAAGCACTTCCGCTACCCCTGACCGATATCGTCCCCAAGTTTTCCTTGTCAAGCCTCCTCGGCTCCCGTCGGCTTCTCGCCGGCCCGATTCAGGTGACCCCATGGCCGGTTCGTTCGACGTTTTTCGCCGCTATCAAAAGTCGCTGCTGGTCTTCGTGGCCATCATGGCGATGCTCGCTTTTTTCGTGTTGCCCCCGTTTTTGCAGATGGGAAGCAGCACCCTGGCCGGCGATCCGCTGGTCGCCCGCTGGAGCGGTGGCGAGATCCGTGAGAGCGACCTCGACCGCTCAGTGACGATGCGGGGCATCCTCAACCGGTTTCTGATGGAAGCGGCTGTGCAGGCAGGCCGTGACCCCTCTCGCCTCCCGCTGTTTCCCGAGAGTGAGGATGCGGTGGTCCGCACCCGGCTGCTCGTGGAAGAGGCTCGGAACGCCGGAATTGTGGTCAGCGATGCGGCGATCAACGATTTTCTGGCGGAATGGACGAACGATCAGGTGCGGGCTGAGCAGTTCAGCCAGATTCTTGGCGGGCTTCGCCTGAGCATGCTGGGAGCCTCGGAGAGCGATGTCTTTGAGGCCCTGCGGTATGAGCTCACGGCCCGCAACATGCTCCTTCTGTTCCAGACCGGCTTTTCGGGTGACCCGCCTGGCTGGCGCTGGGATGCCTTCCGCAGGCTTGAGCAGAAGGCGATCGTTGAGGTGATTCCGGTCACCGCCGAGTCGCTGGCAGACCGTGTCGATCCACCGGCGGAATCTGTGCTGGAAGCGCTCTACAACGACTTCCGCGAACTGCTGCCGCAGCCAGCCAGCCCCGACCCTGGCTTTCGGGAGCCCCATCGGGTCGCGTTTGAGTATCTCGCCGCTGACCGCACCACCTTTGTGGAGGCTCTCAAGGCTGAGGTGACCGACGAAGAAATCGCGGCCTACTACGAAGAAAACAAGTCAGTCCGCTACCGGGCCCTCCC
>Ga0075477_10001452_pt1 | contig 11168 bp, 9 predicted proteins | sample DEB08_DNA_FD_76338 | JGI IMG/M metagenome (GOLD analysis project Ga0075477, IMG submission 76338) | Aqueous microbial communities from the Delaware River and Bay under freshwater to marine salinity gradient to study organic matter... | ecosystem: Environmental > Aquatic > Marine > Coastal ...
CCGATCGAGCCACTCGCGATGCTTCGGGTGTTGAATCGGCACCAGTACCTCGACACGGCGCTCGAGGTTGCGCGGCATCAGATCAGCGGAGCCGATCAGGTAGAGCGGACCGCCGTCGTCGGCGCCATGGGCGAAACGGTAAATCCGGCTGTGCTCGAGGTAGCGCCCGATGATGCACCGCACGCTGATGTTCTCCGACAGTCCCGGCACACCGGCACGGATACATGAGATCCCGCGCACCACCATCTCGACGGGCACCCCGGCATCGCTCGCCCGATACAGCGCATCGATCATCACCGGATCAGCGATCGAGTTGCACTTCATCCGGATCGAGCCCTCGGCTCCGAACTCCATCTCGCGCTCGACCAGGTCGATGAGTTGCGAACGCAGACCCCGCGGCGCGACCAGCAAGGTGCGGTAGTCGTCGGAGCGGCTGAAGCCGGTGAGGTGATTGAACAGGTGGACAACGTCGGCGCCGATCGCCGGGTCGCTCGTGATGTAGCCGAGATCCTCATACAGCCGCGCCGTGCGACCGTTGTAGTTGCCGGTGCCGATGTGGCAGTAGTGCCGGAGGCGCTCACCGTCATCGCGTACCACGAGCACCACCTTGGAATGGGTCTTCAACCCAACCATGCCGTACACGACATGCACACCCGCTCGTTCGAGCCGGCGAGCCCACTGAATATTCGTGGCCTCATCGAACCGCGCCTTCAACTCCACCAGCACGGCAACCTGCACCCCGCGCTCCGCGGCGCGGATCAGGCTCCGAAGGATCGGGCTGTCGGCTCCCGAGCGATACAGCGTCATCTTGATCGTCTGCACATGCGGGTCGTCAGCCGCCTGGGCGATGAAGGCCTCAACGCTGCTCGAGAAACTCTCATACGGATGGTGGACCAGCAGCGCGCGATCATCCACCACATCGAAGAGACTCCGGTCGGCTTCCTCCGCCGCGAGAATGCGACCGGCGGTGGTCGGCACCCAGGGCCGATCCTTCAGGTCGGGACGATCGAGCCCGTGCAGCTGGAACAGGCACGACAGGTCGAGGAACGTCGAGTGCTCGGTGACGTTGCGCTCGTCGATACCGAGCTCACGCACCAGCAGGCTGAGCATCTCGGGGCTGACACTGCGATGCACCTCAAGTCGGACCGGCCGGTTGAACCGTTGCTTTCGGAGCTCGAGCTCAACCGCCTCGAGCAGGTCGTCCGCCTCGTCCTCCTCAAGGGCGAGATCGGCGTTTCGCGTCACTCGGAACGTGGCCCACTCCTCCACGACCATGCCGACGAAGAGGGTGTCGAGGTGGGCGGCGATCACCTCCTCGGCGGGCACGAACCGGCCGTCACCGAGCGGGACGAACCGGGGGAACATCTTCGGGATCTTGAGTCGCACGAACCGGCGTTCCGCGGTGGACGGATCAGCCACCGTCACCGCGATCGAGAGCGCGAGGTTCGAGATGTAGGGGAAGGGGTGACCGGGATCGACCGCGAGCGGTGTGAGCACGGGGAAGATGCGATCCTCGTAGAACGCGCGGGCCGTCAGACGGTCACCGAGGTCAAGGTCGCTCCACCGCACGATCGACAGGCCCGACTCTCGCAGCGCTGGAAGGAGATCGTCGACGAGCAGCGACTCCTGGCGGCGCACGAACACGGCGACCCGCGTACCGATTTCGGCGAGCTGTTGCGCCGGCGTCAGGCCGTCGGGCGTCTCATCCTCGACTCCGGCCGCAATCTGATCCTTGAGGGCGGCGACGCGCACCTGGAAGAACTCATCGAGGTTTGATGAGGCGATCGCGACGAACTTGATTCGCTCAAGCAGCGGGATGCCAGGCTCGTCCGCGAGGTCGAGCACCCGATCGTTGAAGTCGAGCCAACTGATCTCACGGTTGAGATACCGCGGGGTGACCGCGGGCGTGGTGTCCGGCTGAGCGCCGACCGACGAGTCGTGGAGCGTCATGGAAGTGTGATCCTCGGTCCGCCGACGACGGCGCGGGTCACTCCTCGAATTCGGGATCGGGACGGCCGAGGTCCCACTCGAGAGAGATGAGCTCGCGCTCGGCGTCGCGATTGATCCGCTCGCGGTTGCGGCGGAACTGCGGGTCGGCCTCGGTCAACAGGACCAGCCGCGCCAGGGCGCGCGTCCGGAAGTCCTCCATGAGCTTGGTGTCGCCCCAATCGGCGTTGATCTCCCAATGCGGTGACACCGGGCCGATGTAGGTGATGCGGGCGTGGCCTCGCGGCGGGGCGTCGACAGCGAAATCGGTCATAGATCACGACGCTACCGGCGTCGTTCGGTCCTGTGAACACTCGATAGGTGAACAGTCGGTGCCCACCGAGTGAATTGCCGTCATGAAAACGTAAGAAAAACGTGAGACTTCGCGAATAACCGTGGGAAATCCGTGCCTGAATGTGTCGTTTGTGTTACATTCATGGCGCACCCGGATCCGGTTCGCCGGAGACCACCACTGGAGGACATATGACCACCACCAGAACACTGCTCACCGCCGTTCCGAGCCCCGACCAAGAGTCGGTCACCGCCTGGATGCAGGCGGGGAACTGCCGGCGGTACGAGACCGAGGTCTTCTTCCCGAGCGACGGCGCCGGGGTCGACCGAGCCCGAGCGATCTGCTCGAGGTGCCCGATCGTCGACCAATGCCTCGACTACGCCCTCGAGAACCGCATCGAGCACGGGGTGTGGGGCGGATGCAGCGAACGCGAGCGACGCCGCATCCTGCGCCGACGCAACCTCGCGCCGGCCGTCTAAACGATCAGCTCTTCGAGGAGTCGTCGGCCGCGTCGGCCTCGGCCGCGCCTTCGGCGAGGCCCTTCTTCAGCTCGCTCTGGGCCTTGCCCAGATTTCGCGCCACCTTTGGGAGCTGCGAGCCGCCGAACACGACGAGCACGATCACGAGAACAATGATCCATTCCGCACCACTGGGCATGCGGTCACACTACCCGCAGCCCGTGGCTGACATCGCGCAGCGAGGTCAGGCGCCCATGACGGCTCGCACCGCCTGCGCGCGCTGACGCCGAATACGACGCCGCTCACGCTCGGAGAGACCGCCCCAAATGCCGAACTTCTCGCCGTTTCGGAGCGCGAACTCGAGGCAGTCATCGCGAACGACGCAGCCACGGCACACCTCCTTGGCCTCCCGGGTGGACGCGCCACGCTCCGGGAAGAAGAGGTCGGGGTCGACTCCCAGGCAGTTCGCGTCGTCCTGCCAGTTCTCAGTCGGTTCGACCGAGTCGCTCATATTCGCTCCGTGTCTGCCGCCGGCCGCCAACCCCGTCGGGGCAGGTCAAATCCGCGGCTGTAATTACAACGGTGTCATTGTTCCATAGCACAGGGTTTTCATGCAAGGGCGTATTTCTCAGCCCCCCGAACAGGCACGATTCGAGACGTCAGCCGATGCGCCGCGTTGAGCTCCGACGGCGACGACCCTCAACGAAATCGTCAAGCACGAAATCACCGAGACGATCATTCGTCGTATAGAAGGCGCGACCTCGATTGATGGCCGACATCCGATCCACGAACGCGGTCAACGCCGAAGTCGCATCGAGCACGAAGGTGTTGATCGTGATGCCCGCTCGAGTGCATCGCGCGACCTCCGCAAGCGTCTCCCCCACCGTCTCCGCCGTCGGCGGGTAATCGAACACGATCCGACCGTCCGCGCGCTGATGAGCGGTCGGCTCGCCATCGGTGATCATCACCACCTGGCGCATCCCGTGCTCCCGCGACAGCATGCGCCGCGCGATCCGAAGGCCAAGTTGCATATTCGTGCCGTACTCGTAGTCCCATGACACCTCCGGCAACTCCTCGGCCGTCAACTCCCTCGCACCTGAGGCGAAACCGACCAGACCGAGGAAGTCACGCGGATAGCGCGACCGGATCAAGGTATGCAACGCCAACGCGGTCTTCTTGGCCGGCAAGAAGTTGCCCCGCATCGGCATCGACATCGACAGGTCCACCATCACCACTGTCGCCGCACGGCTCAAATGCTCAGAGCGGACCACTTCGAAATCCTCGGCCTCAAGGCCGACCGGCGTACCCGGGCCCGACCGCGAGATCGCGTTCCGGATCGTGCGATGCAAGTCGAGATCGAACGGATCACCGAACTCATGCGGCTTCGTCTCATGACTCGCCTCCGACCCACGTCCGAGCACCGGAGCCGGATGACCGCCCAGACGCTCCCGGCGCATTGAGGCGAAGATCTCACGAAGGGCTCCCTGCCCGATCGCCCGCAGCCCACGCGGGGTGAGCTGCAGTCGCCCCTCCCGACGTTCGGCCAGGCCGGCGTCCTCCAAAAGCTGCGACAGGCGCGCCATCTCCGAGATCGACCGCGCGGCCTCCGGGCCAAGGAGCTCCTCCACCCGCTGCGGATCGAGCTCCGAAAGCGCCCCCGGGCCACGAGCCCCCGAGAGGATCTGCTCGATCAGATCAAGATCCCCAAGATCCGCGGCCGCCCGGAGCTCCGCCTCGCGCCCCGAGGATCCATCCCCCGAGAACGGATACGACGCATCCCAGTTCAGATCACCGAATTGTCGACGCAACGTGTCTGAGAGCGCCCCCATCTGGCGGGCCAGCTCCCCGTCACCCGCGAACCGCTCGGCCAGCTCAGCCATCTGCGCGCGCTGCTCCGGGGTCATCGAGTTCATCAACGCCTGGGCGGCGGCCATCCGACGAGCCATCGACTCGAGCAGCTCATCGAGGCTTTGGGGGTCGTCGGGGAACATGTCGCCGAAACGCTCCATGAACTCCTCGAAACCGGGATCCTCGCCGGCATCGCGACGAGCGACCATCTCGTTCAACTCGGCGAGCATCTCCCTGACCCGGGCGACATCCTCAGGCGTCGTCGCCTGCATCCCCTCGGCAAGCCGATCCACCGCCTCTTGCACCGTCTCGGCGCGGATGCGCTCCACCAAATCCTCAAGCCGCCGAGCCGCCTCACGCGACTCGAAATCGTGCGAGCGAAGCGAGTCGATCCGATCAGGAAGCGCATCGGGCAGAAGCTCGAGTGAAGCGTGCCGGTTCGCCGCCGCCTCCCGCCCCGCCGCCATACGTCGCTCATCTCCCGAGCGCTCCGCCTCCGAGGCGGCACGATCGATCGCATGACGCTCCTCGTCGATGATGTCCTCGAGTTCGCGCGACCACGCCGCGAGCCGACCGTCGGGATCGGCCTCCTCGAGCCGGCGGGCTCGCTCCTCGCGAAGCCGCTCGAGCACCTCCGACAACCCCTCGAGGCGACCGCGCTCACCGAGATCCAACCCCTCACGCATCAACTGACGAAGCGCGGCCTCGAGATCGCCGTGGTGCAAGAGATCGTCGCTCAGCCCGTCAAGCAAGGACTCCGCGTCGAGGTCGAGACCCCGCTGGGTGCCGTCCCACCGCGAGTAGACGAACCGGCTTCCCATGACGACAACGTAGTTCCGACACCGACTCCCACCGCCGGCCGAGCCGGCATCTACCCCGATTCCTCTGTGACCGAGTTCACGCCTAGTCTGAACGGGTGCGCGTCCCCCGAACCTTCGTGTTCCTCGACCTCTCAGGTTTCACCAACTACACCGCCGCCTACGGCGACGACGCCGCCGGCCGCATCCTCAGCACCTTCCGCACCCTCGTGCGCGAAGTCGCCTCCGAGCGCGGTGTCCGCATCGCCAAATGGCTCGGCGACGGCTGCATGATCGTCAGCGTCGATCAATCCGGCGCCATCGAGTTCACCATGGACCTCGAACGACGGGCGGCGCGAGTATGCGCCCCGCTCACCCTGCGCGCTGGACTCGCCACCGGGCACGCCCTGCTCTTCGAAGGCGACGACTACATCGGATCGGCGGTCAACATGGCCTCTCGCCTATGCGACCACGCCACCAACTTCGATGTGCTCATGCCGACGATGCACCTCGAACGACTTCCCGAAGGTGTCGAAGCCGAACAATACGGAGAGGTCGAACTGCCCGGATTCCCCGGCGCGGTCGACGTGGTCCGACTCTCCGGCACCCCGACGCGCACCGACCGCAACGACACCGGGGAGCTCTGGACCCGAACCCCCTTCGGCTAACCGCCGCCGATCAGGTCACGAACGCGACCGGTAGGTCACGCCCGATGAGGCCTCGTCCTTGTTGAGGCGCCTCGACAGGTGCAGACCCTCCAACACAAACTCGACCGCGGACGCGACGGCGGGTTCCGACGCCGTAGGGCCGACAAGTGGCGCGACCGCATCCGCGAGCCCCGGCACCTCCAAGGCAAGCGCCGCGAGTTCCGCGCTCGGCAACCCCTCACCGGTGTGCGCCACGGCTCCCTCCTCGAACGCCTCGACCACCGGCGTCGTCAGCGACGGATCGACGAGATCGCGAAACGCCGACAGCACCGCCTGACGGAGCAAGTTCTCGAACACGACCCCCTCACGGCCGTCCTCCAACGCCTCGATCTCAATCTTGCCGATCGACGTGGCCGCGAGGGCATCGAGATCGTCGATACGCGCCACCGCCTCCGACTCACCGCTGCGCAACGCGCGACGCAACGCGTTCGCCGCGAGCGCCTCGTAGTTCGCAACGCTGAGGCGAACACTCACACCGCTCCGCTGATTCACGTGGTTGCTCGAACGAGCGAGGTGACTGAACTCGGCGACCACACGCATGAGGTGCTCAGGAACCGCCACCGTCACCCCGGAGTCACCGACGACCGGCGGGGTGGCCTCGGCCAGCATGATCCGCTGCTCAAGCTCGACGGTCAGGGGATAGTGCGTCCTGATCTGGCTCCCGAAACGATCCTTCAGCGGAGTGATGATCCGACCCCGACTCGTGTAGTCATCCGGATTGGCCGATGCGATCAACATGACATCGAGCGGAAGTCGCACCCGATGGCCCCGGATCTGCACATCGCGCTCCTCGAGCACATTCAACAACCCCACCTGGATCCGCTCGGCGAGATCGGGAAGCTCATTGATCGCGAAGATGCCGCGATTCGTTCTCGGCACCAGCCCGTAATGGAGGGTCAACTCATCGGAGAGGTAACGGCCCTCGGCCACCTTGATCGGGTCGACCTCACCGATCAGATCGGCGATCGACGTGTCCGGCGTGGCGAGCTTCTCACCGAACCGATCGTCTCGATGCACCCACGCAATCGGCGTCTCATCGCCCAACTCCTCGATCAGGTTCCTCGCGTACCTCGACACCGGCTGATACGGGTCGTCGTTGATCTCGCTGCCCGCCACGATCGGCAAGAACTCGTCGAGCAGCCCGGTGAGGGAGCGGATCATGCGCGTCTTCGCCTGCCCGCGCTCACCAAGAAGGATCACGTCGTGCCCGGCGAGCAGCGCGTTCTCCAACTGCGGCATGACCGTGTCCTCGTAGCCGAGCACTCCTTCGAACAACGGCTTGCCGGCCGCGACACGAGCGACGGCGTTGGCACGGATCTCCGATTTCACCGAGCGCGACACCCATCCTGAAGCGCGCAACTCACCGAGGGTCGAGATCGTTGGGGGCATGCGGCGAACCTATACGGCACCGGTCGCCGGCGGCCGATCGAGCCGGCCTCCGTCGGTACGCTCGCGGCGTGGAGCTCGATGGTCCGTGGCGGGTAGCCCCCGTCGACGACCGCACACGGCGCCAAGCGATTGGCCCCAACTTCGACGACAGCAACTGGGCCACTGCCGACGTGCCCGGCCGTATCGAAGCCGGTCTCGGACGCCCAATCATGCTCCGACGATCACTGACCCTCAGCCCACGCGAGGGCGACCAACGTCGCTGGGTCGTGCTCGAGCAACTCTCGGGTCGCGCCGATCTCTGGCTTGACGGCGCTTACCTCGGCGATCCCGTCGCCCGTCTCACACCGCACGCCCTCGAGATCACCCAACTCGCCGACCTCGGCAGCGAGCACACCCTCGCGGTCGAACTCAACGACGACCCAACCGCCGGCACGATCTCCGGCTATCGCCGGAACTGGCCGCTCACCACCGGGCTGACCGGACCGGTCCGCGTCGTCGAGACCGGCCCGGTGCGCGTCGATCGCCTCCGAGTGCTCTGCCGCGATGCCGACGACTCACGCGCCCACCTGCTGTTCCGGCTTTCACTCGACAGCGACCGCGGTCGTCAGGCCGAGGTGATCACGACGGTCGATGGCGAGGAGGTCGACCGGACCACCCGCACCCTCGCTCAAGGGGCCAACCGCGTCGGTTGGGGACTTGACCTTCCCGAACCCGGGCTCTGGTGGCCCCGAATCCTCGGTGACCAGCCACTCATCGACATCGGCGTCGAGATCCGAGTCGATGGCGAACCGAGCGACTCAGCGCTTCGACGGGTTGGGCTTCGCCACATCGCCTGGGATGGGCCGATCTGCTCGGTGAACGGCGAACGGCTCTTCATCAAAGGGGCGAACGTCCTTCCCATCGACATCGACACCGATAGCAGCGCCGACCTCGACCCGGCGGAACAATCCGCGCATCTCGTTCGACGCGCCCTCGACATCGGACTTGAGGCGCTCAGGGTGCACAACCACGTCGCGCATCCCGCCCTCTACGGCGAGGCCGACCGCGCGGGGCTGCTCATCCTCCAAGACATCCCACTGCCCGACGCCTCCCTTCGCCACGCTCGAAACGTGGTGACCTCGAGGGTGCGCGACCTCGTCGACTCCCTCGGACACCACCCGAGCATCGCTAGTTGGACCCCGCATCAGGTCATCGACGGTGAGCGTTGGCGCTCGCGACCCACAGCGGACAGCGTCATCGAGGCGCGGCTACGACATGCCACGAGAGGCCGCAGGCCGACGCCACGTCGAGCACTCCTCGACCTGTGGGCGGGCCGATCTCTCGAGCAGGTCGACGCGACACGCTCCGGTGCCCGGTTGCCCGGCATCCTCGCAAGCCTCCCGCTCCTCGACCGGGCCGGAAGCCACCTCTACCTCGGCTGGAACGAGGGCGACGCCACCGACCTGCCACGCCTCACGAAGCGCCTCCCAACCATCGCGCGGTTCGTCGGCGAGTTCGGCTTCCCGGCGATCAACCGCTCAACCGCCGCGCACTTGCAGAGCGACATCGAGGAATGTCGCGCCTCACTCGGCTTCGATCCCGACACCCTGCTCGAGCGCGTACCCCCCGGCCAGTCGCGAGACCTCGACGCATGGGTATCAGCGGTCAGCGAGCAACAAGCCGATGTCGTGCGCCACACCGTCGAGCACCTCCGCCGCCTCCGCTACCGGCCATGTGGGGGATTCACCGTGTTCTCCCTCAACGACCCGACCCCCGGATGGGGATGGGGGCTGATCGACTTCGACGGCACCGAACGGCCGGGATTCTCCGCCCTGGCCGAGGCCTGCCGGCCGGTCATCGTGATCGTCGACCGCCTCGGAGCAGAAATCGCCGCCGGCAGTTCCCAAACGGTCGCCGTGCACGTGGTGAGCGACCTGCGTTACGACATCGACGAAGCCGTGGTCGACGTCGAGGTCACCGGCCCCGACCTCCATTTGACGCGTCGATTCGCCGGTGCCGTCGACGCCGATTCCTGCTCGGCTGTCGGCACGGTTACCTTCCGCACCCCCGAGGAGTGGGGAACGGTTGAGATCGCGGCGACGGTGAGAGCCGACGGCATGTCGGCTGAGCACCACCAGAGCGTGGCGATCCAGCTTCCTCTCAGTTGAACGGCGAGTCGCCGGCGCTGATCACGCTCGGGAGAGCGACTTGCGGTTGATCGTCTTCGCCTTGCGGTAGTCGGCGTTCATCAAGGCGATCACGTCGATCGAGATCTCTTTCGGACAGGCCGCCTCGCACTCGCCGTGGTTGGTGCATGAGCCGAAATGGTCGTCCATGGTCTCAACCATGTTCTCCACCCGCTGGTAGCGCTCGGCCTGACCCTGGGGCAGCAAGTTCAAGTGCGTCACCTTCGCCCCGGTGAACAGGTTCGCCGCCCCGTTCGGGCAGGCCGCGACGCACGCACCGCAACCGATGCACTGCGCGGCGTCCATCGCAGCGTCGGCGACGGGCTTCGGGATCGGCGTGAGGTTCGCATCGGGGGCGCCACCGGTGGCCGCGGTGATGAACCCTCCCGACTCGACGATGCGGTCGAAGGCCGACCGGTCGACCATGAGGTCGCGAACGATCGGGAAGGCACTCGCTCTCCACGGCTCGATCACGATCGTGTCACCGGAGGAGAACTTGCGCATGTGCAACTGGCAGGTGGCGGTCGCCCGCTCGGGGCCGTGGGCCTGGCCGTTGATCATGAGCGAGCAGGTTCCGCAGATGCCCTCTCGGCAGTCGTGATCGAACACCACAGCGTCCTCGCCGCTCTCGACGAGTCGCTCATTGAGAATGTCGAGCATCTCGAGGAACGACGCCTCATCGGTGATCTCGTCGATGACGTGCGTGTCGAACCGACCGGAATCGTTCGGACCCGATTGGCGCCAGATCTTCAGCGTGAGGTTCTTCAGGGTGCCGCTCACTTGTAACTCCTCGTCTGGAAGCCGACCTCCTCGTAGGCGAGGGGTTCCTTGTGCAAGGTGGGTTGCTTCGCGTCGCCGGTCCACTCCCAAGCGGACACATGCGCGAAGTTCTCGTCGTCGCGGAGCGCCTCGCCATCCTCGGTTTGGTGCTCGGCGCGGAAGTGGCCGCCGCAGGACTCCTCACGCTCGAGGGCGTCGCGGCACATGAGCATGCCGAGCTCGAAGAAGTCCTCGACCCGACCCGCCTTCTCGAGGGTCTGGTTGAGACCATCCTCGCCACCGGTGACCCGCAGGTCCTTCGAGAACTCCTCGTAGAGCGCGGGGATCTCCGAGAGCGCCTTGTCGAGGCCAGCCTCGGTGCGCTCCATACCGCAGTAGTCCCAGATGATCTTTCCGAGTTCACGGTGGAAGTAGTCGGGCGAACGGGTGCCCCCGATCGAAGCGAGGCGGTGGTAGCGATCGCGGGCCTCGGCCTCGACGCGAGCGAACTCGGGATGGCTCGTGTCGGGGATCGACTTGTTGAGCCACTGGGAGAGGTAGTTCGAGATCGTGTAGGGGAGCACGAAGTAGCCGTCGGCGAGACCCTGCATGAGCGCGGAGGCGCCGAGTCGGTTCGCGCCATGATCAGAGAAGTTCGCCTCACCGGCCGCGTACAGCCCCGGGATGGTGGTCATGAGCTCGTAATCGACCCAGAGGCCACCCATGGTGTAGTGCGAGGCCGGGTAGATGCGCATCGGCGTCTCGTA
>Ga0075477_10001457_pt1 | contig 11157 bp, 14 predicted proteins | sample DEB08_DNA_FD_76338 | JGI IMG/M metagenome (GOLD analysis project Ga0075477, IMG submission 76338) | Aqueous microbial communities from the Delaware River and Bay under freshwater to marine salinity gradient to study organic matter... | ecosystem: Environmental > Aquatic > Marine > Coastal ...
CAAAGAAGAGATTCTCGAAGAGGCCGGGAAGCAGATCCTCATGGAGATCAGCATCCGGGCTTCTGAGTTGGGCGCTTCCTTCGACGCCGGAGCCGAAGATGTCGCTCGCTTCATCTCCGCGAAGGCCGCGGAGCTGTCGCTCGCCGTGGACCAGCCCGGGTTCAATGAGGCCGTGATCGCCGCTCGCGACTCCGTGCTCCTCAAGGCCGCGGGCCGTGCTGTGGTTGAGGCCGACCGTTGGGACGAAACGCTCAAAGAAACCGCCCGTAGCAGTCTCTCCATCGTGGCGAGACTCATTCCAATGCTAGGCTAGGAGGAAGAGATGAAACCGGGAGTCAGGACCACCGAATTCTGGCTGTCCCTTCTGGGGCAGATTGCCGCATTCGTTCTCGCCATGCTCGGCAAGATTGAGCCGGGTCTGGCCGCGAGCCTTGTCGTGGGAACCAGCGCCGTGTACGGAACCCAGCGCGCTATCGTCAAGAAGGCGGAGGCCTCTTACGATGAGCCACTTGATTAGCAGAGCCGCCGCGGCTCTACTCCTGCTGTCCGTGGTCGGCTGCTCAGGGTTCTGGGAGCGCAAGACGCTCCCCGGGCCTGACGGCACAGTCGGCACGGACGACGATGTCCTCGTTGAGTCCGGGGCCGAGGCGATCTCCGAGTGGGCTCAAACCCTCTCTGAGATGTTCGGCAACGGTTGGATCGGAATGCTGATCCAAGCCTTCGCGCTGGTTGTCGGAGCGTTCGCTCTCCGCGAGGCCGGCAAGAAGAAGTAGTCCAAGTCATCCCTCCTTTCTGGCCCCCGGCGGCTTGATTGCCTGTCCGCCGCTGGGGCCTTTTTTTCCAATAGGGGGTTGCAAACGCGGGACGGTGTGGTAATATCCTCCTCTGTCGGTAATTCATGCCGACGAAGAAAGGAGGTGATTTATGGCGGTCGCACATAGGCTGACTTCTACGATGGTCGATCTTGAGACCGATCTGGAGCTTGTCTGCGTGCATAGCTTTCGCGACATGTCGGCCCTGTACACGGACGACATGCGTATCGTCATCCTCGACGATGTTTGCGTCTGCGATGAACCCTGCGACACGGGGGTCGCCGGGGGTTCAAGGTGTCCTGTCCGTTGGGTCGATCCAGTCCGCAATATTTCTGGATACGCCTGCCGAGAGTGCCGAAAGCACTATGTTAGGAGCTAGGAAATGCTAGAGAACAGCCAAGAAGTGATGAAGAAGGTCTACGACGCCGCGGGCGTCGAGCAGCCCCCACAGGGGGCGGGGATCGAGGCGATTGTCGGGGACGATCAGCGCCTTGCCATTTACGCCGAGGCCACTAAACTCCGAAACTCCCTCAAGGCCCATGTCGCCATGCTCCAGAAGGTGACCGACAGCCTTGAGCCGGAGATCGTCGAGCGCTTCCAGTCGCTCGGCCAGCAGTCCGTGAGCCTCCGTGGCGTCACCGTCTACTTGGCCCGCGAGGTGTGGCCCAAGGTCCTTGACGACGGGCTCTCCGACGGGCCTGACGCCGACGCCGCGAGTGCCGCCCGGGATCGTCTGGTCGAGGCCCTGTCCTCTGACCCGCAGACAGACTACCTCGTCCGAAAGTCGTACAATCACCAAACCCTTCGCGGTTTTCTGCTGAACGAGTGCGAAGAGGATCCAGATACAATGCTCCCCGAGATTCCGGAACATCTCGCGGGGATTCTTGGGGTCAGTGAGCGGTACCGGGCACGAGTCCTAAAGAAATAGGAGGACGGATGAACATTACGATCTACGAAGGACCGAAGTACGAGGTCCTGAACAACGACATCAGCGAGCTTCCGGACATCTTCGCGGCCAACCTCGGGGAGGGCGGCGAGGTCAACGAGTTCGATCTCGACCGCGTCGGCATCCCGACCGGGGGCGGCCTCTCGTGGACCGTCCCGGACCTCAACGGCGAGCCGGACTCCGTGAAGGAGTTGGTCGGCGTCGTGATCCTGCACGGCAACAAGCGCGTCTATTGGGAGGGGACCTTCGACGAGGCTGGCGGCGGTCCGCCCGACTGCTCTTCCAACGACGGCGCGAGCGGATACGGGCGGATCGAGGCTGACGGAGAACTCGGCGTTCGCGCCTGCTCCTCCTGCCCGAAGTCTCAGTGGGGCAGCCTCAACCCGACCGACCCGGACGACAACCGCCAAGCGTGCTCGGCGCGGAAGTCGGTCTACCTGATCCGCCCGACAGACATGCTGCCGCTGGTCTTGGATCTCGCTCCGACCTCCGTGCGGGCGTTCAACCGATTCATGCTCCGGCTCACCTCGCGCGGGATCCCGTCCTACAAGGCCGTCGTTCGCCTCGGGCTCGCTCAGGAGAGCGGACCGCCGAAGTACAGCGTGGTCAAGCCGTCGCTCGAATCGGTCCTTAGCGACGAGGAGGCCGCGGGCATGAAGGCCGTCGCAGACTCCCTGCGACCCTACTTCATGCGAACGGCTGCCAGCGCCTAATCAATCAGTCAGGATCGGGGGATCTTGGGGGATTGGGGGGGGCTCATTGAGCCTCCCCCTTTTTTGTGGGGAGCCATTTTGGGATCAATCGACAGGTCAAAAATTAGCGGCTTCCTGAGCAATATGTTCGGGACACTGCTGTCTGAGCACGGCCTGTACCTCTGCATCTGGGAGAACAAAGCCAAGTCCTCCCGGTTCTTCTGCGACATCGAGGAAGCGGCTGCGTACGCTTCGGAAACCTCGGCGGCTGGGGCAGAAGTCTATGTGGGGCAGGGCGTCTTTGAGAAGCCGATAGCCAACGGTCGAGGGCAAGCGTCCGATGTTGCGGCGATCTCGTCGGTCTGGGCAGATGTAGACATACTGCATGAGGCTCACGCCTCGGAGAAGTCCTACCCGCCCGACGCGGAGACCGCAGGCCAACTCGCGCGGATCGGGCCGCACCGTCCCACGCTCGTCGTCAGCAGCGGGTACGGTCTTCACGCCTACTGGCAGTTCCGCGACCCTTGGGTCTTCGAGGACGACAATGAGCGCGAAGAGGCTGCGCTGTTCCTCCGGCGGGTAGGGGTAACTCTCCAGTCCCGAGCGAAGGACCGCGGCTTCGAGTTGGATCAGGTCCATGATCTCGCTCGCATTCTGCGGATACCGGGCACGCTCAACTGGAAGGGCAAGGCCCCGAAGCCCGTCGAGGAGTTGCCCATCTTCTCCTCCGGGGTGACCTACCTGCACGATGACCTCGAAGACTGGCTCGTGGACCGGGACTCTCAGTCCGTCCAAGTGAAGCCGGGGGACATCGATGTCGGCAATGTCTACTTCGAGCTTCCCCCGACCCGCAACCCGGACGAGGACTGGGTCCTCAACATGTCCCGCGAGATCATCGCCGTGGACCCGGACTTCGAGCAGATGTGGGACTTCCGGGACAAGCGGTTCGGCAAGGACGCCAGCAGGTACGAATTGGCGTTCGCCAACCGACTCGCCTCGTTCGACTGCACCGACCAGCAAATCGCCGACTTCAATTACTACTGGCGCAAGACGATAGCGAAGAAGCCCCCCAAGCACTTCCGCGCCATGCAGATGACCATCGAGAAGGCCCGGTCGAACTACATCAGCGAGTGCAACCTCGCCGCGATGACTTCCGGCGAGGGCGACTCGTTCTCCGAGGAGGAAATCCTCAACGCGATCAACAGGGTCTTCTCCCTGTCTGGTGAGCGGTCCATCATACGCTTCGTTCAGTGGGGCGAGGACAACGCCCAATTCGCCTTCGAGCTTCACGACGGCGATATGCTCGGAATCGGCGGGGCGGATGTTCTGCTCTCCGCCGCGCTTCTCAATCGGCGCTTTGTCGAGCGATTCAGCCTGATGATCGACGACCAAGTTCGCAAGGGCTGGAACTCCGTCGTGCGGCAGCTTCTTCTGATCGTCGACAAGAGAGAGGGAGTCACCAACGACCGGGAGAGCTACGAGCTACTCGACCGCCTGTGCTCTTACATGGACGACCGGGACCCCGCGACCGACATCGACGATGTTGCGGACGCGAAGAAGCGGCAGGACCCGTTCGTCGAGCAGGGCTTCCTGTGGTTCAACTTCCAAGACTTCAACAACTGGGTAAGGCTCGCCGGGGACCGCGTCGCGAGCCAGACCATTTCGGGCTGGGTACACCTGCTCGGCGGCAAGAAGAAGACATTCAAAATCGAAGGGAGAAGAAACCGGTTTGTCGGAGTGCCCTACAGCGAATACACAACTTGGATTGAAGCTCGCGACCGGGACTAGCCATGTGGGAGATTGAAAAGCCTAAGACGAAGAAGGTCGAGACTCCTCCAGAGGAGCTACAAGGAAGGTACCTTGTCATTGGGCCTCCGGGCACCGGCAAGACAACCTTCCTCGCCGCGCAGGCGCGCGCCATCGTGTCTCGCTGGGCCTCGGCGGAAGACCGGGGCGTCTGGACTACGCCCCTGATGATCTGCTCGCTCACTCGCGCGGCGGCGTCCGAGATCGCTGGTCGCGATCTGGGGATCACCAACGAGCTTGTCGGCACCCTTCACTCCTTTTGCTACAGGGCCATTGGCAAGCCGCAGATGCTCACGGCTGACGACCTCGCAGACTGGAACCGGCAGTACGGGCGTTGGGACATGCCTCCCAATGACTACGCACCACCGACCGACGAGGCCGTCTGGGACAACAGCTCCGACACGACGACTGGTCGGTACCGCGGATACGCGCTCTTCTCGGAGCTTGAGATACACCGGCACAAGATGACCCCAGACGACGAACTGAAGCCGGAGATACTGGAGCTGAAAAGGGCGTGGACCGAGTTCAAGCAGGACCGGGGGGTCGATTTCACGGACATGATCGAGTCTGCCCGGGTGACCGCGACAAAGGCCCCCAACCACCCGTGGGCAATCCTCGTCGATGAGTCTCAGGACTTGTCTGCGCTGGAATACGAGTTGGTCAAGAAGTGGGGCCGGCAGGCCAAGGCCATCATTCTCGTCGGGGACCCGCTCCAGTCCCTCTACACATGGCGCGGTGCTGACCCGAGGATCTTCTACGACACGGAGGTACCCGAGTCCAAGAGGCGGGTGCTGAGCCAGTCCTACCGCGTGCCGAAGAAGGTGCTTGAGGCGTCCCTCTCTTGGGCCGAGCAAATTTCCGACTACAGGGCCATTGAGTACAAGCCCAGACAGGTCCCCATTGTCGATGAAGACGACATAGACGGCGACCTCGATGTGTCGCGCGCCTCCATCGCCGACTGCGGTCGGCTGATCCTCGACATCGACAAGCTGACCGACACAGGGCGCAGCGTGATGTTTCAGGCAAGCTGCGGGTACATGCTCAACAACCTGATCGACGAACTCCGAGACCGAGGGATACCGTTCGCCAACCCTTGGCGAGAGACCAGCCCGCAGTGGAACCCGCTTGGCAACCGAAGGGGAAACACCACCGTGTCCCGCGCGGCTCGCCTGTGCTCCAACTGCCCGGACATGGAGGCCTCGGCTCGCGCTCCTTGGACATGGAAAGACCTGCACCTCATCGTCGAGCACATGAAGGTGAAGGACAACCTCGTGCGCGGGGTGAAGGTGAAGATCGCGGAGATCGCCGCTGACGAGCACGACGGGGACGACCGCGTCTACCCCTCCGAGTTGAACTCGGTCTTCGAGCCCGACGCCTTGGGGATGGCCGTCGACATCCTGTCGGGGAAGGTCGAGTCCGCCAAGGCCATCGACTGGTGGTCGGCCCGACTCGGACCCAAGCACTCCGTGGCCTCCGGGTACGCGGCGCGCGTGATCTCCGAATACGGGATACGGGGTCTGACCTCACCGCCCCGCGTCTTCGTCGGCACGATCCATAGCTTCAAGGGCGCAGAAGCCGATGTTGTGTATGTTTTTCCTGATCTCTCCAAGGCGGCAATGCGGCAGTGGATGGCCGGGGGCGAGAAGAAAGATGAGGTCGTCCGGACTTTCTATGTCGCAATGACAAGGTCCCGCGAAAAACTCGTTGTCTGCCAGCCAGCCAGCCGGTTCTGCGTGCCCCTGAGGCGACATGTAAGATCCATGATTTGAGTTGCCAAGACGCCCCGTTCCGTGCTATTAGATCCCCCATGTCCGCGCCGCGGCAAGATTTAGGATGGGGTGACAATGGCAATGTTTGGCGTCGAAACCAGCAGCGGGGAAATGATTCTTGTTCTTCACTTCCAAGGGGAGGACATCTGGGCCTGCAAGGACAACGGTATTGTGAAAAAGTACTGTTGGACAGACATCAAGTTCCTCGTCAATCCCGAAGCCTTCACTCAAGCGAAACAGGACTTCCTCTCCGACTTGGAGAAAGAAGATCCCGTTGCTTGAGTCGGCTATCGTACAGTCGATTTTCAAGTACCTCTCGTCCAGACCTCGATCCTTCACGGTGAAGCTGCACGGGTCGCGGTACCAGAAGCGCGGCCTGCCGGACATTCTCCACATCTCCGAAGACCTCCCGAGGTCCGTCTGGTTCGAGGTCAAAAGGCCCGGGAAGAGCGCGACGGTGCTGCAACAACACCGGGCTCGCGAGATCGGGAATGCCGGCGGCTACGCCTTCACCGTAACTTCCGTCCAAGAGGTATCTGATGCCATTCAATTCATCGTCCGCGATCTCGGCTGAGTACAACAGGATCGCGGATCGATACGACAGCTTCTACGGCACCGCGAACAACAGGTACGAGAACGAGTTCCTCTCCCGGTACCTGCGAGACAACAGGCAAGGCGACCCCGCGTGCGTCGTTGACTTGGGATGCGGAACCGCTCTGGGTCTTCGGCTGCTGTCTGAGGGCCTCGACGAAGGCGAGCAACTTCGCTACTGCGGGATCGACATAGCAGAGGAAATGATCGAGAACGCGAGCTACCAGCCTGACGGCAACGCAGCCCTCGCCTCTTTCGTTCCGGGGTCCTACAACTCACCGGACACGGTTCTGCGTGCGATCGATGCTGTCCGCACATCCAGCTCGCAAACGGTCACCGTCCTGTCGCTCTGGTCCCTGTACTACTCTTCTCCCATCGAGATCAGGGCGCTCTTCTCGGGACCCCTCTCCGGGCTTTCGGAAGGGTCGAGGTTCATCGCAGCCCTGCCGGAGGACAGCGCCCTGTTGGCCGACTCCGAGTACATCCACGGAGGCTCCTCGCGCCTCCGTCTGACACCACGACCCGCGATCCTCGGCGTACTGCACAGCGTTTTCGGCTGGGAGGTCGAGGAGGTCGTGCCCGTGCGCGGGCCTTTCGCGAGCTATGCTCCGGGACCCATGAAGTCACTCGCGGACAATCTCGACCGTTTAATCTTCACCAATAAAGACCGCTTCAGGTTCATTGTCGTGAGGCTGGTGCGCCGATGAGAAAAGTCCGACTCGGGTACTCCGTCTTCGACGCCGCCGTCAGGCGAATGGCCGAGGTCTACCAAGACGGACACACCGTCGTCGTCTGCATGAGCGGCGGGAAGGACTCCGGGGCCTGCCTTGAGATCGCGATCAAGGCAGCGGAAATGACCGGGAACCTGCCCGTGAAGGCGGTCACTAGGGACGAGGAGATCTGCTTCCCCGGTACCTACGACTACCTCGAAAGGGCCGCGGCGAGACCCGAGGTCGACATGTCGTGGCTCGTCGCAAACCAACCGGTGGTGAATGTCTTCAATCGCGCCAACCCGTACTTCTGGGTCTTCGACCCACAACTCGACCCAGACGAGTGGGTCCGAAAGCCACCCGAGTGGGCGACCTACATCAAAGAGCTGAACATCGACGCGATGGTCCACCCCAGCCGCTACAGCGTCGCTGAGGGAAAGTGCCTGATCGCGGTCATCGGCCTTCGAGTCTCAGAGAGCGCGCGTCGGCTTATGGGCTTGGCCTCCTCCGGAGGGCACATGACGGCCATCGCCGACAGGGCCGGAGTGCCCTATCGGACCATACGCCCGATCTACGACTGGCAGGACGGCGACATCTGGAAGGCGCACATCGATCACGGCTGGGACTACAACATCGCCTACGATCAGATGCACCGCATCGGGATGTCTCGAAAGGCCCTCCGCATCGGGCCTCCGACAATGACGCCCTTTGGAGCAGACGCCCTACGCTACGCTGCGATGGTTTGGCCCAAGTGGTTCGACCGCCTCTGTAACCGACTGAAGGGCGTCCGGCAGGCCGCGCAGTTCGGCAAGCTCGTCGCCATGCCGAGGAGGAGGAAGGGCGAGACTTGGGAAGAGTGCTTCAAACGCCTGTGTATCGACGAGGCGCCCGCCGAGTGGATCCGCGAAAGAGCGGAAACGGCAATGAAGATGTGCCAGAAGCGTCATAGCCTTCACGCTCCGAGCACCTCGATCCCCGAGACCATCGGGTGCATTGAGTGCGGCAACGGAAACCTGACATCTTGGAGGGCGCTCACTGAAGCCTGCTTCAACGGAGACCCCTTCTCTCTGCGACTCGGCGGGATGGGCCTGAGTCGATTCCCGTACTTGGAGCCCGAGTTCTTCCGCGAGGGCGCCGGCACTTGGGGCGGAGTCCCCTCCTTCTGATTGGATTTCATGGGCAACAGAAGACTCAAGCACGAACTCCGGGACACGATCAGCCGCGCCGGATCCATTGATCTCGGGGCAACGATCATCACCATCCCTGAGCGTCTGGAGCGCGCCGAAGAGCTGAAGCAAATGCTCTGCTGGGAGCTAGGCCATGAGCTTTGTGACCGTATCGCAATCCTCAACGACGAGCACAAGCAGGGGCTCTTGTACAACACGAGCCGCGCGTTCGCCGTACACAAGAACTGGTGCGAGTCGGGCCTGACGAAGGTCGGGATGTTCCTGACGGACGACGGCCTTTTCCCTGAGGACTTCGGGTACTTGGTTCGCCGGACTCATACTCTGATCTCCTCCGCTCACCGCAGCAGGCCCTTTGCCATCTGCTACTCGGACTGGACGCGCTTCGCCGCTGAGGCCCAAGAGGCCGGGATTAGCTGGACCGTCGGGGACGCGCTCTACGACCAGTGCTATGTCGCGCCGAGCTACATCTTCGACCACATGCTGCGTTGGGTGACGGTCCACGACCAGATCCGCAACGGCGAGAAGATCCACTCTTGGACCGACTACCTCGTGAGAGCCCTGTTCCGAAGAATGGGCTGGCCGGTCTTCAACACCGCACCCTCGGTGGTTGACCACGCCCTCGCCGACGAATCGTCTCTGGGCCACGCTGCCGTGGCGCGGAACCGCTCCGCCAAAACCCCGCTCGAAGGCTCGGTCTTTGACATCGACTGGAGCCGGGGGGTCAAGTCTCCCTTGAAAAGGTCTTGGTCGGTAAAATACCCGGACGAGCCTTGGGTGATTCGCAAGAGAAGCGAGTCCAAGGCCGACTACGACGGGATCATAGAGGAGATCGAGATGATGAAAACGGAAGGTGTGTTTTGAACATCGGGGTGATAACGGCTGGCTCCGCAAAGGACTACAATCACGACTCCCTGATCGTCCGACTCCGTGATTCCGGCCTCGTGGCGATCTCGGATCATGGCACATGCAGAAACTACACCGAGGCGGTGTCCCTCGCTTCGGACTGGAGCACCGAGGGGAACATTGATGCTGTCCTCATCATCGGCGTTCCAGACGGAGGCGGGGTCTGGGGGCCTTACAGCAAGACCCCCGTTGGGCGCTCCTACGCCCCGCACAACGGATTCGGTCGCGCTCTTCTCGACCTCTGCTTCGTGATGCACGAGAAGGCGAAGAGGGACCCGGACAAGCACTCCGATTGGGCGCTGAACCTCTCCCCACCAGAGAGCGAATTCTTCGGTGACAGGAGATCGCGGTCCAGACTGAACCCCGAAGCCCTGTGGCGGGATCGCTGCCTCGCCAGCCCCGAGTTCATTGTCTTGAGCCCGAAGCAAACCGTGCATCTCAAGGAAGAGCTAATCGCAAAACAAGACGAGGCCAGTCGCCGAGGAAGCCTTTCAGCTTCAATTACCTCTTTTCACTTCAGGTCGCGGGGCGTGCCAAGCTACGGCGTCTGGCCCTCAATGCTGGCCGGCATGTTTGATCGCAAGGACTGGGTTTCCGGTCTCTTCTCCAGCGCCATCCGCCCCTACTCCGACACAGGATACGAATACAAGCTCAACACTCCTGAAAGCACGAACCCCAAGCCCGCCAAGAATGCCCTTTCAAAGCTACTTGGCGCCGAAACAAACGAATCCTGATTTTCGATTGCATTGGTTGTGCATTTCGATAACCTCGCGACGAGAGACAACAAGCCCAACCCTCTGCCCTCTTGTCTCCTCACAAGGGGGGCGCAGCACAGCCCTGAGGCCTCACGGTCTTGGGGCTCTTTTTTTCTTGTAGGAGCAGGCCTTGCACATCTGTATCGACTTCGACGGTGTTTGCACCGACGGACCCGGCGGTGGCGTTGTCAGCGAGTGCCCCGACATGCCGACTACCGGCGTTTTCCAGTTCATTGAGAACGCCATCCGCGAGGGTTTTGTCGTCTCCGTTTTCTCTTGGCGCAGCGGCGACGAGAGAGGGATCGAGGCCATGCGCCTCTGGTTCATGATGAACGGGTGCAGCCCAGACATCGTCGAGTGGCCGACTTCCAAGCCAAACGCCAGCGTCTTCATGGACTCCAAGTCGTATCGGTTCAAGGGGGAATGGCCCAATGTCCACTGCCTGAGGCTGCTTCGGGCTTGGTACCAGAAAATCTGAGGGAGAACATGTCCAAGAAGGAAATCGAAAAGAAGAACATCGCTCTTGAAACACTGACGATCGACTACCTCCCCATCGACGAGGTCAAGCCAAACGACTACAACCCCAACAGGCAGTCGGAGTACGACTTCGAGCTTCTCTGCAAGTCCATCGACGAAGACGGCATGACGCAGCCCATTGTCGCCCTGCGCGAGAGCCGGGTGATCGTGGACGGCGAGCACCGCTGGCGGGCCTGCAAGGCCCTCGGCTTCGACGAGGTGCCCGTCGTCCTCACCGACATGGATCCAGCACAAGCCCGTATCGCCACCCTGCGCCACAACCGCGCACGCGGCAACGAGGATGTGGAGCTTGCGGCGGCGGTCCTGAAAGACCTCGCCAAGCTCGGGATCGACGAATACCTAAAAGACTCGCTGATGATGGACGAGGTCGAGCTTGACGCATTCCTCAGTACCGTAGACGAGCCCGAAGGTTTCTCCGCCGACGAGATCGCAAGCCTAGCGGAGGCGGA
>Ga0075477_10001458_pt1 | contig 11154 bp, 4 predicted proteins | sample DEB08_DNA_FD_76338 | JGI IMG/M metagenome (GOLD analysis project Ga0075477, IMG submission 76338) | Aqueous microbial communities from the Delaware River and Bay under freshwater to marine salinity gradient to study organic matter... | ecosystem: Environmental > Aquatic > Marine > Coastal ...
CAAACAACAGCGACCACCTACACGATTTGGGCCAACAATTCCGGTGGATCAGCCTCAGCTCAAGTCAACATCACCATCAACGACCAGGTTCCGAATGCCTTGGGCTACACACCCGAAAACCTGACTCTCACGAATGGTACAACGATGACTACCAACACGCCAAGTGTCAGCGGAGGGGCTGTAACAAGTTGGGAGATTAGCCCTTCTTTGCCATCCGGCCTTTCCTTCAGCACTTCGAACGGCGCCATCAGTGGAACACCATCCGTGCTTCAAACATCAGCGACTACGTACACGATTTGGGCTAACAATTCAGGCGGATCAGCCTCAGCTCAAGTCAACATCACGGTTTTACACGAAGCACCGATGTTTACCTACGCATCTTACAATTTGACCTTGGTCAACAATACGCAGATGACTGCCATGGCGACTAGTATAACTGGTGGAGAAATCACTTCTTGGGAGGTTGAACCGAATTTCCCAACCGGCTTGAACCTCGGTGGCGTTAACGGTACCATTTTCGGAACTCCAACGGTTGTTCAAAGCACCACCCAATACCGAATTTGGGGTAACAATTCTGGCGGTTCTCACATGGTGTACGTGAACATCACAATTTACGACCCCGTTGTTAATGTACAGTATAACCCCGAAAATTTGACCCTCACCCGAGGCGTCGCTATGGCAGATCTGAATCCAAATTACACAGGAGTTGTGGACACATGGGCTATTCACCCCGCACTACTGACGGGATTGTATTTAACCAACGGCGTGATTTCAGGCACGCCAAGCGTTAATATGACGCAAACAACCTACACGGTTTGGGCAAACAATTCTGGTGGAAGTTTTATTCACAGCATAAATATCACAATCTTGGAACCTGCTGTGCAAATTAGTTACAATCCTGACACAGTATTATTGGTGAATAATACTGAAAATAGTAGCATACCAATGATTCCAGTAATCCAAGGAGATGGAGTAGTAGAGACATGGGAAATTTATCCACAACTTCCGGATGGCTTAGAATTCGGCAGTAATAACGGTTCTATTTATGGAATCGCAAGAGAGTTGCAAGTAATTCCAATGAATTTCACGATTTGGGCAAATAATTCAGGCGGTACAGGGGTCGCAAACATTACAATAACGATAGTTGACCAATTACCTAATATTACGTACTCAGGAGATTTGGAATTAATCAACAATACAAATAATTCGCAATTACCAATGATTCCAATTATCAATGGTTCAGGTCTTATCACAAGCTGGGAAATTGACTCAACTTTACCATCAGGTCTGGAATTTATCCCGGAAAATGGATCTATAATTGGAATTGCAAGGGAGTTGTGGAATACCACGCAATATATCGTATGGGCTAACAATTCAGGCGGATCAGTTGCAATTAACTTCAATTTGACCGTGGTCGACCAAGTTCCACAATCTATTGATTACGGTACAACAAATATCATTGTTCTAACAAAGGATTCCAATAACTCTGGAATAATACCAATTTCACCAGACATAAACGGTTCTGGTGAAATCACATCTTGGGAAATAAGTGGAACATTGCCATCTGGATTGAACTTTAGTAGTGAAAATGGAACGATATTTGGTATTCCAAGTGTTCTAATTCTTACTCCTCAAAACTACACAATTTGGGCCAATAACTCAGGAGGTTCCGTGAGTGTTGAAATTAGCATTAGAGTAATTGACAAAGTAGCAATCATCGACTATAATGTATCAGAAATAATTCTGAAAAATAATACTCTAATGACTCCGGTTCACCTTGTTGTAGATGGTGGATTACCAGTAACTTATGAAATACACCCCGGACTCCCTCTTGGGATAAATTTCGGAGAAAACAATGCAACAATATGGGGGTTGCCAATAAGCCTGTCTCCACTATCTCAATACACAATATATGCTAATAATTCAGGTGGAAGCGCATCAACAGTCATTTCCATTGAAGTACAGGACAATGCACCTGAGTTTAGATACGAAGTATCCTCGCTTGTTTTGTTTGCTAATAATGAAATGCAAGAATTCCCCTTACACCCAGATTCTTATTCTGGCAAAATTGAGAATTGGTCAATAGCTCCAGCCCTACCAGAAGGCATCTTCATCGGAGAATTAAACGGAACCATCTGGGGCATACCTGTAAAATCTATGCAAACTACACAATTCAACATAACAGCTTACAATTCGTTTGGAGAGTACACCGTCAAGTTAACGATGGTGGTTTACGACTTTGAATTCAGAGGCGAACTTGACCCAGTATACATCACTGAAGGATCATTTATGCCAGTGTTAAGTCCTGAATACGTTGTGCCCGGTGCGAGATATTCTGTATATCCACCTCTACCATATGGAATCTCAGTAAATCCAAACAATGGAGTGATAAGTGGAATGCCAAATGAGACTATGGAACTTACAGCATACACACTGTATGCTAATGTGAGCATATACTCTATGAGTGTCCCACTTAACTTTGGAATAATTTCTGATTTCGATAAAGATGGACTACCTGATGAATTACCTCAAGGTACTAATTATTTGGGATTAGAAGAAGATTTAGATGACGACAATGACCTTGTTGACGACATATCGGAAATTAAGTGCGAAACCGATACAAAAAATTCAGAAAAAACCCCAACTTTCGATTCGAAAAATAATTGTTTACCAGAAGATGAAGGCGGTTATAATTTCATTATTTGCCTACCTATCGTTCTGCTGTTATTACTCCTCATTCTCGCCATTGGCGTGAAATTCATCAAGGATAAGGATGAAGAAGATGAAACTGGAGATGACAAGGACAAAGCAGATGACGAGTCAGATGATTGATAAAAATCAATTTTTAACAAAACCATAATTTGAGGTTAAACTTGTTATTCTTCTAAGGTCCTCTGATTAAGAAAACCACCCACAATAGTGAGAGAACGGTTCCACAGATTTTGAAAATTATTTGGCTCTTCTTGTCATCATTGAACGTGCTTGATAGTTTTGCTCCGAAGAATGTCCATGCTATCATAGCGACTATACAAATGCTCAACGTAACTGAAATAATCGAAAAAATGCCTAACAATCCCCCTCCTAGAGGCTCAATAAATTGGCTCATTATTAGGATGATAAAAGCCCATTCTTTTCCATTGACAAATTGCATTGCAATACCAGTTTTTATTCCTAACTTACCTTTATTTTCTGAAACAGTAATTTTACGAACATCAAATTTGAAGATTGCAATAGCCATTGCCAACAAGAACAGCATTCCAATCCAATGAAGGATAACCAGTGCAACATCGTTTTCAGTCAGAGAATCAATAATCAATCCAACTGTAAGTTCCATAATGAACAAACCAATTGCCATACCGGTTATTAGAGAGATGTTACTTTTCTTCCCGAATAGGCCACTGTGGGCGAATGCGGTTAATGCATTGGGTCCAGGAGTAAGCAATGCAATAGCGATAATTAGTAGCAACTCAATCAAAGCAGTTGCTACATCCATGCGCAAACCAACCTATCATGATAAATAATCATTGAGCAAAGACTGCTAAGAAATCTAAATCACATGTTGCGTCTGTATTGTCCACCAACGGCAAACAAAGCATCTGTGATTTGTCCTAAAGAAGCAACCTTTGTGGTTTCCATTAATTCCTCGAAAACGTTTCCACCCATCCTTGCAACTTCTTGTAGCCTGTTTAGGGCTTCTTCACTTCTTTCAATCGCCTTAGTTCTCTCCAAACATGCCTGCTTCTCCTCTGGAGTTGCTCGAGCAAGTTCCATATCGAACTCATCTGCAGCACTCTCATCGAAGTCCTGTGCGTTTGGGTTGAGGAATGTGTTAACGCCGATGATTGGTAATGTACCGTCGTGTTTTAGGTGTTCATAATACATGCTTTCATCTTGGATTTTCCCTCTTTGATACATTGTCTCCATAGCGCCTAATACGCCACCTCTGCGAGATATTGCTTCGAATTCCTGAAGCACGGCCTCTTCGACTAAATCAGTCAATTCCTCAACAATGAATGAACCTTGCATTGGGTTTTCAGTTTTGGTCCATCCGCTTTCTTTGTTTACAATCAATTGAATGGCGAGCGCTCTTCGAACCGATTCCTCGGTCGGGGTTGTGATCGCTTCATCGTATGCGTTAGTATGAAGTGAATTTGCGTTGTCTTGAATTGCAAGAAGTGCTTGCAGAGTTGTTCTAATATCGTTGAAATCAATTTCTTGTGCGTGAAGGCTTCTTCCGCTTGTCTGGATGTGATATTTTAGTTTCTGACTTCTCTCATCAGCATTGTAAAGGTCACGCATTGCAACAGCCCAAATTCTTCTAGCGACTCTTCCAATAACCGTGTATTCGGGATCAAGGCCATTCGAAAAGAAAAAGGAAAGGTTTGGCGCAAATTCTGCGACATCCATGCCTCTGCTTCTGTAGTATTCTACATATGTGAAACCATTTGCTAAGGTGAATGCAAGTTGTGTGATTGGGTTCGCTCCAGCTTCAGCGATGTGATATCCCGAAATAGAGACAGAGTAGTGATTTCTTACTCCGTGGTCGATGTAGTATTGTTGGACATCACCCATCATTTTTAGAGCGAAAGGAGTAGAGAAGATACAGGTATTTTGGGCTTGGTCTTCCTTTAGGATATCAGCCTGAACAGTTCCTCTTACGGTCTGTAGGGTTTTAGCCTTGATTTTAGCATATGTTTCTGCATCGACAAGTTCGTCTCCTCTCTTACCTATTGTTGCGAGACCAAACCCGCCATGGCCGTCAGGTAATTCTCCCCGGTAGCCACTCGCATCTATCTTCATTTGCAGGTGCTTCTCGACTTGCTGGTCGATTGCAGCATTTAGGAAGAAGGCCAGAATAATAGGGGCTGGTCCGTTTATTGTCATTGACACAGAAGTATTTGCGTCACATAAATCGAAACCTGAGTAAAGTCGCTTAGCATCATCAATGCTCGCTATTGAAACTCCAGAATTGCCGACCTTGCCCCATATGTCTGGTCTGCGGTCAGGGTCCCTTCCATACAGGGTTACGCTATCGAAAGCGGTTGACAGTCTAACATAGTCTTGGCCTTGCGATAGAAGATGGAATCTGCGGTTTGTTCGCTCTCCTTCCCCTTCACCTGCGAACATCCTTGCGCTTAATTCATCGGTTCGCTTGAACGGGAATACTCCTGAGGTGTATGGGAAATACCCTGGAGCGTTTTCTTTCATTATCCATGAATACATGTCACCATTATCGCTCATCTTTGGAAGTGCGACACGAGGGATCATCTGATGTGACAGAGACTCGGTCACGGTTGAGACAGTGAATGGTTTGCCACGAACGTAGTATGTGTATTCCCCGCTTGAGTACTGTTCTGCTAAATCTCTGAAAGCGGTAACTGAATTTCTTGCTTCAGCGATTTCTTCCTGTAGGTCTTTGATGTGTTCATCAACCGAGTCGGATATTGATGGAACTTCGCTCTTTGCTGTTTCAAGGTGTTGGACTAGGCGAAGTTTTGCTGCCATCTCGCTATTGGTTTGATGATATTCACGTACTGTTGCTGCGATTTCAGAAAGATAGTGAACCCTCTCTGGAGGAATAACGCCCTTTCTCTCACCGATATTTCCGATTGGCTCGCTTGCATTGAATCCTACCATTCCCGCAAGTTTTTGCCAAAGGACGTCCACACCTGGGTCTGCGAATTGACTCGCTATTGTAGCGACGACTGGTAGGTCTTCATCTGCAACATCGAACATGTTTCTGTTTCGTCTGACCTGTTTTCGAATCGCTCGAAGGGCATCTTCGCTACCTCTTTTTTCGTATTTGTTTAGAACTACGACATCTGCTACATCGAGCATCTCGATTTTCTCTAGTTGTGTGTGAGCACCAAATTCAGCCGTCATGACGTAAAGTGAATGGTCTGACACCGTGGTGATAGCATCGCTACCCTGTCCGATACCGCTTGTTTCACAGAAGATTAGGTCGAATCCAACCGCCTTTGCAGCCTCGATTGCACGGTCTAAGTTTGCGCTGATTTCTGAACCACTTCCACGGCTTGCTAGGGAGCGCATGAAGAGGTTGTTGTTGGATAGAGCATTCATTCTAATACGGTCGCCAAGAAGCGCACCACCAGTTCTCTTTCTTGTCGGGTCAACACACAATAAGCAGACTTTCTTGTCTGGGTTATCACGCATTATTCTCAGCATTAATTCGTCGAGTAGGCTTGATTTTCCTGCACCACCAGTTCCGGTAAAACCGATTACTGGTACGTCTTTGTCGCTAGAGCGAACCTTTTCCAAGGTCGCATTGAAATCGGAATTATTTGCAGATTCGGAGAGAGTTAGTAGTAATCCTACCTTTGCCATGTTGTCAGGTGTGATCGGGCTATCCATTGTGGCAAGTCTTTGGGATGAGATTAAATCAACATCACTTGCAGTTCCCATCAAATCGTGAATCATACCCATCAGGCCCATCTTACGACCATCATCTGGAGAATAAATTCGTGAAATACCGCTATTGTGTAAGTCTCGAATTTCAGGAGGAGTGATTGTTCCACCACCTCCACCAAAGATTCTGACATGTTCGCATCCTGCCTCATCAAGAAGTTGGCGGATGTACGTGAAATATTCCATGTGGCCTCCTTGATAGGAGGTTAATGCTACTGCGTGTGCGTCTTCCTGAACTGCGCAGTCCACGACGTCTTTTGCTGACCTATCGTGGCCAAGGTGGATAACTTCTGCTCCGCTGGATTGAATTAGCCTTCTCATTACATTAATTGCAGCATCATGTCCATCAAACAGGCTTGCTGCTGTTATGACACGAACTGGGCCGGTCGTGGTTTCGAACACCGCCTCCTCATCCGACATAGTCCTACGGACTATGATTTGCTTCATCATGATACCGTTCAAATCAAAGGCTGATTTTGACCTGAATATTTTATGCGACCGAGGTGGATAATGAGTCCGGAGGAAGTCGCAATTCTCGATGCTAATGCAAAAGCCTTGGGCGCTGATATGGATGAACTGATGGCTACAGCCGCCGAGCATTTGGCTAATGCTTTGGAAGGTGCTCCAAGCCCCATATGGATTTTATGCGGTCCGGGAAATAATGGTGGAGATGGGTTTAGACTTGCTAGTATGCTTGAGGAATGCTTTGTTGTCGCTACACATAGCAAACAGAAGACAGCCTTAGCACAGAGAGCAAGAGATGATTGGAAGGGCCCCATCTATTCGATAGAAAATCTTCCAGATCCTTCTCCAGCAACAATAGTCGATTGTTTGCTGGGCGCAGGAACTGTTGGAAAACCCCGTGGAGAAGTATTGCGATTGATGGAGTTGATTCCAGGCAGACCGATGGTATTGGCTTGTGATATGCCTACTGGTTGTGGCTCTGGCTTGTCATTCAATGCGTTTCGAACAGTTACTTTCGAAGCACCAAAGACCACTATGATAGGCGAAGGAGGGAGGTTATTGTCAGAGGTCGGAGACCTCTTTGTAGCTCCAATCGGGTGGCCGGCAGGCACGCTTGACCCGGGCCCGGGAGACTTACTGCGTTACCCTCATCCTAAACAAGACCAAATCAAGGGAGATAGAGGTCGAGTTCTGATTTTAGGGGGAGGCCCGTATCACGGGGCCCCATTACTTTCCGGAATGGCCGCTGCAAGAATGGGTTGCGACCTTGTTCATGTCGCCATGCCAAAGAAAGCCTCTAGCAGAGCAAAGTGGCCAAGTGAAATCATACCCGAACCAATGGTTGATGAAGACATAATTTCCAACATTGATGCCATAATCAAAAGATCCACGACAGGCAGAGGAGTTCAAGCACTCGTCATAGGACCAGGAATGGGAGATGACCCCGCATCTCTGGAAGCAGTAAATCGATTGATTGAGGCAACACCCGATATTCCAAAGGTGATAGATGCAGACGCAATCAAAGCCTTAAACGGTTGGCCTAAATCATTGACTGGAGTAGTAACTCCGCATCAAAAAGAGTTGGATAAATGGATTTGGGACTTTGCAAATATACCTTCTATGCTTGAAGGGCATGGCGAAAATCGAGTAGTAGTGAAAACAGGGGCTGAAGATATCATCTTCGGTGCAGGTGGGCGCGGAGGAGTAGTTTCAGGTGGAAATCCGCGCATGTCGATGGGCGGAACAGGTGACTTGTTAGCAGGATGTATCGGCGGTCTACTCGCTTTAGGGCTAAGTCCGTGGTCTGCTTCAAGAGTTGGTACTTACATTATGCGAAGAGCAGGAGAAATGGCGGGAGAGGAAATAGGACCGGGGATGGTCGCAGAGGATATTCCTCCCTACCTATCTAAAGCTTTGATCACAGGACCGGTTCTTCTCCATCCACCAGAGGAGGAAGACCCTTCTTCTTCCTAACATAATCGGTATAATTCCCGAAATACTTTGTGACGACTCCGTCCTGTAATTCCCAGATTTGGTTCACAACTTGGTCGAGGAACCACCTGTCGTGGCTGACTGTAACAATTGCGCCGTCGTATTCTAACAACGCTTCTTCCAAGGTTTCCTTAGCGTCCATGTCAAGGTGGTTGGTGGGTTCATCCAAAAGTAGCAGGTTGTTTTCTTCTAGGAGTAATTTCAATAGAGCAATCCTTGCTCTTTCTCCACCAGAAAGTTTGCCAAGTGGCGTAGTCACTTGTTCTTTAGCGAATTGGAATCTTCCCAGTGCGGCTCTTATGTCTCCATACTGCATGTCAGGTCGTAGGATTTCGACTTGTTCCACGGGGTTTAGTTTGAAATCAAGTGTCCTATGGTCTTGATGATAGTATCCTATTATTGTACCCGGTGCGAGGTCCCTTTCCCCCGAATCTATCTCTTCTTCTCCAATGATTAGTTTGAGTAATGTGGTCTTTCCTTGACCGTTTCCACCGACAATTCCAATTCTATTTCCCTTTGAAATCTCGAGATTTTGCTTATCTAAAATTGGTCTTTCTAAGCCGTCGAATTTCTTTGATACGTCTTTTAGTTCGATAATATCATTGCTTGATTTATCGGCTGCTTCGAGGTTGAATCTCAAACCCTTGCGCTGTTTTGGTTTTCTGGCTTTCAGTGCTTTCAATTCTTGCTGATATCTTTCAATCATCTTGTGTTTTGCTGAAATGGATTTGTCGTATTTGTTAGCAGACTTCATTGAGCGAAGAGCCCCTTGAGTGCTTGAAATCTTCTTTTCAATCGTCTTGATTCTATCATCAAGGGCTGCTAGGAAATTTTCTTTCTGTTTGAGGTATTGTGAATAATTACCTTTGAAATTCCAGTTCCTTAGGTTGTCAATTTCGACTATTCTTGTGCAAACTTGGTCAAGGAAATACCTGTCGTGAGATACTATTAATTGTGCTCCGACGAATTCTTTGATAAAATCTTCAAGCCATTCTGTAGTTTGAATGTCTAGATGGTTCGTAGGCTCGTCTAGGAATATGACGTCGACCCCGGCAAGTCCAACTAACTGTCTTGCTAAAGCGAGTTTAGCTCGCTCTCCTCCAGATAGGGCACTGACTTTCATGTCCATTGGGTGTTGGTCTAGGCCAAGTCGTTCTAGAATCGCCTTAGCGATATTTGCCACATTAGTTCCGCCAGATTGACCAAGCATGGTTTGGAGTTCAGAATATCTATCCATCGTAGGTTGCCAATTTCCTTCATAGAATGCAGGGTCAGCCATTTGGGCTTCAATTGACGCGATTTCTTCCTCGATTTCTTGGAATTGCCGGCCTTTTCTTGAGAGTTCTTCTTCGATAGTTGAATCATCTTCAATATCTCGTATCTGTGTCAAATATGCGATTCTAATACCTGAAGCATAGTCAATTTCTCCGACATCCTGCTTCTGTTCTGAAATCGTGTTGAGCAAGGTGGTCTTACCAGCGCCATTATGCCCAACAATTCCTATTCTATCTCCTTCGTTGACGATTAGATTGATGTCTTGTAAAACGGTAACTGGACCAAAGGCTCGGTCGACACCTTCCACCTTGATCAGTTCACGTGACATAACCCAAGCCGATTGACTCTAACTTATGGAGTCACCGTTCAAAAATTTTGACAGATTTTAATTATCGCAATATTGGAAATACTCGGCAAAACGCCATATTTTGCTTCTCATCCGACCGAAGACAATATACCCTCATATCTGCCGTGTAGGCGGAGAGAGTATTCTCATCCGGTGGAAAATGTGGAATTGAGACACGACATACGTCGTGTTCCAGCCGCTCGCGACTGGAACACTGAATCCGACCTACAGGCTCGTCTATCCAAAGGTGCAAAGATATGGATAGTTGGTGATATCCACGGACATTTGGCTACGTTTAGGGCTTTGATTCATAGATTAAAACTCCAGGATGAGGACAGAGTGGTCCTTCTTGGAGACATGATAGATAGAGGGCCAAATTCTGCAGGAGTAATCGAGTATGTCAAAAATCATCCACAAATCATTGCCATCAAAGGAAATCATGAGCAGATGGCGGTTAGGTCCTTACAGGGTAGGGCGATAGAACTAGACCCTACATGGTTAGCAAAAGGTGGTTCCTCAACCTGGGGGTCATACATAGTTGCAGCAAAAGGTGATCTACACCAAGCTAAACTAACCTTCGCAGAAGATTGTGCATGGATGGCTGATTTACCAAGCCACATCGTGTTGGATAAATGGCGCTTGGTACACGCTGGATACCATCCTGAAAAGGACTTAGATACTCAAGACGAGAAGAATTTACTTTGGATTCGAGGAGCATTTTTCCGTCATGATAAGCCGATAGATGAACAAAGAACCGTCATTTTCGGCCACACGCCCACAAAGAAATTTGGCAAGTGTGGTTCAATTGCTAATTCGAAAATAATTCTTGATGACGGCAGACCTTCATGGAAGGCTTTGGATGTTTCAGCTTTCAACCATCGAGCTCCGGGAATTGTAGCATTCGATTTACAAAAAGAGGTTGCTGTAAAGCAAAAAACTCTCAAGAGTGAGTATTGGTGGACAAAGACGAAAGCGAAAGAAGCTCCTATCTCCGAGTTTTACGGTTTAGTTGAATTACGACGCAGGTCGAGATATTATGAGATTATAGAGGAAAAATCCTCACGAAAATTACACGTGGCCGGCGCTACCTATCAAATTAAATCACCAGTTTCATTCAGAATAGTTCCAATGAAAGATAAGGGAATCAAAAC
>Ga0075477_10001463_pt1 | contig 11152 bp, 25 predicted proteins | sample DEB08_DNA_FD_76338 | JGI IMG/M metagenome (GOLD analysis project Ga0075477, IMG submission 76338) | Aqueous microbial communities from the Delaware River and Bay under freshwater to marine salinity gradient to study organic matter... | ecosystem: Environmental > Aquatic > Marine > Coastal ...
AACCAAAGACGATTTCTTTTGGCTCAAGGTAGACGACTTGCAAGTAAAAGGCAAAAGTGTAGGGTTAGGCATCTACACAGTGCTAGATGATAATGCTCCTGCTTGGCGCACAGCACAGAAGAAACACGAACAAATGCACGAAGATTATCGTGCGCAAAGATTTGATGATGCTATAGACAAATGTCGTTTGTTGTATACTCACTTTGATCACAAGATGGAAAAGTATTACGATATGTGGATTGAACGCTGCGAGTATATGAAGACACAAGACCTTCCTTCAGACTGGGATGGAATATTTGTAGCCACGAGTAAATAACATATGTTCAACTATATAAAAAATCTTTTCGGCAACAACACTGAATACAAAGGCCAGGACATTAAAGATATCAATGTCATATGGCTTCACGGTGCAAATCAAACCAGTCTTAGTTTCAAATACCTACAAACAAAGACACAGTTCTCAAAAGAGATTATGGTCAACTATAGCAGCATGGATAGATTCTATGACAACTTGGATATGATAACAGAGCAGTGTCAAAATAGAGGACCGCACTTTGTTGTAGGACACAGCATGGGCGGGTTGTATGCACTACATCTTACCAAATATCTACGTGTAGTAGGTGGCGTTAGTATTAGCACACCGTTTAGAGGTAGTAGCACAGCAGACTGGGCAAAGTATGTTGTACCAAGTTATCCATTGTTTAGGGATATTGGACGTAAGAGCGATCCTATCAAAAAAGCACATGAGATAGAATTAGATATACCTTGGACACAAATAGTAAGTACAACAGGATCAGTGCCTTATCACAATGGCCCTAATGACGGTGTTGTTACACTTGCTTCAATGACACACAGAACAGACATGGAACTAGTAGAGGTAGCACATACACACTACGAAACTATGTGTTCTGATCAAGTTGCTGAGATTGTTGCTGAACGCTATTCTCGTGCTTTAACAACAGTGCGTTAACTTGGTCAGTTTTTATTAACCATCCACTTTCGTTTACTATAAACACATCGCCTGGTTTATACAACGGATGATCCTTATTACCAGGATTTCCTTGCCTATCTAATCCCATTACTTCTCCAGGCCAATCGCCTTCTATACAAAAGTTATCACCGGCTTGCATTATATTATAATCCATCCACATCATTGTATTTTCTCCACTGGTTTTACATGAGTATACTTTAATGCAAATAAAGTTGCGTGTCTTGAATCATCAATGTCTACATATATATCACAGCGGCAGTATACATCTCCGGGCAAACTTGTACTGCTACTACGCAAAAGTTTCCATTCCCAGTTGTTTTCTTCCACTGTACGATAAAGATCATCGCCAAGTTCACGCCTAATCCATATGTTCTCCATATCAGTATTGGCATGTGTCCACTTGTATTCGCATTGTCCTAAATAGTATCTCATAAAAATACTTAGTTATTGCGTGAAGTTCTTTTCTTTAGTTCTGGTTTATTTGGGTCTTCTTTCGGTGCAGGCTTGCCAGTTGAGTTAAACGTTTCGCTGCGGCTCTGATACTTAACAACTGCTTCGTCTAAGAACGCTTGTTGTTCTGGATTAAGCGCACCTCTATGCTCTAACACCATGCTCAACTTACTGTTAAGTCTAATCATGTCATTGTCTAGCATACGCACACGGTCAACAAGACGTATTAGTGTGCCCATGCTTTGTCCAATAACTGGATCAATAGTTTCTGTTACCCACTTCCAGATAAAGAAGATGAAATATCCCATGCCAAACGCAGCAATGACTGGAAAGCCAAAGTCTTTGATTGCAGTTGAAATATCAAACTCCATTTACTCTCCGAACATACCGATCAAGTCTGGCCCAAAACTACTTGCCGCCCATCCTACAGCTAACATAGCAACTACTCCTAAAAACAGCCATTTCATTTTGAAATCATCAACTGACATTTTTATTGCTACTAGTTCATTTCCTAGTATACGCAACTGGATTTCCATTTTACCTTTGTCGTCTACATTAGTCTCTTCTGGCATCATCTTTCCCTTCATTTGCTGCTATTCTATCAATGTTGGGCTTAACTCCAAGTGCATAACTTAACAGTGCATCTATCTTAACTAGGTCGTTGTTCATAGTTTGCACACGATTGTCAAGCGAGCCAATAATGCCGTTGAGTGTTTTTACACTGTCTTCAACACCGCTTAATATAAATCTAAGTGTTAAGAAAACAAAGTAGCCGGCAGCTAATGCTCCTGCAATAGGAAATCCTACTTCGCTTGCTAAAGTTAAAAAATCCATAAAGTGCGCCCTCACGCTCTGCTATTACACATGTATTTATTAAAAAGGACCCAAAGAGTTTGTCGGCATTATGAAATCAACATCAAGTATTTTTAATATATCTTTAACGTCTTTTAGTGTTAACAACGGCTCAACACCGCTGTGAAATCCTGAAATTGGACAGGGCTTTACGCCGTCATTGTACTCTTTGATTATAGTATGTGCTATCTGCTTGGGCGTTTGTTTTTCCTTCAATAGCTGATGTCTCCATATAGTTGAATATGTGATCGGCTCATCTGGGTCAGTTGATCGTTGTCCTAATTTAAGTTCAAATAAATCATAAAGAATAAACTCAGCTGGACTTGTTTCGGGTAATAGTGCAGTTTCAGCAAACCAACAGTAAAAGTTTATATCACTTTTAAAATATTTTACCAAACGTTTTGCAACATGGGTTTTAAATATATAGGGTGTGACATTTGGTCTTAGTTTTAGATGATGTCCAGGATATATCAATCCTAGTCGTTCACAACTGAGCTTTGTCCATTCAGTTACACCTTTGAGGGTCCAGTTTCCGTGAGCATTGCAAGACGGCGTATCATCAATGTTATAAGGACGAAAGAAAAAGTTTTTACTATCTAGTATTAAATATTCTTCTGTTTTTATAACAGAATGTCCTAATATTTTCAACATCTGTTGTCCGACCCAACCACCTAGTTCTAGTTCATAATCCAAGTGCTGAGGAATATTTTTAGGCCAGAACTTACTAGCAGGATATGTAACCACACTAAACTTGTAAAGCAAAGTCTCATTAATATTAGTGTTAAACCATTCTAACCATTCATTGTATTTTTTGTCACTTTCATTGTGAACAATCACTATACGACATGGCTCTAAAAATGCACTAATACTACGGCACATCATTTCAAACTTCCATTTGTCGTGTTGGCATGTAACTACAAATAATGTTCTTTTCAAGGTTGACATTCCTTTTAACTTGTTGTATATTTAACTAAAGGCAATCAGGAGGAATCAAAGAATGGCAACTACAGAAGAAAAAACAGAACTAGTTGAAACACTCAAAGGCCCACGCTATTATCGTATCCGACTTTGGGGATATGGCGGCGAAGCTGCCTACATGAATATTAACAAAGAAACATATGATTTTTGGAAGCCAGTCACAGAAGAACACGGTGACAGTGATCTTGTAAATTATGCAGTCAATGACGACCCAGAAGATTATGATTTTGATAATATTGAAGTAGTTCCGCCTGAGGCAGACTTCCTCACTGAAGAAGATTACAAATATCCGTGGTACGAAGCACCAGGCGAGTTTTGTCATCAGAACGGTGTGGAGTTTGGATCCGCTCGCATAGATGTAGAAGAAGTTGACAGCGATGATTACATGTCAAATCATGTTGCCGAAGTAGTAGAAGGTGGCGACCTCAACGAACTGCTTGACAAAGTTGAGGAAGAATCAAACTTTGAGATTGAACCAAAAGACTGGGGCGAAGCAGAACTGTATAGCAAAGAAGACGATTATGTTATGCAGTTTTACAGCAGTGAAAAAGGCACGTTCTTTGATGGCATTATTGAAACTGTCGGCGAGTTTGATATTAAAAAACTAAAAGCAGTAATCAATGAGTACCCTAACGGTGAAGACATTGTAGATGGATTGTTGTATGACGGTGTTGATATTGAAAATCAAGGCGGCGACACTAATGGAAAAGGTTACTATGCAAGTGTTTGGAGTAATGTGAAATGAATAATTTTGAAAAGCCAGCAAAGATTGACTGGAGTCTACACGCTACTATCAATCAACCCTATCGCACACATTCTTTGTTATGGGAACAAATAGATTCGATTGCAATCATTGATACTCAAGATCAACTTGAAGAGTCTATCCGGAATATGGACGAGTTTCCTGATGCAGTTGAAATGTTAAATACTATTGGAGTTAAAACTAATGGTAAATAGACTAACATACAACGCAGATGAAATATTTCAAGACATTGACGGAGATCCGGACAATGTGAATATGACAATACCACCTGAGATTATGGAATCTCAAGGATGGAAAGAAGGAGACACATTGAAGTTTGTGATAGAGAACGGTACAATCGTTATTACTAAGGTAGATAATGGCGAAGAGTGATGACACAATAGAAGTAGAAGGTAGTATTATAGATGTGCTACCAAACCAGATGTTTAAAGTAGAACTTGAAAATGGACATATTGTAACTTGTTATACAGGCGGCAAAATGCGGCGCTTTAGGATTAGATTGGTTCTAGGCGACAAGGTAAAGATTGAAATGACACCTTACGACCTTAATAAAGGACGCATCACATTTAGAATCTAGGTTGACAAGCGTCCGGTGATGTGTTATATTATATATAAGTTAACAAACTTAGGGCAATACTATGATAACAGTAACAGGCGGCAAACCCAAGCAACGTAGATATGTAGAGAGTATGGTACAGTTTTGTATCGATACTCTAATGCCACGTATGCGTACTCTCGAAATAGAAGTAAAACTATGTTCGCCCAAGGGTGCTATGGGCTATTGCTTGGAACTTGACACCAATAGAGAGTTTGAGATTGAAGTTGATCGCACATTGTCTTATCGTAAAATGCTAGAAACTGTAGCACACGAAATGGTGCATGTAAAACAGTATGCAAGACGTGAACTGCATCCTTCTAGACACACTTGGTGTGGTAAAACATATAATCCTGAGAAAGTAAGCTACTGGGATCTTCCTTGGGAGATCGAAGCACACGGACGTGAAACTGGCTTGTTTATTCGATGGGCAGAAAAAGAACGTGTTGCTCACTTAAAATGGACACAACTATAGGTTGACGTTAACTTAAAAAAACACTATATTAATACTAAGGCAAAACAGAAAGGCATCGCATGTCACAACGTGTAAACAACTTCAAAGGCGGTATCCAATCAGGTACAACTGCACTGGATGCTGATAGTTCTAAGTTGGATAAACAACTTAAAGAATCCCGTGATAATACACAAATACCCAATCTTAAGATGATCAAACAGTTTTCTTATGAAGATAAAATAAAATATGTTGGCGACAACTGTTTTGGATTTGCGCCAGATGGCGGTGCGTGGTTCAAAGGAGACAAGTTAGTAGCAGTATTTGAAGCTAAGAAACAGGGTCTCGGCGGCAACGCATACGAACGTTGGTGGGACAATGCTTGTACAGCAAAACATATTAATCCAGATGTAGTATATGTAACGTTTTGTTCAGGACCTGGTTCTGCAGAAGGGCAATGCTTGGATAATCTTCGCCGCAAAGCAAACATCATGTTAGGCGAAAACTTCAAGTTTTATATGTCACCCGAAGGCTTTACATTTGATCAAGTTAGTGCTATAATGCAAGAAACATTGGAAGGAACGTTATGAAACCATTATACATGTGGGCAGGCGGAAAAAACAAAATGATACCCAAGTACTTGGATAACCCAGGTATTCCAACTAGTGGCTACGACACATTTGTTGAGCCATTTTTTGGTGGCGGAGCAATGACTATTTGGGTATATGAAAACTGTCCTGATGTAAAAAGGTTTGTTATCAACGATGTTAAAGATGAACTAGTTGGCATTTATAATGCTATTAAATACGATGTAGACAACTTTATTAAACGTATGGATGCACTTGAAGCACAATACATTCCTTTAGATAAAGCCACACGCAAGGCATGGTTTTACAACCTTCGTACACCATATGCAACCAATGTACACAACTGGACTGCTACAGAAGAAAGTGCTACACTTTACTTTTTAATGAAAACAGCATTTAATGGTATTTGGCAAACTACTATACGTGCAAATGGTAGATTTGATACACCTTTTGGATTAGGCAATCAGAAGACAACAGTGTATGACAAAGAAAATGTAATGGAGTGGCACACGTTTTTGCAAAAGGTAGACATTTATTGCGGAGACTGGAAAGTAGCAAGTGATGCTGCTGTTGGAGAACGTGCATTTTTCTTTTATGATCCGCCATATAGAGATAGCTTTACAAGTTATGGTGAAGGATTTACAGATGCAGATCATCAAACTTTAATCGAGTATTGTGTACAAAAAGATCTACAAGGCGATATTGTATTTTATTGTAATAGAGATGATGCACAAGACGGATTCTTTGATACACACAAAGCACATTTGAACGATAGTTACTTTGATATAAAATATACAGCTGGACGTAGAGCTACTGAAAAAGACGAAGATGGCAACGACACTCGTACAGCAAAAGCAGCCAAAGAGATACTATTGCATTCAACAATAGTAAAACCTGCTGATGTATTTGCCAATGGATTATGTGAAGTTGTTGGTTGACAAGTGTGTGCCTGTATGCTATAAAAGTGTATAGGCACAGACACACGAGGCACACCATGACTAATCAACTAAATCTTAATGATGTATTTGAAAAAGAATACAAAGCATCTGATGTTAAACTCCTAGCGTTTGCAGCATATCGTATCAACAAAGGATATGTAAAGGCAACACAGCGTTATAGCGAAAACACTCCTACAAAGTTTAGCAACAAAGAAATTGTAAAATATTCCTTGGAGTATAATGCAAACAACGAAACATATGTTCCGAGTGACTTTGTTATGCCAAAGATCCTTGATGAAGATTACACAGCATTAGCTGCCGCAGACAAACACATGCGCCGTTATACCCTGTTAGGGTTAGGCAACTTGAGTGACTTTCAAGCTGATATGTTTGAAGCATATTCACAAGACAACATTCCAGTTAATAAAACAGGACTTATTGCATACCTTCCAGCATTTGTTGAACGTGAACTCGATGACAAGATCTACAAAGGCCGTCTTAAAACAGAGTTTGCTGAAAGCACCGCAATCAAAGATAAAAAGATCATTGGCGAGTTAGAGATCCTAAAGCGTGTGTACAGTGTCAACTACGAAACATTCTTTTACACTGCTGGCTTCAACGGCAACTTGGTTATGTTTTCAAACAAGTTTGAATACAAAGTAGGAGAAGTATTTGGTTTCCGTGCTAATGTTAAAAGTCAACAAACAGATCGTGACACCGGACTCACAGTAAACAAAATCAACTACGTCAAACTAGTAAAGGTGTAATATGAGTAAATATGGACCTAAAGTATACGCAAGTGATATTATCAATACTAAAAAACACTGGGCTGTAGGCACAGTGTGGAACGTTGAAGGTAGTAAAGGCATGTATAATATAGAAATGCTAGACAAAGGATTTAGTTGTGATTGTCCAGCATACAAAAAATGCAAACATATTAAAGCAGTTGAAGCAAACTTTGAAGGAGAGTTTTAATGGATTTTTTAACAGCAGCACACGGAGTTCTTTTATTAACAGCAGTAGTTTTTACTGTATTCGGTGCCTACGTTGGCCGTAGATCTCAAACAGAAGAGATTGTAGAAGCTACACTTGATAGCTTGATTGCAGATGGTTATATTAAAACAGAAGGCCGCGGTGCCAACATGGAAATCATTAGATGGCAAGAATGGTGCAACAAGTATGATTAAACTACAAGGCAAACTTCCTCGTAGAGTATACCTAGCTTGTAGTGGTGGTGTTGACAGCATGGCTGCACTAGACTTTCTAAGACGCAAACACGATGTACATGTGCTACACTTTGACCACGGTACTGAACACGGCCGGCAAGCAAAGGAGTTTGTAGAAGAATACTGTATGCGCAGGGGCATTCCTGTTACCACAGGCGAAATACACGGTACAGTGCCGCCGGGTCCTAGCAGAGAAGAATGGTGGAGAGAACAACGTTATGCCTTCCTCGACAAGTTTTCTGGAAACACCATTATTACTTGTCATCACCTAGATGATTGTGTGGAAACTTGGGTGTGGAGCAGTATGCATGGCACAGGCAAATGGATCCCATATCGTCGTAACTATGTGGTCCGTCCGTTCCGTCTTACACGCAAACGAGATTTAGAAATGTGGTGTAGATTGAACAATGTTCCATGGATTGAGGATGACAGCAACGAAGATATCCATTATACTAGAAACTATGTTAGACACGAAATGATGCCAAACGTACTAAGAGTTAATCCAGGTATTCATAAAACTATTGCTAAAAAGGTAAAACAAGATGTCGAAACTATTGATGTGTGATCCGCCCAGCGGATGGAAGTATGGGTTTCCTAAACCTTTGCCAACAGACTTGGGCAAAGATGAGAGTATTATTCCTTGGCTATTGAGCGAAGGTTATCCACAGCGTGAGATAGACAACTGTGGCAAACACTTTTATTGTAGGTATTGGGAAGCAGATGAAGAAGACGTCAAAGAATGACAGCAAGAAACTTGTTCGTGAGTGGCGACAGCATCTACAAAACAGCAGGCTCACTGAGCAACAACAAATCAAACGTGCAAAGGAGTTTGCAAGGAAAGGCATGAAGCCAAACGAGTAAATACAATATATAACATAGGGAGTACGAATATGGCACGACATGACTATATGGGCTTTTCTGAAACGCTCGAAGAAGACGACTATGGACTTATTATAGACAAAAATGGAAATATAAAAGGAATATGGGTACCAAAACATTTGGAAGATGCAGAGGAACTACCAAAAAGCATTGTACATGCTTGTAAACTTTATTTTGATGTTGATCCAAATGACAAAAGCAACTATCAAACAATACATTAGAGGTTAAAATGACACCACAAGAAATCGCTGAATACAAACAGCGTTGGATGAGCACAGGGAATATTAATCCTGTGCGCCTTCACAGTGACTTGGATACACAAGGTAAAACTTGGTGTAGGAGAAACTTGGAAAGACATCAATGGAGCATGACAACATGGACAGATGTTTACGAACACACTTTCTTTTTTGAAAGCAAAGAACATGCATTACAGTTCGAACAACAATGGCCAAGATTTATCAATCAATAGTTGACAAATATAAAAATAAAAGTTATAATGATTAGTAATAATAAGGAGTGCATTCCATATGGAAGAAAACTTAACTAAGACAGAAGCAGTCGGTAGATTAATCAGCTTGGCCAAAGAAGTTGAGATTAGAGATCCTATTGACTGGAAGAGAATGAAGGTAACCGAAGAGCAAGTATTTGAAGTAATGGCAGCAAATGTCATTGATCAACTTTTTAGTATACCAGAAGACCATCGAACAACAGTAGCAATGGCTACTATGACAAAGTTACTTGTAGAAAACTTTGTATTATCAACTAAACTAGCAGAAGAAAGAGAAAAAAATGCCATTAGTACCAATCGTAGTTGAATCCGAAGCCAAAGGCGAACGTTCATACGACATTTATAGCCGTTTGATGAAAGACCGTATCATTATGTTAAACGGTGTAGTTGAAGACAATATGGCTAACTTGATTGTAGCACAGATGCTGTATCTTGAAAGCGTCAATCCTGACAAAGACATTAACTTGTACATCAACTCACCAGGCGGTGCTGTAACAGCAGGACTTGCTATCTACGACACTATGCAGTTTATCAAGTGTGATGTGCGTACTATTGTAATGGGACAAGCATGTAGCATGGGCAGCTTCTTAGCACAAGCAGGTACAGCAGGCAAGCGCACAGTACTACCAGAAAGTCGCACAATGATCCATAGAGTGTCAAGTGGCACACGAGGAACCAGCGGTAGTGTACACGTACAAGAACTACAGTTTGAAGATGCAAAACGAGCATACGAAGAGTCGCAAAAGATCAACAAGCGCCTTACAGAGCTTTATGTTAAGCATAACACAGCTGGCAAAGATTATGCCGAACTGTTTGAAACTATGAAGTTTGATACATTCCTCACAGCACAAGAAGCTGTTGAACATGGACTTGCTGACAAGGTAGTTGAGCATAGATGAAGTTTAGCTGTCCAGTAGATTTTCATTTACCAACACAAGAGTTGTATGATATCTATTGGAATGAGTTTGGACACAAACTCGATGACAGAACACTTTACAAAGACGACAAAAGAATAATGCCAGTGGTTACAGGATTTTTAATCACTGGCAAAGACATTGAATGGCCGGTACAATCGTTGCTGGATGCTCTTGATATTGAGCTACAAACTGCTAGACTATTTGTAACCAATCCACACCGTAAGTTACAGATACACAAAGATTGTTTAGGCCAGTCAAAAGAACTTCGTCCGTGGGCTATTAATATTCCTATTGCAAACTGCGATTTGGGTATAAACGAATGGTTTGAAGATCACAACAACGACTTTGGTACAGAGCAGTTTGCACCAGGTGGCAGTGCTATAATGCCAGAATACTTTGACAATAACTACATTGTAAGTGAGTCAATGGTGTTAAATAGCATACAATTGATTAAAACAGATGTATTTCACAGAAGCAACAACACAGGCAATGATAACCGTAGAGTTGTTTTAAGTTTAAGAGGAAAGCCCGATGTAACTTGGGCAGATATATTGGAGAAAGTAAATGTCTACAACAGAAGACGTGCAGAAGACAATAGCTGATTTAAAAGGTGTGCCCACACGTCAAGAACTACTTGACCTATTAGGTGACGAAATAGTAAATGTAACATTTGACAAACTCAGCGGCGATGAGCGTACTATGAAGTGTACACTTATACCCAGCATGTTACCAGCAGCACAGCGTGAAGACAAACTAAGTCAAACTAAGATACGCAACTTGGAAGACAAGGTGTTTGTGGTATGGGCTATAGATATTGAGCCTAATGCTTGGCGTAGCTTCCGTTATGACAGGGTTAAAAAGGTTGAAGTTGATTTTCTGTTTGGCAACGGAACCGAGGATGGAGCAAACTACTAATGTTAAATCCTGTAAAACTTGACTACGACTTTGACGTATTTTTAAATGCCGACTACAGTGTACACGAAGGCAGTTGTATTGCACACCAAGTACATGAGCTAC
>Ga0075477_10001467_pt1 | contig 11131 bp, 8 predicted proteins | sample DEB08_DNA_FD_76338 | JGI IMG/M metagenome (GOLD analysis project Ga0075477, IMG submission 76338) | Aqueous microbial communities from the Delaware River and Bay under freshwater to marine salinity gradient to study organic matter... | ecosystem: Environmental > Aquatic > Marine > Coastal ...
ACTGTGTCTTTACGACCCCTTTGAGACTGGAAATATCCACGGTTTTCTTCAAAACTTTTGTTAAAACTGTAAATGCTTCCGCTAAACGAAGCGACACCACCCCGTGTTGTTCTGCTTCAATCAGGTCCTCAAACCATAATTCAATCACGGTAGTATGAGCGTCCATGGCAAATAGTAAGGCCATTTCGCCGTGTGCTTTTTCCCAGCGGTCCATTTCGTCCCACTGCAATGGGGCCGATTCTGCACCCATCAAGTGGCGTTGACTTTGCAGTAGGGCTTGGCTTTCGCGGCGCATGGCAAGAATGATCTTCGGGCCTTCAGGCAATGGAGCTTTCACAAGTAATGGAGCCACGATTTTAACCGATCGTCCTCGCTGGCCGTCCAGCCACTGGTCATCAAAGGTCCAATTCTTTATTTTTTCATGCTCAAAATAGCCCGCGGCATTGAAATCATCTGCCTTGCGTTTTTCATCCGTGATCGGTTCAATACCTAAAGACTGAAGCAACTGCATGGCAAGAGATGTGCCGCTGCGAGGCGGCCCGGTTACTATGAAAAGGGGGGCTTTACCGGCTGAGGGAAGCAGGGTATGTTGTACCGCCTTCGCCGTGCGGGCCGCCTCGAAATCGCCTGTTTTCACAAAGAGCCAAGCCAAAGCTCCATGCACCCAAGGCTGGTGAAAAACCAATGCCGTGCTTTTAAGTCCAACCCGAATAGCCTCTTCCCAATTTTCAATGTACAAGTAATACCGCATCCAAAGATTCAAAAGATCAGGTCGGTCTTCACCGAAAGGCTGAAGTAATTCATTCAGCACTTCATAACGGTTCGCTTTCACTAAGAACCGCCCCCAAAGTATTGCGGTAGATATATCCATGGCATGTGCTGAAAAATTGGGCAATACCCAATCTTCCTTTTTTGACAACGCCACCAAGGCACGGTAATACGCCCAGATTGCAGGCTGTCCTTGTTCGTGCGTGGTCCAGGCCAGCAGTCTTTCTAATTCTAAATACTGCTCAGATTCCGCAAGCAGCGCAGCGCCCAATTGCAGATAACGCAGTGGAGATGCTGCATTCAACTTTAGCGCAGCCAATTCCCGCCATGCCTCTTCTGGACGTCCTTCGGCACGCAGGCTGCGTGCGAGGTAGTAAGCGTTTTCTAACAAACGTTGACCAGTTACTTCCGTTGCATCTGCATCCAGATACCCCATAGCAACAAGGCTCGTTAGCATGGATGATTCGAGCGCCACAGGCTCCTGATCCGCCGTAACAATCTCCACCGCATTTGGCACTTGCGCCTCGTGTTCTCCCGGGGTAAAGCATGGAGCAACGCGACCTTTCATGGCCGGTGTCGCTTGCACATTGTGAACCGCTAGCAACGAAGGTGCGATGTCTAAGAGGGTTAAACCACTTGTCACCGCATCTTTATCAAGAGAGGGACCTTTCGCTAAAAAAACACCAAAATGGCGGTGTTCTAAGGCGGGCGCACCGGCGTGGCTAGGCAATTGGCCCCAACGCTCATCACCTGACTTAAAGCCGTGATCGCTGATTAAAAAAGTGGTTGTCGTATCGTCCGTATAATGGAGCAAGGCATCAAGGAAAAGATCGTGCAGACGGTAAGCCGCGGTCACGATATGCTTATATTTTAAATACGCCTCATTAGAAACGCCCGGCAACTGAGGAGGGTGGTATTTCATCCCCAAATGCTTGTAGTGGTCCAGCGCATCGTAATAGATGCTGGCGTGATTCTGTGCACCATAAGCTAAGGCCATGGTAGCGAGGGTATGCACATTGATGGCGTGTGTCGTAATCTTTAAAACGCTTCGAACGACGGCATCTTCACTGCTCACGTCTAGGTCCGGAAAAAACAGCGCTATGGCCTGTACCGGTATTTCTTCGGGTTGCAACAATAACGCACGAGCGAGCGGTTGCAAATTGGAGGGCTGAATACCCGCCGAGAGCCAATTCCCGTCCTCAGCTGGAGCGAGATTTGAAACCCTAACCCCACCTCCACTGCTTGCTGGCGCAGGGTGAGAAGGCCACCAACCTACTGTTGTACACGAGTGACCGTTCTCTTCTAAAATATCCCAATACGTGGGGACTTTTAGCGACGTACCTCGAACCGCTCTTACACGCCCATTCTCAAGCTCCGTAAATCCATGAATCCCATGCTTAGAGGGCCATTGTGACGTAGCTATCGTACTCCAAAGCATAGGGGAAATAGGCGGATCTAAGGTGGCCAATTGGGCCTGTACCCCGCCATCCATCAAGCCGGTAAGGTTTGGCATCTTTCCGGAAGTTAGTAGGGGTGACATTACCTGCCAATCGGCAGCATCCCATCCCACCAACAAAGAGGTTAGCGGTACTGTACTTGCTGGGACGGCGGGAAATTGAGAAAGATCTAGGCCTTTAAATTGAGCGACAGCTTTATAACCGCCGGCCAGAAAACCCAATGTATATATGTCCTTTTGCCCCATGGCGTAAAAGTAATTGCTAAATTTGATGTGACCCCACTGCTGTGCCCATGAAGACCAAAGCTTTTTCTGACATCCTGTCCTTATCCTGGTCTGCGATCAAAGCATCGCCGCTAAGAACCGTACTTACCTCATTGATCATTTCTTTCGGCATCATGGCTCTGGTAGGCATTTTAAGTGCGACCGATGCGCTTAAACAAAGCTTAGAAAGCAACTTCACGAGCCTTGGTGCAAATACCTTGACCGTTCGAAATTCACAAGGCGGCTTTTTTGCTGGCGGCGCGAAACGACGTCAAAACCCCAACATATCCTATCGTCAAGCGAAGGCTTTTAAAGACCGCATGACTTTTGCAGGCGCTCGAACCAGCTTAACCTATGTCGCTGGTGGTACAGAGCAACTCAGCTATGGGAATACGAGCACAAACCCTAACAACATGGTTACTGCAGCCGACGAAAACTACTTGTATACGGGAGGGTTTGAATTGGAAGAAGGACGAAACTTTACCGCAGACGATGTACAACGAGGTAAGAATTATGTCATTTTAGGCAATGAAACAAAGACCACGCTATTTGGCGACGCTTCTGCCGCCGGAAAGACCATTAAAATGCGCGGCAAACCTTACACAGTTGTTGGCGTTCTCGCGGAGAAAGGGAATTCAGGGATGTTCTCTGGAGACCGAGGTGCTTGGGTAACCATCACCTATGCTCGAGCAAATTTCACTGCAGGCCGGCCCAATTATACCCTCAGCATTAACGCACCCAGCGCTCCTTTGCTCGATGCCGTACAAGGGCAATGTACCGCCTTGATGCGCAGTGTAAGAAAGCTAAAACCCAAAGAAGAAAATAATTTTTACATCATCCGTAGCGACAGTATTGCGCGGAGTTTGATTGAAAATCTCGGAATGGTCACGACGGGTGCCTTTATCATTGGAATCATCACCTTGCTTGGTGCCTCCATTGCATTGATGAATATCATGCTGGTCAGTGTTACGGAACGAACACGTGAGATCGGAACGAGAAAAGCCCTGGGCGCAACGAAGAAAAGTATCAGCTCGCAATTTTTGGGAGAGGCTATTGTCATCACGCAATTGGGCGGATGGACGGGCATCGTATTTGGCATTATTATCGGAAATGTTGTTGCCAATATGGTCGATGGCCAATTTTTCATTCCATGGATCTGGATTACCGTAGCCTTTATCCTATCCGTAGGTGTTGGTCTTCTAGCTGGCTGGTATCCCGCGAGTAAGGCTGCAGCCCTAAACCCGGTAGATGCTTTGAGGCACGAATAAATACGTGGACACTACTTACGTTCCATTTTTTGATACCCTACTGCGGCACCAGTGCTCGTACCTAGGGAGATCCACAAACCAACATCATCCATAAACAACCCAAGTAGCAGCCCTGCCACTACTCCAATAGTTAAGTACTTAACGAAAATGGGGTGTTCTTCTTTTTTCATGATAGCAGAGTAAAAAAAAAGCCACTTCGATGAAGTGGCTTTTCTATACTTATGAGTTACTGAATTATGCTTCAGCAATAACGTCAAATTCAAACGCTACAACAACTTCGCGGTGTAGGCGAACGTTTGCAGTGTAATGTCCTAATGCCTTAACAGAACCACCCACGATTTGGATGAATTTCTTGTCCATAGACACGCCCTCTTTTGCAAGAGCATCAGCAACATGACCGTTGGTGATAGAACCAAACAATTTATTGCCTTGACCAATTTTCGCAGACATCTTCAATTCAACTGCACCCAATTTCTCAGCAATAGCTTTTGCATCAGCAATAGCTTTCGCTTCCTTGTGCGCACGCTGGCGTAAGTTTTCTGCTAAAATCTTCTTTGCTGTCTCTGTAGCCAGTACTCCAATTCCTTGTGGAATCAAGAAGTTACGACCGTAACCGTCCTTTACAGTTACCAAGTCGTCAGCAAAACCTAAGTTCTCTACGTCTTTCTTTAGAATGATTTCCATGGTACTGAATTATTTGAGGTTATCAGCTACATAAGGCATCAGTGCAATGTGACGAGCACGTTTGATGGCTGTAGACAATTTTCTTTGGTATTTCAATGAAGTACCGGTCAAACGACGAGGTAAGATTTTACCTTGAGGGTTTACAAAACGCAACAAGTAATCTGGATCCTTGTAGTCGATAAATTTAATTCCGGATTTCTTAAAACGACAGTATTTCTTCTGGTTGCCGCTCTCTACGTTGATGGGCTGTAAGTAACGCACATCACCTTTTGCTTTAAATGCCATAGTCTAAGTTATTTATGCGTTAGCTTTTGCACGACGCTTTGCAGCGTATTCGATGCCGTATTTGTCCATTCTAACGGTCAAGAAACGCATGATGCGCTCGTCGCGTTTGAATTCAACTTCTAAAGGAGCAATTGCTTCACCAGGAGCTGTAAATTCTACAAAGTGGTAAAAGCCACTTTTTTTCTTTTGGATTGGGTAAGCCATCTTCTTGAGGCCCCAGTTTTCTTTGTTGATAATGCTCGCGCCCTTCTCTTTCATGAGGCCTACGAACTTATCTACCGCTTCCTTTACCTGATCTTCAGATAAAACGGGATTCAAAATGAAAACGGTTTCGTACTGATTCATAATTATTTGAACTTAAAAATTAAGGAGTGCAAATGTACGAGACTTTTCCCATTCGGACAAGGTATGTTAGCAACGTGTTTACAGGTCTTTTTTTATTCCTGTAGAAATTGGACCAATCCCCACTTATATTTGTGCTATGGAGCAATTCGTCGTATCAGCAAGAAAGTACCGCCCGCAGGCCTTTGAGGCAGTTGTTGGGCAGTCCCATATTACGGATACCCTGCTCAAAAGTGTCGCGAACGACCACTTGGCACAGGCACTATTATTTTGCGGGCCACGCGGAGTTGGTAAGACTACTTGTGCTCGAATTCTTTCAAAAGTAATCAATGGCGGGGCAGATTTAACCGATGAAGAATTGGCGCTCAATATTTTTGAGCTTGATGCCGCTTCTAATAATTCTGTGGATGATATCCGCCGTCTTATTGACCAAGTGCGATTTGCGCCTCAAACAGGCAAATTTAAAGTCTACATTATTGATGAGGTGCATATGCTTTCACAGCAGGCCTTTAACGCCTTCTTGAAGACCTTGGAAGAGCCGCCAGCCCATGCCATCTTTATTTTAGCGACCACTGAAAAGCATAAAATCATTCCAACCATTTTATCGCGTTGTCAAATTTTTGACTTCAAACGCATCACGGTGGATGATATTGCTGCACACCTTGCTTTTGTTGCCCAAAAAGAGGGCGTTACTGCTGAACCAGAAGCGCTGCATATGATTGCAGAAAAAGCAGACGGTGCCTTACGCGATGCCCTGTCCTTATTCGACAGAATGATCAGTTTCTCTGGCAACGAATTGACTTACGAGCAAGTAGTCAATGTGTTAGACATTCTAGATTATAACTACTTCTTTAGAACCGTGGCTTTGGCCAACGACGTAAATTATCCTGACTTACTTCTGCTCTATAATGAAGTGCTCGAAAAAGGTTTTAACGGACACGAATTCGTTGTAGGCTTAGCGAAGCACTTTAGAGATTTGCTTGTAGCACGGGAACCGCGCACTGTTGAATTGCTTGAGGTAGGTCCATCCATTCGCGAACAATACCTCAGCCAAAGCAAGGCCAGTTCAACCCGATTCTTGCTTCACGGATTAAAAGTATTCAACGAATTGGACGGCCAGTATAAAATGGCGAGCCAACCACGGATATTAGTGGAATTGGGACTCTTGAAATTGGTCGAATTTATTTCGCAAGAAAAAAAAAAGTCGCAACCCAGCGTAGCGCCTAAATCCACAGAGGATTTTCTACCCCCAACCTTACCTAAGCGTACGAAGACACCTGCAGTTCCGACACAACAAACAGCAGTGGCTTCTCAAAACAACGCTGCGGCGGCTGCCCCACCAGAAACTGCACTCAATACTTCGGAAATAAACCAAACTGCGGCACAGCCTGTAGTAGCAAAACCTGAAACAAAGAACGATTTACCTGAAGAACCTGCGTTGCCCGATATCGCGGCACATGAACCGCCAGTAGCGAGTCCAGAAGCAGCCTTTGATAGTGGACCGTCGGCAGCGTCCCAAACAACACAGGCCCAGACCAAAGCACCAAAGCGCAACCAACCTCCATCAAAGCCTAACAGCGGTGGCTTATCACTTATGGCTGCGTTAAATGATTTATCCACTGAAGATAAAGCACCTGTATTTGTGCCAAGCGAAGCGACTGAAGAGTCTGCCCCTCAGGTACAGGAAGGCCCACAAAGTGTGTTTAACGAAAAGGAATTGGTTGATGCGATTTCAACGTATGTAAAACAGCGGCATGTAAAAACGGCTATCCGTACGTTGCTTTCGGCGCAAATTCCCAAAATTTTGGACAAGAACACACTTCAGATATCGCTGGATAATAACATTCAATTGGGCTACTTCAATGAGGAGCAGAAGGAATTGGTCCCCTATTTGAGAAAGAAGCTGGACAATTTTGCTTTGCGATTTGAAACCATTTTAGTGGAAAGCGAACAAGTGAAAAAACTATACCTGCCGGAAGAGAAGTACAAGCACATGGCGGAAAAGAATGCCAATCTCGTTTACCTGCGTCAGAAAATCAAAACCGACCTAGAGTAATGCGCAGGGTTCTACTCATAGCGCTGGTGCTGTTTTCTATCAACGTACAGGCCCAACTCGATTGGTGGAATCAAACACATAATTGGGACGGAACAACGCCATGGACCCAGTACATGAAGTACTCTCATGCATATTTGGGCCCTAATGCCATTCCTATTCCTACCCTGCAGCGAAGTGATCGGAGTTATTTCAGAAGCAGCTCACAGATGAGCCTCATCGAAGAGGATAGTTTCTTGAGCATTCACAACGAGCTACACTGGGACAGAGGCCATACCCAGTTTCACATCACACATCAAAGCATCGAGTATTACCGCACCTCAACAGAGCTGCGCGACTACCGCATCTCTCGAGATGAGGACAGCGAAGGCGTCATTGCTGGAGATATTTTGATTGATATCAGCACCCGACTATGGGAAAAAGATCGTGGGGCGGTTTGGTTTACGTTTCACACTAAAACGGCCGCTGGGCCTTTATCTCAAGCGAGGTTTACCGATGCGCCAGGTTATGCCTTCTTCTTTTCACATCAGCGGAGTTTTTCCGAGATAGGCCGCTGGACACCGACAATCACAACGGACGCTGGATTCCAAGTTTACCAAACCCATTGGGTCGATTACCCACAGAACGACGGATTTCTCGGTAACATAGGACTTCAGCTTCAGAAGGACGAGACCATTGTGAGTGCTCGAGTGCGCTCTTTCACGGGATACTTTCGTGATGGGGATTGGCCGCGACTGCTAGAGCTCCAGTGGAACCATAATTTGTCTTTTGGCCAAACACAATTGGGCTGGACCCGCGGGCTGAATGATTACCCGTTCTCCTTTTTAACCGTCGGGCTCGTTTGTTGGTTAGATTAAAAACCGCAAACGCCACTTAAGTCGAGCAGGCACCTCCACCCCTTCGGCTTTACGCAACGCCTCTTCCTTCCAGTGCTTTTGCATGGCCTGATCGCCGCGCTTCTTGTAGGTGCGGGCTAACTCGTAGGCCTTGCGTACCTCATAGAGTGCAAATTGCGCATCGTTAATATGGCCCAATTCCCTTGCCTTCTCCACCGCTCGCATCACCTTATCCACATGCCCTTCTGCATCTGCTGTCATCCCGAAATCCAATCTGTATTTGGTCGTACAATGTGGAATCTTCATGGGCATCACACCCTTCGAGAACAGCTCCAAATAGGCACCAGCGTCCTCCTGCAACTCGCGATCTTCCTCCCAACGAAACGCCACGGTCGAGCGCATAATCACCGTGCTGGGCACAATGGGATTGAAGGCCAAGAAATCTTCCACGGTTCGAATCTTCGGGCAAGCGCGCTCGCGCATCCTTGGCCCGGCATCTCCAGGACTCCATTCAAAGATGGGCGTGTAGAACCACTGAACGTCTAGAAAGCGCATCAGATAATCCCGCGCATGGGCCAATTTATTAGTGCCCCACACATCGTCTGCATCTAAAAAGGCCCACGTATCGCCTTTCGCTGCGTGCATGCCTGCATTCCGAGCCGCACCCAATCCCGCATTTTCTTGATCCACGCAAACCAAAGGCAATCGGTCCATAAACGATTGAATCACATCTGCGGTATCATCCGTGGAACCGTCGTTCACCACAACCACCTCAAACGGTTGAACATGCTGCTGCTCTACAGAAATCAAGGCTTCGCCAAGGGTCTCGGAAGCATTGTAAGCCGGTATGATGACAGAAATCTTCATTAGTAGGGGAAAAACGTTTTTGGAAATAATCGAGCAGCCAATTTCTTTACCGGCTCCTTTAATCCCATCGCCTTTACAACAGCACCGGCCGATTTTATCAATGCACTCTTCACTAAATAGCTCAGCAATCCACTGCGATATCTACTGAAAACGCCAAACAACCGCACATTATTTCGCAATACATCCCAGGTCCATTTCATGCTAAACACATTGCCTGCCCACCACATCGCAACTTGCGCTCGGGCAGACTGAAGTGTCTTAGTATCCGTCCATCCTTCTCGCTCGAAAATGGTATACATCGCTAAAATCTCATCAAAGGCCGTGTAACTGGCAATAGCTCTAGAACGCTGCGTACGCTCGTGAAAACGAAAATAGTTCCTTGCCTCGGCAAAAAACTGCAATTCACCGTGCTGCAACAACCGCGCATAGAACAACCAGTCTCCGTTCAAACGCCAGCTCGTCTCCGGCGCACCCACCTGATCAAAAACCGATTTTCGAAATAAAACTCCGCTCGCATTAGGTATGGTGTTTGAAAAAATTATGCTTCCCGCAACTTCTACCTTGCCTTCCACTGTAAAGTCCGATTTCCAACGTGAAGCATCGCCAAAAATAAATCCGTAATCCTCTCTAAAATCTCGTAGAAACGAGCCCTTTTCATCCACTAAATGGCTGTGACTGTAGGCCATGACTGCCTTTTCATTGCGCTCTAAAGCATCTACATGTAACGCCAACATATCCAAAGCACAGGCATCATCACTTTCAGCTATCCACAGATATTTTCCTTTTGCCCAAACTGAACCACGTTCCCATTGCGCAAACGGGCTTCCTGAATTTTTTTCGTTGAAAAGTACCTCTATACGATCATCCTTTGCAGCCCATTTCTCCAATACCGCACGGCTATCATCCGTTGAACAGTCGTCCATGAGCAGGACTTCTATGTTTTTATATGACTGATTAACGATGGTGGAAATCCGCTCGTCTAAATAGTCCGCATGGTTATAATTGGGTACAATCACACTCACCAACGGTCCATTGGAAGGCAACGCGTGCGTTGACGCTTTCGCTACACTTTCTTCAGATTGCTTCAAACCCCGTTGTGCAAAACCAGTCATTTGACCCGGTTTAACATTTGAAAACTGGTATAATCCAAACCAAGTCTTACGCTGAAGCGCTTCATCACTACTGGTTAAATCTTCATAATAAACGGTACGGTAGTCCACGCCATAGCGTTTGAGAAGTTTCGCTGCATTGGCGCTATACGTGCGAGCCAAGTTTAATGCACTTTCAGCGTTTAAGGTACTTTGCGCCTCGTAGGAAAGTGATTGCCGACGTAGGAGTGAATCGACCACTGCGGCTTCATCACGAAGTACCCAAATGACTTTTGCATCAGGAAAACGTCTCAACCACCATGGCAACGTCAAACTCAATCGTGGATCCTTAACCATCCAAGGCCCCGAATAATGCAACCATTGGCGAAAAGAACTGCCCGTTGCAACTTTCAAGTGTGCAGCATATAAATCGCGCGGTTGTATTTCACTCAAAGCGGAACCAAGAGAAGACTCTAAAAGCTCTTCGCCCGGGACATCACTCCAATTACCACCGGCCGTTTCAAGCAAGCGGTCGTTAATATCAATCGCATAAAGCGGCTCTGAATTATGGTCACATATGGCTCCAGGATATACCCCAGCAGAGGCCAGCGCTTGCGCTACCATAGTGGTACCACTGCGGTGCATGCCTAGAATAAAAACGGGTGCCTGTATTTTAGTTTTTAACACGTATTTTCGAGCCTATGTCTAAGTCAAAGAAACTCGTTTTTATTCACATCCCAAAAACCGCAGGGACTTCCTTGCGACTTTTATTGGAATCCAATTATGAAGAAGCCGAAAGAGCCCCTATTTATTCGCACCAAGATTTAGATGAAAACCTTGCAAAAGCACTGGCGGATCCAAAAATCAAATGCATCTATGGTCATTTTCCATTGCGCCCGGTCATTATCGATTCTGATGCAACCGTAGTCACTCTGCTTCGTGAGCCCATCGCAAGAAGCATTAGCCATTACAATCATTACAGCAAACGCATGAATGAAAAACATGCGCAGCTTATGGAAGGTATCGAATCGCCGGAAGACTTCACAAAATTGGTCCAAAGCAACAACCGACAAACTGCTTTTTTAAGCGGCTACCTCAACCAAAAAGAATTCTTGAAAGATCCTGAGGTGCTCCATAAGGCCTTAGCCAATTTTGACCGACTCGACGCCGTTGGCTTTACCGAGCATTACGCGGCATCTATTGCTTACTTTGGGGAATTA
>Ga0075477_10001483_pt1 | contig 11082 bp, 9 predicted proteins | sample DEB08_DNA_FD_76338 | JGI IMG/M metagenome (GOLD analysis project Ga0075477, IMG submission 76338) | Aqueous microbial communities from the Delaware River and Bay under freshwater to marine salinity gradient to study organic matter... | ecosystem: Environmental > Aquatic > Marine > Coastal ...
TCGGTTCGGCCTCGTGCGGTGTTGTCCGATGATGCGGTGCTTGCCTCGTCTCCCGTCGAGTCGGGGATCGACGGGGAGGCCTCGGATGCATCGCCGGCGGAGGTGACGCCTCCCGCGACCAGAGGGCCGTAGCGGCGAATGGCAAGGGTGTTGACGGCGAAGTCGTCGTTCTCGTCGACCCGGGCCCGTGTCGTGGGGCGGGCCACCTCGGCCGACATCGAGAACTCGTAGATCCCGCGGGCGTCCGGGGGATCCCAGCTCTTGGTGATCTTGTCGAAGACGCGGGTCGCCCGCAGTCGTCGCTCCATCTCGAGCACCGCATCGGCACCGGTGATGTCGCCATCCGGCTTGGCGAAGCCTCGAACGACGACCGGCTCGCCATGGCCCATCGTGAGCGATTCGACCTCGATCGCCTCGGGCATGCAGTTGGAGAGGTCCCCGAGGATCTTCATCATGGGCCAGGCCTGCGCCTCCAGTTCGCGGTAGACCGCGAGCTGCTGTTCAGACGCCTTCATCGCCGCCTCGAAGGCATCCGGGTCGGGAAGCTTCGCGCGAAGGATGGCGGTTCGCAGGCCGGCGCCTGCAAGCGGCATCGCCAGCGCCACGATGACGGCGACGATCGCGACTCGGATCGCCGTCCGGGGCGTCGTCAGGGCGATCGCAACACGCTCGAACGTCGCCGACACTCCGGTTCGACGGATGGAGGGCGGTTCGGCGGTCAGGGTCGCGGCGGCGGCGAGGGGGCCGCGAGCCGTGCGAATCGCGGCGTCGAGCAGGGCGCCGACCGAGTCGCGGCCGTCAAGGCCATCGAGGTCGCTGAAGAGTCCGGGACGACTGGCACGCACCGAGTCCTGCTCGATCATGCCGGCGTCGGCCCGTTCGACGGTGCTCTTGGCGACCTCGGCGCTGCCTCCTGCCGCGAGCACCGTTTCACCAACGACGCGGCGGACGACCTGATCCCACGGTTCGTCGCCCTCCGCCGCCTCGCAGGTCGCCCGGAGCATCGGGGTCCCGGCGTCGCCGGCAACCACGCCGATCGACCCATCTGCGGGATCGGCCCAGACCAGTGGCGTCTTGACCGAGGCGGTTCGCCATGCTTCGAGCAGGGCTGCGATCTCGGGAACCATCTCCCATTGGCGAGCTCGACCGGAAGGCATGCGAGTCGTTGCCTGCTCGGGCCATGCCAGCAGCAGTCCGACGGCTTCGCCACTCTCAGGCTGAGGCACCCGGACGATCGTGGTGCGGTGCGAGGCGATTCCACCCAGCAGGTGACTTTCCGCCTGAAGCCGCAAGGCCTGATCGATCTGATCCCCGGGCATGCCGGGGAATCGGAAGACCCGACAGATCGTGGCCGCCGATGGCAGCATCATCAGGCATCGGCCCGCCCGGCTCTCCTCGACCCAGGAGGCGAGTTCCTCGTCCGATCGGCACGACCGCCGGTCCAGCAGGCGCCGCGAGCCGGGATCGGCCGTCGAGGCGCACTCGATCAGCAGGCACTCCCAGCCGCCGCCGGATGCGGAACGCGCCGCCAGCGTCCGATCCGGATCGCCGGAGCTGGGCCGAGGGCGGGAAGTTCGCGAGGTCGTGGAGGGCACGAGGGACGTTGGGGGACTCGGGAGCGTCGAACTACGGTTCGCGGTACTCGAGGATGCGAACCGGAAGGGTGGAACGATCCACGGTGGCGAGGATTTCCACTTCCAGCCCCGTTGCCTCCGCCCGGCCTCGACTGGAGATCGTGAACACGTCTCCGGTCACGTCGACCTGATTGCGAAGTGCCGCCAACCGCTGAGGGGTGATCATATCGACCTCGAGAAGGTCCACGATGCTCGTGAGACCCTCCGGCTTGGAGTCCCGATAGGAGACGATCGAGTCGGCGATGCCCGGATCGTCCGGGAACAGCACCCGCAGCGCCTCGGCGGAGGCGGAGTTGAGGTTCAGGCGTCCCGGCCCCGGCTCGAGATCGTCCTGGCCGATGGTCGCCTCGGCGAACAGCGTTCGGAGCTGAACCTGGTCGAGCGGTCGAGCGTTGGAGGAGCTTGAACTCCGGCCGATCCCCGCCCGGCTTCGGCGGGTTCGGGCCACCGCGGTCCCCGAACTCGAGGAGGTCTGACCGGCTGCGAGCGTGCCGAGGTCTTCGATCAGAAGCGCCTCCATCGAGGCGTCCGGACGCTGGGCGTAGGAGATCAGGGCCTTGGCCTGCTCGTCGTCGAGGCCGAGGCGCTCGAGCACATCCCCCTCTTCGGCGGTCCGCAGATCGAGGCGCGGCTCGCCGGAGGTGGTGCGGCCGCTGCTCCGACTCGAGGCGGTCAGCACCGCGGCCCAGCCGCCATCGAGCACCCCGTCCGCGTTGTCGTCGGGAAAGCTGGCGTCGCCGTCGTCCTCGTTGGGATCGAGGCGGCCGTTGAGGTTCCAGTCCTCGCCGCGGAGCCGCTCCGGCCAGATGCCCGCGACCAGTTCGAGTTCCGACACATGGCGGAAGTCCGCGTTTCGGGGCTGGTAGCCGCTGTCTCGATTCCGATACCAGTCGCTCTCCGCGCCGATGCCCGTGACCTCGTCGTCGTCGTCTCGCCAGTCGATGACCGCGTCGGCGACGTCGAGGGACATGTCCTCGAGGTTCAGGAGCTCGCCTCGACCGAGACGGTTGACGTTCAGCTTGGAATGCTCGTCGAGGGGACCGAGACGCTCGATGCCGTCCCGCAGGTGGCGGATCCTCCACGAACCCGTCGACAGATCGCCGTCGGCAGCGAGCTCGAGATCGCGAACGACCGCGCGGGGATCGTCGGCATCGGGGTTCTCGCCGTGCCAGGCCATGATGGCGATCGCCTCTTCGATGCCGGCGCGTGCGGCCCAGCGGGCCTGAACCCTCGCCAGCGTCTCCCGCCCGATGGTCGCCTGCCGGAAGCAGACCAACTGAACCGCCGCCACGATCGACGCGGCGATTGCGATCGCCCAGATCACGATGACGACGACGGCGCCGCGACGCATGTCAGAAGTCCTGCACGCCGAGCCGATTGGTCCTGCTGCCTCGGCCGACGGATGTGTTGGGGTTGAGGTTCGCCGGCGACGCCCGAAGGCCTGGTCCAAGGCCTGGTCCCAGAGTCGGGCCTCCTCGGCCACCGCCCCGACCGCCCCCGTTTCCGCCGCGACCGCCACCGTCGCCGTCGCCGCCACGACCGCCACCGTTGCCGAATCCGCCTCCAAGGCCGCCGGCGTCTCCACCTTCAAGCGATTGCGCGGCCGCGTCGTCCGCCGCCGCCTCGGCGGCGGCCTCTTCGGCCAGCTTGTCCTCTTCGGTCTCCTGTGGCGGAGGCACGATCCGATCGATCGGCACCAAGGTCCGGAGCGTGGTCAGGCCACGCGGGTCGGGGTCGGAGAGATCCTCGTCCGACGGAAGCGTGCTGACGGAGACCCGTAGGGCCCACGGCAGGCCGTCGAGGTCGCTGTCCCACTCCTCGTACCAGGACACCCCGTCGTAGGCCTCGATGCGCAGGGCGACCACGCCCTCGACCAGCGGCACCGCCATGCCGCCGGCGTCGGGATAGCCGTCGGGCATGAAGTCGCGACGCTGCCAGAGCACGCTGCCGAGATCGTCCTCCTCCACCCGGTAGTGCGTCTCGTACTCGATGCCCTCGCCGCTGAACGCGGTCTCCCTCGTGGATCTCAGGCTGTTGGAGAAGAGCAGCAGTTCGTCGCGATCGACCAGGCCGAACGCGGTCGGCGCGGTGCCGTCCACGAGCAGCACCCGAACCTTCAGGAGATCGGCATCGCGGATGACGCCGGCGATGTCCCGACGAACGTTCTCCAAGGCCGCCCTCGCCCGCATCGAGCTCTCCAGCCTCGCCACCGCGACGTTTCGGGAGCGGCCGAGTTGCGAGAGGCTGAAGGTGACCGCGCCGAGCACCAGGGCCGCGATCACGCCGGCGACGATCATCTCGATCAACGTGAATCCGGCCCGACGGGCGGCGTTGGGGTGCGGTGTCGTCATGGGACTCCTCTCGTTCATGGCTGGTCCTCGGTTTCGGCCTCGAGCAGCGCCGCCTCGCGATCGATCGGTTCGAGCGGTTGTCGTGGCGGATCCGGCTCCTCGCCGAGCTTCGGAGCGATCAACGTCTCGCAACTGTAGGAGTCTCCCGACTCGTGCCGCACCGTCGCGACCACCCGGAACGGGACGCCCGGAGCACCTTCGTCGATCGCCACCTCGTACTCGAAGGCCGCGAAGGGCTCGTCGAAGACGCCGGACATCGAGTGCAGCTTCGGATAGTCGGCGGGGCCCTCCATCAGGACCGTCGCCAGGATCTCGTCCAGAAGCGACGCCGCGACGACCTCCCGTTCGCCCCGCTGCTGCAGCGACAGCGCACGCGAGCCGAGCGAGATGATCGCCGCAAGCCCGATTGCGAGGAGCAGGCCGGCGACGATCGCATCGACGAGCGCGAAGCCGCGGTGCCGGCACCCGTGTTGGATGGCGTAGGTCACCATTGGTCGCGGTCGAGCCCCTCCTCGTCGAGATCCCGCGGCTCCCGTCGTCGGAGTTGCGAACGATCGGAGCGCCTCGCCGCGAGGTCGTGCGGCTCCAGCACGATGTCGACCTGGACGCCGTCGCCCTCGAGTCGAAGCTCGATGCGGGGCCGATCGCCTCCGGGCTTCGAGGCGATCATCCAGTCCCCTCGGGGCAGCGAGGCGAGATCCTCCGACGCCGACACGATCTCGAGGCCTTCCGGCAACAGAACAGGCATGCTGAGGCGATCGGGCTGCCACACCACCGGCATGTCCGCCTGCGACGGATCGATGTCGAGGATCAGGAGCTCGATCCGACCGGCCTCGGCGTCGTGCAGAAGGCCCACCGGTTGCATGCCCGCCGAGGTTCGGAAGGCGAACATCGTCAGGAGGTCCGCCACGCGATCCACCGCCAGCGACTCCTCTCGCCTCTTCAGTCCACCGACGCGGGGCACCACGAGTCCGGCGAGGATGGCGATGACCGCCACGACGATCAGGATCTCGACGAGGCTGAACCCACGACGTGGTGACGGGGCGGAAGGTCGCATGGGAGCGATGTCGGAATCACGAGTCCGGACGAAGTCCGTGCACGATGTCGGCGGCGTCGCCCTCGCCGCCACGCTCGCCATCCGAGCCGTATGAGACGATGTCGAAGTCGACGTTGACCTCGCCCGGGATGACGATGACGTATCGATTGCCCCACGGATCGATCAACTGGTCGGCGTTGTCCAGGTAGGGATCGTCGCCCTCGAGCAGCATGTCGAGTTCGAAGTCGTCGGAGGGCCGGCTGAGGCCCTGCTCGGTCATGTACAGCTTGACTTGCTGCGCGAGGCTCTGGGTGTCGGCGTAGGCCTTCTTCTCCTTGGCCTGACCCAGGAACCGGGTGAGACGCGGAGCGACGAGGGCCGCGAGGATGGCGATGATGGTGACCGCGACGATCACCTCGATGAGGCTGAAGCCTCGCTGGCGGCGTGGGTCGCGGGAACGATGACTGCGATTGCTCATGGGAGGGATACCTGAAGGTCTCGGTGGGAGGTCTCGGCTGGAGGTCTTGGTCAGGCGCCGATCGCCTCCTGCATCTGGAGAAGCGGAAGGATGATCGCCGCGAGCACGAAGGCGGCAAGGGAGGCCATGACCACCAGCAGCAGCGGCGGCAGCGCCTTGGTGAAGATCTTCAGCGACGAGTCGACCTGTCGATCGAAGGCGACCGCCGCATGGAGCAGCATGCTCTCCAGTCGGCCGGACCGTTCACCGATGTTGACGATCTGGATGAGCAGGGGCGGGAAGTGACCGCTGCGTTCGAGGGGATCGGCCAGCGACTGGCCGGTGGTCACCTTGTCCTGCACTTCGTCGATGGCGCGGATCAGCGCCGCGTTGCCCAGGGTGTCGCGGACGATGCGCAGCGCCGAGAGGATCGGAATGCCCGCCGAAGCGAGCGTGCCGAGAGTCCTCGTGAAGCGGGCCACGGCGATGTCCCGCACCAGGCGGCCCAGGATCGGGACCCGAAGCACGAAGCGGTCGAAGATCAGGCGGTTGCCGGCGTCGCGGATCCACCATCGCCACAGCGCCACGAGTCCGACGGCGGCCGCGGCGATCGCCCACCACCACGATCCGAGGAGGTCCGCCACGCCCAGCAGCACCACGGTGGGCCAGGGCAGTTCGATGCCGCTCTGTCCCGCGATCGGCGCCATCAGTCTCGGCAGCAGGAAGGTCACCAGCACTGCGGTGCTGACCGCGATGAGGCCCGCGACGATCATCGGATAGACGGTGGCCGCAACGACCTCTCGCCGCAGTTCCACCGCGCGGTCGAGCAGGTCGGCGAGCTGATGGAGCACTTCGCTGGTGCGACCGGTCGCATCGGCGGCGCGGAACATGCCGACGATGAGATCGTCGAAGGGCGGTCCGTACTCCTGGGCGGCCCGTGCCAGCGGTTGTCCGGCCTCGACCCGTTCCATGAGAAAGTCGAGAATCGTCTCGAGCTTCCGATTGCCGGCCTGGCGTCGCACCGTCCGCAACGCCTGCAGCAGGGGCAGGCCGGCCTCGATCGCGGTGGCGATCTCTCGGACCAGCGTGGCGGTCTCGGCTCTCGAGATCGTCGGGCGACTGTTGCGGCGCCGAGCGGCCACTCCCGCGGCCGCCGTCGCGACGCCATCCCCGTCGATCGCAAGCGCAACGAGTCCCCGCTGCTCCAGCATCTTCACCGCGACCATGCGGTCCGGTGCGTCGAGCGATCCCGTGGAGACGGTGCCGCCGCTGTCGATCGCCTGATATCGAAAGGTCGCCACGGCGGCTTCACTCCAACTCGTCGACGTCCTGCGTCGCCCGGAGGACCTCGTCCACGGTGGTCAGGCCCGCTGCAGCCTTCTCGATGCCGTCGCGACGCATGGTGATGTAGTCGTCGCCGAGAATCGACTTGAGCTCGATGACCGGCCGGTTGGCGGCGATCGCGGCCCGCAACGGACCGCCGATGCGGATGACTTCGAAGAAGCCCATCCGACCCTTGAATCCCGATCCGCCGCACTCCTCGCAACCCTCGCCAATGGTGATCTCGCCTCCGAAGGCGGCGAGTTCCCGCTCGGTGAGTCGCACCGCGGTCTCCTCGGGCATGGGACGGCGCACGGCGCACTTGGGACAGATCCGCCGTCCGAGCCGCTGGGCCATCAAGCCCTCCACCACGGAGGCCACGAGAAACGGCTCCGCGCCCATGTCCACCAGACGACCGATCGAGCTGATGGCGTCGTTGGTGTGCAGGGTGCTGAAGATGAGGTGGCCGGTCAGCGCCGAGCGGATCGCGATGTCGACCGTCTCGGCGTCGCGGATCTCGCCGACGAAGACCACGTCGGGGTCCTGCCGGAGAATCGCCCGCAGGCCGGTGGCGAACGTGAGGCCCCGCTTGGGATTCACCGGGATCTGGTTGATGCCTTCGAGTTCGTACTCGACGGGATCCTCGATGGTGATGATCTTCTTGCGGGGGTCGTAGAGCTTGCTGAGCGCCGCGTACAGCGAGGTGGTCTTGCCCGATCCGGTGGGGCCGGTCACCAGAACGAGGCCGTGCGGCTTGGCGATCATCCGATCGATCAGCTCGCGATGTCGCTCGCTCATGCCGAGGCTGACCAGATCGAGCGGAAGCGAGCTCTTGTCGAGCAGACGCATCACCACGCTCTCGCCGTACAGCGTGGGGACCGTGGACACGCGGATGTCCACCTTGCGACCCTCGAACCGAAGGGTGATGTGTCCGTCCTGCGGCACGTACCGCTCGGCGATGTTCATGTTGGCCATGATCTTCACGCGGCCGATCAGGGCGGCCTGAAGATGCTTCGGCGGGGACTGCTGGGACACCAGCACGCCGTCGATCCGGTACTTGACCCGCAACTCGCTTTCGAACGGCTCGATGTGGACGTCCGAAGCTCGCGACTGGATCGCCTCGAGAAGCAGCAGGTTCACCAGGTTGATGAGCGTCGGCTGCTCCGCCATCCGGTGGACGTCGTCGGCCTCGATGGCGTCGAGGTTGTGTTCGGCCTCGGGGGTGGCGAGTCCGCCGTCGTCGGCGAGCGACTGGGCCATGCGGGCCGCCGTGGTTCCGTACGCCGATCGCATCAGCTCGGCGAACGCCGCGCCCTCGATGCCCACGCGGCGAATCGCGTGCGCCGTCATCGCCGCGAGTTCGTCCACGGAGGCGAGGTCGGTGGGGTCGGCCATCGCCACGGTCAGACGCCGTCCGGACAGGCCGATCGGCACCGCCCTCAGTCGCACCGCGACGTCGGCGTCGAGCAGATCGACGGCCTCGTCGTCGGCCGCGGGGGCCTTGTCCAACCAGTCGATGCCGAGCGCTTCGCATCGTTCGCGAAGTGGCGGCGCAACCTCGGTTCGGGTCACGGTGCCGTTGGCGGAGGCGATGGCGTCGCTGAGATCACTCACGGTGGATGTTCGATTCTCGGGTCGGAGGAAGGGAACCTGCTGGTCAGTCGTCGCGGCCCGAGGGCGTGCTGCCGCCCCGGCCGCCCGTCCCACCGCGGCTGGGCTGGGATCGGATCCGGTCGGAATCCTTGCGCTTCTCCACCTCGATCTCCTCGTTGCGGGGGCTTCGGTCCACTGGGGCGAAGGCGTTCCCGCGGCGTTCATCCTTGCTGGGCCCCTTGGCGCCGAGACCGCCTGCGTTGAGGGTTGGCGTCTCCTGGTAGTTCCGTCCGTCGGACTGGCCCTTGTCGAGCATGCTGCCGGGCTTGGCGAAGCCGGGCAGGCGAGTGCTCTGATCCGGAGTCAGCAGGGCCAGGATCGCCTCGCGAGTGCGACGTCCGAGTTCCTCCCGCTCGCCACGCACGGTGCGAATCGCCTCGGGTTCGCCCGACGTGCGGCGACGCGGAGACTCGCCCTGCTGCCTTTGCAGGATTCGCTCGAATCGACGCTGCGGCTCTTGCGGCTCCTCGATGCGGTAGAGCTCTCGCATGCGGGCGTTGAGGACTTCGAGCTGCGCGAGGTAGTCGCGTTCGATCGCCTCGATGCCCTCGAGCTGCTCGGGCGTCAGATCCTCGATCGCCTTCGCGGCGGCGATGAAGGAGATGGTCGAGTTCGGACCGTAGACCTTCGGGAACGCCTGCTCGAGCGCCTCCTGCCGAAAGGTCGCCGAGAACTCCTCTGGAAGTGCGGAGGCGATCGCCTCGAGGCCCCGTTCCTGTGCGGAGCGGACTTCGATGCGGGCCGCCATGATCTGTTCCATGATCTGCAGACCCCGCTGGAAGTTCATCTCCTGCATGGCTTCACGAACCGCCGGCTGCAGCGAGTCCATGCGCTGCGCTCTCGCGAGCAGGGCGCGATCGAGGTCGGTCTCGTACTGGTCGATGGTCGGGGCGATCGCTTCGAGCACCTGCGGGGGAACCTGAACTCTCGCCAGCACCGCGACGAGATCGAGGCCCTCGCCCGAGAGTTCCGACTGCGGAAGATCCTTCTCGCGACGCAGCGCTCGCTCGAGCGCCGGCCAGCGGGCCTCCTGCACCGGGCTGAGCTGGGTCCGGACGTTGGCGAGGAACTGGTCGGCAAGCAGCTCCTTGTCCTGCTCCCACGCCTCGAGGGGCTGCATCATGCGCTCCATGATGGCCCGGCCGTCGCCGGAGGCGTCGACGCGCATGTCGGCGATCTCGTTCCGCATCGCGGTCAGGCCGGCTTCGAACGAGGCGGCGTAGTCCTCGAGCAGCACCTCGACGATGGGTCGCTGCCAGTCCTCGAGATCGAGCACGTTGTTGAAGATGACCAGATCTCGCCGGTAGAAGTCCTGGCGGAAGGCATCGGCGAGGCCGGCATCGCCCCCGAACTGCGCGACCGCCGGCGTTACGCAGACGGTCGCGGCGATGGTGGCGGGCAGGAGACGGATGGTTCGGAAGGGGTGCTGCATGACTGGGGCCTCGGGTCCGACGGGATCGGTGAGGGATCGTGATTGGATCGGTTGGGACTACAACGGACACGGGGTTCGAATATGGCGGAATCCCCGACGACTTGAGGATATCGGCACGCGCCGGGCAACTACGGCGGGATCCAACGATTCCGAGTCGACTCCACCCTTGCCGGGGCCGTTTGCAACGGTTGTGCCGGGCGCCGACCGCGAGATCCCCCGATCGGGTGAACCAGAGGAGACTACGCCACCCAAGCCCCCCTGTTCGCAGCCCGTTCGAGGCCAGAGGGTGGTTATCCGGGGCGAATGGTTCGCTGCTCGATCCGCTTCTCCGACTCGGTTCGGACGAGGCGATCCACGAAGATCCCAGGCGTGTGGATGTCGTCTGGGGCCAGTTCCCCAACGGGCAGGATCTCCTCCACCTCGGCCACCGTGATGCGACCACAGGTCGCCGCGGGTGGGTTGAAGTTCCGGGCGGTCTTTCTGTAGATGAGATTCCCGGAAGGGTCTGCCCGCCAGGCCTTCACCAAGGCCAGATCCGCCCGAATGCCACGCTCCATCACATAGGTCTCGCCGTCGAAGTCCGCAGTCGGCTTGCCCTCGGCGATGGCGGTTCCGACACCCGTCTTGACGTAGAAGGCCGGGATTCCGGCGCCGCCGGCCCGCATTCGCTCGGCCAGAGTCCCCTGAGGCGTGAACTCGACCTCGAGCTCTCCTGCCATGAACTGGCGCTCGAACTCCGCGTTCTCACCGACGTAGCTCGAGACCATCTTCCGGATCTGCCGGGACTCCAGCAGAAGGCCCAGTCCCCAGCCGTCGACCCCGGCGTTGTTGCTGACGACGGTCAGATCCTTCGCCCCGCTGTCGCGCAGCGCGATGATCAACTGCTCGGGAATGCCGCAGAGACCGAACCCGCCCACCGCGATGGTCATTCCATCGCTGACCAGGCCTTCGAGAGCGTTGGCCGCACTGTCGACGATCTTGTCTCGCATGGGGAGGATCGTACCGCCATCGTCCAGGCCTCGAACGGCGTCAAAACGAACGCGGGCGACCCGAACGGGGCCGCCCACGGGGGGATCGGAGTCGGACCGAACTCGGCAGGATCGCGATCAGTTCTCGGAGACGCCTTCGCCGGTGGACTCGCCATCGGCGGGATAGATCTGCTCGAACGCGAGTCGGATCTTCTCCAGGGCCTTGTTCTG
>Ga0075477_10001490_pt1 | contig 11065 bp, 8 predicted proteins | sample DEB08_DNA_FD_76338 | JGI IMG/M metagenome (GOLD analysis project Ga0075477, IMG submission 76338) | Aqueous microbial communities from the Delaware River and Bay under freshwater to marine salinity gradient to study organic matter... | ecosystem: Environmental > Aquatic > Marine > Coastal ...
AGCAGCGACATCCCCAGATCGACCTCGGTCGACACGACCGAAGGGGGAACCTCGAGTCGACAGGGCGCGAAGTTGAGAATGCCGGAGATGCCGGCTTCGACGAGTGCGTCGGCGGCGTCCTGAGCCGCGGCGGGGGGCGTCGTGACGATGGCGATCCGGATGCCCCGCTCCCGGACGAGTTCGCCGAGGCGTTCCATCGGGAGGATCTCGTGGGTGCCGACGTGGCGACCGATCTTCTCCGGATCCGAGTCGAACGCCGCGACGATCCGGAAGCCCTCCGACTCGAAGCGGTCGTAGCTCAACAGGGCGCGTCCGATGTTGCCGACCCCGACGACCGCGGCTCTCCACCCCCGATCCGTGCCGGAGAGAAACCGAAGTCGGGCGATGAGATCCTCGATCCGGTAGCCCACCCCTGGGAATCCCAGATGTCCGATGTGACCGAGGTCCTTCCGGACCTGGGTGTCGGTCAAGCCGAGGCAATGCCCGAGTTCACGGGATCTGATGGTGGACTCACCCCGTTCGAGACGCCGCTCGAGTTCCCGCAGGTACAGGCTCACCCGCGCGGCGGTCGGGCGTGGGATCCTCGGCGTTCCGGCCATGCGACGAGTCTACCAACGGTCCCTCGAGAACACTCCGGGGACTGGAGCCGCGTGGTGTCCTCGGCCGAACTCAAGAGGTACCGTCTAGGTCGAGGAACCCATGCACATCGACGAGATCTTCAAGCGCGACTCCACGACCCTCTCCTACGAGTTCTTTCCCCCTCGAAGCGAGTCGGGATGGTCGAGCCTGTTCGAGTCGATTCGAGAGTTCGAGTCCCTCAAGCCGTCCTTCGTCTCGGTCACCTACGGGGCCGGCGGCTCGACCCGGGACCGGACCCACGAACTTGTGGTCCGACTGCGTCGGGAGACCACCCTCGATCCGATTCCGCACCTGACCTGCGTGGGTCACTCCCACGACGAGATCTCCGCCATCCTCGAGCGCTACGCGCAGGCGGGGGTCTCCAACATCCTCGCGCTTCGGGGCGATCCGCCACAAGGTGGCGACACCGCACCTGCAGGGGACTTCCCCTTCGCCGCGGATCTCGTTCGAAAGATCCGATCCACGGGAGAGCGTCTCGGTGTGCCCGGTGGTTTCGGCATCGGAGTCGCAGGCTTTCCCGAAGGCCACCCGGAGACCCCCAACACCCTTGTCCAGATCGAGCACCTCAAGGCGAAGGTGGATGCGGGTGCCGACTACATCTGCTCGCAGATGTTCTTCGACAACCCCAGCTTCCTCGACTGGTGCGAGCGCTGTCGCATCGCCGGGATCGAGGTGCCCATCGTCGCGGGCATCATGCCGATCACGAGCATCTCCGGACTGCGACGCATGGCCGATCTCGCGGCGGGAACCCGATTCCCTGCGCCGCTGTTGAAGGCGCTCGAACGATGCAAGGACGATCCGGAGTCCGTGGAGCGGGTGGGCACGCACTGGGCCGCCGAGCAGTGCCGAGATCTCATCGACCACGGGGTCCGCGGCATCCACTTCTACACGCTCAACAAGTCCCGCGCGACCAGAGAGGTGCACAGGACCCTCGGACTCATGGCCGGACCGTCGGCGCTTTCGAACTGAACTCCGCGATCACTTCCCGGTTTCGTCGCCGTCGTCGGCGATCCAGATCGCCTCGACGAGTTCCGCGAGGCGCTCGGTGGACCGTTCGAGGCGCATCGAGGCGACGCCTTCTGAGGTCATCGCGTCGTCGCCGATCTGGTGTCCGATGAACCCGAGCAGGAGTCCGTAGCCGCCGAGGTCGCGGTCGAGGGCGATCCGTTCGCGCGCCGTCTCCGCGACGCGTTCGAGACGGTCCCGAGGAGGCAGCAGATCGGCGGCGTAGCGGGTGTCGATCATCTCCGGGTAGTCGGTGAAGAGATTTCGAAGGGTGAGTCCTGCAGACATGTAGAGACCCGCGCCGATCTGGGCGCTGGCGATGCCCGCCGACGCCATCGGGTGGTCGGTCTGGATCCGCAGGGCGCTCTCGAAGCGTCGCTCGGCGCGGAAGTACTCGCCCTCGCCGATCAGGCGCTGACCCTCCTCGATGAGCTCCTGGACGCGGGTGCGCTCGCCCTCGGTCAGGCGCTCGACGAGCCGGCCGTGGCGAAGCACCTCCGCCATCTCGTCGATAGAGAGCAATCGCTCCGGCGGAACCTCGAGCGCCGGATCGATCTCCCGTGGATCGTCCTCGGGGATTCCAGGAAGGCCCGGCAGGCCCGGAAGCGGCGCGGTCCCGCCCGGAAGCCGAATCGCCGTCCCCGAGCCGGTCTCCGGCGCGGTGTCGCCGATCTCGGACTCTTCGGTCGGATCGATCATCTCGCCGGGCAGCATCGGATCGGGACGGATGAACTGCTCGAGTGATTCCCCAAGCACATCGAAGTCGCCGTCGAGTTCGCCGCGGAGGTTCCTTCGCAGCTCCTCGAGTCGATCGCGAAGGTCGTTCATGACCTCGCCGTCGGCGGTCAACTCGACGTCCTCGCGATCGGCGTACTGCTCGAAGATCCGCTCGACGATTCGCTCGTATCCCGGATCGCGACCGGGTTCTCCCATCTCGAAGCGTCCGGTGTCGACGGCGTTGGAGATCGGACCTCGTTCGTCTCGGCCTCCCCGAAGACCCGTCGGTGCGGGACGTTCGGCCTGGGCCTCCGACTGCACGGCGAGGGGACTTCGGAACGCGGTGCCGACGGTGCGAGGATCGAGGGTGCCGCGGCGGGCCTCCTCGACGACTCGGGCCCGGTCGTATGGGGTCAGGTTGGCATCGAACAACGGATCCTCGAGAGGCGTCGCCCGAACGCCGCGCAGCGGAGATGCGGAGATGATCGAGGCGCCCTGCTCGGCGTCGCGGACGAGTCCGATCTGGCTCTGGCCGACGGCGGTCGAATAGAGGTTGCCGGTCATGATCGCCGCTGCGGAGCGATCGAGTCGGATCTGCTGTTCGACCAGACCACCGACCTGATCGACGCTGGTGTAGAGCGGAAGCGCCGTGTACTGCCGTCGGTACTGGTAGATGCCGAGACCGTCGGCCATCCGGAACTGCTCGTTGCGAAGCGGCGAGTTGAAGAGGGACGGATCGCTGTAGGCGCTGAAGGAGAGCGAACGCTGAAGACTGTCGGCGCCGACCTGGCCACCGAAGTCGCCACTGGCGCGGTAGCCGACGTTGCCTCGGAAGCTGCGCCCTCCGGCAAGGGTTCCGGTGACGTCCTCGTTGCGGGCCCGGTAGTCGACCTTCGGCGCGGCTGGGTTGATCCGACTCGAGCCGGGTCCCCGCTGCAGGTTGTGGTCGAGGGCGTTCTGGGCGACGGCGACGCCAGCGACCCCGAGCAGCACGGCAAGCGTCATCGGCGCGGGGAACTGGGTGGGAGACGGCATCGTGGTCCTCTCGGCGTGGTCGGCGAAGACGGAAGGGGTCCGCATCGGGAACGGTTCGATCGGTCCGAACCCCCCTTCAAGACTACGAACGGTGGATCGGCGATTCGAGCCTCGACTCCACGCCTTCGGCGGAATCGCGTCCGGGAACCACAAATCGATCCTGACTGGGACCCCGGACCTGACGGGGCAGAGGGTCCTCGGGATCGATGGCGGGTCGATCGAGAAGCGACGGGGTCAGATCCTCCAGCACCTTGTCGTCGTCGCAGTGCACGATCCAGACGACGGGTCCGTCGACGAACACGAGCACCGGGACCCCATTGGTGGTTTCGGCGGCGGAGAATCGAAGCACCTCGCCGTCGAGCAGCGGCGTGGATCGGACGAATCCGTCGTAGCGGTGGAACTCTCCGCCATCGGCGACCGCCGCGACGCTCAGTCGAACCCGACCGGAGCCGCCTTCGCCATCCCGATCGAACACTCCGACGACCACCGGATTCGGATCGGAGAAGCTCGTTCCGACGCCGTCCTCGATCTGCGCCCCTCGGTAGGTCCAGACTTCCCCGGTCGGTTCCAGCACCCGGGTCGCGCCGAGGGCCTCGACGGCCTCGCGCCATCCGCTCCTTGGAACGTTCTCCGAGGCGACCCGGGAGCGATGCGCCTCGCCGAGACGCTCGACGACCGCTCCAAGAGGGATGCCCTCGGGGACCAGGCCCCGACGACCCATGTCGGGACCGAAGACGCCCACCAGCACCGCGATGGCGATCGCCACGAGGGTGCCGAAGATCGCCGGACCGCTCGTGGTGCGTCGTCGCGGCGTCGTGATGTCAGCGTCCTCGGTCACGTCGGACTCCTACGTTCCTTTCGGACGGAGGGATCGGCACCTCGTCCATTTATACTCGCGCCATGCCCGACCAGACTGCGGCGACGGCCTACGTCACCACGCCGATCTACTACGTCAACGACCGTCCGCACATCGGGCACGCCTACACCACGACGCTGTGCGACGTGTGGGCCCGGTTCATGCGCCTTTCGGGGCGGGACGTCTTCTTCCTGACCGGCACCGACGAGCATGGGGTGAAGGTCGAGAAGTCCGCCCGCGACCGTGGCACCACCCCACAGGCCCTCGCCGACGAGAACGCCGCGGAGTTCCGTCGGGTGCTGGGCCTGTTCGGTCTTTCCAACGACGACTTCATCCGCACCACCGAGCCGCGTCACGAGCGGCAGGTGCAGCGACTGCTCGAGCGCCTCGAGGCCGCCGGCGCGGTGCACCTCGGCGAGTTCGAGGGCTGGTACGACGAGGGCCAGGAGGAGTACCACACCGAGACCAGGGCGAAGGAGCTCGACTACAGGAGTCCCGTGTCAGGTCGCCCGCTGGTTCGCGCGAAGGAGAGCAACTACTACTTCAGGCTCAGCGCGTTTCAGGAACGCCTCGAGCGGCACTTCGACGAGAACCCAGAGTTCGTTCGTCCCGCTGCTCGACGAAACGAGGTGCTGGGTCGACTCCGGGAGGGCCTGCAGGACGTCCCGATCACGCGGACCAACTTCTCCTGGGGCATTCCCATGCCCGGCGCCGAAGGCCACGTCGTCTACGTCTGGATCGACGCGCTCTTCAACTACGCGACCGCGCTGGGTCTCGGCGAGGAGGACCCCACCTCGAGCGAACGCGCGAAGTTCTGGCCCGCAGACTTCCACGTGATCGGCAAGGAGATCCTCTGGTTCCATGCGGTGATCTGGCCGGCGCTTCTCATGGCTCTGGAGCTGCCGCTTCCGAAGTGCATCTACGCCCACGCGTTCTGGATCGCCGAGGGCCAGAAGATGAGCAAGAGCCTCGGCAACTTCGTCGATCTCGAGGCGATCGGACGCTACCACGATCGCTACGGACTCGACGCGTGGCGGTGGTTCATGGCGACCCGTGGTCCGCTCGGCGCCTCCGACGCGGACTTTCGCGAGGATCAGTTCGCCGACGCCTACGCGACCGATCTGGTCAACACCGTCGGCAACGGAGCAAGTCGAGTGACCGCGATGGCGGAACGCTACTTCGAGGGCTCGGTGCCGCGACCGGAGGACCCGCATCGGATCGTGGGCGACCGGGACTGGAACGCCTCGATCGCCGAGGCGCTGCGCGAGGCCGAATCCGCCGCCGGTCGGTTCGCGATCGATCGGATGGCCGAGGCCGGACTCTCCCTGTTCCGATCGCTCGACGGCTTCATCCACCGCACCGAGCCGTTCCGACTCGCCAAGGACCCCGATCGCCGCGAGGATCTCGCGCGGATCCTGCACCAGTCGTTGGAGGTGCTCTTCGCCGCGAGCGCCCTGTTGTGGCCTCTGATGCCCGACTCGATGGATCGTCTTCGCGAGGCGTTGGGATGCGCGAAGGTCACCGAGAGCGGACCGTTGGCGGACCAGGTCCGCATGGATGCGGCGCGGGACTTCGACGGGGTTCGGAAGATCGCGCTGTTTCCCCGCATCGAGACGGCCTGACGGCTTCCGTTCGAAGCCGTCGCCGCGTCGTTTCGTGGTCCGGTCAGGGCGACTTCGAGTCGTCCCCGCCGCCGAAGGCGCCCTCGAGACCCTTCTCCAGGCTCTCCCCAAGGCCTCCGATCGAGTCGCCGACGCCCTTGGCGGCACCTTCGATCAACTTCCCGGCCCCCTCGGCGATGCCACTTCCGAGATCGACGGCGACTCCGCCGATCTTCATGGTCGCGTCGGGAATTCCGAGCGAATCGACGAGACCGCCGAGTCCGTCGACGAGCGCGCCGGGAGCCTTGATCGTCAGTTGCTCGACCACCGCCGCGATCACTGCGCCGACGACCTTGGAGACGAGTTCATCCATCAACAGGCCTTCGGCGTCTCCCGAATCGAGGTCGGCGATCTCGATCTCCTCGATCTCGAATGTGATCTCGCTGGCGCCACCTGCGATGGGCAGGATCTGTGCGGTGACCGAGACGTCCTTGATGGAGAGCCGGTCCACCTGAAAGCGCTGAGTCGTTCCAGGCTCGCCCGTGACCGCTCCGTCGTCTCCGACCGCCGCCGCCTTCATCCCATCGATCAGCTCCTTGAGGTTCGAGGTGCCCGGCTTCTGCTCGACATCGACCTTCACTCCGTCGATGAGGATCTCGGGAACCTCGGGGCGATCGGACAGCAGCGATCCCAGCCGTACGGCGATGCTGCCCCGATCGAGAACCAGGATGGAGGGCTTTCGATAGCCCTGCGGGTTGGCGACGGAGAGTCCGGCGATCGACGCCCGTCCGGCGACGGGTCGAATCGAGATCGAATCGAGCTCGACCGAGGTGCCCAGGGCCTTGGAGCCCTGGCTCTCGACGACACCCTTGGCGATCGAGTCGAGCGACAGCAGCGCGACCACCACACCGACGACGAGAAGCAGGACGAACGCGACGGCGAGGCGCAGGAGGATCTTCATGACGGGTCGTCTCGGGGGGGAACTGAACGGGTGGTCTCGGCGGGTGCCAGCATCGACCAGGCCTTTCGACGAAGGCGACGCAGTCCTCCGATGTGCCGATGCAGTACGAGGGACAGTTCGGCGCGTCGCCGATCGATCGCGTCTCGAAGCGGATCATCCCCCTCGCCACTGGCGGCAAGGGCGAGTGCGAGATCGCGATCCTCTCCGATCGTCTCGTAGACGCGACTGATCCGCTTGCGTCTTCTCCGAACACGTCGATCGCCGATCCCCTCGAACAGCATCAACTGCGTCTCGAGGCGCCCACAGGCCTTGCGGACCGCGTGCAGCCGCTCGTCGCCGCCCCGGGAGGCCTCCTTGCGAAGTCGTCGCCGCGTCCGGATCCAGCGTCTCGAGATGCGCCGCCTCAACCTCGACCACGAGATCTCTTCGATCGCCAGATCAGCGACCCGGTCCTCGAGTTGGCGCATCCTCGCCTGCACGAGATCCGCGGACCGATCGGTCTCGGCGATGGCGTCGGGACGGTCGCGGGACGCCTCGGTCGTTCCGGTCGCGGCCATCTCCGGTCCCAGCAGTCGCGCGATCGTCTGGAGACGCACGTCCCGATCCCGCTGGGTGGAGAGTCGTCTTCCGGCGTCGCGCAGGTCGTCGTCGATGCTCGCGATCGTGGCGGCGTCGGCGCGTCCTCGAACCAGTCGGAGGATCGCCCGAGTCCGCTTGATCGCCTTGCGGCATCGTCTGAGTTCGGCTGCGCGGGTGGCGGCCTCGCCGCTCATCGGAATGCGGGCGGCGGCATCCTCGGCCCACTCGATCTGATCGAGCATCGAGCGTCGAAGGCCTTCCGCAAGTGGAAGGTTCGCATCGATTCGGGGAGGTCGGTTCGATGGACCGGGTGTCTGGGAGTTCCGGATCGACTCGTTCATGACTGCCTGTTCGCGAGTTCCGAGTGCTCGCGGTTCCGTCTCGATTCGTGCGGCGGCGGTTGGGCCTCGTCGCCTCCGAGGAACATTCTCGCGGATGGATGGTCCGCGACCAAGGGTCGAACACCCGAGGTCTCGGCCTATCCCGCGACGAGGTCCGCGATGCCGGCCCCACCGACGATCACGCTGACCACCCCGTTGAGGGTCGCGAAGGTCAGCGCCATCCTCGTGGTGCCCCAACGCTTCACGGTGAGATGCTCGATGAGAAGGACGAGCGCGGCGATCGCGACGGCGCCGACGTAGATCCGACCGAGAGCTCGGCTCGGATCGAGCAGGTAGACGCCCACGAGCAGACCGATGCTCGCGACGTGCAACACCCGGCTCGCGTGCATCGCCCGGGCCTCGCCCAGAGATGCAGGCATGCTCATGAGTCCGTCGCGGCGATCGACCTCGACGTCCTGCAGGGCGTAGATCACATCGAATCCCGCGACCCAGCACGTGACCGCGGCGCCGAGAAGCCAGGGTGCGAGGTGGCCCAGCGCACTCGGTTCGACCGCCAGCACCGCGGCGATCGGACTGATGCCCAGACCGATTCCCAACCAGACGTGGCAGAGCCAGGTGAACCGCTTGGTGTAACCGTACGCCCAGAGCCACAGCAGAACCGGCAGGGCGAGTCGGATCGGCCACTGGTTGCCGTCGATGGGAATGAACGCCGCGCACGCGCCGGCGAAGACCGCAGCCGATGCGAGCATCGCCACGACGGCGGTGCCGGCGGACAGTCGTCCCGAGGGAATCGCCCGCCCGGAGGTTCGGGGATTCGTCGCATCGATCCTTCGGTCGGCGATCCGGTTGGCGAGCATCGCCACGGTCCGGGCCGAGACCATCGCCACCAGGATCAGGGCGAGTTGCCAGACGAACCGCGAGCGATCCGGAGGATCCGACGTCAACGGACCCCCGGCCGAGGTGGCGGCGAGGAACGCGCCGAACAGGGCGAAGGGAAGGGCGAAGATGCTGTGGGCGAGCTTGATGTCCGACGCGATCACCGCGATCGCGGCCAGACCACGTGCGGGCGCGGCGGCACTCCCCGCGTCGGTGGGCCTGGTGGCGTCGTCGTCGCTCATCGCCCGATGGTACCTTCGGCGATTCGACGACTCCGGCAGTCGGCGCCTGGGGAGTTCGTCCCCGGCCCGAGCTCGCCGACGTCGATCCTCTCGCTGACTTCTCTCCGTTCTCGGGAATCCACCCTCATGAGCGCTCCAAAGACCGCCATCACACCCACCCGAAGCGAGAACTACGCCGAGTGGTACCAGCAGGTCGTCCGCGCCGCGGACCTCGCCGAGACCTCTCCGGTCCGCGGCTGCATGGTGATCAAGCCCTGGGGCTGGGGGATCTGGGAGAACATCCAGCGCGGCCTCGACGGGATGTTCAAGGCGACCGGCCACAAGAACGCCTACTTCCCGCTCTTCATCCCGCTCTCCTTCCTCGAGAAGGAGGCCGAGCACGTCGAGGGCTTCGCCAAGGAGTGCGCGGTGGTCACGCACCACCGCCTCGAGGCCGGCCCGGGCGGCAAGCTGATTCCAGCGGGCGAGCTCGAGGAGCCGCTCGTGGTGCGGCCGACCAGCGAGACGATCATCGGCGCGACCTTCGCGAAGTGGGTGCAGAGCCACCGCGACCTGCCGCTGCTCATCAACCAGTGGGCGAACGTCGTGCGGTGGGAGATGCGCACCCGACTCTTCCTCCGCACCGCAGAGTTCCTCTGGCAGGAGGGACACACCGCCCACGCGACCGCCGACGAAGCGAAGGCCGAGACCATGCAGATGCTCGACGTCTACGCCGACTTCGCCGAGAACTGGCTCGCGATGCCGGTCGTGCGCGGCGAGAAGACCGCGGGCGAGCGGTTCCCCGGCGCCGTCGAGACCTGGTGCATCGAGGCCATGATGCAGGACCGCAAGGCGCTGCAGGCCGGCACCAGCCACTTCCTCGGTCAGAACTTCTCGAAGGCGCAGGAGATCCAGTTCCAGGACGACCAGGGCAGGCGCGAGTTCTGCTGGACCACGAGCTGGGGCGTCAGCACCCGTCTCGTCGGCGGCACCATCATGACCCACGCCGACGACGACGGCATGATCTGCCCGCCGATGGTCGCGCCGGCCCACGTCGTGGTGCAGCCGGTGCTGCACAAGCCCGAGTCCGCCGCCGAGGTCCGCGAGTTCTGCGACCGTCTGGTCGCGGACCTTCGCAAGAAGCACTTCGGCGGCCGCGCCGTCGAGGTCGAGTACGACACCCGCGACATTCGGGGCGGCGACAAGACCTGGCAGTGGGTCAAGCGCGGGGCGCCGGTCCGCGTCGAGGTCGGTCCGCGCGACGTCGCGTCCGGCAGCGTCTTCGTCGGACGCCGCGACAAGGGCGTCAAGGAGAAGGAGTCGATCCCGGTCGGCGCGTTCGTCGAGGGCATCGAGTCCACGCTCGCGGAGATCCAGCAGGGCCTCTTCGATCGTGCGAAGGCCTTCCGCACCGAGCACACCCGCGTCATCGACTCGAAGGACGACTTCCACGACTTCTTCAGGAGTCCCGGCAGGGCGGTGGAGAAGGGCGGCGAGGAGTCCGGGGAGGACTCCGGTGCCGCGACCCCGATCCATGGCGGCTTCGCGCTGGCGCACTTCAACGGCGATCCGAAGCTCGAGGAGAAGATCAAGCAGGATCTCGCGGTCACGGTGCGCTGCATTCCGCTCGACGGGCAGGGTCTCTGCGGCGACGAAGGCGAGCCGGGCGTCTGCCCCTTCACCGGCGAACCGAGCGCCAAGCGGGTGGTGTGGGCGAAGAGCTACTGATAGACGCGAGCAAGCGAGCCGTAGACGCGTGTCCGGATCAGACGCCGGCCCGAAGTCCGACGTGTCCGACATGTCCGACGTGTCCGAACCTGTCCGACTCTGTCTGACCCTGTTCGACTCGAATATCCGCTGCGCGCGTCGGACGTCGTCCGCATCCTCGTCGACGATGCCGGCCGTCTCGATCCGAAGCCATTCCGCATCGTTTCGCGGTTCATCGCCTCGAGGCTTCTACCTTCACACGGATGCCGATCGGGGTGGAGCAACGGCGGGCGATCGAGAATGTCGCTTCCGGTCTGAAGGCGGCACAGCGCCGGTCTAGGGCGGCGGACGATCGGAAATCGCCGGACGGCTCCGAGAGTGAGAGGGCCGCCCGCCCGGTCCCGCCGATCGTGCCGGTCGCCTTCGCCTTCGCGGTGGGCTGCGCGATCGGCGTCTCCACCGGCATCGGGCCGGGCGACGGCAGCGTGACCGTGCCGTCGGGGACGGAGGTGTCTTCACGGGCATGG
>Ga0075477_10001495_pt1 | contig 11035 bp, 6 predicted proteins | sample DEB08_DNA_FD_76338 | JGI IMG/M metagenome (GOLD analysis project Ga0075477, IMG submission 76338) | Aqueous microbial communities from the Delaware River and Bay under freshwater to marine salinity gradient to study organic matter... | ecosystem: Environmental > Aquatic > Marine > Coastal ...
GGCCTGAGTCCAGGTCTGGACGTCCGCACCGCTCACCGGGAGGACGCCCTGGACGCCGCCCTGGACGCCTTGGGCGCCCTGATGGATCGATCGTCGCTCTCCGTCCCCGACCCCTCCGACGCATGCCGGTGGGGGGAGAGGATCCCCGCGACCACTCGATCGGGTGAATAGTACCCCCAGAATCGGCATCTCCAAACGATTTTTTCGGTCCTAAGGTGCATTCCCGCATGTTGGGGTGCCGGAGTCCTTGTCGTGGCCTTGGCACGCTGGGCGGGCCGAAGGCCACCTCGGCAGCGTTCAGCGAGCAGCAACCAGCACAATCATCGCTCGCGGAGCGATTCGACGCCGATGGCCTCCCCCGTCCGTGTTGACCGGGCCGCTTGCCGCTCAGGCCAGGACTCGGTTCCTGCGAGTCCCCGTCGGCACGGGAATCCGCCCGCGCCCGCCTCGACAACCGGCTGTGGCATCGCCGCGTATTCTTCAAGTCACGCGGAGACCCGGGGGGGAGGCGAACCGATGTTCTCGATCGGAGTTCCGGCCGCCACGAAGGGTGGTGAGTCCTCCGCTCCAAGGCCGGCCCCCGGTCGGCGACACCCACAGGTCCTCCGGGTCCGTCCGTTCTCGTCCGTCAGGTTTCTCGAGGCCCCCCGATGAAGTCCCACGCTCGCCGTCTCCATGCTCGCTCCGGTCCCCATGGCTCGACCTGTGTTCGCCTGCTGCAACTGCTGCCCGTGCTGCTTGTCGCCATCGGTTGCGGAAGCGGCGGTGGAGACGCCGGCAGCGCCGAGCCGACCGGCGCCTCGAGCGGAGCCACCACCGCTGCGACGGCGCCCGCCGCGGACACCCAGTCTTCGAAAGCGCCGGTCGCCGCGGCCCCGGCGGCTCCCGTCCAGAGCGCTCCCCCGATCCGTCTCGACCCGCCATCGCTCGACTTCGGGTTCGTGGCGCCTTCGAGCGCATCGACTGGCACGGTCGCCCTGGTCAACACCGGCGCGACGCCGCTGAAGATCCTCGCGGTGCAGCCGAGCTGCAAGTGCACCACCATCTCCGACCTCGCAGGGAAGGAGATTCCCGCGGGTGGCTCGGTGGATCTGGAGGCCACGCTCGACGCCCAGCCGGCACCGGGACCCAAGCGGGCCCAGATCCGAGTGCTGGTCGAGGGCTACACGCAGGTCGTCACCGTGCAACTCCAGGCCGAGGTCGCCCTGCCGGTTCGCGTGACTCCGCCGTACATCAACGCCGTCGAAGGCAAGAACCAGACCGGGCGTCTGGTGGTTCAGGCGACCGATGGGAAGCCGTTCCGGATCTGCTCGGCTCACGGTCTCCCGCCGCGATACCTCGGCTTCGATCCCGCGACCGAGGAGCTCCGCAGCCAGTATCTGCTGGAATACGACGTCGCCGACTTCGGCAGCCGTCTGCCCCGCTACTTCGTGATCGAGACCGATCGACCCGATGCTCCGCTGGTCGACGTGCTGCTGCGGCATGAGAACAGCTTCCCGGCGATCAACATTCGCATGAAGGACTACCGGATTCCCGCCGGGGTGTTGGCCACCGGCCAGTCGAAGGAGTTCACGATCCGCCTCGACAACCGGATCGATCGTCCCGCCCCACCGATCAACGCCGCGATCAGCCGCAGCTCGGACGGGATGGTGGAGTTCGTTCGGCAGGAGATCGACGCCGAGAACGAGGAGGTGCTGGTGACCCTGCGCCTGACCCCGAAGGCGTCCTTCGAGGGCTTCCTCTACCTGCCGTTCACGATCTTCGCCCAGAACGGCCAGACCCAGGATCTCGACGTCTTCGCGAAGGTCTCGCCGGGCGGCGCCATCTCCTGCCCGGAACCCGCCTCGGCGGGCGGGTGACTGGCCGGATTCGAGACAGTTCCGGTCCGGCGATCTCCCGGTCCGAGATCCTCGACGTGAAGGAGCGATCGGGGCGATCGGGGCGATCGCAACGATCGTCGAGGTCGAGAATCGTTTCCCCGCCGAATCCCGCGGCATCGCCCACGTGGCGTTCTATTCTTTTCGTGTCCGCGGTCCCGGCAGCGATGGTCGGCGCGTCGTCCGAATCGGAGGAGATCAGGTGAAGGCAGCCTGGCGCAGCACGAGAGTCCTCGCCGCCGCGGCTTCGCTCGCGGGCTGGTCCGTCTCGAGCAGCTTCTCCGGGGATCTGCTGCTTGTCGATGCGACCCTCGAGGTGGGTCTCGTCGGCGGCCACCAGCCCCACGCGCCGGGCTACTTCCTGCTCGACGAGTGGGTCTCGGGCGGCATGGCGGTGGGGGACTTCGATCGGAACGGCTGGCCCGATCTCTTCGTGCTGGGAGGTGGCGGCGTGCCCGACCAGCTGTTCATGAACGACGGCGACGGCACCTTCACCGACCGCGCGGCGGAGTGGGGGGTGGCGAGCCAGCACTGCGGGGGAAGCGCCGCGGTCCTCGACTTCGACGGCGACGGCTGGCTCGACATCCACCTGACCTCGAGCGGCTTCCAGAACGACGATCAGGGCCGCACCGGCAAGCACCGCCTCTATCGCAACACCGGCGAGGGATCGTTCGAGGACGTCGCCTTCTTCACCGGCGTCCGCTTCGGTTCGTTCATCTTTCCCAACCCCAGCGGCATCGCCGTCGGCGACTACGACCTCGACGGCGATCTCGATCTGTTCGTTTCGGCGTGGCGTTCCGCCGCCGACGGCAACCGGCTCTACACGAACCTCTCCGACGGCACCTTCCTCGATCGCATCGTGCCGGCGGGCCTCCATCAGTCCGGGGTGTGGTGGTTCCAGGGCCGCTTCGCCGACACGAACGGCGATCTGCATCCGGAGCTTCTGGTCTCGGGAGACTTCGGCACCAGCCGGTGCTTCGTGAACCAGCGCGACGGAACGTTCCTCGACCGGACCGAGGTCGTCGGAGCGGGCCTCGACGAGAACGGCATGGGCCAGGCGCTCGGCGACTTCGACCGCAACGGCCAGCTCGACTGGTACGTGACCAGCATCTTCAACGACTCGCCGTCCAAGGGATTCCGCAACGGCAACCAGCTGTACATGGGCACGGACGACATGGTCTTCAGCGAGGAGGGCGTCGCCCGCGGCGTCGAGGACGGCGGATGGGGATGGGGGGCGATCGCGATCGACCTCGACCTCGACGGCTGGGAGGATCTGGTGGAGGTCAACGGCCGTGCCAGCGCCCAGTGGATCGGCGAACCGGGCAAGGTCTTCAGGAACCTCGGCGGAGGCGTCTTCGAGGAGATCGCGCTCGCCTGCGGCTTCGACGGCACCGGCGACGATCGCAGCGTGGTCTGGCTCGACGCCGACCGGGACGGCGATGCGGATCTGGTCGTGCAGGAGAACAACGGCCCGCTTCGCTACTACCGGAACGACGCCGCGTCCGGTCACTGGCTGCAGATCGAGTTCGACACCTCGACGCATCCGCATCTGGCGCCGGACGGCTTCGGCACCCGGGTGGTCGTCCGTCACGGCGGCGTCGAGTGGGTGCGGGTGATGGACGGTGGGCCGAGCTACCTCGCCACGAGCGAACCGGTGGTGCACTTCGGCCTCGGCGACGTGGACCTGATCGAGGAGGTCGAGGTCCGCTGGGCACGAGGAATGGTGACCCTCCTGCACGACGTGCCGGCCGACCAGAGGCTGACGTTGGTCGCGCCGCGCCTCGGCGATCTGGACGCCGACGGATCGGTGGGCCCCATCGATCTCTCGATGCTGCTCGGGTCCTGGGGCGAGTCGGACTCGGTGTCGGCCACGATGGCGGACCTGGACCTCGACGGCACGATCGGCCCCGGAGATCTCGCGACGCTGCTGTCGCACTGGAAACGCTGAGGCGAGACTCGCTGCGATCCGTGAGCGAGGTCGAGACGGTCCGCCCCGAGAGTGCGTTTCACGGCGGCCGCCGACGCGTTGCCATCGCGGGGCCCGAGGCGATCGACTCAACCGAACGCCATGCGCACGCCGCCGATCACCATGAGCGCGATGAACGCGATCCGAATGGTGGGAAGGTTCAGGCGATGGGTCAGCGAGGCGCCGACCCAGGCCCCGAGAATGCCGGTGGGGGCGAGGATCGCGGCGAGGGTCAGACTGGCCGACAGGCCGCGTCCGGCGCCGGCCGCATCGATCGAGGCGAAGGTCGTGTTCTTGGCGATCGCGCCCGCGGTGGCGCTCACCAGCATCACCGCCGCGCTTGCAGCGATCGCTTCTCGCAGCGGCAGACGGCAAAGTCCCCGGAGCATCGGAACCGCCACACCTCCGCCGCCGATGCCCAGCAGTCCCGACACGAAGCCGGTGGCGCCGCCGACGCCGGCGAGGGCGAGCCGACCCTCCCGGGGGGAACCCGACTCCCCACCGGTTCGTCCCGACAGCATCGATCGGATCTCCTGAAGCGCGACGTAGAGCATGAACCCGCCGAAGCACAGCTGAAGCCAGCGCTGGTCGAGGTGGTTGCTGGCCCACACGCCGATCAGCACGCAGGCGACGGCTGCGGGCACCATGCGGAACACGACCCGCCGCTTGATCGCGCCGGCGATCGCGTGGCGACGCGTCGCGGTGGCCGCGACGACGGCGTTCACCACCATCGCGGCCGCCTGGTAGAGCTGCTGATCGCGGCCGTAGACGATCGTCAGGGCGGGGATCATCACCAGCGAGCCGCCGATGCCGACCAGGCCCCCGAGCATTCCGCCGCCGAAGCCGATCGCCGCGATGCCGAGCAGATCGACCCACGACACGTCGCTCACCAGCGCGATCGGGTCGAGGCCCGGGGCAGCCGTGGCGAGGATGGCGGCCGCGTCGATCAACGGACCGCCTTCTCGATCGCTGCTCGAGCCGAGGGTTCATGGCGGAGAACGCACGAGACCTTCGCGACGGTGGGGCGGCGACTCATCCGGGACATTGTGACCAATCCCGGCGGATCGCGCGGGGATCGGGGCCTCGCCCGGGTCGCCGCGGCGTTTCCGCAGCGGCTCCGGATGCGTGGACCTCGGGACGTAGGTTGGCCGCATGCATGCCAACGAGGCGCCGAGCGTCCCCGGGAGCCGTGTCGAGAGCTTCGTCCTGCAGGGGATCGATGCGGTCCCCTGCGAGATCGAGATCGACCTCTGCCCCAGCGGCCTGTCGGGCACGACGGTGGTCGGACTGCCCGACACCGCGGTTCGCGAGTCGATCGACCGGGTGCGGGCCGCAATCCGGAACTGCGGCTACCGCTACCCGTGGAAGAAGACCACGGTCAGCCTCGCCCCGGGCGACCTTCGCAAGGAGGGACCGGTCTTCGACCTGCCCATCTCGATCGCGCTGCTGCTTGCCGACGGAGCGCTCGCCGCGTCGAGTTCGATGGTGGCGTCGCACCTCTTCGCCGGTGAACTCGCCCTCGACGGACGACTGCGTCCGGTTCGGGGGGCGGTCAGCCTGGCCATCCTCGCGAGGAGCCTCGGTCGCGCCGGCGTCGTGCTGCCCAGAGCCAACGCCGTCGAGGCGGCGGCGGTCGGGGGGATCGACGTGCACGGGTTCGAGCGTCTCGACGAGGTGGTCGCCTTCCTGCAGGGCGGCGTGGCGGCGCCGACCCCGGAGGTCGATGCGGATCGACTGCTCGCCGCTTGCGGCGCCGCGATCGACTGCGGCGAGATCCGCGGGCAGGAGGCGGCGAAGCGGGCGATGACGATCGCCGCGGCGGGCGGGCACAACCTGCTTCTGATCGGTCCCGCGGGAGCCGGCAAGACGATGATGGCTCGGGCGCTGCCGGGCCTGCTTCCGCCGATGACCCGGGCCGAAGCCCTCGAGGTCACCCGAATCCACAGTTGTGCGGGTCTGCTCGGCGAAGGCCGCTCGCTCGTGTGCACGCGTCCGGTCCGCTGTCCGCACCACACCGCCTCGACCGCGGCGATCGTCGGCGGCGGAAGGGTGCCGCGGCCCGGCGAGGTGAGCCTCGCCCACCACGGTGTGCTCTTTCTGGACGAACTGCCGGAGTTCTCCCGTGGCGTGCTCGAGAGCCTTCGCGAGCCGCTCGAGGACGGTGTGGTGACCATCGCCCGGGCCCACGGCGCGACCACGTTTCCCGCGCGGGTGCTGCTGGTGGCGGCGATGAACCCGACCCATCGCGGGCACCGCGCCGTCGGCGAGGCGGGCCAGCGCGAGCAGGAGCGCTACGTCGGTCGGATCTCCGGGCCGCTGATCGATCGGATCGACCTGCATGTCGAGGTCTCGGCGGTGCCGTTCGAACGTCTCGCCGCTCGCACCGTCGAGCGTTCCACCTCGCAGCTGCGCCGCAAGGTCGATGCGGCGCGGCGCCACGCGGCGCGACGCGGCGACGGCATCGTCAACGCCCGTCTTCGCTCGCGAGCCCTCGACGAGGCGTGTCCGCTCGATGCGGCGTCGCGACGCCTGCTCGCCGAGGCGATGGATCAGTTCGGCCTGAGTGCGCGGGCGTACGACAAGATCCGCCGCATCGCCCGCACGATCGCGGATCTCGAACAGGCCGAGATCCCCACGATCGAGCACGTGGCCGAGGCGGTGTCGTATCGGGTTCTGGATCGGACGATGTAGCCCCCACGATGCCGCTCGGAGGGCGTCGCCGCTACTCGAGGCCGGGCGCGAAGCCGCGTCGCATGGTGTTCTCGCAGACCGCGCGAGGCTCGACGAACTGGTGCAGGTAGTCGCGACCGCCGGCCTTGCTGCCGACGCCGGAGAGGCCGAAGCCGCCGAACGGCTGTCTTGCGACGAGGGCGCCGGTGATTCCCCGGTTGAGGTAGAGGTTGCCGACGCGGAAGTCGCGTCGCGCCCGTTCGAGGTGGGCGGGCTTGCGGCTGAAGACGCCGCCGGTCAGCTTGTAGTCGGTGGCATTGGCGACCTCGAGGGCCTCGTCGAAGTCCTTCACCTTGATGACCGCGAGCACCGGCCCGAAGACCTCCTCGTTGGCGAGGCGGTGCTCGCGGCGGATCCCCGAGACCACGGTCGGCCCGACGAACGGCTTGCCGACCTTCTCGGCGAGGCCCTCCGGCACCGGCAGTTCGATCTCGACCACGCCCTCGCGGCGGCCGATCTCGACGTACTCGCGGATCTTGCGGGCGGCGTCCTCGTCGATCACCGGCCCCACGTCGGTGCCCGGGGCGAGCGGATCGCCCACGACGAGCGTCCGGGTGCTCTCGACGAGGCGATGCAGGAACTCGTCGTGGCAGCTCTCGAGGACGATCGCTCGACTGCAGGCCGAGCACTTCTGGCCCGCGAAGCCGAACGCGCTGTGCCGCACGCCCAGCACCGCCTCGTCGAGGTCCGCCGACGCGTCGATGATCAGGGCGTTCTTGCCCCCCATCTCGCAGACGACCTTCTTGACGAACGGCTGGCCCTCGGGAGTGACGCCGGCGGCCTGCAGGATGTCGAGACCCACCGCCTTGGAGCCGGTGAAGGCGATGATCGCGGTTCGCCGGTCGCGCACGAGCCTCGCACCGACGGTCTCGCCGGGACCGGGAACGAAGTGCAGCACCTCTCGGGGACAGCCCGCGGCCCACAGGATCTCGCAGAGGATCCTCGCGATCGCCGGCGTCTGCTCGGCCGGCTTGACGATCGCGGTGTTGCCGGTGACCAGTGCCGCCGCGGTCATGCCGCAGCAGATCGCCAGCGGAAAGTTCCACGGGCTGATCACCGCCGCGACGCCGCGGGGCTGGTGCCACTGCTCGTCGAGTTCGCCCACGAAACGCCCGATTCGCTGCGGGGCGAAGAGTTCCGCCGCGGTGCGGGCGTAGAACTCGCAGAAGTCGATCGCCTCGCAGACGTCCGCGTCGGCCTCCCGCCAGGTCTTGCCGCTTTCGCGGACGACGATGCCGGAAAGTTCGTCCCGTCGCCTCCGCATGGCGTCCGCGGCCTTGACCAGGACGTCGGCTCGGGTGGCGAAGGGCGTGTCGCGCCACGATGGGAACGCCCGGTGCGCCGCGTCGAGGGCCCGATCGGCATCCTGCTCGGTGGCGTCGATCGCGACCTCGGGCAGGGTGCAGGTCTCGACCGCGGCGCCGAACGCCGTCCGTTGCGCGGGGTCCGCGAAGTCCCGCATCGACTCGTTGAAGAAGGGCTGCCCATCGCCCACTCCGGGGACTGCGGGACTCAGGTGATGGCGACGTGGCGCCTCGTCGAGCGCGGCGAGGCCCGGGTCGCGTCCCGCGTCGCCGTGCGGCGAGGCGAGCAGCATGTCGGGGGTCGCGCCGTCGGCGAATCCCGCTCGAAGCCACGACTCGTTCGAGGTGTTCTCGAGCAGGCGGCGGACGAGATAGGCCATGCCGGGAATCATCTCGCCGACGGGCACGTACTCGCGGAGGCGCAGCCCCATTTCGGCGGTTGCGGCCTTCAGTTCGTCGCCCATGCCGTAGAGCATCTGCAACTCGATGGCGTTGCGGGGCAGACCCAGCCGATCGAGGTGCGCGAGCGCCGCGGCGATCGAGCGGGCGTTGTGCGAGCCGAGCGCCAGCTTGATGCCGCCCCGACCGGTGGAGCGTGGCGTGGCATCCAGCAGAATTCGACTCATCCGCTCGAAGCAGGCGTCGCTGTCGCGCTTGCGACTCCATACCGGGACCGGCCAGCCCATCTGCTCGGCGTGGATCGTCTCGTAGTCCCAGTAGGCGCCCTTCACCAGTCGCACCGTCACCGGGCGATCGCGACGGACCGACCACTCCGCAAGGTTCCGGGCATCCTCGTCGCCCGAGCGCAGGTAGGCCTGCATGGCGATGCCGCCCTCGAACTCGACCTCGTCGCAGCATCGTTTGAACAGCTCGATCGTCAGATCCTTGAGCGAGCGCTGCTCCATGTCGAAGTTGACGAAGACGCCGCGATCGGCGGCGGCCTCGAGCACCGGCCGCACCGCGGCGACGAGGCCACGCAGCGATCCCTCGAAGTCGATGGGATCGGTGGCGGCGTAGAGCGAGGAGATCTTGATCGAGACGTTGGTGCGGGCGATCGGGCCGAGGTGGTCCGAGTCGAGGCGAGGATTCGGCGCCCACGCCGAGACCGTCTCGTGGAGGTTCTCGACGAGATCGAGGTACTTGTGCCGGTAGGCATCCGCCTCGGCATGGCTCACGCACGCCTCGCCGAGAAGATCGACCGAGAATGCGTAGCCGCGCTTCCAGAGCCGCTCGAGCTTGGGCAGGGCGTCGGAGGCGTTTCGTCCGGCGATGAAGTTGCTCGCCATCCCCTCGATGCGCCCGGACATGGTCTTGGCGACAAGACCCTTCGCGAGCCCGCCGGCCTTGAGTCCGACACCGAGCCCCGGCGGAAGCGTCACGCCGGGCTGCGAGAGGTAGTCCTCGAGGTGATCGTGGACCTGCTCGGAAGTCTTCAGCGTCGGGAAGGCGTCCACGAACCGGAACAGCTGGACCTTGAAGGCCTCGTCCTTCATCGACCAGTTCATGAGCGCGTCGGACCAGTACGCCCCGCTGAGGACGCCGGCCTTGTTTCGGCCGGATCGCTCGAGCAGTTCGCGGCCGGCCTCGAGAATCGCGGCTTCGTCGCCGGCGCTCCCGTCGGCCCGCGCAGGTGCCGACGGGGAGGCGATCGTGACGGGTTCGGGGCGGCGCAGGAACCGCTCGAAGATGCCCATGTGAGAGATTCGGTCCTGGAGGTTGTGGACGGACGCGAGAGGCGGCGAGTATAGGCGTCGGCACCGACCGATCCGGGGCGTTGCGGTACTCTCCACGGCTTGCGCGGCGGGCCGACGTGGACCGCCGCGTCCGGCGAGGGCTCCGGGCGAGCCCGATCCGGACCCGAACCGCCGAGGAGATCATTCATGGCCCTGATGGACGGCAAGCGAGGACTGGTGGTGGGGATCGCCAACGAGCACTCCATGGCGTACTCGATCGCCGAGAGCCTGCTCGCCCACGGCGCCACCTGCATGTTCACCCATCTCCCGAGCGACAAGATGGAGCGCCGCCTCCGCAAGGCCATGGACTCTCTCGGCGTGCCCGACGCCTGGGCGACGTCGCTCGACGCGGCCAGCGACGAGGACCTCGACCGCGTCTTCGCCAAGATCGCCGAGGACGTCGGAAGCATCGACTTTCTGGTCCACTCGATCGCGTTCGCCGACAAGGACTGGTTGAAGGAGGGCGCGTTCACCGGCACGCCGCGCGAGGTCTTCACCCAGGCGATGGACATCTCCGCCTACACCTACGCGGCCATGGCGAATCGGGCGGCGCCGCTCATGAACGATGGCGGTTCGATGATCGCGCTCTCCTACTACGGTGCCGAGAAGGCCGTCCCGGGCTACAACGTCATGGGGGTCGCCAAGGCGGCGCTGGAGGCGACCTCGAGATACCTCGCGATGGAACTCGGCCAGCAGTCGATTCGGGTCAACTGCATCAGCGCGGGGCCGATGCGGACGCTGTCGGCGATGGCGGTCGGCGGGTTCAGCGAGATTCTCGACTGGGTCGAGAGGAAGGCGCCGTTGCGTCGCAACATCGTGGGCCGGGACGTGGGCGATGCGGCGGTCTACCTGCTGAGCGACCTCTCCACCGCCGTCACGGGGCAGACCCTCTACGTCGACAGCGGGTACAGCGCGATCGGCGGGTGAGATCGCCCGGAACGTCGAGTCGCCGCCACACTCGATGGATCTCGACATGCCGCGGGGAGTGAACCCCGGGTTGCCGATGTTCGCAGCGAGTCGTTGCGTCCCCGGTCGCCCATCGACCTCTCCAGACATCCGGAACGACCATCGCATGAATCCGCTTCGAACCCTGTTCGCCGTGCTTCTGCTCGCCGCGTGACCGCTGGGGTGCGCCTCGACCGCTCGGCGGAGTCTGCCCGCCACCCCCTCGGTCACGGTCCACTGCCACGAGGGCGGGGTGACGCGGACCGATCTCGGCGAACGGGGGACGAGCTCCGGGGACCTCACCATCTGGTGGGCCAACGTGCATGCCGTTCGGCCCGCGTCGCGGAATCCCGCCGACTCGCCGATCGTCGGCATCGCCGGTGGCTTCAACGTCATCACCAGCCCGTATCGCGAGATGGGAGACGGACTCGAGCACGAGTACCGAGTCTCGACCTTCCACCTCGAGTGGTTCGGCACCGA
>Ga0075477_10001498_pt1 | contig 11022 bp, 9 predicted proteins | sample DEB08_DNA_FD_76338 | JGI IMG/M metagenome (GOLD analysis project Ga0075477, IMG submission 76338) | Aqueous microbial communities from the Delaware River and Bay under freshwater to marine salinity gradient to study organic matter... | ecosystem: Environmental > Aquatic > Marine > Coastal ...
CCGGTTTGTTATTCCAGAGGTCCAAGATACGATTGAACAGGTGGTCAATTTTACGGGCGATGCCGCGCTGGGACTGCAGGTGGCGCAGGCGCAATGTTCGCGCTGTCACGTTGTGGACGACAATCGCATGGGTGCAATTGGGTCGACACCATCGTTTTTTGCCCTGCGCACCTTGGCGGATTGGCCACAACGTATGTCGGGGTTTTATTTGTTGAACCCACATCCCGCCTTTACCGTGGTTCAGGATGTGACCGATCCATTTGACCCAAATCGCCCACCGCCCATCGTTCCGATCAAAGTCACCTTGGATCAGATCGACGCGCTTTTGGCCTATATGCAGGGGCTTCAACCCGCTGATTTGGGGGCACCGATTAAGCATCAGTGATCATCGCGATCTGAATAATAATCGGCAGTGGTGCGCACGCGTGGGCGCTCCTTAGCGGCAAAAGGATTATCCGTGCTGTGGAATTGCGCATTCACGCGGCAATCCCCGCACATTTGAACCAATTTCAACGCATCTGGATTGGCAAAGGCCCCAACACCAGAAGAGAGTTTTTCGGTGATCCGCTCGATTGAGGATTTTACCCCGAACAGAACCCCACATTCTATGCAGGCAAAGGGTTCTTCCTCATTCAAAACAGTTTGTTCCAGCGCCTGTGTCCCAAGGTTCAGGCGCTGTTCATAGGTAATCGCATTTTCAGGGCAGATGTTTGAACACAAACCGCATTGCAAACAGGCGTCCTCTTGGAACAAAAGCTGTGGTTTATCAGGGTTTTCACCCAGTGCGCCAGAGGGGCATAGAGATACACAAGACAGGCACATGGAACAGCTATCTGTATCCACCAAAACCGCGCCATAGGGGGCATCCTCAGGCAACGACAAAATTTTGTCGTCGCCATGTAATGCGCGCGCAGCAGAACGTGTCACCTGTCGGCGCGATCCCATCGCCAGAATAGGTGTTTCAACGATGATAGCGAGCTTGCTTTCTGACAAAGCCGCGGTCATCTGATCGGGGTCTGGTGTGTCGATGATATGGATGTGTTCCCCAGCAATAGCTGTTGCCAAGGCAACTTCACGACCAATCGCCACCTGATCTGCCGCGGGGCTAAGCAGTATATGCACATCCCCAAATCCAGATGCCAGCGCGCCTAACGCTTCGGCATGTCCAAAGGAACTAATCGCTTCAATTTCAATTGGTAACATGTTTGCGGCCAAACCATCATCAAATCGTGCTGCCATTGCAATCATGTCGCGCCCATGGGAGTCATGAACTAGCAGGCGGGGTTGGGGATGATCGCCCGCAACCTTATTGTACCCGTCCATCAGTGCTTGAATGCGGCGCAATGTTGTGTTTGACGGATCGGCTTCGTAGGTGATTGACCCAGAGGGACACAATGCGGCGCAGGCCCCGCATCCCGCACAAATGGCAGGATCAATTTCAACAAAATCACCTGCCGAGGTGATGGCCCCCGTGGGGCAAATATCCAAACAATTTGAACAGGCAGATTTCTGTGCGCGTGAATGGGCACACAGGCTGGGTTCTGTCTTCACGAACAACGTTTTTTCAAATGTACCCACCATGTGCGACGCCTTCAGTATTGTCTTGGCGACAGAGGGTGCGTGGGATGCATCGACCCACAGGTACCCATCCCGTTTTTCATGTGCAGGGAACAGCGGCGTACCGCCGCGCAAATCCAAAATGATGTCACAGTGCGATTGTCCACCTTGGCGCGGTACACTCCATTCATGTGTGCCATGCCCCGTTGGGTCCAACTGTTGCAATGCATCGATTGTGACTTCGAAATTCCCAAGCGTGCCTGTCGCACGACGCAAGCTGCCAGCGATTATGTCATAGTTCCGCGATGGCATGTCGTCGGTTGGGTTTGGTACTAACAATGTGACAGATAGGTATTCAGACAATTGTTCCGCGACACCCATTTCAGTTGCGTCGTTGGACAGGATCAAACAGACCCCCTCTGACGCTACATCCATTGTTTTTTGCGCAGGGCGCGGAACAAGCGCCTCGGCCACTAATGCGGACATTTTGGGAAGTTTTGAGGCCTTGTCCGCCGACCATCCCGCTCGATCGCGCAGATCCAAGAGGGGGGGCATGGGGACCTCTAATTCGTCGGCAAGCGCCTGAAATGTGCGCCACTCTTGCGTGCAACACAGGATCGCTTTGCCGTCGGTGACGGCTTTTGCGGCTGAGTCAATCTGGCTTGTGCACAACGCCGTGTGTATCTGCGAACATGTCAGTCCAGTGACTTCGGATAGGTCTTTTGAGTTCAGGTGATTGGTTCCAGAACAATCGCATAATATCAGTGACTTATCCATTTTACCCCCCAGTGCTAAAGGTCGGATTTCGGTCCGACTTTACGCGTTATTTTCGCGCTGATTTTTCGACGAATTCATCGTGTCCAGCGGCGCTATTTGTTGGGATAGAATTGAGATAATTTTCAGAAATGACAAGAGCCCTTTGATTTGATTCCGAAAGCATCGGCGATTGATAAAAAACGACAAAATAACTCAGAATAGACATTTTGACCACATTGAGTTCAGTAGATGCTTTTAGTCATTCAAATTGTCCAATTTAGAAAAAAAATTGAGGAGTGTGGTTAAAACCTCTTTGGTTGGTGCGCAGTGGTATGCTGACATATGTGCAAAGGAGAGGTGGAGTTGTATTACAACCCTAAGCGTTATGTTTCGATGCCACTTGGCGTTGTCATTCGTCGGACACCCGGTGCCACGCTCTGGGCGAAGTGGTCTTGGCGTGTCAGCGGCATCCTTGTTGCTGCGAGCGAAGCGAAGGCGCAGATCCTTCGTCAAGATGGAGAAGTGATCGAGTACCACGCTGCGACAGTTCCGCTTGAACTCCATGGCGCTGATACCGAAAGTTACATGGTCGCGATCTCGGCGCAGGTCCCATCGATCTACGTGGTGATGCGCGATAACCCTGACAATACACCCCCGTTTGATGTAATCCTTGCCACCGCATCCGCCTACGAGGCGCAGGATTATGCGGACAGTGGCGAAGAGATCGTCGAAAAGGTGAAGATGCCAGAGGGCGTGGTCGCATGGGTGCGCGATTTCGTGAAAGCACACCACGTTGAAGAGACCTTTATCAAGCGCAAGCGTGACAAGAAACGAATAGATCTAAGTGAAGATGGGATCGGCGACGTGCGGATTGCACAGACGGGTGATGTTTACCGCGCCCCATCCCAGATCAAGAAAGAGCGTCTGTCATGAGCGATTTCTGGAGCCGCCGTAAAGCTGCCGTGGCAGCAGAAGAAGCAAAAGACGCCGCAGAGGTGCAAGTGCGCGCGCGTTCCGAAACTGCCGCAGAGTTAGAAGCGAAAACAGACGAAGAAATTCTTGAAGAACTGGGGCTTCCTGATCCGACAACTTTGAAACCTGGTGATGATTTCGCGGCGTTTTTGAAAGATGCCGTGCCTGATCGGATTAAAAAGGTTGCGCTGCGCAAGCTTTGGACTTCAAATCCAATCCTCGCAAATGTGGACGGTTTGTTGGATTACGGCGAGGACTTCACCGATGCCGCCGTGGGCGCAGGGGTTGTTGAAACCACTTACCAAGTCGGCAAAGGCATGTTGGCCCATGTCCAAGAAATGGCGCGACAGGCAGAAGAGGCTGCGCGTAAAGCGGTAGAGGGTGATGAGGAAGAGGCCATTGAAGCCTTGGACGATGCGCCCGAAATCGAAGTGAACGAAGAAGAAATTGAACCCGCCGTTGTCGCAGACGATGTCCATGTTCAGCCCGAATATCCCGCGGATGAACTGCATCACGAACCAGCACCGAAACTGCGCAAGATGACGTTTCAGTTTGCTGATGCGGCCCCTGAACCAACCTTAACCCACGGAAATTGAAAATGAGTGTCATGGAAGAAATCGCAATCGCACCCGAAGATAAGCAACGCGCTGATTTATACAATTTCTTGGGATTGTTATTGGCACGTCCAGCAGACGACATGCTGCTGTCGCAGGTTGCGGGTCTGACGGGGGACGACAGTGAAATTGGCAAAGCCGTGACCATGTTGGCGCGGGTTGCCAGAGTGTCGAAACCAAAATCAGTTGATAAGGAATTCAACAAATTGTTCATCGGCTTGGGCCGTGGTGAATTATTGCCTTATGCCAGTTACTATTTAACGGGCTTCTTAAATGAAAAGCCCTTGGCCAAACTGCGCCGCGACATGATCAATTTGGGGTTGTCGCGTGCTGAAAACATTTATGAACCAGAAGACAACATCGCAAGCCTGATGGAAATGATGGGTGCCATGATCGTGGGTCGCTTTGGCGATGCCAAGGATCTGAACACACAAAAAGCATTCTTTAATACCCACATCAATCCATGGGCAAAACACTTTTTTACGGATTTGGAAGGCGCCAAAGCCTCTGTTTTCTATGCAAGCGTCGGCACATTGGGCCGATTGTTCATGGAGATCGAAGCCGAAGCCTTCCGAATGAGCGCGGGGTAATCCGCAAATCCCGATGGCCTCGGCCATCTTAACCGCAAGAGAGGAGGACTCTCATGACACAGAAAACCGAGCTCGAGAAATCTCGGCGGGATTTTCTAAAGCTGGCTGGAACCGGCGCACCGCTTGCCGCGGTCGCAATGGCAACATCAGCAACAACCGCACAAGCGCAGGAGCCTGATTTGTCGTCATCCGTCATGCAGGACACTGTGCACACACGTGCTTACCTAGACTCGCTCCGGTTCTAATCGGGTCGAGAAGCCGCCATAAGCGACTGGTTGCGTGACGCCCGACTGCTTGTGGTTTTTCGTAATCTTTCGGGGAAACCCGGATGGGAGGAAACAATGCTAAGGAAAAAGACCAATGGGGTTGCGAGACGCCCCCAGCGGACAAGTATCCTGACAGATGTGGCCCAAACCACGGTTGATCGCCGCGCATTTTTACGCGGGTCTGGTTTGGCGATTGGCGGTTTAACCGCGATCGCTGCGACTGGGGGAACTGTGACACAAGCCACGGCTGCAACGGCTGCGAATGCCGCTGTAGAAACTGTCAAGTCAGTCTGCACACACTGTTCAGTTGGCTGTACTGTCATTGCCGAAGTGCAAGACGGTGTCTGGACAGGCCAAGAGCCTGGATGGGACAGCCCATTTAACCTTGGTGCGCATTGCGCCAAAGGTGCAGCCGTGCGTGAACACGCGCATGGCGAACGCCGCCTAAAATACCCTATGAAAAAAGAGGGCGGTGAATGGAAACGCATTAGCTGGGAACAGGCGATTGATGAAATCGGCGGCGGCATGATGCAAATCCGGCAAGAAAGCGGACCAGATTCAGTCTATTGGCTGGGCTCTGCAAAGCATAATAACGAACAAGCTTACTTGTTCCGTAAATTCGCAGCATATTGGGGTACAAATAACGTCGATCACCAGGCGCGTATTTGTCACTCAACAACTGTTGCGGGTGTGGCCAATACGTGGGGCTACGGCGCCATGACAAACAGCTACAACGATATCCACAATTCAAAAGCGATCTTTATAATCGGTGGTAACCCTGCCGAGGCGCATCCTGTTTCATTGCTTCACGTGATGAAAGCAAAGGAGCAGAACAATGCACCACTGATCGTGTGTGACCCGCGTTTCACACGTACTGCTGCGCACGCGGATGAATATGTCCGCTTCCGTCCCGGTACTGACGTTGCGTTGGTTTGGGGTATCTTGTGGCATATTTTTGAAAACGGATGGGAAGACAAAGAATTCATTCGCACACGTGTGTGGGGTATGGATCAAATCCGTGAAGAAGTGGCCAAATGGACACCAGAGGAAGTGGAACGTGTCACTGGCACACCTGGTCGCCAATTAGAGCGTGTTGCACGCACATTGGCAAATAACCGTCCAGGAACAGTGATTTGGTGTATGGGTGGTACCCAGCACACCAATGGTAACAACAACACACGTGCATACTGTGTGCTTCAACTTGCGTTGGGCAACATGGGCACATCAGGTGGTGGTACCAACATTTTCCGCGGTCACGACAACGTTCAAGGCGCAACTGACCTAGGCGTTTTATCGCACACATTGCCGGGCTATTATGGCCTATCAGCGGGTGCATGGGCGCATTGGTCACGTGTTTGGAACGAAGATCTTGATTGGCTGAAAGGTCAATTTGCAACTGTCAAAGGTGCGGATGGCAAAGATAAGAATCTTATGAACCTAACTGGTATTCCAGTGTCACGTTGGATCGATGGTATTCTAGAAGATCCAGCCAACATGGATAACCCTGATAAGGTGCGTGCAATGGTCCTTTGGGGTCATGCTCCAAACTCACAAACACGGATGAAGGAAATGAAAACGGCGATGGAACAGCTTGATATGCTGGTTGTCATCGACCCGTATCCAACTGTGTCTGCGGTTTTGCATGATCGTACAGATGGCTGCTATTTGTTGCCTGCATGTACACAGTTCGAAACATATGGTTCTGTGACTGCGTCAAACCGTTCATTGCAATGGCGGGACAAAGTTGTCGACCCACTGTTCGAGTCAAAGACCGACCATGAAATCATGGGCCTTCTTGCAACCAAATTTGGTTGGGCGGATCGCTTGTTCCGTAACTATGAAATGGACGATGATGTGACACCAAACATCGAAAGCATCACCCGCGAATTAAACGGTGGTCTTTGGACGATTGGCTACACTGGTCAAAGCCCTGAGCGGATCAAAAAGCACATGGCAAACCAACACACATTTGACCGCACAACGCTTCAGGCGATTGGGGGTCCATGTGACGGCGACTACTATGGTATGCCGTGGCCTTGTTGGGGCACTGCCGAAATGAACCATCCAGGAACACCAAACCTGTATGATATGTCAAAACCTGTCGCAGAAGGCGGCCTAAGCTTCCGTGCCCGTTTCGGTGTGGAACGCGATGGCGACAATCTGTTGGCAGAAGGTGTGTCAAACCCAGGTGCGGAAATTCAGGACGGTTATCCCGAATTCACAATGCAAATGTTGATGGATCTGGGATGGGATGGCGATCTAACTGACGACGAACGCGCCGCGATCGACGCAGTTGCTGGTCCTAAGACAAACTGGAAAACCGACCTATCTGGCGGTATTCAGCGTGTCGCGATCAAGCATGGTTGCTCTCCGTTTGGTAACGCCAAAGCACGTGCTGTTGTTTGGACTTTCCCAGACCCTGTACCGCTTCATCGTGAACCGCTTTACACCAACCGTCGTGACTTGGTCGAGGACTATCCAACTTACGAAGACCGTAAGTTCTATCGTCTTCCAACCATGTACGCTTCAATCCAGAAACAAGATTTCAGCAAGGATTATCCAATGATCCTGACATCTGGTCGTCTGGTTGAATACGAAGGTGGTGGGGATGAAACACGTTCAAACCCATGGTTGGCTGAACTTCAGCAGGATATGTTCGTCGAGATCAACCCACGTGACGCCAATAACCTTGGTGTACGCGATGGGGCACAGGTCTGGGTCGAAGGTCCAGAAGGAGCAAAGGTCAAGGTCAAGGCAATGTTGACCAACCGCGTGGGCGAAGGCGTGGCGTTTATGCCATTCCACTTTGGCGGACACTTCGAAGGCCAAGATTTGCGGGATAAGTATCCAGATGGTGCGGATCCATATGTGTTGGGTGAATCATGCAACACGGCGCAAACCTACGGCTATGACTCAGTCACCCAGATGCAAGAGACCAAAGCGACTCTTTGCAAAATCTGGTCAGCATAAGGAGTAAGAGAAATGGCAAGAGCAAAGTTTCTCTGTGACGCTGAGCGTTGTATTGAATGCAACGCGTGTGTCACTGCCTGTAAGAACGAGCATGAAGTGCCGTGGGGGATTAACCGCCGCCGCGTGGTAACCATCAATGATGGTGATCCAGGCGAACGGTCGATCTCGGTTGCATGTATGCATTGTTCTGATGCGCCATGTATGGCTGTTTGTCCTGTAGATTGCTTCTATCAGACCGATGACGGTGTGGTATTGCACTCAAAGGATCTGTGTATTGGCTGTGGATATTGCTTCTATGCTTGTCCATTTGGCGCACCACAGTTCCCACAAGCAGGCAACTTTGGCAGCCGTGGCAAAATGGACAAATGTACATTCTGCGCAGGCGGCCCAGAAGAAAACCACTCAACAGCGGAATTTGCAAAATACGGTCGCAACCGTATTGCTGAAGGCAAATTGCCAATCTGTGCAGAAATGTGCTCTACCAAAGCACTTCTCGCCGGGGATGGTGATGTTGTCGCTTCGGTCTATCGCGAGCGCGTTGTTGCACGTGGTTTCGGCTCTGGTGCTTGGGGCTGGGGTACAGCCTATGAACAAAAAGGCGGTTAATCTGCCAAATGCGAAAGCGGCGGGTACTCCCTGCCGCTTTTGTAACGTTCTTCTTTTCACAATTCAGCTTCGCAAACAGCGAAGAGCGAGGGAAACATGCGTGTTTTGCATTGCTTATTGATGGTACTATTGCTGTGTGGCCCAGTGGCTGCACAAAACATGGATGTAGAGCGCAGCTCAACAGGTGGCGCACAAACGTTAGAAGATATCATGGCCCGCCAAGCTGGCCAAAAGATTGATGATAGTTTCCGCAGCGGTGCCTTGGGTAATCCAACTCAGGCCAAGGATATTGCGGATCAACTGGGAACCCTTGGGGGTGTATCCCAATCCGAACTATGGCGCGCGATACGGTATAATGCGTCTGACAATTCGGCCTCTGGAAGCGGTGTTGTTGGCAACGTCATGATCCAAAGTGGTGGCATGCCGTGGTATGAATTCCGCGAAGGTCCCTTGCGCCAATACGGTGGTGGATTGCTACTTGTCACACTGATGTTGCTGGGCGTGTTTTATATTGCGCGCGGGCGTATCCGCATCGATGGCGGTCCTGCGGGCAGCACAATCACACGGTTCAAGGCGATAGAACGCTTTGGACATTGGGTCCTGGCAGGATCGTTTATCTTGTTGGGTATAACGGGTTTGTTGACCCTGTTTGGCCGCGTCGTTTTGGCGCCCTATTTTGGCAAAGAGTTGAATTCAACCTTGCTGATTGCGTCGAAATGGATCCACAACAATGTTTCATGGGCCTTTATGTTGGCACTGATCATGGTGTTTGTTATGTGGGTGGCTCACAATATCCCCAACCGTACCGATTGGATTTGGATCAAACAAGGCGGCGGGATTTTCACAAAATCGCACCCACCTGCGAAAAAATTTAACTTTGGACAAAAGATTATCTTTTGGGGTGTGATTGTCCTTGGTGCATCTGTTTCGGCCTCTGGGCTGTCTTTGACGTTCCCATTTGAAATGCCGATGTTTGCAAAAACATTTGCAATCCTGAACAACATTGGTTTGCCCGAAGCCTTGGGTTTTGGAACGCTGGCCACTGAAATGTCCCCACAAGAGGAAATGCAATTTGCCCAAGCATGGCATGCGATTGTCGCCTTCGTAATGATGGCCATGATCATGGCGCATATCTACATCGGAACATTGGGTATGGAAGGGGCCTATGATGCAATGGGCAGCGGCGAAGTCGACGAAGAATGGGCACGACAGCACCATTCGCTGTGGTATGAAGAAGTCAAAGCAAAACAAACCAATTCACAACCTGCTGAATAACCTAGTCCTGCCCCATGAAAACGGGGCAGGTACACAGCACATGGGGACATGATATGAAAGCAATGTTTCTTGGATTTTTTGCGGTATTCGCGATTGCCTATGCTGCATATTTCGGATTAACCGAAGTCGCGGATTTTAGTTCGGGAGCAAAGTATTCTGGACAAGCCGTCAGAATGGAATAAAACCTACCACCGTGATGACAGCAGAACGCACTTCGAGCTTGAACACCGCCAGTTTAAAAAACGCCTCAATCCTCGTGGTTGATGATGAAGATGGCATGCGCCATTTCATCACTAAGGTGCTTGAGCCACACTGCAAACGTGTCATGCAGGCCGCTTCGGCAAAAGAAGCGGGTGCATTGATGGATATCCATCATTTTGATTTGCTGATGGTCGATAATTTGATGCCAGAACAAACAGGGCTGGATTGGTTGTCGGAACAGCGAAAATTGGGCCTGTTTGCCGATGCGATCATGATGACGGCCTATGCGGATGTGGAAACCGCGGTTTTGGCTCTGCGCACGGGTGTGGCGGATTTCTTGATCAAACCCTTTCGCGCCAGTCAGGTCGTGAATGCCATCGTAAGTGTGTTGGATAAAAAATACCTGCGCCGTGACAATGATTTGCTGCGCTATGCATTGGCGGCAGAAACACAGCAGAATAATCCGCGCCTCCTGGGGACATCCGTTGCAATTGCGGGCGTGAGTGATTTGTTGAAAAAACTGGCGGGTGTGAAAACCCCTGTATTGTTCATAGGGGAAAGCGGAACAGGCAAGGAAATTGCCGCGCGAACGCTGCACGCCATGTCAGATCGTCGCGCAAAACCGTTTGTTGCGGTGAACTGTGCAACGCTTGGTTCTGAGAATGGCGCAGATCAGTTGTTCGGCAAACTTGGGCCAACAGGTGAGGTCCAAGAGGGACTGATGCAGCTGGCCGATGGGGGCGTCCTGTTTTTGGATGAGGTCGCGGAATTGCCTGACCCGATACAAGCGATGCTTTTGCGGGTGCTTGAGGACTATAAAATGCGCCCCATCAGTGCGGCACGTGATGTAGCGTTGGATTTGCGGTTCATGTTTGCAACAAATATGGATTTGGAACAAGCCGTCGCAAATGGCAAATTTCGTCGGGACTTGTTCCATCGAATGAATATTGTGGGTGTGAAAATGCCGCCCCTTCGCGAACGGCGTGAAGATATTTTTGAACTGGCCTCGATGTTTATGAACCAGTTTTCTGTCGATGTTGGTCGCCAACCGTTGCGATTGGATGATGAAACATTGTTGCATCTGACGCGTCATAACTGGCCCGGCAATGTGCGTGAATTACGTAACATGATCGAACGTTCTGTCATTTTGGGCGCCTTCCCTCCTGAATTTCAGGGGGGTGGTCAGGCCGATGGCGCGGCCGCAGCACAGACGTT
>Ga0075477_10001509_pt1 | contig 10953 bp, 5 predicted proteins | sample DEB08_DNA_FD_76338 | JGI IMG/M metagenome (GOLD analysis project Ga0075477, IMG submission 76338) | Aqueous microbial communities from the Delaware River and Bay under freshwater to marine salinity gradient to study organic matter... | ecosystem: Environmental > Aquatic > Marine > Coastal ...
TCAAGTGAATCTGTAAACTATAACGTATACATCGCAGAGACATACAACTTCGTCATCGGTAGTCGTGAAGATAAGGTCACACGACAGGCGGCGACGGGATTGTTATTCCTATCACAGAACGGGTCAACATGGTCACCAGATCAATCTAAAGATTTGATGTTTGAACTAGACCGTGCAGAGTTCGATACTTCGGGTGCACTGGTTCTTGATAACGCGCCTCTACCAAAGGTGTCACTAGGCACCGACCCACTTGAGACTACTTCAGGTTCAGTATCTGTTAAAGTCTATCACGAAGGACACGGTTTCAGTCTAGGCGATAACGTTGCGATCTCAGGTGTTGCGAATGCCATCGGTGGTGTTGCGGCTTCAGAGTTTAACGGAACGTTCGACATCAAGAGTGTGAACTGGGACGGATACACAATCGAAGTAGTTACTGCTGCACCAATGTCAGGTATCGGAGGTGGTGATACAGTTGTCGCATCACAACAAGTATACTATGATATCTTTATACCACAGATACAAAGTGTCATTCCTAATAAGACAGGCGTCACCGCAAAACTATTCGACGCGAAGGCAAAGTCATATGGCGGTAACTCTGCAAGTGACAGTCGTAAACTAGGTCAGTTCAGTTACAGTCTACCAAGTAGTTTGGCAAACGCACGTCAAGTATTCTTGAACGATTACAACACAAACAGTCAACCAAGTATCGTGGCTTCTTCAGAGAACGCGAGCGGTGCGGAGACAATGAAGTTCAATCTTCAGATGACGACAAACGACACCAAGGTTTCTCCGGTCATTGATCTGCAGAGAGTTTCTGTTCTTACACTAGAGAATGTTATCGATAAAAACATAGATTTAGATTCGAAGTATAAGATGGACGATCAGGGTGTTCTAATTGGCGTCGAACCATTCTATCAAGACTATCAATACGCAGTACAACACATCACAACTGCTGTAACTGTTAACGATTCGTCTAGAGCGATTAAAGTAGTATTCTCGGGCAATCGACCTACGGGTTCAGACTTTGAAGTTTATGTTAGAGTGGCTGCTGACGAAGACGCATTGACTGCTACTGACGATGATGGAAACTTCACCACAGAGTGGGTTAAAGTAGAAATAGACAAAGCGTTGCCTAGTGATGAGAATCCAACAACGTTCCGTGACTATGAATACACAGCAGACGTTGATCAGTTCACGGCATTCCAAGTTAAGATCGTAATGCATAGTAACAATTCATCAAAGTCTCCTACGATTAGAGACCTACGTGCGATCGCGTTGGTGGTATAATGAAAAGACATTTGAAGGTAGAAGGTCACAATAATTTAGTCAGAGATGGTCGTACTGGTGCCATTCTAAATACTAACACAACAGAGATAGAAAGAGCGCGAAAACTGAAACAGGTAAGTGAAGAACGGCAGGCACATATTAACTCACTTACCGAAGAAGTTAAAGGATTAAAGGAAGACATGAATCAAATAAAACAGTTGCTCTTAAATATAGCAGGTGATACGAATGAGTAATCCAATACAGACTATTAATCTTGCAGACAATATTAATGCTGCCATTCACAAGATTAATCAGAATTTTCAGAATGCACAAGGGTTGACTGAAGAAGAAGTCATTGATCTTATTTTAGATGAGTTAAATAAACTAACGGACGATAAGGGATTCACTGAATCTGAAATACGCGCATTTCTTGCTTCTACTACGTTAAACCTTGGCAGTAACAAGATTCTATACAGCAATGTATTCCCTACTGAGGCAGACCTACCAGACGCGTCTGCTTATCATGGTATGTTCGCTCATGTTCATGCCACTGGTGCTGCATACTTTGCGCACGGCGGTCAATGGGTAGAGTTAGCAAACAAGAGCGATGTAGGATCTTCAGATTTTGACGGCGATTACAACAGCCTAACTAACAAACCATTTATACCATCTGACTTAGACGACTTGTCCGACGTAGATACAACAGGAAAGACTATTGGTCAGGTACTAAAGTGGAATGGATCTATTTGGATTTCCGATGATGAATCCGGTGGTGGCGGCGGTCCTGGCGGTACTTCTGTGTACACAGTTACTGTATATGCACGTTCGCCAAAAGGAACAACCCCTACAAAACCTAACAATGGTTCATACACATTCTCTACTGGAGTCTTCGCAGAACCAACCGGCCCTAATTGGTACCGCAGTATCCCAGCAACCCCAGCGGATGATGATGTTTGGGCATCTACTACAACCTTCATCACGCTAGACCCAGACACAACCGTTAACGCAGGAACATGGTCAGACCCAGCACTTGTAGGGTCACAAGCGACTCCGGTAGATAACAGTGCAGGGTCTAAGTACGCACAGGTGTTTGCATATAAGAGAGTTGCAAGTGACGCAACGCTAGGTGCTTCCGATGCCCCAGTGGGTGGTTCGTTTGATTTCTCTACTGGCATCTACCTATCACCAGATGAAGAACAAGTTACTGCATCGGTAGATGCTGGGTGGGAAAGTACACCACCACCACGTACCGATCTAACCCCTCAACTGTACGTCGTAACAGGTATTGCAAGTGACGTAGATCTTGCAGAAGGCGATACGGTTGATACTGCAATTACATGGGGTGACCCACGACCGACATCTTCAGGTACAGACGGACAGGATGGTAAGTCTACCTTCCTTGCGGTTGCATATCGTCGTGTACCAGATACGGCAGACGCTAACAATGATCTAGTTGTACCAGACGCACCACGTGGTGGTGGTATTGATTTCGGTGCAGCTACTCCAGCAGGTGTTCATCTAGGGTTTCCAATTACAGACTCTTCGGGCAATCAGTGGTATTCAACACCACCAGCTGGTACTGATACTCTATGGCAATCATATCATCTATTCACACAGTTCGGTGATACCGGCGAAGACTGGGCGACAGACGACAGAACATCTACAGGTACGCCACTTGATTGGTCAGAACCTACAATTCAGTCGATCATTCCAGTGTCAACATACTTCAAGTCTTTGTATGCACGATCCCACCTAGACCTAACTCAGGCAGAATACATCATACCAGACCCAGCAAACAATGCAAATAATGGTGCGGTGTATAACTTTACACTCAATCGATTCGAGGGAACTCCAGCATTATCGCACAATGGTATTAGTTGGACAGAAGAGATGCCGCCTTTGTTTGACGGTAACGGTGACAGCAATGGTCCACTATGGGAGATCAGCACAGTCGCGACTCTTCGTGGTGCAATTGGTTTAGACAACACACTAAGTTTCACTCCGCCTAAACTAATCCTTAATGTTGCGATTGATGGTATCGATGGATATCAGGTTACTCAGTTGAACGCATATCGCCGTGCGGATAGTTGGGATACGGGTGCGAGAGTAACGGGCGGATCATTTGATTTCTCAACCAAGGAATTCACCACACCTGCGAACTGGTCTAAAACAGTACCAACAGGTGATAGTCAATTATATGTGATTACAGGTGTTGCGTCAACTCGACCAGACGACTACCCAAACACCACCACTCCTTTGACAGTAGATTCTCAAATAGAATGGGATCTTCCAGAGGCAACTCAGTCAGGCGGCAATGGTGCCCCAGGCCGATCTACTGCTTTGGTTGTTGCGGTGACTCGAACACCAACTAATAGTGCTCCAAATACTCCTACAGGTGGTAGTGTTAACTTCACAGGTGGTATCACTAAAGAAATGCCTACTGCAACCGATCATACATGGTTTGACGATGTGGGTCTTATGGACGCTGCGGGATATAATGTCGGTGGGACAATATGGGCTTCTGAAGCAACTTTCTCTATCAGCGGTGATGAGGGCACAGATAATACTGCAACTTGGTCGGCCCCTTATTTAGATCACAATAACGGCGCAGACGGATTCTCAACATATCAAGTACAGATCTTTAAGAGAGATTCTTCTACTGCGACTGTTGATAGTATCTCGACCACCTTACCTGCCAATAACGATCTAAATGTCTACTATGACTTTGACAACGATGGAATGTCTGGACTACCTTCTGATTGGTCAGAAGAACCACCAGAGGATCGCACACTAGGTAATGCATTGTGGATGAGTCGCGCACTTGCTGCTGTTCAAGGCGACCTACAAGGAACCGATAATAGTCTAACGTGGACAACGCCTGTTATCCATTCTATAGATGGCGATTCCGGAACTCCAGATTTAGACAATCTACCAAGAGAGGCTCGTGGATACGTATACTATTATACTGAATTTGAAGCAGAACAGGGCGACACATTGCCTGCAGAATTACAACCATCTTACAATGCGACACTAGGTTTTACTTGGGATGATACCGATGGTGGATCAGTTACTGGAATGAATGGTGACTGGGGAATGAACCCTACAGTGGGAACCAATCTATCGGGTACTTTATGGGCAGCACGATTCTTCGCAGAAAAGGCCTCTGGAGAGAACGGTGATACAACAGTTGCAATTAGTTCTGCATTCCGTAGTTACAACTTCAATGGTCTAGTCACATTCCAGAACTTGAATCAAGAGCTAGGGAATTCAGCATCAGCCCTGATCACTACGATTGATGGTGGACATATTACTACGGGTAGAATCGATGCAAGTCTAGTTGCGATTACAACTGATCCGGATAATTGGACAGATGGAGACACTGGTCTAAATATCACATCAAGTACGCCAGGGCAGGGAAGCATGTCGCTTACAAATGATCTTATAGAGATTTCCGATGGAAACGGACAGACTAGGGTAATGCTTGGTAAGTTATCATGAGTTATGGTCTATATATTTCAGACGGCGTAAATGGCGGTGTTATTACGAATTCAAATACTGTTCTCAACGAAGAGTTTTCATATACTCTTACTGCGACATTAGCGCCTAGCGCAAATACCAGTGTACAGTTTTCTGGTGCGGGCAACGCAGCATTGATCGGGGTTACTTTTAGTAGTGCTTCTCCAGAGCAAAATGATCTAGCCATTTCTAGAAATTCATCAACCGATACATTGACTATTACTAATAATGGGGCAAGTTCTGTAACATTTACTGCAGACTTTTTTAGGTTCGGATAATGGCAGATTACGGATTAACAGTTTATAACAACAATGGCGGATTGATGTTCGACACGCGTCGTGACATGAATAGTTATGTCGTTACTGAAGTCGGCACAGGTACTGCACCTAGCGATTTTAGTTTAGCTGATGGAGATTTCTTATTTGTCGCTATTCCTTCGGGACAAGCGAGCGCGATGTCTCAATATGTGATATTTCTTGGGCTTAATACAGGTACATTGTCCGTAGAGTTTAAAGGGTATCCTATTGATACTGACGGCGCTGTTGTTAGTCTCACATTAGATTATTTCGTGGTAAAACATGCGAAGAATGTTACTTCGACAGATACTCACGGATTAGTGGTATATAATGACGACGGGACAATTCAGTTCGATAGTCGATCTGTAAAAACAGGGAATCACTTCACTATTACTTCATATACTCAACCAAAATCAACTATTGGTTGGACGCCTACTACTGGAGGTGTTGATTTGGGAGATCCTTCGGACTATTGGGAAATAGGAACTTGGACATACGGTTCTTTTAGTTTTGAGGGTAAATACGTTAGAGGAATACGACTAACTGGAGATCCTTTGTATTATAATTATAATAAGGTGACAAGCTCAAGTGGTGGTGAAGGATTTGGTGGAGGAGGATTCGGGGGCGGATCTACAACAACCACCGAAACATATTATAGAGACAACCCAAGTATGATATTGTCTGCTGAATTAGTTTAAACGAGGAAAAAATGATTTACTATATCGCGACTATTGAAGATAGTCAAATAAGAACATTAAAATTATCAAGTGGTGATAACGAGCCTGAAGGTGCACGTGAAGACGGCACTACTATTGTACACATCGATTTTCCGATAGAAGATCGTTTTGCCTTCATCAACACGCATTTCTGGGAAGGGGAATGGAAAGAACGCGTCCCTTCTCCGAACAGACATGCTTTGTGGATAGAAGATGAGTGGGTTTGGGATCACGAAGATCTACTAAACGATGTTAGATTGGTAAGGAATAATTTGTTGTCTGTTTGCGACTGGACTCAACTACCGGATGTCGATTTAACAGAAGAACAAAAGGATTCTTGGACATCATATCGTCAATCGTTGCGGGATCTTTCATTTGTATCTTCTAATATTACATGTCTAGAAGATGTCCCTTGGCCTGATACCCCATCATAAATAATTGTCATAAATAATTTTGTAAAATGTGCGAAGACTTCGGTTTCCGCACATTTTTTTTATTATAAATAAAGTACGTTATTAACCGTTAATTTCAACTTTACAAGAGAGCAATTATTGTGTCAGCATCTAGTATCCCACTAAAAATTAAAAATACTAATGGTGACCTACAGGAATTTACACCGTCAGAAGAATTATATCTTTCTTATGCGGTGGGACAAGCATTGGCAGAGGCATCTGCTGGTGAAGTCGGAGATATCAGTTTAACTGGTGATGTTAATATTGGTTCATTTACGGACGCGTATTTTAATGAATCAGCGGGTACTCACCCTATATCTAACATTACCTCTACTACAGTAACCACACCTCTACGACAGGTGGGTGGTGCTGCAGATGAAACTGGTGCAGACTTTGTTCGTCCTGTGGGTTATTATGAATCTGGCCCAAATCCAGGCTTCTACGAAATGGTAGACGGAGATTTGGATAATCTTGCAAGTCGTGTACTCAGTAACATGGTCCAGAATGACTATGTCGGTACATTCAAACTTTCCAGTACATCACCAGGCGCAGACTATACCGTTTTTATTGAGAATGTTTTCTCAGACACGCATGGTGATGGAACAGTAACTAATTACAACATTTATCAACGTGTGACGATGCCTGTGGTTAACGCAGTGCGCCCAGTTGCTATTTGTTACGATGGATCATCTAACTTTGATGGTTTCAAAGAAATGTCGGATGCACAGATCAAGTACACACTTGGTCAACGTATTAAGACACTCCGTGGCACTTCTGGTGCGATTGGTTCTTATCAACTTCGTTCGGCTGCACAAGGTGTACCAACACTGCCTGGTACATGGGTATCTGTTGGTGACGCAACGAACACGCGTCGTACTATTGTTAATAGTTCATACTCTCGCACACGTGTTTCTTCATATGCACGTACGCGTATTTCCGCATACACACGCGATCGAGTTTCAACATATACTCGCAATAGTGTAGACACATTCTCTCGCACCTTTGTTGGTGACTATGTAGGTACATACAATAGAGATTTCGTCGGAAACTATTCCCGCGATTTCGTCGGCGAGTACACACGCACACGTCCATCTTCATATGAAGGGACTTATATTCGCAACCGTGTTTCTACTTACTCGGCTGATTACACTCGTACACGCGTCTCCTCTTATACAGGAACCTACTCACGCACTCGTACATCCGCGTATTCGGACACTTATGCAAGAACCCGTGTCTCAACATACGTTGGAACATATTCGCGCACACGCACTTCTGCGTACTCTGGCGCATATGCTCGTAATCGTGTCTCAACATATACTCGCAATCGTCTAACTGCATTTACTGGTTACTTTGCGGGAACTTATTCACGCGCACGTGTTTCAGTTTATACACGCAATCGCGTACAGAACTTTACGGGTACATTCACTCGTTCTCGTTCTTCTGCATACACTCGTGGCCGTGTTTCTGCTTATGCAGGAACTTACTCACGTACTCGTAACTCTGCCTATTCAGGCGTTTACTCTCGTACTCGTGTATCTTCATACACTGGCACATACTCTGGTACATATTCACGAAACCGTGTATCAGCTTATGCAGGAACTTATTCGCGTACCCGTAACTCTGCTTACACAAGAACATCAACACGCACACGTACTTCCGCATACTCTGCAGATTACACACGAACCCGCATCACTAACTATACTCGCGACCGTGTGACTAACTTTGCAAATGCGTACGCTCGTGCACGTGTTTCTACTTACACACGCAATCGTGTGACTAACTTTACAGGTGCGTTTACTCGCGGCCGTGTTTCCACATATACACGTGATCGTGTTACAAACTATGCTGGAAACTTCATTGGAAACTATTCGCGTAACTTTGAAGGCAACTATTCACGTAACTTTACCGGAAACTACTCTCGTGGTTTTGCAGGTAACTTCGTAGGAAACTACGCAAGGGTTTCTACTCGCACATCGGCACGTACTCGTTACTCTGCTTATGCCCGTACATCAACACGTACTCGCACATCAGCATACACTCGCGATCGCGTAACTAACTTCGCTGGTAACTTTATCGGCAACTATGCTCGCAACTTCGTTGGAGATTATGTAGGTAACTACAGTCGTACATTCGTAGGCGACTTCGCAGGTAACTATACCGGAAACTACGCAACGACATTTACTGGCGACTTTGTTGGTAACTATGCTCGTGGTTATGCAGGTAACTATGCAGGCAACTACACAGGAAACTATACCACAACATTTGCAGGTAACTTTGTCGGAAACTATGCCCGCAACTATGTTGGAGACTTTGTAGGAGATTTCGTAGGTAACTACGCTCGTGCATACGCTGGCAACTTTGCTGGCGACTACGTAGGTAATTATGCGACCACATTTACTGGTGACTTCGTAGGCAACTATGCTCGTGGTTATGCTGGTAACTATGCTGGCGACTTCGTCGGTGAGTATACTCGTACCTCAACGCGCACATCTACTCGTACACTGAACTACACACGAACATTGTACTATGTTGGCGACTTTACAGGCAACTATGCTCGTAACTATGTTGCAGACTATGCTCGTACTCCAGCCTACACTCGTGAACTTTATTACGCAGGAGATTTCGTAGGAAACTATGCTCGTACTCGTACTGGTTCATATGTGGGCGACTATGCGCGAACACGTGTTACTAACTATGAAGGCAACTTCGTAGGAAACTACGGTCGTACTCGTACTGGCAGCTATCTTGGTGACTACACTCGTGGCGTAACATATACTGGTGACTACACAGGTAATTTTGCTGGAGTTGCAGACTATACTAGAAACAGCACTGTTGGGTTTACACGTAACGCCACTTCTACTCGTACCTCAACTCGTACATCAACGCGTGACTTCACTCGTGACTCAACTCGTGTTTCTACTGGGTCGGGTAGTACCGTAACTAACGCATATTCGGAAAGCCCTTTTAATACCGTTCTTACAGGTTGGGTTGTTGATACAGAAGGTGGAACAGATTTCGTCTCTGTCCTTATAAATGGATCCACAGTAGCATCTGGATATGGCGCTTCAACTACCAGTCTTACGGCTAATGGAGTAACATACTATCGAGCCACCTATCGCGAAACACATGTTTTCGAAGTTCGATACGGTGTTACTTACAATTCAGGAGCGAGTTACACAGGTAATTTTACCGGCAATTTTATTGGTGGTAACTACGCTGGCGACTTCGTAGGAGACTACGCTGGAACTGCGACATTTACTGGCGACTTTATTGGAAACTACACTCGTGATGTTACTTCTACTCGTACATCCACACGTAATCGCGCTGCAACATTAAACTATCAACGCAACCGTGCATTCTCATATGCCGGAGATTATTCTCGTACACGTGTTACCAACTATGCTGGCGACTTCGTAGGCAACTATTCTCGTAGTCGTCCGTTCTCGTATGAAGGCAACTATGCACGAACATCAACACGTACTCGTGTAGCCACAGGTTACTATACTCGTACATTGTACTACACTGGTAACTATGCGACGGCGTACACTCGTAATCGTGTTCAGACATTTACTGCGACTGGTAACTATACGCGTACTGGATACTATGCGGGTGATTATGTGGGTAACTACGCACGTACTTCTACGCGAACTTCTACACGTACGCGATACAGTGCATATAGCCGAACTCGTATCACAAACTACGTTGGCGACTTTACTCGTACATCTACTCGTACGTCTACGCGCACACGATACAGTGCATATGCTCGCACACGTGCGACAAACTATACTCGTACTCGCGTATCCGCTTATGTTCGTGATCGCGTAACAAACTTTGTAGGAAACTTCACACGCGTTTCTACAATCACGTCCACTCGTACACGTTACAGTGCATACGCAAGAACACGCATCACAGACTACATAGGCGACTTCACACGCGTTTCTACTCGTAACTCTACTCGTAATCGTGGATCTGCATACGCTCGCACATCAACGCGTACACGCGGTTCTGCGTACACTCGTGATAGAATAACAAACTTTGCTGGCAACTTCGTGGGGAACTATGCTCGCAACTATGCCGGTGACTTTGTTGGAAACTATACACGTGGTTTCGCGGGTGAATATGCAGGTAACTTTACGGGCGAGTACACGCGTACTTCTACTCGTACACGTTATTCAGCTTACGTAACTACTCGTGTTTCTGCATACATTCGCAACCGTGCTTCAACATATGCACGTGATCGCATAACTAACTTTGCAGGCAACTTCGTAGGTAATTATGCAACGACATTTACCGGCAACTATACTCGCGACTTCGCTGGAGACTTTGCAGGTAACTATGCTCGTACATTTACTGGCAACTACTCACGCAACTTCGCTGGCAACTTCATCGGTGATTTCGTTGGAGACTTCGCTGGTAACTACGTAGGCAACTACGCCCGTGACTTCGGTGGAAACTTTGCTGGAAACTATACTCGTGGATTTGTTGGTGAGTACGCTGGTACTTACAACACTACATTCACTGGTAATTACACTGGTGCATACTCTGGTACTTACTCACGCAACTTTGCTGGTGAATACACAGGTGCATACTCAAGTGGATTTGTTGGTAATTACGCAGGAACATATAATACCACATTTACTGGAAATTATGCAAGAGCATTTGCTGGTAATTATTCACGCGACTTTGCTGGAGACTTTGCAGGTAACT
>Ga0075477_10001517_pt1 | contig 10924 bp, 7 predicted proteins | sample DEB08_DNA_FD_76338 | JGI IMG/M metagenome (GOLD analysis project Ga0075477, IMG submission 76338) | Aqueous microbial communities from the Delaware River and Bay under freshwater to marine salinity gradient to study organic matter... | ecosystem: Environmental > Aquatic > Marine > Coastal ...
TAGACAACGGTTCAAATAAAGTAAAAAAGTCGCCTAATTGGGAAAAAACCTCTTGGACCCAAGTACTTCCAGATCGTGGAAAAGCTGCGATGAGGAGACTTTCCTGGAGATTGGGCTGGAGGGAGTTTATTTTTTTTTGTGCGCGACAAAAGGGAACAAAGTACCGAGCTTTTCCAATCCAAGATTTTTCGTGGGTGCGATTAAGATAGGTTCTTAAGCATGTCATCGGTAATGGCATTCAAATCGAATTCGTGATTCCACCCCCAATCGCTTCTCGCGGGGCCATCATTAATGGATGCTGGCCAACCGGAAGCAATTTTTTGCCGGAAGTCGGGTTCATAGGAAATAGTAAAGTTTGGTATTCTTTCTTGAATGCTCAATGCCATCTCCGCAGGCGTGAACGAAATTGCAGCTACATTGTAGCTGGTGCGTATTTTTATTTGATCGGGGGGCGCTTCCATAATTCCAATGGTGGCCCGTAACGCATCGTCCATATACATCATGGGCAAGCGCGTATGGCTCGAAAGAAAACTCGTGTAAGAACCCGCGCGAAGAGCCTCCCTATAAATGTGTATAGCATAATCCGTGGTTCCACCCCCTGGCTCGCTTTTCCAACTGATAATACCCGGGTAACGCAAACTGCGCACATCAACCCCCCACCTTCTATTATAATAATCGCACCACAACTCCCCACTCAATTTGGAAATACCGTAAACCGTGGAGGGATCCATAACCGTGAATTGAGGAACATCGGTTTTGGGTGTATTTGGGCCAAAAGCCGCAATGGAAGAAGGCCAATAAACTCGGATAGCGTTGTTCTCTTTGGCCAACTCCAGCACATTAAACAAGCTGTCCATATTCAGTTTCCATGCCGCTTCAACATGCTGTTCGGCGGTGGCTGAAAGCATGGCTGCCAAAAGATAAATTTGGGTAATTTTTTCGCGATGAACCAATTCGTAAAGTGCTTTTCGGTCCAGCGCGTCGAGCTGTATAAACCGCCCTTTATCCCGGTGCATGGGATTCGGTTTTAAGTCGCTGGCAATCACATGGTCTTCACCGTAAATTTCGCGCAGAGCAAAGGTTAACTCCGTACCAATTTGTCCCGAAGCACCTATAATAAGGACGCGGTCTTTCATGATCTCAGTGGATTTCGCACCCAAAGATAACAAATGACAATTGTCATAACGCACCGGCCGTGAATTTGTAACTTTGTAACTACCTAATAAAAAAACAATGGATCCAAACGCTGGGAAAAGAGGCCTTTTCAATCGAAAAAGCCCTGAAGAACTCCGACAAAAATTGGAGTCCGAAACGTTTCGACGAAAAACCATTTCGTTTTACCGGTACGTAAAAATTAACGACCCCATGATGATGCGGGACTTGCTCTACAAAGAGTGGAGTGAGTTGGATTGTCTCGGGAGAATTTATGTGGCCCGCGAGGGCATAAACGCACAGATGAACGTTCCCGAGCACCAATGGGAAACCTTTGTTCAGCAGCTCTACAACCACCCAGAATTCAATGAAGTTCCCTTTAAAGTGGCCGTGGAAGACAACGGAAAGTCATTTATTAAGCTCATCATTAAAGTGCGTCAACAAATTGTGGCCGACGGCTTAAAAGAAGACGAGTACGATGTGACCAATGTGGGCACCCATCTCGATGCGGAAAGATGGAATGAGGCTCTAGAAGACCCTAGAACCATAGTGGTAGACATGCGCAACCACTACGAAAGTGAGGTTGGCCGTTTTGAACGCGCCATTACGCCGGAAGCCGAGACTTTCCGGGAAGAGTTACCGCTTGTACTGAATAAATTAAAGGGGAAAGAGGACGAAAAAGTTTTACTCTATTGCACGGGGGGAATTCGCTGCGAAAAAGCGAGCGCATACCTCAAGCACCACGGCTTCAAGGATGTAAATCAACTGCATGGTGGGGTAATTGATTACGCGAGGCAAATCAACCAAAAAGGGCTCGAAAACCGTTTTCACGGGGTAAACTTTGTGTTCGATGAGCGATTGGGAGAGCAGATTTCAGGAGAGGTAATTAGTTATTGTCATCAATGTGGAGAACCCTCTGCGCGCCATGTAAACTGCGCCAATAAAATGTGCAACTTGCTCTTTATTCAGTGCGAGTCGTGCGCCGAAGAAATGGAATCTTGTTGCAGCAGCGATTGCATCGATATCATCCACCTACCGGAAGAAAAACAAGCGGAACTTCGAAAGGGAAAAATGAATACGAAACGCTATCACGCACACAACCACGAACGTCTGACCCAGTTAAAACGTAAAAACCCATAGCATGCCGTTTTATCACCAACTTGGGAAAATACCCCATAAGCGACACACCACCTTCCGAAAACCCAATGGCGATCTCTATTACGAGCAGTTGTTTGGTACCGAGGGGTTTAGTGGTATGGCCTCGCTGCTCTACCACGTTCATCGCCCCACTATGGTAAGCCACATTGCCAATGCGCGCGACATCTCACCGAAAATTGCGGTAAAAGCGAACATGACCTCGCGGATGTTTCACGGATTTAAGGCCCCGCCAACAGACGATTATCTGGAGAGTAGAGTTCCCATTTTGGTAAACAGCGATGTTCAAATTACGCTGGCCGCTCCTCGAAAAAGTACTACGAATTATTTTTACAAGAATGCCGACGCCGATGAGGTGCTTTTCGTGCATGTGGGCACGGGCCGATTGCGCACCCTCTTGGGAACGTTGGAATTCGGCTATGGCGATTACTTGGTGGTTCCCCGCGGGATGATTTATCAAATTGAATTCGATACCCCCGAAAACAGGCTTTTTATTGTGGAATCCTATTCACCCATTTACACCCCTAAGCGCTACCGAAATCACTTTGGCCAACTGCTGGAGCACGCTCCTTTTTGTGAGCGCGATATTCGCCGGCCTCAAAATCTTGAGACGCACGACGAAAAAGGCAGCTTCACGATCATAGTGAAAAAGCAAAATCATCTTCATGAGATGCAGTACGCCTCACATCCGTTTGATGTGGTGGGATGGGACGGATACAACTACCCCTACGCACTGAGCATTCACGATTTTGAACCCATTACGGGACGGGTACATCAACCACCCCCCGTACACCAAACTTTTGAGACTTCTACATTTGTTATTTGCTCATTTGTGCCTCGACTGTACGATTATCACCCCGAAGCCATTCCAGCCCCCTACAACCACAGCAACATCGATAGCGATGAGGTATTGTATTACGTAGATGGCGACTTTATGAGCAGAAACAACATCGATAAAGGCTATATTTCCCTTCACCCCGCTGGAATTCCGCACGGACCGCACCCAGGAGCCTATGAGCGCAGCGTGGGACAAGTGAAAACGGAGGAATTAGCAGTGATGGTCGATACCTTTAAGCCGCTATTCATCACCGAAGAAGGAATGCGCTTAGACGATGGCGATTACTGGAAATCATGGTTAGATAAACACTGAGAACATGGAAGATTTTTTGCCGATTAACGGCACGGATTACGTAGAAATGTATGTGGGCAACGCGAAACAAACCGCGCACTATTACCGCACGGCATTTGGATTTCAACCCTTGGCTTACGCGGGGTTGGAAACAGGAATGAAGGACCGGGTGAGTTATGTGTTGGTTCAGGATAAAATACGCTTGGTTATTACTGCTCCGCTTACACCGGACAGCCCCATTCACGAACACCTTCAAAAACACGGCGATGGGGTAAAGGTGGTCGCTCTCTGGGTGGACGATGCGGCCAAAAGCTGGAAAGAAACCACCTCTAGAGGTGCCCAATCCAACTTTGACCCGCGGGAAGAGTCCGATGATCACGGGAAAGTAGTCCTTTCAGCCATCCATACCTACGGCGAAACCCTGCATGTTTTTGTAGAGCGCAACGCCTACAACGGACCTTTTCTCCCGGGTTACAAGGCGTGGAACCCCGAAAGCACCACTGCACCCACGGGTTTAAAATACATCGATCACATGGTGGGGAATGTCGATTGGGGCCAAATGAATCACTGGTGCGAATTTTATGCAAAGGTGATGGGCTTTAACCAACTCGTTAGCTTCGACGACAAAGACATTTCCACCGAATACACCGCCTTAATGAGTAAGGTGATGAGCAACGGTAACGGCCGCATTAAATTTCCCATCAATGAGCCCGCCAAGGGAAAGAAGAAGAGTCAAATAGAGGAATACATCGATTTTTATGGCGGCGCAGGCGTTCAGCACATTGCCGTGGCCACCGACGATATTGTACACACCGTAACGGAAATGCGCAATCGGGGCGTGGAATTTTTAAATGTACCCATCACGTATTACGACGACCTCTTGGATCGTGTAGGCCCCATTGAAGAAGACTTAGAACCCTTGAAAAAGTTGGGGGTTTTAGTAGACCGCGACGACGAGGGATACCTGCTTCAGCTCTTCACAAAGCCCGTAGTGGACCGGCCCACGCTATTCTTCGAAATCATTCAGCGAAAAGGCGCAAAGAGTTTTGGAAAAGGAAACTTCAAGGCGCTTTTCGAGGCCATAGAGCGCGAGCAAGAGAGTCGGGGAACCCTGTGATTACGAAACGCGCCCACCCACTGGTTTTAACGCTTTTCATAGCGTTTATAGGGTTGTTTATACACGTACAGGCCGCACCGCCGACCGCACCCATCCCGCCCGCTCCGTTCGCTCAACCAGAGCCCGGGACTTCGGAGGATCGTGTATTGAAAATTGGAGTGAGGGAGGCGAACCCCTTTATTTTGCTCAACTACGAGAACACCCCCGGAGGATATAGCGTGGCTTTCTGGGAAAACCTAAACCGCTACCGGCCTCGTTCCTATGAGTACGTCATTTACAATTCGCTCGAGGAGCTGTTGGATGCGCTGGAATCGGGCGAGGTAGATATGAGCATTAACCCGGTTACGGTTACCCAGGAGCGGCTTTACCACCTCGATTTTTCGCAACCCTATTTAATTTCGGGCTCTACGGTAGCAAGGGAGCGCGTAAGCGAATGGAACCTTTTGTTGGGTAATCTTTTTTCTTGGCCATTTTTACGCGGTATTTTGGTGTTGGTCGGGGTGATATTTCTTTTCGGGCTGCTCATTTGGGTAGCGGAGCGTCGGCGGAATGAGTCGCAGTTTGCCAAGGGTCTTTCGGGTCTGGGCGATGGGTTCTGGTGGAGCGCCGTTACCATGACCACGGTTGGGTACGGAGATAAATCGCCCGTTACGCGTACAGGTAGGTTTATCGGGTTGATATGGATGTTTCTAGCAATCATTATGATTAGTGGTTTAACGGCGAGTATTGCTACGTCGCTTACCGTTCATCGAATTGAGGATCACATTACCTCTGTGCACAGCTTGGAGCATTTTACAGTGGCCGCGCTCGCCTCGAGCAGCGACGCAGAACTTTTGCGCACCTACAACATTCCCTTTTCGGAGGTTCACACCGTTGAGGAGGGTCTCTATGCGGTGGTAGAAAAGCAGGTGGATCTCTTTTTGCACGACCGGCCGATCCTGCAATATCACATCAATCAAAACGAAGCCTTCTCGGGACTTCGACTGATCGATAAAAACATTAAAATGGACTATTACAGCTTCGCATTCCCCAAGGGGAGCCCGCTGGTTTCGGAGCTGGACCCCTACATATTAGCCACCCTGAAATCGCCGGAGTGGAACGCGGTGATGCAAAAAATGCAGAATTAAGCAATTAAAAACGAGTCGGCTTAAAAAAATTTGACGAATTTATAGACGGAAAAAAGTCAATTAAATCGTCAAAAAAATGATTCTCGCTCACAGCCACTTTAGTCTGGGTTACGGCGTGCTCTCGGAGCGCGAAATAATGGATGAGCTCACCGAGGGGGGGCATGAAACGTGGGTGTTTGCCGATATCAACAACACCTCTGCAGCCGCTAACGCTCTTCGATTGGCCGAAAAGCAAAATCGAAAAACCATACTGGGGGTCGATTTTCGCGATGGGGCGGAGAGGCGTTTTTGCGCCCTGGCCAAAAACCCCTCTGGCTGGCAGGAGATTAACGCCTATTTATCCACTCTACTCATTCACAACGAGCCGAGGAAGCCCGCCATTCGCGCCCCCAAATGGAACCACGTATATGTAATTTACCCCTTGGGATCGGAGGTGGCCAATGGGCGCGAACTCCGCCCCAACGAATACATTGGTATTGAACCCGCCGAGCTCACGCGATACCCCTTTTTACATCACCTTCCAAAATCCCAAACCCTTGCATGGCACACCGCCAGTTTTCGCCATCAACGCGATTACAACACCCACCGACTTTTGCGCGCAGTAAGTGAGAACAAACTTCTTTCCACCCTTTCGGAAGGCGATCTCGCCCCGCGCCCCCATGTCTGGATGAGCCGCGATGAATTGCGCGCACACTACCGCCATTACCCCGACCTTTTGGAACGCTCCGACCTTTTGATGAGCCAGTGCACCATGAACTTCCCCTTTTACCGAAACAACAACCGAGCGGTGTTTACAACCGGTTACGACACGGATTTGCAGCAGCTTCGCAAGCTCGCCATTGAGGGGTATCGATGGAGGTATGCCAGCGCATTGCCTTCCACGCGAAAAGAGGCCCTTCGGCGGATTCAAAAGGAAATTTCGGTTATTTCTCAGAAGAAGTACGTGGCCTATTTTTTAATCAATTACGACTTGGTTCAGTATGCCAAGAGCAAGGGGTATTTTCATGTGGGAAGAGGCAGTGGCGCCAACAGCATGGTGGCGTATTGTTTGGGAATTACCGATGTGGACCCGATCGATCTGGATCTCTACTTTGAGCGGTTTATTAACCTTCATCGCGAAAATCCCCCCGATTTCGATTTGGATTTTTCGTGGACCGATCGCGACGATATTACGCGCTACATCTTCTCGCGTTACGGCACCGACCGAACGGCGCTGCTCGCCGCCTATGTAACCTTTCAATTTAAAAGTTCCATCCGCGAGCTGGGCAAGGTAATGGGTCTTCCCGTGGAGGAAATAGAGGCGTTGCAACAGGCCACGGCTCGGCAGGCATACAGCGGGCTGGACCCCATTCATCGCGCCATTGTTAAATATGCTGGGATTATTCATGGATTCCCCAAACACCTCAGCGTTCACGCAGGGGGCATCCTTATATCCGAGCGCCCCATCCATCGATTTTCCGCCACCTTTGTTCCGCCCAAGGGTTATCCAACGGTTCATTTCGATATGATCACGGCCGAAGATGTGGGGCTCTATAAGTTCGATATATTGAGCCAGCGGGGATTGGGTCACTTGCGAGATGCCGTGGATTACATTTACGAAAATCGGGGGGAGCGCGTAGATATCCACCGGATTGAGCAATTTAAGACGGACCCCAGATTGCGGGCCGAACTGCAGAAGGGCAATACCATCGGTTGTTTTTACATAGAGTCCCCCGCCATGCGCATGCTGCTCACAAAATTGCGCACTAAGGATTATGTGGGCTTGGTCGCCGCCAGCTCCATTATTCGCCCGGGGGTGGCTAAAAGCGGGATGATGCGGGAGTACATTCTGCGCTATCGCCATCCGGAGTTGCGCAAAAATGCCATTCCCGAGTTGTACGCCATTATTCCGGAGACATACGGGGTGATGGTATATCAGGAAGACGTCATTAAAGTGGCGCATCGGTTCGCGGGGCTTACCCTGGCGGAGGCCGATGTGCTGCGAAGGGGAATGAGCGGCAAATACCGGAGCCGAGCGGAGTTTGCGCGGGTGCAGCAAAAATTCATGGCAAATGCGTGTGAATTGGGTCATTCGGAAGAGTTGGTGAACGAGGTTTGGCGGCAGATAGAGAGTTTTGCGGGCTATGCTTTTTCCAAGGGTCATTCGGCCTCGTACGCCGTGGAGAGTTACCAGAGCCTCTTCTTAAAAACATATTACCCCATTGAGTTCATGGTGGGGGTAATCAATAATTTCGGGGGTTTTTACCGGACGGAATACTATGTGCACGAAGCGCGGCGAAATGGCGCAGTTATACACGCCCCATGTGTGAATCGAAGCAAGCGAGTTACACGGGTTTCAGGGGTTGATGTGTATTTGGGTTGGGGCCACGTAAAGGGTATTACCTCGGAAACCATCTCCACCCTCCAAATGCACCGAAAAAAGGAGCGTTTTACCTCCTTCGAAAACTTCACCCGCAGAACGAATCTCCCGCTGGAACAGCTAAAATTACTCATTCGCGCAGGCGCATTAAGGTTTACCAAAATGTCTAAAAAACGCATGCTTTGGCTCGCGCACTACGCCCACTCTCCGGCGGAAGTAGCCGCCAACGGCGACCTCTTTGATCCCCCTACACCCCCGTTTGAACTGCCGGCTTTCAGCGAGTCGTTCGTGGAGAATGCCTACGATCAGTGGGAAATTCTGGAGTTTCCGCTGTGCAACCCATTTCAGTTGATAGATTCCGAGCGTCAAAACCGCGCCAAAACGTCCTGTTCTACCTCCAAACTTCCATCTAACAGAGATAAAACCATTTCCATCTGGGGTTATCTCATCGCGATTAAGGAGACCCGCGCAAAAGGGGGCAAGCGAATGGCTTTTGCTACTTGGAACGACCGCGACGGCCATTCGTTCGATACCGTCCACTTTCCGCCTAGCCTACAGGCATATCCCTTCCGGGGCAAGGGAATTTATGAGATTATTGGAGTGGTTTCGGAGGAGTTCGATGTATATACCGTAGAGGTACGAAAGATGGAAAAACATCCTTTTTTGCCCGATCCCCGCTATGGAACCGAGAACAAATACGGCATGGAGAGTGGGGGAAATCAACCCAAACCTACCCCAAGGCGACGTCCAAAATCATCATCACCACAAACCCAAAAATAAAACCGAGGGTGGCAATGTCGGTGTATTTGTCGCGCTGGGTTTCGGGAATAACTTCTTCTACTACCACGTAAATCATGGCACCTGCAGCAAAGGCAAGCGCGTAGGGAAGCAGCGGCTGCATGGCTATTACCGCAAGAGCACCTAACACCCCGGCAACCGGTTCTACAATGGCACTTAATTGCCCGTACCAGAAACTTTTAAAACGAGAAACTCCTTGTCTGCGCAGCGGCATGCTCACCGCAATACCTTCCGGAAAGTTTTGCAAGCCAATTCCGATAGCCAACGCAATGGCTCCGCCAATTTCAGCCCCATCAATCCCCGCAGCCACGGCTCCAAATGCCACCCCAACAGCCAACCCCTCCGGGATATTATGAAGCGTAATAGCCAACACCAACAAGGTGGTTTTGTGCCAATTGGTCTCTACTCCCTCTTTTTCATCTTTGCTAAAGTTGATGTGCAAGTGGGGAATAAATTTGTCCAGTCCATAGAGAAAAAATGCACCCATCAAAAACCCCACTGCAGCCGGAAACCAATTGGGAACGGACAAGCCCTCGCTCATGGCAATTGCCGGATTTAGGAGCGACCAAAAACTTGCGGCAATCATCACCCCGCCCGTAAAACCCAGCATTCCATCGAGCCATTTGCGCTGCAAATCCTTAAAGAAAAACGAGAACGAAGCCCCGGCAGCCGTGAGCAACCAGGTAAAGACGGTAGCTAAAAGTGCCTGAAAAACCGGCCCTTGCGCAACAAACCAATGATATAAACTTTCCATATAAAAACCGTGAATGACTTTGCTAAAATACACAATGAATCGAGTCAAAATTGGTAGATTCGTGATAAATTCCCCGTTCATGATTACGCTGAATAATTACATCAACGGCGCGTTTCAGCCGCCGAAAAACCGCGAATACCTTCACGTATATGAACCGGCCAAAGGAAGCGTTTACGCCCAGCTACCCGATAGCGATGAGACCGATATAGCGGAAGCGGTACAAGCGGCTAAAAAGGCCTTTCCGGATTGGTCTGGAAGAAGCGCGGCAGAGCGTTCGCAGATCATGCTAGCTGTGGCTGAACGGATCGATGAACGCTTGGAGGAGCTCGCGCTTGCGGAGAGTCGCGACAACGGTAAGCCCGTAAAATTGGCGCGAACGGTGGATATTCCCAGAGCGTCGGCTAATTTTCGATTTTTTGCCACAGCCATATTGCACGATCACTCCGAGACCCACGACATGGGGGTTGCGGGGTTCAACTATACGCTCCGCAGGCCAATTGGAGTTGCGGGGTGCATCAGCCCGTGGAACCTTCCCCTATACCTGTTTACTTGGAAAATTGCCCCGGCCCTTGCCGCGGGAAATACCGTAGTGGCTAAACCCTCGGAAATTACACCCTACACGGCGTACTTGCTCTCTGAAATTTGCATAGAAGTGGGGGTACCGCCCGGCGTGCTGAATATCGTTCATGGCTTGGGGGCCAAGGCGGGAAATGCACTCATTTCTCACTCGGACGTCCCCATGATTTCTTTCACAGGGGGTACGGAAACGGGTGCACATATTGCTCGAACTGCAGCGCCGATGTTTAAAAAACTCTCGTTGGAGCTCGGAGGGAAAAATCCAAACATCATTTTTGCCGATGCCGACTTCGATAAAGCGCTTTCCACTTCGGTAAGGTCCAGCTTTGCGAATCAAGGGCAAATTTGCCTGTGTGGCTCTCGAATTTTTGTGGAACGCTCCATTTACGATAAGTTTCGCGACGCGTTTGTGGATCGCGTAAGTCAATTGAAAGTAGGTGATCCCTCTGACCCCGAAACGGGCTTGGGCGCGGTGGTTTCTGCCTCGCATCGCGATAAAATTTTGAGTTACATTCAGCTCGCTCGAGAGGAGGGAGGAACTGTGCTAACGGGAGGAACGAAAGTAGAAGTAGGTGGCGAGTTTGCCAACGGTTATTTCATCGCTCCCACCGTGATTGAGTCGCTTCCCTATACGTGCCGAACCAATCAAGAAGAAATATTTGGTCCAGTAGTTACGCTTACCCCCTTCGACTCCGAAGCGGAGGTGCTCCAAATGGCCAACAGCACGAAATACGGTTTGTCTGCCACATTGTGGACA